>JAABUX010006529.1_pt1 | contig 13905 bp, 14 predicted proteins | sample 5561851 | NCBI WGS metagenome assembly JAABUX01 (sample SAMN10711883, study PRJNA513361) | rock metagenome | isolation source: Antarctica rocks | place: Antarctica: Victoria Land, Richard Nunatak red sandstone | collected 2016-01-03 | reverse complement strand
CATGGCGCCGCATCGGCGACCTCCTCCATGCCTTCGCTCCCAGCGAATGCGCAAACTACCTCGTCAACTCAGGATACGCTTCCGCCTAAGATCATCCCGCTCTAGAAATGAAGCGAGTCGGCGTTCGCCGTTACCCTTGGGGCTGACACGAAACACCCCGACTCAGTGACCTTCACGACCTTCGGCCCGCACGATTAACACCGTCGCCAGCGCGAACGGCGCATCATCGGATAAGCTCAGCCAGATCTCCGCCCCCGCTGGTCCCGCCAGCTCGCCCAGCCGAGCCGCCGCACCCCCCGTCAGCCGCATCGTCGGCCGCCCACCGGGCAGATTGACCACTCCCAGATCACGGTGGAACACCCCCCGGGCGAACCCCGTCCCCAGCGCCTTGGCGCACGCCTCCTTCGCCGCCCAGCGCTTGGCGTAGCTCCCCACCCGTAACCCCGGCCGCCTCTCCGCCCGCGCGATCTCGACCTCGGTGAACACCCGCCGCTCGAAGCGCCCGTTATGCCGAGCCAACGCCGCCGCGATCCGATCGATGTTGGTGATGTCCGAACCAAAGCCGAGCACGGTCATGGCGAAGGACGCGCCGCCTCCATCCGCACCCGCATCTGCGTCACCGCCGCGCCCAGCCCGGTGAAGATCGCCTCGCCGATCAGGAAGTGCCCGATGTTGAGCTCCGCCACCTCGGCGATCGCCGCCACCGGCCCGACGTTGTCGAACGTCAGCCCATGTCCCGCATGAACCTCCAGCCCCCGCGCCGCCGCGTCCTTCGCCGCGCGCGTGATCCGCGCCAGCTCGGTCGGCCGCCCGCTGCCGCTGCAATGCGCATACGCCCCGGTATGCAACTCGATCACCGGCGCGCCCAACGCCAGCGCCGCCTCGATCTGGCGCGCGTCGGGTTCGACGAACAGGCTCACCCGGATGCCCGCCTTGCCGAGCCGCGCCACCATCGGCCCCAGATGCGCGAGCATCCCCGCCGCATCCAACCCGCCCTCGGTCGTGCGCTCCTGCCGCCGCTCGGGCACGATGCAGGCGGCGTGCGGCTTATGCTTGAGCGCGATGCCGAGCATCTCTTCGGTCGCCGCCATCTCCAGATTGAGCGGCAGCGCGATCTGCGCGGAGAGCCGGGCGATATCGTCGTCGGTGATGTGCCGCCGGTCCTCGCGCAGATGCGCGGTGATCCCGTCCGCGCCCGCATCGGCCGCCATCTTCGCAGCGCGCACCGGATCGGGGAAGGTGCCGCCGCGCGCGTTGCGGATAGTGGCTACGTGATCGATATTGACGCCGAGGCGCAAGCGGTTGCCCATCAGTCCCGCATAGCCGCGCCCTTGCCCCAATCCTAGCAGGCGACGCCAACCCTGTCGCCGCAGTGCCGCCGCGAGCGCCACCGCCAGACATGATGGTGCCCGCGCGCGCGGTATTACTTGTCACGCGGCGCGACTTCCGGGTTTAACCGGCGCAATCGCTGCCAGTTCGGGCGGCAGCGCATCCGGCGCGTAGGTCGGCACGTCGAGGCGTATGAGCGGGATCACGGGCACGCCAACGTTGGTCGAGCCGTTCGAGCGGTCCACCAGACACGCCGCCGCGACGACCCGCCCGCCCGCCGCCTCGATCGCCGCGATCGCCTCGCGCGAGCTGAGCCCTGTGGTAATGACATCCTCGCACAGAAGCACGCGCGTACCCGGCATGAGCGTGAAGCCACGCCGCAACTCGAACACCCCCGCTGGTCGCTCGACGAACATGGAAACAAGGCTTAACTGGCGCGCAAGTTCGTAGCCGATGATAATGCCGCCCATCGCGGGCGCGATCACGGTGTCCGCCGCAGCTCCCGCCGCGCGCACTTTTGCCGCGAGCGCGCCTGCCAGGCGCGTCGCGCGCGCCGGATCGACGAGCACGCGCGCGCACTGAAGATAGCGCGGCGAGCGTAGCCCCGAGGACAGAATGAAATGCCCATTGAGCAGCGCACCCGCGTCGCGAAATTCGGCGAGAACGTCCGCGTCGGTCAAGGTCTAGACGGTCGGCCAACTCGACTCGTCGAGCAACATCGCCGCGACATTCTTGCGCGCTGCCGCGCGCGCGCGTGGCTCATACCGTCCTCATAATACATCCATCCATCCGTTCACCCCCGCGCGCGCTCGGCCGCGACCACGCCCGGCGCGCCCTGCAGCCCGCCGATTATGCCCGTCAGCTGTGCAAGGTTCTCGACCTCGATGTCGAGCACATAAGTATGGTGCTGCCGGTCGCGGTCTCGCGTGGCAACGTTGACGATGTTCGCGCCTTCGCGCGCGATCAGGCCGGTCATCGCGGCCAATGCGCCGGGCTGGTTCGCCACCGTGGCGGCGATGCGCGCGGTGTGCGTTTCGGCGTCAACGCCCCACGAGAGATCGAGCCATTCGTCGCGCTCCTCCGCCTCGGAAAGGTGCGAACAATCGACGATGTGGACCTCGATGCCGAAGCCGGGTTTGCGCAGGCCGACGATGCGATCGCCGGGGACGGGCGCGCACGCACCAAGGTGGACCGCGACGCCGGGCGTGAGGCCGCGGATGGTGATCGCCTCGCCCTTCGCGGCAATCGGCTTGCGGCGCGCCTTGGCGTTGGCGCTGCCGGGCACGAGCGCGTCGAGCACGGCGGTATCGTCGACGCTCCCCCTCGCCATCGAGACAAACAGCGCGGCGCGGTCGGCCAGCTTGAGCCGCTTTAGCGCGGCTGCCACACCCTCGTCCGAGATCGGGGTCGCCAGCCGCCCGGCCAGCGCCTCGAACATCTTGGCCCCGAGCCGCATCTGCTCTTCGCGCTCTTGTGCGCGCACGTAGCGCCGGATCGCGGCGCGCGCCTTGCCGGTAACGACGAAGCCCTCCCACAGCGGATCGGGCTGCTGCGCGGCGGAGCGCAAGATTTCCACCCGATCTCCGTTCGCCAGCTTAAACCTGAGCGGCACAACCTGCCCATTCACTTTCGCTCCGACACAAGTGTCCCCGAGCGAGGTGTGGACGGCATAGGCGAAATCGACCGGGGTCGATCCGGCGGGCAACTGAACCAGTTCGCCCTTGGGGGTAAAGCAGAACGCCTGGTCCTGGTACATTGCAAGGCGCGTGTGTTCGAGCAGCTCTTCAGGCGTGGCAGCATGTTCAAGGATTTCCAGTAGGTCGCGCACCCAGGGATAGTGCGCAGCGGGCTCGCGCTCGCCCACGCCCTGCTTGTACGCCCAGTGCGCGGCCACACCAAGTTCCGCCTCCTGGTGCATCTCGCGCGTGCGGATCTGAATTTCGGCGCGCAACGGCTCGCGTTGCGCGACCGTGGTATGGAGCGAACGGTAGCCGTTGCGGCGCGGGGTGGAAATAAAGTCCTTGAAGCGCCCCGGCACCGCCTGCCAGCGCGCGTGAATCGCGCCTAACGCACGGTAGCTATCCTCTTCCGTCGCCACGATCGCGCGAAACGCGATCACGTCAGTCAGCTTTTCGAACGCCGCGTGCGGGCGCTGGAGCTTACGCCAGATCGAGTAGGGCCTCTTCTCGCGCCCGGAGACTTCCGCCGCGATGCCGCGCTTGGCCAACGTCGCGCGGATCTCCTCGGCGACCGAGGCGACGAGATTTTCTCCGGCGGGGCGAAGGTCGGCAAGTCGTTCGACGATCGTAGCGTGAGCATCGGGCTGCAACTCGCAGAATGCCAGCTCCTGCATCTCCTCCATGAACTCGTACATGCCAATGCGCCCGGCAAGCGGCGCGTAAATGTCCATCGTCTCGCGGGCGATGCGCTGGCGCTTCTCGGTCGACTTAATGAAGTGTAGCGTGCGCATGTTGTGTAGTCGGTCGGCTAGCTTGACCAGCAGCACACGTATGTCGCCGCTCATGGCGATCAGGAACTTGCGCAGATTTTCCGCCGCCCGCTCGGTTTCGGTCTGCGCCTCGATGCGGCTGAGCTTGGTAACGCCGTCCACCAAGCGAAGCACGTTCGGACCGAACAGCCGCTCAATGTCGGCGGGCGTTGCTACCGTGTCTTCCAGCGTATCGTGCAGGATGCCTGTAGCGATCGTCTCGTCGTCGAGGCGAAGCTCGGTCAGGATGCCCGCCACCTCGACGGGATGGCTAAAGTACGGATCGCCACTCGCGCGCAGCTGACTACCGTGCGCCTTCACGCTGAAGACGTAGGCGCGGTTGAGCAACTCCTCGTCCGCGTCGGGGTCGTAACGCTTGACGCGCTCGACTAGCTCATATTGCCGCAACATTCAGCTATAGTGGCGGGGCGGAGGCCAAGCCGCAACGCGACTCAGCGCACGCCGTTCAACCGATCGACTTCGGCCTGGATCGCGCCCAGATCGGGCAGGACATCGGTCACCGTCACGCGCGCGATACTGATCGTCGAGCGCGGCCACGGGGCCGCGCCACAATCGCGTCCGCCGCAATAAACGTCGATCCACATCGTGTTGATCGCCGATTGCGGCACATCGGTATCACGCCAGACGATTCCGCTTGCCGCCTGCACACGCTTGCCGCCGGGCGCGGTCGCGCGGTCCACCAACCAATAGGCGATCTCGCCGTTAGCCCGGCCCGGATCGTTCAGCTTGACTCGCTCGACATAGGCGATCCAGCGCGCCTTGGGCAGCGACTGCGACCAGTAATCGACGACGCCGTTCACGTCTGCCGGGCTCAGCGCATAAAAATAGGTGCCCGATCCCACACTGCCGTCGCGCACACCCTGAAAAACTGTGCGCGCGGACCAGTGGCAACCGTTGGCGGGCCGACCGCCCCAGCCGCCCGGCTTAGCGGGCAGCCCATGAGTGACACACGTATCGAGCGGGTTCAGCGCACCCGTGTTGGCGAGGCCGGGCAGCTTGCCGCCGGGCGCGGTCCAATCGCGGTCGAGCTTCAGGATCACCGTCGCGTAGGCTTCGGTCGGCGCGCCCGGCACCCGACGAATATCGCTTAACGCGGCGTTGTCGTCGCCTTCAAACCATGCAGTCAGGATGTTTCCGGAGACGCGAGCCTTGGACCGGGGCTTGATCTGCGCGCCGGTAATGCTGAGCAGCACGCGCGCTGGTCCGGTCCGCGGTGCGCTGCCCGTGCGCGTGAGCTTGGCGAGCATCATCGGACTTGTGCGCAATGTAGCAGACAGCTCGGGCGCGTAGGTCGCGCCCGCCGCCACGGTGGCTGGGGCCGATAGAAGGACCGGCCGGAATACGAGCAGACGCGGCGTACTGCCGAAAGTGGAGATTGCGGTCAGCCGCAGAAGGGCGCGCTCGACACTTGGATCGGCGGGCTGGTCGAAGCGTATCAGCAGGCCGTAACGCGTATGCAGGTAGGCTATTTTATTGGTCGGCAGGCTTGTCGTTGCATCCATGGTGGTATCCGCGCTGGACGTTAGCGTGCGCGTCTGGCCGGCCTTGGTGACCAGGAGTTCGGGCTTGCCCTGGTCGGAGCGGCGACTGCCGAGCATGGCCAAGCCTTCGACCGCGTTGATGCGGAAATCGGCCCCGTAGGCGCGAACGAACCGGGTCACGTCCAGCGTGACGACCTGCGGCTTCTTGGGGCCTGCGCGCGGAACCACCGTGCTGGCAAACGGCTTGGCCCCCATCGGTGTGTCGGCGGCGTCCCGCCAGTCGCCCAGGCTGTTGGCCCAAGGCAGGTGCAGCGTGCCGTCGCGGTATAGCCGCGTTGCGTCCTCGCGCCAGACTGGCTCGGCGAATGCGCTGCTGCCCGCGTATAGTACGGCGAGGCCCAGAACGGCTCGCATCCAGTTTCGCATCGCGTTTCTCCTGCCCCGCGCGCCGGGGATGGCGTGCCGGGTACGCCCAAGCACTGTCCGCGCCCGCACACAAGCGCAACGATCGGCGCTAGAGCCGGACCAGCATCTTCCCTGTATTCGCCCCGGTGAACAGGCCCAGGAACGCGTCCGGCGCGTGCGCCAGACCGTCGATCACGGTCTCCTCCGACTTGAGCCGCCCCGCCGCGACGTGGCCCGACACCTCGGCGACGAACTCGGCCTGCCGCGCCATGAAGTCGGACACAATGAAACCCTGCAGCCGCAACCGCTTGCCGATGATCAGCGCCATGTTGCGCGGCCCGGCGGGCGGAGCCGCGTCGTTATATTGCGAGATCATTCCGCACTCGACGAGCCGCGCGAACGGCTTGGCGACCGTCATCGCCACCTCGAGATGCTCGCCGCCGACATTGTCGAAGTAGAGGTCGATCCCTTCGGGCACGGCGGCGCGCACCTTCGCTTCGAGATCGCCGCCCTTGTAGTTGATCGCGTGATCGACGCCGACACCGCGCAGCCAGTCGCACTTTGCGTCCGATCCCGCCGTGCCGACCACGGTGCAGCCCGCGATCTTGGCGAGCTGGCAAGCCATCGCACCCACCGCTCCCGCAGCGCCCGATACGAAAACAGTCTCATTGGGCTTCATCTGACCGACGATGTTGAGTCCGCCCCACGCGGTCATCCCCGGCATTCCGAGCACGCCCAGATATGCCTGATCGGCGATGCCGGGGATGCGCGGCAACAGCTCGAACGCCTTGCCCTCGCCTTGCGCCACGGTGCGCCAGCCCAGCATCGAGGAGACAAGCGCGCCGACGGGCCGCGTCTCGTCATGACTTTCGATCACCTCGCCGACCGCGCCGCCCTGCAACGCCTTGCCGAGCTGGAACGGCGGCACGTAGCTCGGCCGGTCGATCATGCGCCCGCGCATATAGGGATCGACCGACATCCAGCGGTTCGCCACGCGCACCTCGCCCGGCTGGAGCGGGGGCAGCTCGGCGTGCGCGAGCGCGAAATTGTCCGCCGTCGGCATCCCCGTCGGCCGCGAGGCGAGGCGGATTTCCTGCGTCTGCATCTGTGTCACTCCCGTTTGGGACCTTGGCCCGTTGCGACTATCATGCGCGTGAGTTCTTCCGAGGCCAAGCCCGCCGATGACCGCGCCCAACCAGCAATTCTACGTCTTCGTCAAAGTGGGCATCGGCCAGACGTACGACGTCGGCCGCCGCATTCTCGCCCAGGTGCCCCACGTGCGCGAGGTGCTGTCGATCAGTGGGCGTTGGGACCTGCTGGTGAAAATCGTCATCGACACGCGCGAGGACGTGGGCGAACTGATCAACCAGCGACTGTCCGGGGTAGGGGACATCCTCGATACCGAGACAATCGTGGCTTATCCGGTTTACGACAAGGGCGATGTATTTTTCTAGCGGCTGATGCAGCTGGCTGAACTACGACGTGACTGGATCGAACTCGAGATCCCAAGCCCAACCCCCTGGCCGAGCGCGGCGAAGTTCACAAAGTCTACGGCGCTATGGTTGTGTCGCAAACGCATCTCCTCGCGTATATAACCAGACGGGTTACACAGTATGGAGCTCGGCGTCAAGTCGGGCGTTGCGACCGCGCAGCCGCGCATGAGCGAGCGCGGTGCTCTACCCCAGCCGCTTGCCCAGTTCGACAAGCATTCGCGCGGTGGCGCCCCAGATGCGGCGGTTCTCCCACTGGATGACGTACCAGCTGCGGATCGCGCCCGCCATCTCGGCGGTTTCGAGGCGCTGGTTGGCGGGATCGCAGACATGATCGAGCGGGGCCTCGAACAGGCTTTCGACCTCGGCTTCGTGAGGCACCAGCTTCAGACCGGGCGGTACGCGCGCCACCACCGGGGTGACGAGGAAGCCCGTGCCGACCACCACCTCGTCGAGCAATCCGAGCACGTCGGGCACGTCACGCGGGAGGCCGATCTCTTCTTCGGCCTCGCGCAGCGCGGCCTCGATGGGACCGTTGTCGGCGGGATCGATGCGGCCGCCCGGGAAGCTGATCTGCCCGGCGTGGACGCGCATCGTCGCGAGGCGTTCGGTCATCAGCACGGTCGGGCGGGGGTGGCCGACGATGGCGATCAAGACAGCGGCGGGGGCGTAGGGACGGTCGGTCAGCTGCGGCAGCGGCACGATCGGTTCGATCGGGCGACCCTTGAGACCCGCGAGTTCGGCGCGCAAACCCTCGATGCGGTCCTCAATCGAGCGCAAAAAAGGCTCCATCGCTGTGAAGGCCCCGCGCATCCTCGGCGAGCGCGAGATCGGCGAGTTCGTAGAAAACTGGGCGGGCGATACGCGCCATCAGGCCGTGGCGGACATGAAGGTAGGGGCGACCATCGGTCTGCGTGATCGGGTGATCGGGGCCGGCGACGACGATATCGTCGGTGTTCAGGCGGAACGCGAGGCGGCGCGCGGCGTGACTGCCTTCGGTGGCGAGTTCGACCGCGACGAAGGGCGCGTCCTCGACCTCGACGGTGAGTTTCTCGCCCGGGGTGACGACGACGTGCGTGCCATCGGGCTCGCGGCGCAGGATCGAGGCGAAGAGCTTGACGAGTTCGGGACGGTGGATGGGGTTGCCCTCGTGCAGCCAGCGGCCATCGGCCAGGATGCGGAAGTGCCCGTCCTCGCAGCGCTCGGGGTGCCAGTCCTGGACGGCGCGCGCGCGGGCGGCGTGCGCGGCGGCGGCGAGGACCTCGATCGGGGAGGGGGTGGTCACGGGTGCGATATAGCGGGTCGGGGGCGAGGGCCAATGCTGCGCAGGTAGAATGCTCGCCTCGATCGCAAGGTTTGCCGACTCCAGGACCGGTGCGCTACGAGATCCAGGATGGCTCCGGTGTGATCCTTTTCGCCGAACTTAGCGGTCGCATGGTGGGCTACAATTACGGTCCAACTCCGGTGACCGCGGCGGGCCGTTGTGTTGGGACGATCGCGCCCGGCGACGCCATGATCGTGTTTCAGTGCCAGGCGGTGAACGGCTATGCCTACGGTTTTCAGCTGAACCGCGTCGGCTGAGGCTGGCGCGTTCGCATCGTCGCGTCTAGCGCGGGGCCGATGCGGGTTCTGGTGATCGGCGGCGGTGGCCGCGAACATGCGGTGTGCTGGGCGTTGCGGCGCTCACCCAGATTAAGCGTGCTTTGGTGCGCGCCGGGGAATGCAGGAACGGCGGCGCTCGCGACCAATGTCGCTTTGGAGGGGAATGACGCGGTGGTGGCATTCGCGCGCGCCGAGGCGATCGACTTGGTGGTGATCGGGCCGGAGGGGCCGCTTGCGGGCGGAATGGCGGATGCGCTCGGCGCAGCGGGCGTGCGGGTGTGGGGGCCGAGCGCGGCGGCGGCGCGGCTGGAGGCGTCGAAGGCGTTCACCAAGGTGGTCGCGGACCGGGCGGGGGTACCGACGGCGGCTTGGGCGCGGTTCGACGATGTGGGGGCGGCGCTGGCCTATGCGCGCGCGGGGCCGCTGCCGGTGGTGATCAAAGCCGATGGTCTGGCGGCGGGCAAGGGGGTGGTCGTCGCGGCGACGCTGGCCGAGGCGGAGGCGGCGGTGGTGCGGTTGGGCGCTCTGGGTCCGCTGGTGATCGAGGAGTGCCTGGTCGGCGAGGAGGCGAGTTTGTTCGCGCTGGTGGACGGCGAGATCGTTGTGCCGTTCGGGACCGCGCGCGATTACAAGCGGTTGGAGGACGGGGATCGCGGGCCGAACACGGGTGGAATGGGGGCGGTGTCGCCGGCGCCCGCGCTGACGCCCGCGCTGGTCAGCCAAGCTATGGCGGACATCCTGCGGCCGACCGCGCGGGCGATGGTGGAGGCGGGGACGCCCTTTCGCGGTTGGCTGTATGCCGGGCTGATGCTGACGGCGGATGGTCCCAAGTTGATCGAGTATAATGTGCGGCTCGGCGATCCCGAGGCGCAGGTCGTGCTGCCCCGTTTGCGCTCGGACCTGCTCGACGTGCTCGTGGCGGGGGCGGAGGGGCGGCTGGGCGAGGTTGCGCTTGAGTGGGACGATGGCGCGGCCGTGGGCGTGGTGGTCGCGGCGCGTGGATATCCCGACGCGCCGGTCACGGGCGGCGAAGTTCGGGGAACTTTCTTCGCCGAGCAGAAGGGCGCACTGGTCTTCCAAGCTGGCACCAACGCAAGTGATGACCGCGTGATCGCGTCGGGAGGCCGGGTGCTAACGGTGGTTGGGCGAGGTGAAACGGTCGGTGTTGCGCGCGCAATCGCTTATGAGGGTGTCGGCCGGATCGACTTTGGCGAAAAGCTGTTTCGCCAAGATATCGGCGCGCCCTCCGTCCTGTTCGTGTGCCTAGGCAACATCTGCCGCTCGCCGTTGGCGGAGGGGGTGTTCCGCGCGCTGGCGACCGAGCATGGGATGGCGGTTTCGATCGATTCGGCGGGAACGGGCAACTGGAACCTAGGCAAGGCGCCCGATCCACGCTCCCAGGCGATCGCGTCACAGTATGGCCACGACATCGCGCACTTGCGCGCGCGGCTTGTCACGGCGGAGGACTTCGCGCGCTTCGACTACATCGTGGCGATGGATGCTTCGAATTTGGCCAACCTCGAGGCGATGCGCCCGGCGGGCGCGCGGGCGCGGGTGTCGCGGCTGATGGACCATGCGCCGGACGAGGGCGTGGCGGACGTGCCCGACCCTTATTACGGCGAGGCGGACGGGTTCGAGGAAACCTATCGGCTCGTGCGCGCGGGGGCGGACGGGTTGCTGGCCAAGCTGTGATCCTGATGTTCGACAGCGGGGTGGGCGGATTGTCCGTGCTCGACCATGTTCGCGCGCGACTTCCCGGGATTGGCGTGATCTACGCTGCGGATAACGCCGGCTTTCCCTATGGCAACAAAAGCGTGCGCGAGTTGCGGTCGCGCGTGCCCGCGCTGCTTGGCCGCTTGGTGGAGCGCTATCGCCCGACGCTGGTGGTGATCCCGTGCAATACGGCGAGCGTTATCGCGCTCGGCCATGTCCGCGCGGCGCTTGATCGGCCGGTGGTCGGCACCGTGCCCGCGATCAAACCCGCCGCCGCGCTGACGCGCACGGGGGTGATCGGGGTGCTCGGCACCGAGGCGACGGTGCGGCAGCCGTATGTCGACGCGCTGGTGGCCGAGTTCGCGCCCGGGATGACCGTGCTGCGCAACGGCGCGCCCGCGCTGGTCGAGGCGGCGGAGGCTAAGCTGCGCGGGGGCTTGGTCGATCCGGCGATTGTGCGCGCCGCGTTGGACGGGCTGCGCGGGCAGCCGGGGGGGGAGCGGATGGACACGGTGGTGCTCGCGTGCACGCATTTTCCCTTGCTGGCGGACGAGCTGGCGGCGGCGGGGCCGGGGCTGGCGTGGGTGGATAGCGGCGCGGGGATCGCGCGGCGGGTGGCGACGCTGCTGGGTGGCGCGGTGCCGCTTGGTCCGGGGCGCGCGGTGTTCACCGCTGCGAACCCGGACATCGATGCGCTTCGCCCGGCGCTCAGCGCCCGGGATTTGGCGACGGTCGAGACGCTCTGACGCTCGCCGGAGTAAGATTTGAATGCCGCGCGATCATCCGCCAGCGGCCACCCTCGCGCAGGAAGACGTCCGTATAGCGGCGTTCGAGCGGGCTGGTGCCGTACAGATGGCCGCCTCTGCTGGTCGCGCGCTCGACGACGGCTTCGTGGCCCATGACGACCCCCAGATCGCCGGTGACGCGCACCTGCTCGATCGTCCGCGTGAAACTGGCGTGATCGAGGTCGCGTGTTTGGAGACGACGAAGCAGTTCGGTACGATCGATCACCGACCCATTGGGGCCGTTAACGATCAAGTTGGGATGGGCGATCGCTGCCATCGTAGCAACGTCGTGAGCCGCAACTGCGGCGCGCTCCGCTTCGTACACCGCGCGAAGTTCGGATTGCGGGTCAGCGTGCACGGCCGTGGCCACAACGAGCGACGCTGCCGCGAGCGTGACGGCGATAAGCGATGCAAGCAAACGCATTGGAACCCTTTCCCGTAACGGTGCACGCGGATGTGATTGCGACATATCGGCACGAATCGCCCGATGGCTCAATCGAATATTCTCGACAGGCGGCGTGCGTCCGGCCGAGAAGGCGATCATGACCACGGAAATCGTTGCCGAGACGCGCGGGGCGTTGGGGCTGCTAACGCTCGATCGACCGCAGGCGCTCAATGCGCTGAACGAGGCGATGTGTGCGGCGCTGCATACCGCGCTCGATGCGTTCGCGGCCGACGATGCGGTGCGCGCGGTGGCGATCCGGGGGGCCGGGGACCGCGCCTTCTGCGCGGGGGGTGACGTGGTCACCGCCTACCACGCGGGGCGCGCGGGTACGGACGGGTGGGAGCGGTTCTTCGCGACCGAGTATCGGATGAATGCGTCGATTGCAGGTTTCCCCAAACCGTATGTCGCGTTGATGGATGGGGTAACGATGGGCGGCGGTGTGGGCGTATCGATTCACGGTCTTTACCGGATCGCGACCGAGCGTACGCTGTGGGCGATGCCCGAGACCGGGATCGGCATGGTGCCCGATGTGGGATCGACCGCGGTGCTCGGGCGCATGGGGCCGCTCGGGCGGTTCCTCGCGCTGACGGGGGCGCGGCTCGATGGGGCGGAGGCGTTGGCGGCGGGGGTTGCGACGCATTACGCGCCGTCGCACCGGCTCGACGCGCTGCTGGGCGCGCTGGCGGACGGGCAGGAAGCGCATGACGCGATCGGGCTCGCGGTGGACGAGCCCGGCACGGCGCGGCTCGATGGCAATCGCGGGGCGATCGACGCGCTGTTCGCGGGCGGCACGGTGGAGGCGATCCTGGACGCGCTCGATGCGGATGGAGGAGCGTGGGCGGCGAAGGAGGCGGCCATGGTTCGGCGGATGTCGCCGACCGCGTGCAAGCTCGCGCTCGAATTGTTGCGGCGGGGGGCGCACGCGAGCGTGGCCGAGGCGTTGACGAACGAGTATCGTGTCGTGAGCCACCTCAAGCGGGGGCACGACTTCTACGAGGGCGTGCGCGCGCAATTGATCGACAAGGACCGCGCGCCCAAGTGGCGGCCCGCGACGATGGGCGAAGTGAGCGAGGCGGATGTGGCGGCGCACTTCGAGGTGCCGACGGGTGGGGACGTGCGGCTGGCCTGACGAAGGCGCGCGCGGCTGGTTGGTGCCCGGTCGGCCCCCTCCGCCCTTCGGGCACCTCCCCCGTAAACGGGGAGAATAAGTACGAGCTTGTCCTTCCCCGTAAACGGGGCAGTTGGCGGGCGAAGCCCGACGGAGGGGGCAGGGCACCATTGAACCAGGTCCGCGCGCGTGCGACGGAATGGGCATGGCATTAGCTCCCATCAGCTCGACCGACTCCGCCCTTGGCGATGTTCCCGCGACCGACAATCCGGGCACGACGGACCTGCGCTATTACGTGTTCGCGCTGTTCTTCATCTTCGGCGGCATCACCAGCCTCAACGATGTGCTGATCCCCAAGCTGAAAGGACTGTTCAGCCTGAGCTACTTCGAGGTCATGCTCGTCCAGTTCGCCTTCTTCGCGGCGTACTTCATCATTTCGCTTCCGGCTGCGGCGCTGGTCAAACGCTTCGGCTATATGCGCACCGCCGCGATCGGGCTGCTGGTGATGACGGCGGGATGCCTGTTGTTCGCGCCAGCGAGTTTCTCGGGCGCGTTCCCGCTATTCCTCGGCGCGTTGTTCATCCTCGCGAGCGGGATCACGGTCGTGCAGGTGGTAGCGAACCCGCTGATCTCGATGCTGGGCAGCGCCGCGAACGCGAGCGGGCGGTTGACGTTCGCGCAGGCGTTCAACTCACTGGGTACGACGATCTTCCCCTATGTGGGCGCGCGCGTGATCCTGGGTTCGCTCTCGAAGATCGACGAGAAGACATTGGGCGGCGACGCGCTAACCGCGTTCCGCGCGACCGAGACGAGCGTGATCGCCAACGCGTACATGGCGATCGCCGCCGCGCTCGCGGTGGTGGCGTTGCTTGTCTATCTCGGCCGCCACCGGTTGCGCGAGGCGCCCGCGTCCGCGACGAGCCTGACGGGCGGGTTCGATCTGCTGAGGCGGCCGAGGTTCGCGTTCGGGGCGCTGTCGATCTTCGTCTATGTCGGTGCCGAGGTGTCGATCGGCAGCCTGCTCGTGAGCTATCTCGA
>JAABUX010006528.1_pt1 | contig 13905 bp, 10 predicted proteins | sample 5561851 | NCBI WGS metagenome assembly JAABUX01 (sample SAMN10711883, study PRJNA513361) | rock metagenome | isolation source: Antarctica rocks | place: Antarctica: Victoria Land, Richard Nunatak red sandstone | collected 2016-01-03 | reverse complement strand
GTAGTATCTGTGGGTCTTGTCCACAGTCACGAAGCTGGTAGCCCCTGGCAGATTATCCACGATCCACTCTGCGACGTAGCCATCTTCAATGAGCTGCTGGGCGCGCTGGATACCTTTTCGATCAGTCGTGTGACTGCAAAGATATTGACACTCCACGTCCTGTCCGATCGCCAATTCGTAGTCCGAAGTCATGATCCTGTCTCCTCGGAGCACCTCCCCCAGATTGAGATGAACATTCCGCCCGCTGGCGCGCCCAGCATGTTTCTGGCCCGTTGGAGGGCATACGAAAGGGAGGTCATAGTATGCATATTGTAGTTGTGTATTATCCGAGTAGACTTTGTTGACGTGCAATGGAATAGCTTCGTTGTCAACATAGCTCCTGATTGACCATCCTGCAAGAAAGAGGTCAGCACCCGCATGCCATTGGCGAAGGAAGATTCCGACACCTGGTCGCGAGCTCACCGGGTATATAGAAAGCCTTGACAGAGCCGACTGCTCCAAGGATGGCGATGAACTTGTGGAGCATTATCCGAACGTGTGCAGGCATCTCTTGCTTTCGGCCAAGGTGACAATGCTCAGGAACGAGTGGGGCGAATGCATAGAGGGAGCTCGAGAGGATCTTGGTTCTTTCCTATGACACTGTATGCTTTCCAAAGCTCTTTTCCTAGTGCAATATCTCCCCCCTACGTGCTTCAGCCGAAGACTACTTGCCGTAGGGTATTGCTAGGACGGTAAGCGACAATAGTACTAACCTATGAACGAGTGGAAGTGGCGCAGAGTGCCGTCGTGTGCAGCGAGCGTAATTGAGTTGTCCGATGTGGAGGATTAGGGAAGTGAAAGCGTTGCGGATTCGGTGACCCGTCGTCTTCGGCTGGTGCCGATCTCCTAACCCCCGGTCGAGATAGCAGGAGAGCAGATTGTCCGAAGAGACTAGAACTAATGACTAGTGACGAGATAGATACGAGTTTTGCCACTAGGAAGCGAACCGCTAACAGCCCGATTACTTTATGTAAGGGCTATTTTTGTACCGTCTCTCCTACGATGCTCTCAATCATTGGGACACTCTATGGATGCGAATGCTGGGCAGTCTTGAAACCAGTAGATGTGGTCACGTAAAGATCAGGCAAGTGGTGCATTGAGTGGTCGAGAGATGGTGCTATGGTAGGTCCAGGGCGTTGTCCGCTACGGCTCTGTACATCAACCCTGCTCTAGATTCCGAATAAGGACGGTTTTACCCTTTGTGAATGTATGGGTATGTTTGGCACAATACCATGAAGGATAGCCACAATGGAGCTCTATCCATCCTTGTTTCGATGAACAACGAAGTTATGTCTCAAGTACATTGTCCTGGCCTGGCGCCCCTTGTCTTCCTTCACTTTGCCATTGTCCCCCAACAAACACCAGATTCAAGCTTCTGCTCATGCTAACAGCTCGGGTGGAGCGCAACGACCATATAAGCCGTGCCTTTACCCCATCGTTTCTGTAGCCATCATCCACAGAAGTAGGAGTGTGTCATTGATCACTTCTCTCTACACAGATCAGGTAAGTGCTCCATCCCCTAATATAAAACAGAGAAAAATCGTCAGCAGCAATGAATTCCCCCGAATGTTGCAATGTCCGAAGATTAGCACGAAACTTCACATCAAAGACACCTAACCATCATCCACTCCTGGACCCCGAGTTCCCCAACGAAGATATCTCACTCGTACCTTCAGCGCTTGCACCAAGAGGTCAATTGAACTGGGAGCTACCGAAGAAGGCAACCGCCAACCTCCACATCATGCTTAAGCTAAGCAACAATGCCGAAGAGCTTCTTGATGAGTTCCATCAGACGCTACCACAGATCGATGAAGCTCTCAATGATTGGATCGAGATGAAAGGGGCAAGTCCCACAATGATAGGTGAAGAGCAATTGCGAGCTCGATCTTTCTTAGAACACCCTAATGTCGATGAAGGGCATGCGCTAAAAGGAAAGAATGACGATTATGTCTTCAACATGGCCCGGAACCTTGACAACCCCGGCCGCGCTGATGTGATTTACCTCACCGAAGGAGTAGAAGAGTCCGACTCGGTTGACAATGGACACAGTTCTATTGCAGACAATATCAGAGGCGTGGATTGGTTGGATTTCGACGGTTCTTATTTGCATTTGCAGGATGTCGGGGATTCGATAGGACCCAAGACAGCGGTTCCCGAAGCATTGCACGTATCGAATGCGGATCGAACAAGAAGGGACAGCATTCCGCTCAACCTGCGAACAACTGGGTGGGACTGTGACCAAGACCTTATACTTACGCCAACATTCTACAGTCCTGCGGCCAGTACTGATGCCAACAATTTGCGAACGCAGACCGGGCCTTTCAACAGATTCTGGCGCCAACACGCAGCTCCTCACGAACGACCTGGCTCACTGAGATACCCCTCAAAGTAGAGAAATTCTAATTCAACTGAACTTGTGCGCGGGTGGTTTGGAGATAGCCAAATTGGGGTGGTGCTTAGCTTATTCATAGAGTATCTTTTCATCTAATCCAATATCTTCCTGTGAATATCAACGCCTTCAGGAGCGAACCTCATGATCTTAAGATGGCGTAAGAGTGGAATGACCAAGAAAATGTTATGGATTCTGACGAGAGTTAGTGGCGAGTCTCGGTCGGGTTCATGTCAGCGAACAATGATTTGAATAGCGAGGCGAAATCAATTTATAGTATCATTGCTTGCAATAGTATGTGAGCTCGCTAACCCACATGCAGATATGACCTGAACCTTAGACACGAGCACTAGATTTCGCCTCGGAAGTCTTCTCATGTCTTCGAGATCACCAGCTATTAGAAGCTTGGTGTAGTGAAAGAGAGATGCGAACCTGAATGTTGTCCTTTACTGCTTGAGACAGAGGAATCGAGGAGCAACAAGCAAGAGGCTGGGGCAGCTGCCTTATGAACAGCACGTTGGTAAAGGAGGATGATGCTACAGTGTCCTGTGCCGTTTTCACGTTGTTTTTGAGCAGAGTTGAAACCAACTAATGTTGGTGACTTTGTAGGTAATCTCGGCTAAAGTTCGGCCCGAACTCAGCCTTAAAATCTCCGCGGCGCAACCAGAACGAGCACAGTTAACTGAATTACCTTGAGGAAGAGGCCACTTCGCCTTGGCTGTGGACACCATCACGCCCGATAGGAATGATTTCTGCGACATTGCCTGTGTGAGTAGTGCATCCTGATCCTACCAATTCAAACACTTTCAAGGGCAGTGAACCAGATTGGTGTCAATATTGCTACCAAAGCAAAGCCATCCAACACCGTTTGGAAAGCTGACACCTTGTCTCTTTCGCGCCAATGTTGGCTCGTGTGCTCAGAATGATGCCTCGTATATTCCGACAGGTCACATCAACCATACGAATGGCGAATGGCCCACTGCCCGTACTGCGCAGCCTTGGGAGGAACATCAACCATGATCCCAATAACCCTGACTGAAACCTCGCTCACGTTGGGGCAGTATAAGTCAATCTCCTCTCTCTTCTATTATAAGCAGCATCAAGACCTCTTATATATCGTCTTTTTGCCTCTGCTATTGACTTTATACACTCGTTTGTCTTGGAAGACTTGGATGCTTCACCTTGAAGTTCTAGATCTTTCATTTCCAACTGAACGTTGTCGACATGCGTTCCGCAGCGTTTATGGCAGCAGCCTTTGCAGGTGCAGTCTTCGCCTGGCCATGGGAGCGGAAGGATATTGACGATAAAATCATTGTGAAAATTCTTCCTCTGTCCAGCCTTCCTCCACCCCACGGTTTTACCCCTATAACTGGGAGCTCCAGGAGTGCGTCAAAACCTTACTATAGCACTGGCTCCAGAATCATATACCCAACTGGTAGCGCTCCTAGCGGAAGTGGACTGAGCTATATCAGTACTGGACGCACATCGCCACCGGGCCGGACAAGTGTAGGGATTAGTAGTGGTATCTTTCCTCCGAAGCCTACAGGAGGGACTGGCCGGACAGGTACTGGCACAGGAGGCAGATCAGGAACTTGTTCTACAGGCGTAGCCCCACCATCGACTACGACCATCACGAAAGACGTCACTTCAACGTTTACAACCTTTATTACAGGCGTAACAACCATCACGAATATAATCAGTGAGTTTCCTCCAATCTTGTGTCTGTATAATGTATACTAACTATTCGTAGCTTCGATCGTCCCCTGCTCCAGCCCAATTGCGATCTCAGGGACACGCACCGTTTACTCGAGCTCCGTAACGATCACGCATATTACTACAACCATCACGGCGACCACCACTCTATATCAAGTTATATGCCCACCTACATCAAGAGACGCAGGCAGCTCTCCAACCATCGGTGGATCAGGACCGGGCTACACGAGTCCAGCCATCTCAAGCCAAGGTTCTGGGTATGGTAGCGGCTCGGGCAGTAATACAGGAAGCGCCATCAGTAGCGTTACAGGCTCTACAATGAGCAGCTCCGGTCCAACTCCAAGCCCTGGCCTTGGCTCTGGCTCTGGTTCTGAGAGCGTGTCTGAGAGCAGTGGCTCGTCAAGCTCATCTTCAGTTGGCTCTAGCTCTAGCAGTAGCTCCTCCAGTTCATCGTCAGGCAGCTCTAGCTCTGGCTCCAACAGTGGCTCGTCAGATTCATCTTCAGCTGGCTCTGGTTCCGAGACTGAATCTGGGAGTATGGGTGGCTCAGGGTCGAGCTCTAGCTCTAGCTCCAGTAATACCTCCTCCACTTCATCTCCAGCAGGCTCTACCCCTGGCTCAAGCAGTGGCTCATCAGATTCGTCTCCAACTGCCTCTAGCTCCGGCAGTGGCCCCTCAGTCTCCTCGTCGGGCAACGTTGGCTCTAGCTCTAGCTCTGGCGCTGCGAGTGAATCTGGAAATGAGAGTGGATCAGGATCCAGCTCAGGCTCCAGCTCTAGCAGTGGCTCCTCAGGTTCATCCTCAGCTGTCTCTTCAGCTTCATCTCCAGCTGCTTCGAGTCCCAGCTCTGGCTCAGAGAGTGGATCTGGGAGTGAGGTTGGATCAGGATCAGGATCTCTCTCCGGCTCTAGCTCTAGCAGTGGCTCCTCAGGTTCATCCTCAGCTGCCTCTTCAGCTTCATCTCCAGCTGCTTCTAGTTCCAGCTCTGGCTCTGAGAGTGGATCTGGGAGTGAGGTTGGATCAGGATCAGGATCTCTCTCCAGCTCTAGCATTAGCAGTGCCTCCTCAGCTCCATCTTCAGCCGGCTCCAGCTCTAGCAACGGCTCGTCAGATTCAGCTTCGGTTGGCGTCAGTTCCGGTTCAAGCTCAAACGGTGGCTCTTCTCCACTCAGCTCATCTCTCGCCAGCAGTGTCGGCGGCTCTTGCCCGCCAGCCTCAACCTCGACCGTTACCACGAACGTCTACGTCACCGTCACTGTTACCGCCGGAGAATCCGGGAGCGTACCAGCAACAAGCCCAAGCTCAGACTCCTCACCACAAAGCATACCGGGCTCGGCGCCATTCACATACCATTCAGGACTGGCACCATTCCCAAGTAGCGAATCGGATGGCTCGCTCAATTACCCAACGGGCACTGTTGCGAGCGGATCGGTTGGGTCACTCGGTTTCCCAACGGGTACCCGTGCGAGCGGTAGCTTTCCATCGGGCACTGTCCGCTCCTCTCGAGTGAGCAGCTCCCCATCAGGCACTGTCTTTTCATCACGAATGAGCATCTTTCCTGCCCCTACTAAAATGAAGACACGCTGGAGATGAGCACAAAATGCGATGAACCCATTTTATCGAAGTATTTGCATAACTCTTGGCGTTTCATTTGAGGCATAACGTCCTACCTTATAGCGACGATGGTTCTGATCTACATATCATCATTTCAAAACATTTTTCCATCTACGTACGCAGTTCTTCATCCTCCGTGAAGTCGACTCATAGAGTTCACCAAAATTCACTCTCCAACCTCTTCGATCTCCAATATCAATACCCATTCCCCAAAATCCTCGAACTCCTCCACCGTCCCTCTCATTTCATTTCCACAAACCATCACCCCCGCAACTTCCAGCAAGAGGACAGATTATACCTCATCAAAATAAACCAACATCCCACTCCCACTCCCACTCCCACTCCTCCGCTGCGTGAAACCAAGGCTGCAGTTTACGCCACATCAGCCCCCTGCCCTAAGATCCTGCGACATGAGACACATAGGGCCGGACATCCTCCCGTGTGGAAATGTTTGTGAAAAAGAATCCGTCAAGATTAACTAGATGTGATATCTCATTCATCTACTTCCTTTTCGAATCATAATTCATTCGTCTCTAGAATATACTTCGGCGAAGAGGGATCTTGCACTTTGAAGAGATATGTTTAGATGGGTGTTCTTTCTCTTTTCTGCGGTTATCGAATTTTGCCTTGGCCTTAGTAGTATCGTGCTTGGTACAACATAGAAGATGGTGCAATGAGCTGCCACCAAATGAGGTCTTCTTCTGATGAACGTATGTGGGCAGCGGTGCGCGTACAGCTCGTCCTCGTGCGCGTCTTACCCCCCCCTCCCCACCTGCGCGGCTTGGCTTAGCTGCTCGCTGGAGCATTCCGAATGCGTACGTATGCAGAGCATACGTAAAGCAAATGTGAAGGTTCCCCGAATAGGCGTTAATGAGTATTGACGGTTTCCTATAGTGCAATACTGTAGATAGCACCAGCTATGGGTCCTATCTCTTTCTCATCACTGTTGGGGCTTCTTATTTACCAGATGTCCGATTTGATCGACTACACTTCGATGATACTAAGCTCTTACGGGATTTCTGTCCCGGGATTCGCGCAGGATGTTACCAGCGAGCGCGGTTATCCAAGACCTAGCCAGATTGGAATACCTCACAAGTGATATTGAAAAGGTCCTCAAAAGCTGTACAGCACTTGACAAGGGCATCTGTTTTACTAAATTCAAAAGTTCGCAGCAGTTCTTGAAGGAAGATATGCTCCGGTGGTCTTCGTCACGAAGTCAACAAGACAAGTCACCTGAATGAGACTGCGGAGGAAGAAAGATCATCTGAACAGTATGCCGCCATAACCCTATCCATCAAGTAACTCCCGAAACCCACTATAGATCTATTTTGTTGCCACTTTCATCTAGAAAATCCCACTCATCCTCATCCTCGTCATTGTCATTGACCTTGTTGTCAACCTCATTTTCTCTTCCAGATCTCCTAGGTGGTGCAGTCGGATCATCTCCAAACATAGTCCCCACGAGTGGTTTATGTTCAATGCCATGGGTTCTCTTCGATTTGGGAGGTCTACCAAACGGCCGCCGAGGACCTTTCTTGACAACTGTCCAGTACTGAATAGCAAACAATTGGTCTCCCTGAACAATCCCACGCTGCGAAGCGCTTTGGGCACGCTTAGACTCCAAGGCCATGCCGGGATCTCCGACCAGTGGGTCAACAGAGACAGGGAAGATTCCGGTGGCAGCCTCTGTTATCGGGACGGTGAGCTCGACGCGGCCTCCACGCTCGTTGGACGTCTCAATGGTGATGGCAGGGTTGGAGGCTACCATGTAGCCTCTCACGAAATACAGCTTCTTGACTCCTCTCTCATCCATGAGGTCCTGCACCTTGTCCCAGTATTCTGGATTATCCCGGATCTTGCGAAATATTGCAGTTGGTTCTCGCAAGCTGTACGTCGTGACCCGCGCCGAAGCCACGGTGGCACGCTTCGAAACACTCGATGAACAGCAACTGGAGATGAGACTAAAGAGGTGGGCGTTCCATTCGCTTCCAGTTGTGCTGCTGCTTTCTATGGTCCTCTCTTCAGTCTTCGGCGTGAAAAGATCCGCTTCGACATCAATGAATGGGTGTTCTCTAACACCATCACTTCGCTTGGGCTCATATCCATCAGTCGGATGTTGGATGTCGGCGGCAACTGTTCCCAGAAGAGCCTTTCCTTCTTCGGCTGGCAGTGATTCGTTCAGAAGTAGCCATAATTTGGGGTTTGACGATGAGGACATATTCACTCTCTTCGTCGTTGTCCTCGTCGTTCAAGGTTGAATATGGTTGCGGATCCTCGTCAGGAGAAGTATCTAAAAGCAACTTTCGTCTGACCAGCGGTGTAGAAGCTCAGGGCCACTTTATTACTCTGTACCCATTGTTGTTGCCTTATCTTGTATTAGTCATCAGATCTTTCTGTCATCTTGTCTTCTATGTTTAGTCATCAGATTTTCATCTTATCTATTCTAGGGCTTAGGCTGATTACTAATGGTTTAAACCAATGAAACTACCTTACTGTATTCCATCACATCACGTCCTCAGCCTCAGTCTACCTACCCACTTTCGAATCCTGTCTGTCCACCACTTTCTTAAATCTGGGAGTTATGAGGTTATCCCCAATATCCTCCGTTTCCACCGAATCTTGGATCTCATGTCGGTCTTCACTCTACGTCTCACAGATCAAGCATCGGAATATGCTCCGGAAACCTCCATTGGCTGGCATCTGACGGTTGAGTTACCCGACAATCCACATCACGAAAACGCTGGCAGTTCCGTTCTGATCGAGTATCCTGTGTCTTCTCCAATAGACAAACATGTTCGCTGGTATCTCGAAACCTACCCGGTGCAGTGCCCATGGAAGGTCGAGAGTCCTTCCATCATCAAAGACTATATCCAGCAATATGCAATCGGGCTGTTTCGTCAATTATCTGTTCTACACGGCATTGGTAGCTCTCCTGGAATTGATACCATCGTTGTTGAGATTTGCGAAACAGGGTCATTGCCATACTCAAACGTTCATGCGCTAATTTGGGAAGTCCTTGAGCTACAGGATTTATGGAAAGAAGTCTGGAACTTGGCATACCCGCCCACTTTGCGTCAGAAGCCGAAGTCAATGCCTACCGTCATGGTCCGGCGCACGATTCCTCCAACAACATCACTTCTCCAGAGTACCCAAAGTGCCTTCAGTACTCATTCGGATGATAGCGATGAGGAAAGCTCCGTGGTAACATATGGACATTTTTCTTCTACTACATACGACAGCAGAAGGCAGGTATTGACAGAACAAAGTGTTGATTTCAATAGCTCTGGTCAACCTGTGACTACAATTTTGGGAATGACACTTACCATCAGCTGCTTTAGAATTCTCCTGGTCGTGGCGCGAGGCATTGATACCGAAAGAGATCTCTCACTTCCTGGAAGGCAGACCCGACTTTTGCCTGATCCGGACCCATCGTTGATCTATGAGCCTCTGCTGGCGGTTATAGAAAGCTCAAGAAGGACTTTCATATTCAACTTGAAGTCTGCAGACCCGGAACTTGGCATGCCCTAGGCAGTATTCTAGAGGAAGGGGGCACTGGATTTTACGATATGGTGCATTTTGATATGCATGGTGGAATTAAAGAAGATAAGGGGTATGTTCACTCATATTCCATTTGTGTAATCCGTTTGGAGCTGAAAATGTAATGAATTGCAGTGCCGGACTTTATTTCATCTCTTCTGAGGAGGAGCCTAGAAACCCAAAATTTGGCACTAAGGAATTTGTTCCTGCGAATGACATCGGGCAGTTGCTTCAGAATTTCGGCATTCTCCTTGTGGCACTTAACGCGTGCGAGTCCGGCCGTGCTGAGCCTCTTGAAGGTCAAAACGAAATATTAAGAGATGACCCTTCTGGCCGGAATGCTACGACTAAAGGGCAAATTCAGTCAAATGAAGACCAGGGAGACCTGCCGTCTAACCCTATTCTCCAGATCAACCTTGCCAAGGTTTTCGTACAATCTGGAGTACCCTCGGTTCTGGCTGCATCCTTCCGAGTTTCATCAAGTTTTGTATCTGTCTTTTATGAGAGCTTCTACACGGCACTTCTACAGCCGGAGTCCAACGTTTGCAAAGCTGTAAGCGTTGCAAGGAAGTCAGCCATGAAGGAAAAGAATCGAACGGTAGGGTACGGCCTGACCATTGAGCTTGATGATTGGATCATTCCAGTCCTCTATCAGAGCCACGACGTGTCACTGAACATAGTACCACTGGAGCAAAAAGACCTAGAAAAGGAACACATTTCTAGCAACATAGAGACCGCAGCTTCAAAACCCGGAACTCGGCGGGAATCATTCTTTCGCCGAATAGTCACCAAAGGGTCTTCGTCGAAGCAGAAGGAAGACTCAGGTCTGCTTAAATCAGGCCTTAGTCCAGCAAGGCAGAACATCAATCGCATGCATGGACGAGGTCTTGAATTGCTTTGTGTAGAGACTCTTCTGTTAAGTCGTGGTTCTCGAAAAGTTCTTCTTTTATCTGGCAAGTATGGAATAGGCAAGACTCACTTCATCAAAGGTCTTGGCAAACTTTGGCATAGTACAAACTTCCTGGCTACGGAACCTGTCTATATTGACTGCTTCGCGCATCCGGAATGGAGAGTAGGTGATATTCTACGAAGTATAGTAGAAGGCATCACGAGTCTTGAATATTCCGAAAGTGCTCTGGAAACGGCCCAACAAGCACTTCAAAGATCCAGGAGTTTGATCCTGATTGACAACATGTCTGTGGAGAATCTTGACGCAGGCTCGAACGTGCCAAATGAGAAAGCTGCTTTCAGAGCTTTGGTGAAAAGCTTCGACAAGAATAAAAGTATTATGATCCTAGCTTCCAGAGACGATTTAAGCTACGGTCTATACAGAGATACCAGACGTAAGTCACTCTAGCTCTTGTTATACCAGTATGCCATAGACATTGAACAGTGGTATTGAAATCTTCACTTCAGGTTCCGTTCGCCCCTGGGAATTAGCAGAAAGAAATGAAGAACCGATCCATGATTTCGCTATCGAGCTGCTCAAGCAACTAAGATATTCCCCAAACAGAGAAATAAGCTCTGAGGCCCATGATGTTCGACTCATCCTACACCTACTGGACTATAATCCTCTGATCATAACCTTGTTTTTAAAGACCATGTCGGTGGCAGGTATGTTATCGTCAATGTCAGAAGTCGCTCATACAATATTGACCGGAGCAATCGAGCTTCCTCTGATTGATTCCGAATCATCCTTGTGTGCTCAAGCTCATAACTCATATACCGACTTGTCAAAATTGGACAATGGCCAGCATTTACAGAAATTGATGCTATGCCTCGCACCGTTTTCTATGGCTATACCGTGTAGTCTTAACGACAGTATTTTTTTCCCCAGCATTAAAGCTTATATTGGCTGGCTGGTCACCTGGAACGAACTTGATTTCAATCCCGAAACACCGGTCTCCAAGATCCCGCATGGCCTGAGCCTGGAGAAAGATTCTTTATTTCTGCGATCCCGCATGATAGGAGCAGCGGAGCTCTGGGTCGGTCGTTTCGAGATCTTGGTTGAACATCTGATGCGGTCCAAACTCTTGGATTTTACGCCTCAAGATCTAGAGGATGGAAATCTTGATGCTGTTCGGAAGGTGTATGGGGATTACCTTTCTGAAGAAGCTGAGCCCTCATCAGATGCTACTGGCAAGCTTCTGAGGTCACTGAAGTATCTCTGGATCAATCCTGTCCTCTCGCACCACCTTCGCACCTTTTTCGTTCGCCAGGAACGAAATCCAGAAGCAAAACCACCGACACATGGTCTTAGCTTGTCGGGACTGAATTGTGCGTACTCATCCTATTATAAATTGTTCTGCATGAGCAGCTGGGATAAGCACGCCGCGTCCATGAATGCCGGACCAGTAAGTCGTAACGAAGGCACGCCTGCAGTCGAGGACCACCCGACCAAATTTGTGTTCACTGTCGATACAGCCAATATATATGGCGCTATCTACACGTCCATGTCCCTCCACCCTCCTGCACTTCGGTGGTCACTGCTCCCCATGAGCGCTGCCACGGATCTCAACACCCTCACCGCAAGGGCATTCACTATGTACGCCTACAAACCACTGGCTATGGCTTATTTCACTGAAAAGCACCTGCTTGATATGATTTCGATGATCCTTGCGAAATACGAAGCCGCGCTGCGCGCCGAGCGCGACAGCATTACAGCCCTCACCACAGCTGCCGTTTTATCCTTCGCGGAGTGCACTCTGCTATTCACGATCGGCCAGTCGGAATATAGTGACCTGGAGGTAGACCGGAAGCTTCTCGTCCGGCGGACCCAGCGAGCGCTAAAGCTGACGTCGAAGCTGGATGAGTCAAAGAGTCATGGACGGGGACCGCGATCGTCGTCGAATAAGTGGCTGGAGGATATGATGGAGGAGGTGCAAGGGGAGAAGAAGCAAACAAGTAGAACACGAAGGTTGTTAGGTGAGGAGGGCTGGAATGGGTTGTTGGTCAGCATCGAGGAAAACATGCGCGTTGCAGCGGCGATCAAAGGTGGTGTACTTGCTTCTAAAGATAAAGACTAGGGGCTTCGGCTCGAATTCCTCACTCTCCAGACCCTAAATACAAGATTATGTTTGGCGACTTCTCAATGATGGAGATAGTACTGATCGGAGAACTTCAAGATATCGTCGCTCGAGCCTCATCCTTATTTAAAGATAGCCCTGTTTTGCCGATACCCTTACAACTCCAACAACATTGCATTTACGGGGGCGAACCTACATACAGCTTAGGTTATCCCGCAATCCTACAGTGTCTACAATCAATATTAAAATTGAAAAGCCATCTTAAATAGATTGAATGCAGGCATACTAAGTCGGAAGAGAACATTGCGGGAAGTTTAGTAGGTTTTAGTGTTGAAATATACTACAAATACCGTAATAAGATGACTCAAGTGTCTTGGCAACTTTTGCTACTTCAAGACGGGTATGCTATATATATATATATATATATGTATCAAGAAGGTTTGCCTTACCTCACCTCTTGACCCTTCGTATCGAAAAATCCTCCCCGCTCCATCTCTAAACTCATAGGACAAGTGACTTTACATCGCTTCACCACATGAGCCATCGTACAGCAAGAGTTGATTGCGGTGCTTATTTCTTTAGGCAGAACAAAATTTGACAGTACGACGATTGCATCTTACGTATCCATTTAAGCACAAGAAGACTTAATACCCTTACGACCGTCTCATCCGGATTGTTGCAACGCTACCTATGGAGCTGCTGATCAAGGCAAGACTTTATAGTGCTCTGATTGCTACATGTCTACTTACTCCGTTATAACAAGCCATCTCAGTACCACGACCGGTGCATACCTTATTTTTAAGCGAATATATAGAAGAAGAAAAGAAAATAGGTACTCAACCCTACTTCAAGCGTTTATATCTCCTAGTTATATATATAAAAGAACTGAATACTTACTCACTTTACTATTCTTAGAAACCTTTCTAACTATGTAATTGTCAGCTTTACTTAGGCAGTACTTCACAACGGTCTCACTGATACATACTTGCTTGGTTCGTTACAATGAGATATCTCAGCATCATAACAGTCACATATTGATCAGCGCTATCACGGAGAAATCTATGTATATATATATCCTAGATTTAATCGTCTATCAAATGCCACCCTGCAAGCAACATGCCTTCACCAACAAAGTCATTTGCGGAGCTGCAATATATATATATAATATAGATCACGAAAGCGACAAGATACAACAAGCTTGCTTCCCAGCTCCTACGATCCCGACACTGATTGTTATGCCTGGAATCCCGATACCTGAAGCCCAGCCCATCACTCAACACGAGAGAGGGCGTTTACAGCAAAAGCTTAGTCTACCCCGAGAGATGCCTGAGAACGCCGGGAACATCTCGCCACGATCTGAGCTGTTCATGCATGCAGCTAGCTTTACAAGGAGGAATTCAAAGATGCGTTATCGGCTGAGAAGAACAACGGAGCAAAAGAGAGAACCATGTAATGATGGTTATGGCTGAGGAAAGACTAACTCAAGACCGAAGGATTTCTACGGCCTCTATTCTAAAGTCTGCCCACAGAGCGGAAGCTGGAAGACCAACTATCTACGGCGACTGAGAGAGTTCCAATTATTACCTT
>JAABUX010006527.1_pt1 | contig 13906 bp, 14 predicted proteins | sample 5561851 | NCBI WGS metagenome assembly JAABUX01 (sample SAMN10711883, study PRJNA513361) | rock metagenome | isolation source: Antarctica rocks | place: Antarctica: Victoria Land, Richard Nunatak red sandstone | collected 2016-01-03 | reverse complement strand
GCTGGGCCTTCCAGCGCCTGTTCACCAGCGAAACACAGCGCCGCAAAGCACTACCGTCCTGGCTGCACCACTACAACCACCACCGGCCCCACACCGCCACCGGGAACCAGCCCCCCATCACCCGCTTGACCAACCTCCCCGGGCACTACAGCTAGCCTCAATCTTTCATCGAGGCCGCTGAACATGGTCTGGGAGCAGTGCTCGTGACTGGTGCTCTTCGGGGCGTGTGGGTCCACCGGCGCTGCCTGGTCGCCGGTGCTCCGGGCCGTTCCTGGTTGGGATGGGGTGGTGGGTCAGGTTGGGGCGGGCAGCTTGGTGAGCCGTTGGTAGCCGGTGGTCAGCTCTTGTGCCCAGGGCCAGTGGGCGGCTAGGCGTAGCCGGGTGCGCCGGCCGGTGCAGATGATGCGGGCGGCGACGTGCAGCAGCCGCAGGCGGAGCCGTTTGGGCTCCGCGGCCCGGTGGGTGTCCAGGGCGAGGGTGGCGGTCCAGGTGAGCAGTTGCTGGCCGAGTAGGACGGTCGCGAGCCAGATCTTGTTCTGGGCGAGGTCGCGCAGTGGGAGGTTGCGGGCGCCGAGGTCTTTCAGGTTCGGCGATGCGGTCCTCGGCGCGGGCGCGGAGCCGGTGGCGCAGTTCCAGCTCGGCAAGCTGCCCGGTGGTCGCGTTGGTGGCGAACAGGGTCACCCTCCAGCCCTCGTGGTCGGTCAGGCGCAGTGGGGCGCCCGGGTGGGGGCGTTCCCGGCGGGCGATGACCCGCATCCCAGCCGGCCAGCCCCGACCGAGCAGCTGTGGGAGCAGCCCGGTCAGTTCCGCGACCTGCGCCCCGTCCCGGGGTTGGCCGTCACTGTTGTAAGCGGGGGTCCATGCCCGTTTGGGGACCTTCCGGAGCAGGGCGGGGTCAACTCCGAGGGTGGTGCCGATCCCGATGGAGTACTGCAACTCCGCGTCGGTGATGTGGGTCAGGAACTCCTTGGTCCCGCCGCCGCTGTCCGCGCGGACCACCACCCGGGACCGCACCCCATCCGGGAGCTGAGCCAGCGCGTCGGTCAGGACGGTGAGGTGGTCAGCGGCGGTGTTGGCGCCGGCGTTGCCCGGGCGCAGCAGCCCGGCCAGGGCCTCCCCGCCCGCGCCGTCTGGTCCGTGGTCGACGAACGCGAGCAGCGGGTGGAACCCGAATGCCCGTTTGAACGTCGGCTGCGCATCCTGCTTCTCCGAGTGGGAGATGATCACGGTCGCGTCCAGGTCCAGGTGCACCGGACCCTGCTTGGGCAGCGGGCACCGGTGGGCCCACGCCGCAGCCCGCGCCGCCCGGGTCGCGTCCGCGATCGCGGCCAGCGCGGCGTCGACATCACCGGCCAGGCGGTCGACCAGCCGGGACACCGTCGGGTCCGAGGCCACCAGCCCGAACACCGCCGGCTGCGCCCGGACCACCGCCAGATCCGCCAGGCAGTCCCCACCTAACGCCAACGAGCACGCCAGATCCAGCAGGATCTTGCCCGGATCGTGCACCGCCAACCCCGGCCGCCACCGGCCCAACGCCCGCGACAGGGCCCGGTCCAGCCCCGTGGCCCGCCCGGCCTGGACCAGCAGCGACCCACCCGCGGAGGACACCAGCGGCTCGGTCCCGGCGACCAGCTCAACCCGCGGCGGACACGCCCGGCGGCCCAGCCGAACCGACCGGGAACGACTCTGGGTACTGTTCACCTACGGGGTGCCTTTCCTCGCAGCCGGACTCTGGACCATCAGCAAGCCCAGTTTCCCTGCCGGGACAGGCACTTCCGTGCATTCACCCCCGGGTGTCGGCACCCCAAATCAGCCCCAGATCACCCCCTGCATGAAAGCGCGAGGCTAGGGGGCCCTGCTCGGTCGCCCGTCCCGAAAATCAACCCCTGATTTTCGGGACGATCACTTGATGGGGCAATGGCCGGGGCCAACCCTGCCCGCCGCGCCCCGACGCCCACGCCAGGGAGAGCACCCGTCCGATCGACAACTGAGATGTGGCTGCACCGGTGTAGAGCCGACCTTTAGCGCAGAAGTTCAAGCCCGCTGGCTCCAGGCCTGACGACCGACGGACGCCTCCAAGAAGTGCAGCCTGGGCAGCGTCAGGTGCCGTCGAGGAGGGGCCCGGTACCCACATCTGCCAGCGGGTGGTTGTCAACGCGCCGCCGAGCCCTCCGTGTAGTCGCTGTCCGTGCTGGCGATCCACGGCATCATCGTGCGGACCCGGCGCCCGACCTCCTCGATCGGGTGGGCCCGCTCCTTGGCGCGCAGCGCCTGGAAGTCCGGTGCCCCGGCGTCCTGGTCGGCGATGAACCGCTTGGCCCACTCGCCGTTCTGGATCGCCGTCAGCGCCTCCCGCATGTGCGTCTTCACGCCCGCGTCGATGACAGCCGGACCCGTCGTGTAGTCGCCGTACTCGGCCGTGTCGGAGATCGACCAGCGCTGCTTGGCGATCCCGCCCTCGTACATGAGGTCCACGATCAGCTTCAGCTCGTGCAGCACCTCGAAGTAGGCGACCTCGGGCTGGTAGCCGGCCTCGGTGAGGACCTCGAAGCCGGTCTGCACCAGGTGGGACATCCCCCCGGCCAGCACGGCCTGCTCACCGAACAGGTCGGTCTCGGTCTCCTCGGTGAACGTCGTACGGATGCCGCCTGCGCGCAGGCCGCCGATGCCCTTGGCCCAGGCCAGAGCAAGCGGCCAGGCGCTGCCGGTGGCGTCCTGCTCGACGGCGATCGCGACCGGCACACCCCGGCCCGCGGAGTACTCGCGCCGGACCAGGTGACCGGGGCCCTTCGGGGCGACCATCGCCACGTCCACCCCTGCGGGAGCGGTGATGTAGCCGTAGCGGATGTTGAAGCCGTGACCGAAGAACAGTGCGTCGCCGTCGTTGAGGTTCGGCGCGATCGCCTCTGCGTAGAGGGCGCGCTGCTTCGGGTCCGGGACGAGGACGCCGATCACGTCGGCCTCCTTCGCCGCCTGCTCCGGCGTCACCACGCGCAGGCCCTGGTCCTCCGCCTTCGCACGGCTGCGGGAACCCTCGGGCAGGCCGATGCGCACGTCGACACCGGAGTCCCGGAGCGAGAGCGCGTGGGCGTGACCCTGCGAGCCGTAGCCCAGGACCGCGACGGTCCGCTTCTGCAGCACGGAAAGGTCGGCGTCGTCGTCGTAGTAGATGACTGCGGGCACAGCGGGTTCCTCCGGAGGTGGGGTGTCAGGAGCGGGCGTGGGACAGTCTGGAGGATCTCAGGCGGTGTCATCGATCGAGCGCACTGCTCTCGGTACGCGAGCGGCACGTACGAAACAGCGCAATGACCCCGAACTCTACGAGCCGCCGGGTCCAGAACGGACACCTCGACGCCGTCCGCGGCGAGCTCATCGACGACCGGGCGGAGCGGGTGCTTCTGGTCTCGGCGCAGCGCCTCGATCGGCGCCACCACAGCCGAATCTAGCCGGGTGGCTGCGATGCGGGCAGCTGGACCGGTCGGCCAGCGCCGCGTCCTGCCCGCGCGGAACTGGGTGACGCCCGTGCGGACGGTGGCCCGGGTCAGCCGAGACTCCGCGGCGACGTGGGCTTGCAGGCGGCCTGTCCAGGACTCGGGCGACGAGGCGGCGACGCCTTCAGCGGTCAGCGGGGCGTTGGCGTGCACGAGACAGGTCTCCTTCGGGCCGGGCGTGGTGCCGTGATGGCCCCACACCCAGCCGGGGGGACCTGTCCCCGTTCAACCCACGCCGTCGAACCCGCTGGTCACAACGTCATGACCTCCAACACCTAGGTGAGGTGGCGCATCAGGTGGTCGATCAGCCACGCCCGGTAGTCCGCCAGGCTCCAGCCGGCGTGCTCCACCAGCAGGACGTACTGGCCTGGATGGAGGATCACCCAGATCTCGTCCACCGTGCGCGCCGCGTCGCGCGGCGGCGGGCACAGGTCTCGTTCCACGAGCGCAGCGAGTACGCGGCGCCCGTCCTCACGCATGGCACGCATCTGCTCGGCGTAGGCGTCCGCGAGTGCCGCCTCGCACCTGGCGGCCTCCACGTAGGCGGTCCACAGGCTCGCCGATCTCCGGTTGCTCTCGACGATGACGTCGACGAGCCCGGTCACGGCCTCCTCGAGGCGGGTGGCCCGCCAGACGTCGGCGGTGGCCTCGACGTCGAGCAGCGAAGCCCCGGGCGTCGTGCCGGAGAGGGCGGTGCCGAAGGCGCGGAGGAAGACCGCGGCCTTGCCCCCGATCGCGTAGACCGTCTCGACGGCGACCCCGGCCTCGGAGGCGATCTGCCGCACGGACGTTCGGGTGTACCCCTGGCGGGCGAACAGATCCCCCGCGGCGGCGGCGACCCGGGCGCGGGTCGCGGCCGCCTGCCCGGTGCGCAGTGCCGAGCGGTAGACGCGGGTCGGCCGCCGCACTGCTCCGCCCCCGTCAGATAGGTGCCCCACAGAGTCGTGCCCATCGGACATTGACTACAGCCCCGTTCCAGTCGATATGGTGACGGACGCCAGTCTTCGTGAACCGCCGTCCTCCGACACCGGCTCCCACCGCCGGCTCCCGTTGTCCAGTGCCATGGAGGTGCCGCATGACCGACCGACGCCACCGGATCAACCCGTGACCAGACCGAGGCTCGTCCTGGTCCACGGTGCCTGGCACCAGCCCTGGGTCTGGGGGCCGCTGATCCGGCAGCTCCCGGACTGGACGGTCGATCTCGTCGACCTTCCCAGCTCGAAGCCGGACGTGCTGGGCGACCTGGCGGCCGACGTGGCGGCCGTACGAGCCGAGCTCATCCGGGAAGACGGCCCAGTCGCCGTCATGGCGCACTCCTATGGCGGGATCCCCGCAAGCGAGGCCATCAGCGGGGTGCCCGGCGTCGTGCACACGGTGTATCTCGGGGCGTTCCTCCCGTCACCCGGCGACTCGTTGCTGAGCATGGTCGGGACGGACCCGTCATGGTGGAAGCGCAACGAGGACGCCGGGACCATCGGCGTCGTCGACCCGGCCCAGCGGTTCTACAGCGACCTCGCACCCGACCTGGTCAGCGCGGCGGTCGACCACCTGCGTCCGCAGTCGGCCCGCAGCTTCGAAGGCCAGGTCCGGCGACCGAGCCGGGCCCGGGACACGATGACCTACATGGTGTGCGACGCCGACCAGGCCATTCCACCGGCGGCCCAGCAGGCGATGGGTGAGGGCTGCGCAGCAGTGTTCCACCTGGACACCGGGCACACGCCGATGCTCGCCGACACGGCGGCCGTGGCCGCCGTGCTCCACGACCGCCTGTCGGATTGAACACAGACTCGCCGACTTTTCAAAGAGCCGTCAACAGAATGGCGGGGTAATTCGCGTTGACGCCATCGGCGTGTTGCCGCCGTAGCAGGTCAGCCGTGTGGCGGAACGGCTGACCTGCCGGTCGTGCTGGTCGACCGGGGAGTATCGCCGAGTCAGCGGCGCAGGCCAGCAGGCAGGATCATTGGGTGGTGCTGGCGGGCGCTGCTCGACCGATGGCTGCAGCGCCTCACTCAAGACGACTGATCTATGGCGGCACCGTTGCTCGCCGACAGCGGTGCAGAACGGGTTCGATGTCTTTAAACCTTTGGTTCCAGCACTGCCAGTCGTTCGCGTACCTTGTCGGCGACAGCGGTCAGCGTCGCCAGCTCTGTTGCGTTGAGATGATCGATGATCACGGAGCGGACGTCGGCTACATGCTGCGGAGCCGCTGCCTTGATCAGCCCTCGGCCCCGCGGGGTGATGGCGACGACTGCGCCCCGTCGGTCATCGAGACACCGCTCGCGCGACACCAGTCCACGAGTCTGCATCCGGCTCAGGTGTTGGGAGAGACGACTCTTCTCCCAGCGCAGTAGCTGAGTGAGCTCGAAGGACCGCAACCGACCGTCGGCTGCCTCGGACAGGTGAGCCAAGACTTGAAAGTCGGCGCTTGAGAGGCCACACCGGCTACGCAGCTGCCGCTCGATGAACTCCCCAAGGCCCTCGTTCATCGCCACCAGGCTGCGCCAGGCCAGCTGTTCCTGATCGTCCAACCACCGCACCTGCGTCATACGGTCAACCTAGCAGCTGGTTGACGTGTGAACCAGACGGGTGTAGCTTTGGTTCACACCTCAACCAGCTGCCCGACAACGGAGGGCGCCGAAACCAGCAGCGCCACACGCGGAGCGGGACTCGAATCGGTTCCTCACCCAGGTGTGGATCCTGCCGCCGGATAAGGCCGTCGTCAAGCTCGGCCGCCAGGCCCCCTGTTCTGCCTGCAGCCGGTGTAGAGGACGTCAGGGATTCGGCGGTTGTCCGCCGCGCCAAACGGCACACCAATCCACCACCAACCGAAGGAAGGCCGAGATGAGGATCGTGACGATCGGACGAGGAACGATTGGCGGGGGACTGGCGAACCTCTGGCGAACCGCGGGCCACCAGGTCCAAGAGCTCGGCCGGGACGGCGGTGATGCGTCGGGTGCAGACATCGTCCTGGTTGCTGTCCCCGGCGCACAGATCTCCGATGCCCTGAGCAGGGTCACCGGGCTCGAGGGGAAGACAGCGATCGACGCGACGAACGTCATGCCTGCCCGTCAAGGTGACTTTCCGTCGTACGCCCACGAGGTGAAGTCCTTCACCCGCGCCCCAGTGGCCAAGAGCTTCAACATGAACTTCGGGGGGCTGTTCGGCGCGGTGCGCGAGCAACGGGTGCGTCCGAGCAACTGGTACGTCGCTGACGAGAGCGCCTGCGAGGTCACTGAGCACCTCATCCGCGACGCCGGGTATGACCCGGTGCGAGTCGGAGATCTCTCCCGCGCCCGCGACTTTGAGAACGCAGTCTGGCTGCTCATGGGCGTCCGGCCGGTCGGCGAGGTCTTCTACCGCTTTGCCGTGCCCGGCGAGCTCTGACCACCCGACTGACACCTGGAAGTATTTCGCCCTGGGCCCATCAGCTCATCGACACACATCGTGAGCCACGCGAACCCATACCAATAGCTACGACCAAAAGGAGAAGACATGAAAGCTGCAATCGTCCTCGGCCCTGATCAGACGCCCGTCTACGGGGATTTCGACGAACCCGCGCCGCAGGACGGCTTCACGGTCGTGCGCGTCGCGGCGTCCGCGCTGTCCAACGCCACGCGGGCCCGGGCAACGGGCAGCCACTACTCGATGACGGGAAGGTTTCCTCTCGTGCCCGGCATCGACGGCGTCGGCCGGACTGAGAGCGGCAGACGGGTGGGATTCCTGCTGCCAGAATCGCCCTTCGGTGGGATGGCTCAGAAGACGCTCGTGCGAGACGCGCTGTGTCTACCGGTGCCGGACAACATCAGCGACGTGCTCGCGGCGGCGATCATCAATCCAGGGCAGTCACCGATCGGCGCGCTGCGTGTACGCGCAGGTCTACAGCGCGGTGAAGGCGTCCTGATCAACGGGGCGACCGGCGCGACGGGGCAGGTCGCCGTCCAGATCGCGAAGATCCTCGGCGCCGGGCCCGTCATCGCAACCGGCCGCAACCCCGACGCGCTAGCCAGGCTCCGCGAGCTGGGGGCCGATGACACCATCGACCTCTCCGCCGATGCCGATGCGGTCCAGGATGCGCTGGTACGACACTTCGGTGACGGCGAGATCGACATCGTCCTCGACTACCTCTCCGGCTCACCCACCGAGGTCGTCCTGGCGGCCCTGGCCCGTGGCCACAAGGCGGCCAAGACGGTCAGGTACGTCATCGCCGGCAGCGCCACGAGCTCGTCAACCACCGTTCCAACCAGCGTGCTGGCTTCCAGCTCGCTCGTGCTGATGGGCAGCGGGATCGGGGCTGTCCGTGTGCCTGACATTCTGCAGGCCGCCACGGATGCACTAAGACTCGCCGGGTCGGCCAACCTACGGATCGATGTGACGGAGCTACCGCTGGCCCAAGTGGAAAAGGCTTGGGTCACCGACTACGACCGCAGCCGCGTCGTCTTCACCATCTAAGTAGAGGGCGGGATAATTGGAGGCTGCGTACCGGACCAAGCCGATTTCCTGTGCACGACGCGGTGCGTCCGGCGTAGTGGTCTACCGCCGGTGCCGCAGCAGGCCAACCTGGTGGGCCAGGCCGGTGCCGGCGACCACAGCGGACAGGTCGTCTCAGAGGCACGTCATCGACGGCCAGATCTACCACGAGCCACGCTGAGTTACCGGCACCGAGCCTGGTGGTTCTCCATCCAGGAGCACCGCAACGACACTCACAGATCTATCAGACGCTGTACCTGCAGGCGCGTGGGGAGCTGCGGACGCAGCTAAAGCTGGAGCTGCGTCGGGGCCGGACCCGTCGGGTCAACCGGTCCCGGGCGGCGGTGGCAAGGGGAACATCGTGGGGATGGTCAACATCAGCGACCGTCCGGTCCAGGCCCGGGACCGTGCCGTGCCCGGTTTCTGGGAAGTGGACCTGATCATCGGTAAAGGTGGCCGCAGCCGGATCGCCACGCTGGTCGAGCGGAGCACCCGGTACACGATGCTGGTCCGGATCCCCTATGACCGGACCGCGGACCGGGTCGCGATCGTGTTGGCACAGAAGATGGCGACCCTGCCCGGGTTCCTGCGCAACAGCATCACCTGGGACCAGGGCAAGGAACTCGCAGCCCACGCCAAGTTCACGATGGCGACCAGCCTCCCGGTCTACTTCTGCGAGCCGCGCTCGCCGTGGCAGCGCGGGACCAACGAGAACACCAACGGGCTGCTACGCCGATACTTCCCAAGGGAACAGACCTGTCCGTCACTCCCAGGCCGACCTCGACGCCGTCGCCGACGAACTGAACGGCCGACCCCGGGAGACCCTCGACTAGCAGAACCCGACCGAAGCCCTGAACGAACTCCTGATCAAAGCCGGTGGCGCACTGACCACTTGACACCGCCCTTCTACGTCTTCGGTGGAACAGGATGGTGTCGACGGCTGACAGGTGTTGTCTGTCGATGAAAGTGCTCACGATCCGACCCACCCACGTCACGACCCGCCCTCCTAACCAAAACTACGCGGCGGATCCAGGCTACCGCTTGCGTCTCCGTAAAGCTACGGCAAACCGATTCATCAGTGCTGCTCCCGACGGGACAGGCGCCTTTCAAGACCCGTGCCAACGGAGCTGAGACGATTCAGAACGGTACCGAAGCGCACCTCACGCCACCCCACCGCTGGGGACCCACCGCCCAGGGCAGCCACCATCAGCCCGTGGACTACCTGCGTACGGCCAGAACCCGCCGTTCGGAACCAGCCATCTAGAGGTCTGCCGTGCCGCGCAGCAGCACCCCAGAGACGTCCGACTGTCCATCGTCCGCTGGGATGCGGGACGGTGGCTGCCCTTTACGGCAGGAGGCGGAGGGCTGTGCGCGTCGCATCGGCGAGCAGCGCGCCGTCAGACGTGGCGCCAGCGGCTCCGCGGTCGGACAGCAGCGCTATCACCAGGGGGCGACCGTCCGGACGCCACGCGACCGCGACGTCGTTGCGGGTGCCGTAGCCCCCAGCGCCGGTCTTGTCGCCGACGGTCCAACCGGCAGGGACGCCGGCCCGGATGTAGGGCCCGCCGGTGGTGTTGCCGACCAACCACGTTTTGAGCAGTTCCCTGCGGACCGGTGGGAGGGCCTCCCCTAAGACGAGGCGGCGCAGGTCCGTGGCGATCGCCCGCGGGGTGGTCGTGTCGCGAGAGTCGCCGGGGACGGCGGTGTTGAGGTCGGGTTCGGTCCGGTCCACGTTCGTCACGGTGTCGCCGAGGACCCGAAGGGCGGCCTCGACGGCCTGCGGGCCGCCTAGCTGCGCCAGCAGAAGGTTCTCGGCTGTGTTGTCGCTGTACTGCAGGGCGGCACTGATCAAGTCACGCAGGCGCATGCCGGTGTCAACATGCTGGCTGGTAACGGGTGCGTAAGAGAGCAGGTCGGTGCGGTGGTAGGTGACCGTCCTGTCGAGCTGGGCGTCGGTCGTGCGCTGCAGGAGGATCCCGGCGGACAGCGCCTTGAACGTCGACGCGAACGCGAACCTCTCGTCGGCCCGGTGCGTGAGGGTGTCCCCGCTGCCGGGGTCAAGAACGTAGACGCCGAGGCGCGCGTGATACCGGTGCTCCAGCTCGGCGAACGCGCTGTCGGCCGCGATCGGCGGGCGGGACGGGGAGGCGGGCGAGGTCGAGGCCGTGGTGGCGGCGGGCTGGATCGTGGCGGACGTCGAGGAGCAGGCAGTGACGACGATGGTCGCCAAGACCGCCAAGACGGCTGTCACTCGACGTCGGGCAATGCGGAAGGAGTGGATCGGGTCAGCCTGGGGACCCGCACCTATCGTGTCAAAGACCGGATCCGGGTATCTGATGCTGAACGGGCATAACATGGAGGCGTGGACCTTGTGGGCGCGTGCCGCGTGTTCGTGTACGTAGGCGAGCGGGGCAGCTTCACCGACGGTGCAGCGGCCGCCCGGGTGCTGCAGTCCGTGGCGAGCCGCCGGGTCGCGACTCTTGAGGAGCACCTCGGGGAGCGCTTGTTCGACCGGACGGGCCGCCGGCCGTCGCTGACGGCGTTCGGCCAGGACCTGCTCCCGGCGGCCAGGCGACTGGTGCACCTGGCGGACGGTTTGCAGCACGACGCCGAGCAGGCACGCCTGCGTCCGTTGACCGTCGCGATGCCGGAGGTTTGCGCGACCCGCGAACTGGCGGTGCTGGATGCAGCCGCCCGGGAGAGCGGCTCCCCGCTGGAGTTCGTCCACGCGCTCCCAGGGGACCGGCTGCAACTGGCGCAGACCGGCCAGGTCCGGGCCGCTGTGACCAGCGTGCCGCCCACGGAAGCCATCTGGCTGGTTCCGCTCGGCGTCGCCGGCAGGCAGCGCAGCACCAGTGCGACGTTCAGGCTTGAGAGCCTGCGACCGTCCCGCTCTTCGTTGGAGGTCCGCCGGTTGTGGCTGCAGCCCGAGGACAACGTTCCGCACGTGCGCGATGAGGCGGAGCGGGCCGGGCACCGCTCCGGACTGCTGCCGGCGCAGGTGACGATGGCCTCGTCGTTGACCGTCGCCGTGTCGGCCGTGCTGCGCACTCGTGACCTGCTGCTGTCCTCGCAGACGCAGGCCGTCCTGCTCGGCCTTCGGTGGCAGCCGATCCGCGACCCGGCGCTCGTGCGGGGCTACAGCGTGCAGGCCGCCCTGCCGACCGACGCGGCCCGTCTCGGCGGACGGCTCGGCAGCGATGTCGGGCACTGCCTCGGCGGGAGCGCACGTGCCGCCGGATGAACACCCACCGGCTCATCCACGATCTCCGGGCCCGTCTCGACGACGCGGGACTGCGGGGGTCCGTCCTTGCCCGGGACCTGCGCACCGGAGAGCAGATCGGCCTCGACCCTGACATCGAACGGCCGAGCGCCTCGCTGGTCAAGATCCCGCTCGCGGTCGCGGTCCTGGACCAGATCCGCCGCGGCCAGCTGGACGGCGCCAGGCCGGTCGACGTGCAGCCGGGCGCAATCGCCACGCCCGGGCCGATGGGCCTGAGCCGCTTCCGGCACCCCGCTCGGATCGCCGTGGACGACCTGCTCTACCTCAGTACCGCCGTCAGCGACAACACCGCCGCCGACGCCCTGTTCGACCTCGTCCCACCCGCCGCCGTCGCGCACTTCCTCGCGGAGGCCGGTATCACCGGGATCACGGTGCGGCACCGCCTGCACCTGCTGGCCGAGACACCCGTCGAACGCTTCGAACAGGACCAGGTCCAGCTCGCCCATTCCTTGGCGATCGGGGCCGGCACCAGCAGCCGGGGACACCCCGTCCGTCAGCTGGACGTCTCCCGGTCCAACACCGGCAGCGCGTCGGCGTTCGTCGGCCTGCTGCACGAGCTGTGGGTACCCGTCCGGCTGCACCCCGGACCCGCCGCCAAGGTGCGCGCCCTCATGCGTCACAACGTCGTCCGGCACCGGCTCGCCCCCGACTTCAGCGCCGACGACATCACCTGGTTCTCGAAAACCGGCACGCTGCTTAACCTGCGCCACGAGATCGGCGTGGCCGAGCACGCCGACGGGCAAGTCATCGCGGTGGCCGTCATGACCGAGTCGTCCGTGCCCGCAGCCGCACAGCCCGCCGCGGAAGCCCTACTGGCCGGCGTCGCCCGACGGCTCCACGACCACCTGCGGGTTCCCTGAGCCAAGCACAGTCACCACAAGGCGGACGTGGCCATCCGACGCGTGCCTGTGAGGCACGGGTCCCCCGCCGCGCGGGACGATGATGTCGATCAGGCAGTAGGTGCCGGCCGTCTCCGAGCCCCACATCAGGACCGTGTACGCCTACCAGGCCCAGGTGCGCCACACCGTCGTCGTCGGGGAGACGACGACGACCAGTTGCCGTGTCGGGTCATTGTCCGGGACCGGCCCACCGGCTGTTCCTGGCTGATCGGCCGTGGGGAGTCTCCCTTCGGTTTCGTGGATGGGAGGCGCTGCCTGGTGTCGGCAGACCTGAGCCGCTGGTTTCCCACGTCCTTGCCGCGCCGGTCGTCGGTCTGCTCGCCGACCGGGCGTCCCGACCCCGCCTGGTTGTTGCGAGCGCGGCGCTGGGATTCGGCTGCGCGCTCGCCGTCACCGCCGCCGGACTCGAACGGCTCCCGCTGCCGGTGGTCCTGGCTGTTCTGGTCGCCGGCGGGTGCTGCGGGCCCGCGTTGACCGGCGGGTTGACCAGCCAGCTGTCCGCTCTGGTCCCCGGGGAACGGCTGCTCCGCGCGTTCGGCCTGGACTCCTTGACCTACAACAGCGCCGGCATCATCGGCTCCGCGGCTGCGGCCGTGCTCGTTGCCGCGACCTCGGCCGCGCTGGCTGCCGCAGCGCTGGCCGCCGGGGCAGTCACCGGCGCGGTGCTCATCGCCGTTCTGCCATCCGGGCGCAGCATCCGAGCCTCGGAACACCCGGCCCATCGCCCCGTGCCGCAACAGATCCAGGTCCGCGAAGCTGTCCGCACCGGCCACCATCCCCGCGACCACCGCGGTGACCTTCTTCGCCCCCGGGCACGGTCACGTGCCCACCGATCAGCTGGTGCAACCCGGCCCGCGCCACCACCGGAACCAACCCGGCCACACCGAGCAGGTTCGGGTCATCGAACTCAGCCGAAATCCTGTGCCAGACTCCCATCTACCGGGTGCTCCTGTTCCTGCGCCGTGCGGACCCTCAGCAAGTCCCATCGTCGCTGGTCACAGGGGCACTCGTCTGTCACGACCCGCTAACCCCGCCGGCGGATCCAGGCTGGCTCAGGAGGTTGTTGACGGGAGGCGGTGGGTGGGGGTGTGGCCGCCGAGTGCGGTGTGGGCTCGTTCAGTGTTGTAGTGGTTGAGCCAGTGGTCCAGGGCGAGGGTCCGTTGGGCGGTGCTGGTGTAGGGCCGCTGGTAGGCCCATTCGGTGAGCAGGGTCCGGTTGTACCGTTCGACCTTCCCGAAGCTCCTATGGCTGTCAAGCCGGTGTGGTCGCGGTAGCTGCGGCGGGTGGTGATGGCACGAGGAGTCGGTAGATCTCGCGGACGATGTGCCGTTTGAAGCAGCGGATGATCTCTTTGGTGGTCTTGCCCTCGGAGCGGCGTCTGGCGGCGTAGGCCCGGGTTCGGGGGTCCCAGGCCATCCGGGTGACGGCCAGGATGTAGAGCGCGTAGTTGGCCTGGCGGTTACCGCCGCGGTTGAGGCGGTATCGGCTGGTCTTGCCCGATGACGCTGGAACCGGTGCCACGCCGCAGAGGTGCGCGAAGGCCGACTCACTGCGCAGGCGGTCGGGGTTGTCGCCGACGGCCGGTGATGTGCCCTGCGTTTCTCGGACGTGGTCATTTGTGCTTTACGCCGCTGCTCGGTAGCCGGCATGAATCTCACTGGGCGTCTGGTAGCCCAGGCCGGAGTGCAGTCTTTCGGTGTTGTACCAGCTATCGATGTACCTGGTGATGTCCCGGATCGCGTGCGCACGCATCGGGTAGACGGTGC
>JAABUX010006525.1_pt1 | contig 13906 bp, 12 predicted proteins | sample 5561851 | NCBI WGS metagenome assembly JAABUX01 (sample SAMN10711883, study PRJNA513361) | rock metagenome | isolation source: Antarctica rocks | place: Antarctica: Victoria Land, Richard Nunatak red sandstone | collected 2016-01-03 | reverse complement strand
GACCTTGAGCAATGGATGCGATAAGAACACACAGAACCTCCTTCATTTCAAAAAACTATGCCTTCTCTAGTATAGTTGCAGAGGTCCAGTGTCATCTCACCTGTAAAATGGGCAAAGTCCAGGATACGATGTACCATATAACTGAGGCTGAGTTCGCTCTTTCTGTACGTTCTTGAACTCAAAAGCAGGCTTTTTCTCTAGGGAACATCCCCTGTTCCTCAGTTGTCTATCACAACAACCGATAGGCCAATGGGCGTGGTCGCGTCAATCGCGTCCCGTTCTTCTTTACCTTTTTGGAGAATGCTTTCTCGTTCACCTTAGAGGAACCGGTCTACCTGTGCGCCGACGATCCCTTGTACACCGACTATTCGTTGTGGGATGTAACCGACACGGTTCACGACAACTATCAGTGGCTCTTCAACACCGGGCAGATCACCGAGGACTACCGGACCTGGTTGTGTGACATCCTGGATGAACTGGAGAAACGGAAGGAGCCGAAGCAGCGTCTCAACCCGACAACTCGTTAATCCTGTGATCACCGGCGCGAGTGTGATGCCGTAGTGCGGTCACAACGTCGGTCTGGAGCGGAGAGTGTGACGCGAGAGGTCTGCCCCATTGCGTCTGTTTCGCATGAAGCGGATGAGGCGATCCAGGAACCGTGACGTGCAGCTGCGTGTCACAAGATCGTCGAGGGCTGCTGATTGTGACTCGTGGTGAGTGCGACTCGATGACGATGCATTGTGAAACAGGAATTAAAATTACTGACTAAGAAATGAAACTACTCAACATTATGCAAGAAGATTTTCATGATGAATGGAACTACACCATCCTTCCACAAAATAGTCCCTTGACTGGATTTTATTTCTGAATGCTTCCTAAAGTAGATAAAGGTGTGGCATAATGCCTATTCTTTATCTACTTTGATATTTGCACGTTGACAAGTTGCATACGGAAAGAAATAAAGTGGGCCGCGTCCTGAATGTTATGGTTCTTTGGTATCTAGTGTATAAACCTATTCGTTCTAAAGGAGGAACACAATGTCTAAGCGTAGTCACAAGCTACTTAATTTTACCCAGGGCCAGCTCTATGGCCTGTTTTTCGGGCATATCGGCAAGCTGTCGATGATCGCCCTCTACTTCATCCTGACGCAGTGGCTCCATGGCCAGCATGTCGTAACCACGATCATTGGCCAGCATCCTGACTTCCCTCTATGGAATGTCAAGTACACTTGGGATCACCTGCTGAGCCATGATATCTCCCATGGCGGCGTCGTTCAGTGGCTGTCGATCAAGCAGTGGGACGACGTCCGTCACGTCGTGCGTCCCTTCATCGAAGGTCTCATGGCATTACTGCTCTACCAGCAGATTGGCTTCGATTCTCTGAAGTACGAAAAGAAGACTGAGGAATCTGAGCTAGGCACGATCGACCGCTTCCTTCTGCGTGTGCCGCTCATACCCTCGCGGTATCATCCGATTACCACCGCACAAGAAGTCGCGCTTCCCTTCATCGTGCTCCTCGTGGGGACGTTGATTGCGATCCCAATGTTCCTGTGGGTGTTGCCGTTCTTCCATGACACGCTGCATGCGAGATGGCTTGAGTCACACCTCAGCGCGCACCCCTCTCTCGCAGCGAAGCTCTATGCGGACGGCTATGACGCATTTCTTATTGGTCTCATCGCGGGCTTTGCAGTAAAGCGCATCACCCGGCCGGTCCTGAATGCCAATATGCTGTTCTTTTGCCATTACTGGGTAGCGAAGGGACGCAAACCCCACTGGTGGATGCCCCCTGGAATGTGCTACAAGATCAGGGAGCTCGATATGCACGAGGATTCAGTCGAGCACAACAAGGAGAAGCTCGCTCTCAAGGGCCGCTGGTTTGGCCCGTTTGTCTTTGGATCGGCGATAGTGATCCTTATCCTCGCGGCATACGGGTTCTACATCATCGAGTACATAGCAACGTGAGGAGGTGTCTTCATGTCAGCTTACGTAGCTCTCCCCCCGGTTCTCTGTAAGGCGGTGTGTAGAAGCGTATTGTGTTTTGTATACGTGTAAAGGGTAATATTACTGTGGAGGTCAGCAGATGGATGCTCATGACGGGCTTAAAAGCAGAGTCGTATCTGATGTTCGGCAGAAATATATCCTGGTTGCAGAAGACGATGAAGCGATTCAACAGTTTCTCCTTCTTGCAATTAAGCAGGAGACTTCCTACGTTCCTCTTTACGCTGTCACTGCTCATGATGCCTTACGCATTGTTCGAGAATACATCCCTGTCTTGTTCCTGTTTGATTATCATTTGCCTAGTATGACGGGACTCCAGTTATATGACCAGTTGCATGCTCTTCCTCGCTTCCAGGCGATCCCTGCAATCATCATGAGTGCAAGTCTTCCCAGGGCTGAACTCAAGCGTCGGGGTATTCTTGGAGTAGACAAGCCGTTTGATTTGGATGAATTGTTGCTTTTGATTGAACGTGTTGTACAGAAGCAAGAGTGAGACGAGCGGTATGGCATAAAGAAAAGAGGAAGGAAGATGCATCTCGTCCTCAATCGAGGACGGGATGCATCTTCCTGGATAGAGCATTATTGATGAAGTACTCTAGGTGAATACTGGCGATAACTTCTTGATGATTTTACGCGGAGGGTGTTCCTTTGCGCTTGTCTGATGCCAGCCGGACCCAGTCGGGTGAGTAGCTTGGAGTGGCGTAACCTGGCATGGCGGTGATAGTGGGGGTGGCGGCGGTGGGCATCATTGAACTAGAAAAATCGAATACGGTAACGTTGGTAGGAGCAGCAATTGATTGTCAACGTTCATCGGGGACCGATGTATTTGTGAAAGACGATAATCGGTCCCTGCAGAGTTTATTTTGAATTAAAAAGTTTAAGGAGCATAGAACAGAGTATTTAACAGACTGGATGTGTACGGAAAAAACCACCGAACACATGCACATATATCCCATGCCCACTGCACTTATTCGACTCATCCGTCATATGATGAATTTCATTGTGCAGGAAATATGCCACCACATCGACAGCAATAACACAACTATCATTCGTCGCGCAAACAGTAGTGTTCAGGACATTCTTGATAGAGTCGATTGACCAACTGTACTGGTTGATCTCACTGACTAGACAACCTCCAATATACAGGTGAACAGGCCATTTCCCTCCCAGATATTGCACCCTGTCACAATAATAGGACATGTTCCCAGGAAGTTGATCAATACTACTATAGGCGGTATCTACCGGTGTCGCTGTAGGTGTACCTGTCACTGGTGCGCTATCCGTCACCGTTGGCGTGTTCGTCACTGTTGGTGTATTCGTCACTACCACTGTGCTAGTTGCCGTTGGGACCGTTGGCGTGTCCGTCACGACCACAATGCTGGTTGCTGCTGGAACCGTTGTCGCTGTGGAGGTAGGAGGTTGAGTAGCTTGAATAGCGTGAGTAGCCAATGAGCGCACGATGTTCTTATTACTTATTGTTTGTGCATGCCCCACCGAGGCAAGGGCAATATAACTCGTAAATGAGAGGACAATAACTCCAACAACAATAACTCCATAGATTAACCTGGCTCGAACCATGATATCTGCATCCTTTCACTTGGGAACTTTTTGTAGGTATAAGACATAAAACAGAAGAAAGACTTCCAGAAGTTTTTCATAAGCGACGATGCTTCTTATTCCTGGCAAAAATGGTATACTCTGGTCATCTCTTTTAAATAAATACATGCGGAGGCATAATTTCTCGTATTTTCTAGCTTCCCCAGACTCGTCTATACCAAATGTCCTATACTCGTATCGCAGATGTAACACGTCCCCCGTATCCCAAAAAAATCTCAACCGCAACGTAGTACTAATATGCCAGGGTTTACTCCTGATATTTCAGGCTATATCAAATATACTCAATATGTAGCAAGCAAGCGGCTAACACGACGATAAGCCCAGGTCACTTCCTACGACTTGAGGGCTTTCCCTCTCTTTGCTTATCCTCTGTTTTTGTCTCTCCATGCAGGCACTCTCTCCACCTGCAATGTCTCGTCCACCTCCATCAAGAGGCTTCTTTGACATGCTCGCGTCAATGCTCGTGCCCCCCTACGAGTAGAAACGTGTGCAGGGAAAGGGAGCCTCTCCCCCTTTTCAAGTGGCTCTATTCTATAACGCCCTGTTGTATATCCTAAAAAAACTATTGTCAAAGCTTGCAGAAGTATGCTATACTCGTATTGAGCAAGGTAGACACTTCTGGCAGTAGGTCGGAAGAGAGTTCTACAGTGCTCACAGGATGGATTCAGCGAGTTTTTTGCACGGAATCGTCAAATCGGGGTGTAGCGCAGTCGGCTAGCGCGCAGCGTTCGGGACGCTGAGGTCGGAGGTTCAAGTCCTCTCACCCCGACCAGGATGGCACACAATGTGTCACACTCTCTCCTAATGCAGGGAAATAAAGGAGCCTCAGGAATGCGGACATATCAGACAGATGCAACAACCCTCACAGGCTGTGTACCTCTGATATGGAATCTAACTCTATGTCTCGATAGTAGGATGGTATATACACCGAAATCGAAACACGGAGTTTGTCCTGCCGCCACTGACTCACCTGGACGTGCAAGGCAACTCCACTCGTATCCATGTAGTCGTCGTAGCAGGCGGCAGTAAGAACGGGTCAGTGGGGTCTCTTTCTTCCCCACTCTCTGCCTCAGTTCTCGCCCTCGCTGTCTGCATGTGATATCGGCTCTGACAGAGAGGAAGGAACGCTATTCATGCCAGTTCTTGTATTGAATTCCTCACTACAGCCTCTCTCGGTCATTCCAGAACGCCGTCTCATTGTATTGCTTTCTAAGCAGAAAGTGACCTTTGTAGATGATCGTGTGCGTATGGTGATCGAAGAGAGTATCTCGGCTCGCCGTCTTGAGCTAGAGCGTCCGGTAATCGTACAGTTGCTCGCGAATGTGCGTGTGCCGCGTGTAGCTCTGCAACCGACGAGATCGAATATTCTTCTACGCGATGACGAAACGTGTCAGTATTGTGGTAAACGAGGTCGTGACTTGACGCTCGATCATATCATCCCCCGCTCGCGTGGTGGTCAAAGCACCTGGGAAAATCTCGTGGCCTCGTGCAAATCGTGCAATGGCCGAAAGGGTAGCCACTTGCTCAAAGAGGTGAATATGCGGCTCTTGCGTCAGCCGCGTGCCCTGTCGCAGGAGTACGCAGGTTTCTTTCTGCTGCGTTACCCCAAGTTGCGTGAAGCTTACGAAGAGTTCATCAATACCTCTCAGAGCGACAGTTATAGCTCCTATGGGGATGGTTTACAAACCGCGTAGTGCCGATAGTAAATTGTAGGTGATGTCTTGCTTGTCAATGCTCACAAATTTGTGAGCATTGACAAGCAAGACATCATTCACAGAAATCTGTATCTTTCATACAAACTCCGCTGATTCCGTTGTCAGCATGCTAATGAGGTGGTTGCATGATCGATTCAACATTACCCGCAAATCTTTCCGATTCCACAGGCTTATCCCCGTTACAACATCCACAGCTAGGGCAGGCATACCTGTGTCTCTATGGACATTTTTATCAACCACCCCGTGAAAATCCCTTTACAAGCGAACTTCCTGTCGAGCCAGGTGCGACCCCTTACACAAATTTTAATGAGAAGATTACCGCCGAATGTTACAGACCCAATGCGGAAGAGGGTAACTTCGACGCTATCAGTTTCGACCTCGGCCCGACGCTTGCCGCGTGGTTGGAACAGCATCATCTCGATGTCTATCAACGCATTCTTCAGGCGGATCAACAGCATGTGCAACGTCATGGTGTTGGCAACACGCTAGCACAGGTCTATAACCACACTATTCTGCCACTTGCCACTACACAGGACAAACGCACACAGATACGTTGGGGTTTAGAGGACTTTCGCCATCGTTTTGGGCACGATGCACACGGCGTCTGGCTTGCGGAAACGGCAGTCGATACCGAAACGCTCGACCTGCTGGCACAGGAAGGTGTAACCTATACCGTCCTCGCCCCCTGGCAAGCGGCCAGTTCTATCGATGCGACCGAGTCGTACATTGTACGTCTGTGCGAGGGACGTAGCATCACAGTATTCTTCTATAATGCGCCACTATCTGCCGGTGTCTCCTTTGATTGGAACACCACCAATGACGCGAACATCTTCGCCGCTTCATACCTTCCCTGGCATCTCGTGGAGTCCAAACGTATCAATGGGAAGGCACAATTGATTACTATTGCAACTGATGGCGAACTCTACGGACATCATAAACCCTGGCGCGACAAATTTTTAGCATATCTTGTACGGCATGGTGCCCCCAGCTATGGCTTCGAGGTCTGTACGCTTGAACGTTACATGCTCCTGCATCCGGCAACGCGCGAGATCACATTGCACGAACCGAGCGCATGGAGTTGCGGTCATGGAGTCGCACGTTGGCATAACGGTTGTGAATGTACTGAGGGTGACAGTCGTTGGAAAGGTGCATTGCGACACGCGCTTACTCATCTCGCTGAACGTAACAACGTGCTATTCGAGCATCATGTCGGAGCAGTATTCACCGACCCCTTCGCTGCACGTAACGATTATCTCGCGTTGCGGAACGGTTGGGAGCCGCTAACAAGCTTCTGGCTATGTCATAGCAAGACGCACAATTTTCCCTCTGACTCCTCAGTTGTTGAACGTGTGCAACTGCTGCTGGAGGCGCAATATTATCAGCAGTACAGCTTCACCAGTTGCGGTTTCTTCTTTGAAGACCTGGATCGTATCGAGCCACGTAACAACATCGCCTTCGCTCGTCGTGCCATCAGCCTGACATGGCAAGCCCTCGGCATCGATCTACAACGCGACTTTGTACAAGATTTGCGAGCCGCGCGAAGTGGGCGCACAGGTCTCACAGGTGCTGACCTGTATCGCCAGCTACCCGTAGTCAAAAGAGCGTTGTTGCCACTCTCATAACGTGGTTCGATTGTATCACATACATTTCGGGTATCGATGAACTGTAGGGGCTATTATTCATAACGCCCTCGTACTAACTCACGGCGTTGGCAGGAATTGAGGGACGTATGCAATGGAAAGAAAACAGAATCGATGGGGGCAAGGGTGTTATAAATAATAGCTCCTACAATTCATCATTGCAGCATATAGACGTATAAACCAACTATCACTAGTTTTTAATGCTTCAAGCATTAGTCAATCTGTCAACGAGCATATACATTGTTTTGTCGCTTACAGCTTAGTAGGGACCGGATGTATACATTTTTCCCCCTTCTCCCTCTTGACAATGCTTCCATTATCCTATATAATTAGGTTACTAACTAATTTACTTACCAACTTATCTATACTAAAAGGCAAATAAAGAAAATGGAGATAGCTTCCAGTGCAACGGAGCAGAAGCTGTTACAGGCTCTGGCACAATTCAGGCGAGCTAAGTGGCATGATCAGACAATCGGCGGCTGCAAACCGAGCGAGATTCGCGCGTTGTTCTGTATTAAGAACGGGTCCACATCCGACGCGCCCATGAAGGTTTCAGAAATTAGCAAACAACTCCATGTGACCTCGCCGACGATTACGCAGTTGCTCAAGGGTCTCGAAGCCAACAACCTCGTCGAGCGGCATAGCGATCCGGCGGACCGACGCACCATCGGGATATCATTGACAGAGAAGGGCAACTCCGTTGCTCAGAAAGCCTCGGACGCGTTTTCTGGGTTGCTACATGGCTTGATTGAGTATCTTGGCGAAGAACAAGGCGATCAGCTTGCCGACTTGATGTTCAAGGTCTCTCACTACTTCGAGGAGCAAGCAAACACTACAAATGACGACTACTGGAATGGAGATTATAAAGCATGATACGCTTGTTTCGGTTCTTACGACCCTACCGTATTACGCTCGTGCTGGTGATTGTACTTGCCTCAGCGCAAGCCTTTGCCAACCTCTATCTGCCGACATTAATGGCAAATATTGTTGACACGGGCATTGTGAAGGGTGACACAAATTACATTCTACGCGTGGGCGGCGTGATGCTGCTGATTACGGTCGCGGGCATGTTATGTGCTATCGCGGGCAGTTACTATGGCGCGAGAGTCGCGATTGGCTTTGGTCGCCTTGTACGCGGCAAGCTGTTTCAGCGCGTTGAACAGTTCTCACTACACGAGTTCGATACGGTCAGCACCGCGTCATTGATTACACGCACCACCAACGATACAACGCAGGTGCAGCAGGTTCTTGTTATCATTTTGAACATGATGATCAGTGCCCCCTTGATGGCTGTCGGTGGTATTATTCTAGCGATCAATCAGGACGCTGGCCTATCATGGATTCTCGTCGTCATTATCCCAATTCTGCTTGTTAGCATCCTGTTGATTATGTGGCGAGCTATACCGCTCTTCCGTGTGATTCAGTCGAAGCTAGACAAGCTCAATCTCATTCTGGATGAGGGACTGGCGGGTGTGCGCGTCATTCGTGCGTTCGACCGCAACAACTACGAACTCAAACGCTTCGACGGTGCTAACGAGGACTTGACGGACGTTTCCATTCGCGTGAACCGCATCGTCGCCATTATGATGCCGTTGATGTTCTTTATCCTCAATATGTCGAGCATCGCCATTTTATGGTTCGGTGCTGGACGCATCAACGCTGGACAGATGCAGGTTGGCGCGTTAATCGCGTTCCTGCAATATGCCATGCAAATTCTATTCGCGCTACTCATGCTCTCGATGATGTTCATTATGCTGCCCCGTGCCGCCGCCTCAGCCGACCGCATCAATCAGGTGCTGGACATTGAGCCTGAAATCAAAGACGCTGCGACGGTACAGGATACCGATAGCGAGCGCGGCTACGTCGAATTTCAAGATGTAACCTTCAGCTATCCCGGAGCCGAGGAGCCAGCCATTTCCAACGTTTCGTTTCAGGCACATCCCGGCGAAGTGACCGCAATTATTGGCGGTACAGGTTCGGGCAAATCGACGCTGGTCAGCTTGATACCGCGCTTCTATGATATCGACACAGGCCGCATCCTTGTGGATGGCGTGGATATCAGCAAGATGTCGCAGCACCATTTACGTGAGAAAATCGGTTTTGTGCCGCAAAAGGCCGTCCTCTTCTCCGGTACCATCGCGGAGAATATTCGCTACGGCAAAGAAGACGCCACCGACGCAGAGGTACAGCATGCGGCTGATACCGCGCAAGCAAGTGAGTTTATTGCAGACATGGCCGACGGACTGGACTCCATAATTGCTCAGGGCGGCAACAACGTCTCAGGTGGGCAGAAGCAGCGCCTCTCAATTGCGCGTGCCCTTGTCAGAAAACCAGAATTGTACGTATTCGATGATAGTTTCTCGGCCCTTGACTTCAAGACCGACGCTCAGCTACGTGCGGCCCTCAAACGGGAGACGCTCGATGCCACCGTGTTGATTGTGGCGCAGCGCGTGAGTACAGTCATGGACGCAGACCAGATTATCGTATTGGACGAGGGACGTATTGTTGGCATCGGCACACACCGCGCACTGATGCAGAGTAACGAGGTCTATCGTGAAATTGTCACCTCGCAGTTGTCATTGGAGGAGGTAGCATGAGTCAAGAGCGTATAGGGCAGCGACCGCCGCAACAGCAACAGGGCGGCTTCATGGGTCGCGGTCCTGGCATGGGAAGTATGGGTATGCCGGTACAGAAAGCGAAAAACTTTCGTGGCACCCTCAAGCGGCTTATGGGCTACTTCTTGCCATATAAATTTCTTCTGCTCGTTGTGTTGATTGCCGCGATTATCGGCACCGCATTTAATATCGTCGGCCCGAAAATTCTGGGTATGGCGACGACAAAGCTCTTCGAGGGCGTCGTGGCGAAGTTCCGCCATATCCCCGGAGCAGCGATTGATTTTAAGTATATCGCTCAGATACTGCTGATACTGGCTGTTCTCTACGTCATCAGTGCTGTGTTCATGTACATCCAGCAGTATGTTATGTCCGGTGTAGCACAGCGTATGGTATACGTGTTACGTAAACAGGTCGATGAGAAGCTGTCACGTCTGCCCCTGAAATTTTTTGATGGACAGACACACGGCGAGATTCTCAGCCGCGCCGTCAACGATCTGGATAACATTAGCACAACACTGCAGCAGAGCTTGACGCAGTTGATCACATCGTTCGTCACGCTGGTAGGCGTGATTGTGTTGATGGTCTCCATCAATCTGCTGCTGTCTGTAGTCGTCTTGATTACGCTGCCTCTGAGCATTCTTGTCACAACATTTGTGGCGAAACGCTCGCAGAAGTACTTCGCGCAACAGCAAAAAGTGCTGGGCACGCTCAACGGCCATGTCGAGGAGATGTATACCGGCCACAAGATTGTCAAAGCCTTCGGCCATGAAGAACGCTCGATCAACCAGTTCAATGCACTGAACGAGAAGTACTACGACTCCGCGTGGCGAGCACAGTTCGTTTCTGGTACGATTATGCCGCTCATGCGCTTCATCGGCAATATTGGCTATGTCTTTGTAGCAGTTGTCGGCGGCATCATGGTCACGAATGGAGCCATCGCTATCGGTGATGTGCAAGCATTTATTCAGTATGCACAGCAATTCACCATGCCAATCACGCAGTTGGCAAATATCGCGAACGTGATTCAATTGACGATTGCCTCGGCTGAGCGCGTCTTTGAATTACTTGATGAGACGGAAGAGCTGCCAGAGGCGACCGACGCACAGGCTATCGAGGCACCACGAGGAACGGTCGCATTCGAGCATGTGACGTTCCGCTATAAAGAAGATGTGCCGTTGATCGAAGATATGAACATCAACGTCAAGCCGGGACAGACCATCGCTATTGTCGGACCAACTGGCGCAGGCAAAACGACGTTCGTCAACCTGCTCATGCGTTTCTATGAACTCAACAGTGGCGAAATCCTGGTGGATGGTGTAGACATTACGAAGCTACGCCGGGGTAGTCTGCGCCGTACTTTCGGCATGGTGCTACAAGACACATGGCTCTTCAATGGCACAATACGCGAGAATATCGCCTATGGACGCGAGGATGCCACGGACGAAGACGTGGTGCAGGCCGCCAAAGCCGCCTACGCCGACCACTTTATCCGCACGTTGCCGGAGGGCTACGAAACCGTTCTCAATCAAGAGGCCAGCAACATATCACAGGGTCAGAAGCAATTGCTCACCATTGCGCGTGCAATTCTAGCAAACCCTGAGATTCTCATTCTGGACGAGGCAACCAGTAGCGTCGATACGCGCACAGAGATGTCCATTCAAAAGGCAATGGGCGAACTCATGCAAGGTCGCACCAACTTCGTCATTGCCCACCGCCTCTCGACCATTCGTGATGCGAACTTGATCCTGGTCATGAATCACGGCACCATCGTTGAGCAGGGTACACACGAGGAGTTGCTAGCCAAAAATGGCTTCTACGCCGACCTGTACAACAGCCAGTTCACAGGCCGCGCTCTACAAGCGGAGGCAGTGTAGCAAATTGTAGGGGCCATAATTTATTACGCCCTCATCCCCGTTGACAATTGAGACGAGGGCGTAATAAATTATGGCCCCTACAGCATGCCACCTTTATCCGCATACTACCCGATGAACTCTTTGGCGAAGCGTCGTACAGAGTTCAGTGTGGTCACATCGGGGAAGGTGAGCAGGAGTTCCTGCACGCCCGCCGCCTCGTACTCAGCCAGCCGTTGGCGAAGCGTATCGGGTGTGCCGATGAGAGCATCCCCTATGCGCTCACCAAAACGACTTCTGACCATAGCAGGAATAGTTGCAAGAGCTGCCTCCTCTGTATCTCCGATGGCGCAGATGGTGGACGCAGTACGGTGAATAGCCTCGTAGTTGCGCCCAACAGATTCGCAATGCTGCTTGATTACATCGAACTTATGCTTGATGGTCTTGATATCGCCATTGATGTTGCAGGCATCACCGTATTGTGCTACAAGTTTGAGCGTCACCTTTTCACCGCCACCACCGATCAGCATAGGAATATGTGGCTTCTGCACCCCTTTTGGCTGATTGATCGCGCCACGCACCTGATAGTATTTGCCTTCAAAAACCGCCTCTTCCTGCGTCCACATTGCGAGAATAACCTGCACCGCCTCACGCAAGTAGCGCAAGCGTTCAGGGCCATCGGGATACTCGTAACCATAGGCGCGGTACTCATGTTCGTACCAACCTGCGCCAATGCCGAAGTTGAGCCGTCCATGACTCAGCACATCGACCGTACTCGCCATCTTTGCTAGAAGCGCGGGATTACGATAGCCGTTGCACGTCACCATCTGCCCGATGCGTACCCGTTTCGTGTCACGTGCCAGTGCCGCCGAACTGGTCCAGCACTCGAATGTTACCTCCTGTGAGGGCTGCGGAATAGTGTGGAAGTGATCGACGAGCCAGACCGATTCATAGCCCGTCTCATCGGCTGTCTGGGCAACGCGCGTCATCGTCTCATACGCTTCGACTGGGTCTTTGATATGAGCAAGGTCCATTACCCAACCTTGCGGAAGAATCAAGCCAAACTTCATTGTCATCAGTATCTTTCCCTTTAAAAATATGCTTGTGTTTCGAGGAACAGCACAATAGGAATATACAACGAGACCAACGAATATGCAAATAGCTTGTATCTGTCACTTGACTATTCCCTCCTTTATCTAGTATCATATATATTGTAGTCTATATACTATAGTCGTATCATTGTTTGTATATTCCTGTTTGAGAAAGTGCCCACACATGAACAAACAGACATCCTCGCATGAGCTATCCGGCTTCTGGGCCATGACTCGTGACGAACGCGAAAAACAGAACGAACGCCTCCTCGACGCGCAACGTCTGCACCTGCTCTCACCGGAGAAGCGCAGGAACTATCTGGAAACCCTACACATTCACACACTCGTTGGCTATAGCATCACCCTCGAAATGTTGAGCAATTCGGCCTATTCTTCGCGCAAGGAACACCTGCACGGCGTCCTTGCTAGCCTGTCCGAACGCCAAGAAAAACTCTCACAGTTGCTTGCGAACCTGTAATGTTTGCATGAGCAATACCCATTCTTTGTGTATTGCTCATCACTACCTAATCCTCTCCTCTCGCGTTCACTCCAACTTTCGCTATAGCCGAGCGTACATTTCATAGGAGCACAACGACTCTCTTCTTTTGGAGAAATGTAGAAAGCGACAGCGACAGCATGGATTCTCCGCGTACAATGATTACCTTCAAAACAGGCGACATTCGCTTCACCTATCGTATCGGTGCCATTATTCTTCATAACGGGCGGCTCTTATGCGAAGAGGGGATGCAGAGAGGGAAAATGTTCTGGTTTCTTCCTGGTGGACGCGCCGAACTGCTCGAAACCGCGACTGAGACATTGTATCGCGAACTGCTTGAAGAGCTAGGGGTTGCTCCAATACGTGAGCATATGCTGTTCATCAACGAAAACATCTTTGGCCCACCTGAAAAACGCGAACACGAACTGGGCCTGTACTTTCTTGTAACACTGCCAAACGATGCGGCGATATATCAGACACCTCAATCGTTTACGCTCATTGACAATGATAAACAAATTGATAAACAACTTACCTTCACATGGCTAGCACTGGATCAACTTGAACAGTCCGCACTGTATTCAACATTTCTGCGCTCATCATTACAGCCATTGCCAGAGCAGATTACGCATAGTATCACTATTGAAGAGTAAATTATGGGTTTGACAAAATAATCTGTAGTGCGTTTCCCAACGGGCGACCACAAGGGTCGCCCCCATAGGCGTTAACTTAAAGGCGGAATGGGGACCAGGGCGCCCGCAAGGGGACGCCCCTCCCATACCACGAGACATGGTGAGGAGACGCTTCGTGTCTGGGAGGGGCGTCCCCTTGCGGGCGCCCTAGCTTCACAATGACCTAGTTTTTCACGTTAAGTTAACGCCTATGGGG
>JAABUX010006524.1_pt1 | contig 13908 bp, 9 predicted proteins | sample 5561851 | NCBI WGS metagenome assembly JAABUX01 (sample SAMN10711883, study PRJNA513361) | rock metagenome | isolation source: Antarctica rocks | place: Antarctica: Victoria Land, Richard Nunatak red sandstone | collected 2016-01-03 | reverse complement strand
CCCGTCGTGGTGGTGCGGAATGTAATCCAACACTTCCAGGGCAGGGCGCCCCGCGCCCAGCCGTGGGCCGTCGCGCGTCACATCCTGGTCGCCACGCAGTCGCGGGCGCTGTTGATCCAAAAGGACATCGAGAACGGCGGCAATTTCGCCATGCTGGCCAGAAGGTACTCCATCGACAACGGTATCCAGCCAGGCGCGCCGCTCACGGGAACGGCGCACCTGCAAGCGGAACAGCAAAGCAGCGCCTACAACGGCGGTTGGCTGCGGGACCCGCAGCCAGCCTATCCCGCGCAGCGACGCATCCCCTCGTCCGTCCCGTCGACCGCGACATATCGGCCGACCTGGCTGACGCCCCAGACAGGTTTCGTCAAGCCAGTGCTCGACGCGATCCTCTCCATGAAGGCCGGTGAAGTGCGCGTGGTGCAAAGCCTCTACGGCTTCCACGTTATCCAGGTGGTCGCGCGCCAGACGCACCTGTTGAGCACGCGGGAACGCGCTGCTATCCTGCAGCAGCAAGGAGAACAGGGATATCAACTATGGTTCGCCGAAGCGACGGATGCGGCCAGGAACCATATCGTCCCGCCCGACCCCTACGCGCAGTTCCCTCAGCCGACGCCGACGCCGTAACCAGTAACCCGAACGCCCGCACTCCTTGCGGCATCCGTGCTACAATCGGCGCATGCATATGCGTCTCTACCACGATGGATGTCGCGCCGCCGCCGCTGCTCTCCTGTTTGCGCTGCTTGTGCTCCTGACAGGGTGCGGGGAGTCGGATGCCGGCCTTCCCGCGGCCACGAGCGCCCCTCGCGCGCCCGCAATTGTGCCCGCGCCGGCGGTCACGTTGCCGCGCCTCGGGCCGGGCGTGCATCCGGTCGACCTGATCGTCGAGCCCGACGACCGCGTCTCGCCCCTCTCGCGCGCCATCCGCGACGCCAGCACGTCGGTGCGCCTGGAGATGTACGAACTGACCAACCCGACGCTGGTGCGGGCGCTGGAATATGCCCATGCCAGCGGCGTGGACGTGCGCGTGATCCTGGAGCAGCATCCCTACGGATCCTCCTCCACCATCAACCAGGCCGCCTACGACAACCTCATGGCGGCGGACATCCCGGTGCGCTGGTCCAGCCCGCGCTACCTGCTGACGCACCAGAAGAGCATGGTCGTCGACAACGCTGTTGCATACGTGATGACAACTAACTTCACGCGCGCCGCGTTCAAGGCCAACCGCGAGTTCGACGTGGTCGACCGCGACCCGCGCGACGTGGCCTCCGTCGCGGCCGTTTTCGAGGCGGACTGGACCGGGCGCGCCTACACGCCGCGCGACCCCAACCTGCCGCTCAGCCCGCTCGACGCGCGGCCCATGCTGACCGCGCTGGTTGGATCGGCGCGCCATACGCTCGATGTCTACGCCGAGGAGCTACAGGACCCCGCGATGGAGGCGGCGCTGGCCGCGGCGGCGCGACGCGGGGCGCGCGTGCGTCTGATCCTGCCGGCGCCCAACGGCGTCGACCGCGACGCGGCGGGAATCGCGGCCATCACAAGGGCGGGCGCGCGGGTCTACCGCGCCGGAGGATTATACATCCACGCCAAAGCGATCGTCGTGGACGGGAGACGCGCCTTCGTGGGCTCGCAGAACCTCTCGCCGGCCTCGCTCGACCACAACCGCGAGCTGGGCGTCATCATAAACGACCGGGACGCCATCGCCACCCTGGAGCAAACGTTCGCCTCCGACTGGAACGCGGCCTAGCAGTGGCAGTCGATGGGCTGTGTCGACCTTCTACACGTTAAACAGGAAACCGCTGAGGCTCACCATCACAATCATAGAGGGCTTCCTCGCCCCCGACCCCTCTTCCGCGTATTAGGAGAGGGGTCGGGGGTGAAGGATTCTCGCGCTATAGCTATACTTCAGGTATCAACATAGCGCCTCAAAGGGGGCCTCTCATGCACATCGTACCGCACTGTCCGCGCCTGCATCGCCCGAATCCGCGCCGCTCTCTAGGCCGCTTGTTCGCCATGCCCTATCTGATCCGCTTCCGCCTGACCCTATGGTACACCGCCCTCGCCGCGGTCGTGCTGGCTGGCTTCGTGGGCGGCGTCTTTTACTTCTTCCAGCAGTACCAGATCGACTCGTTCAACCAGCAGTACCAAAACGTCTTGAATCAAACAATAAGTCAGCAGGTGACGGTCCCTTTCAATAGCGTGTGCGGTGTAGGTTTTCCGCGCCAATTCCAGGAATACTGCTCGTTGCCCGAACAACCGAAAGTGAAAGACTCTGACACGCTCAATAACGGTGACTATCACATCCTGCTCACGGACGCGCACGGCAATCCGCTCCCATCTGAACATGGAAGCCAACTCACTAAGTCACCTTTACTCAACAATAAAACGGCGAAGGATCTCAGGAATGCTGCCGCGAACGCACAGGGCCCCAAGGTCAACCGCGCCGCCAACGGGCAGGACGTGTATATTACCGTTTCCTGGACATCCGCCACGGGGCAGCGGCTTGTCGGTCAGATCGCGACATCATCGACGCGCGTGCAGGATCAGATCGACGCGCTCAAACATATCCTTATCTACGCTGCCGGTGTGATGCTGCTTATCTCCGCCGCGGGCGGCTGGCTGCTGGCCGGCCGCGCGCTCAAGCCCATCGACGAGCTGACGCGCCGCGCCCGGCAGATCACCGCTCATGACCTCAGCCAGCGCCTCAACCTCGACCAGGAAGACGAGTTGGGCCGCATGGCCGCCACCTTTGACGACATGATCGGACGCCTGCAGGAGGCCTTCGAGCGGCAGAAGCGCTTCACCTCGGACGCTTCGCACGAGTTGCGCACCCCCCTGACCGTGATGCAGGCCGAGTTGGGCCTGGCCCTGACGCGCCCCCGCGCGGCCGAGGACTATCGCCACACGCTGCTAAGCATGGACGAGGAGGTCAGCCGCCTCTCCCTCATCGTCAACGACTTGTTGACGCTCACGCGCATCGACGTGGACCCCGTCGCGATCCAACACCAGCCGCTGGCCCTACACGAGTTGCTGGGCGGCCTGGCCCGCCGCGTCGGCATGATCGCGGCCGAGCGCAACACCACGGTCGAGGTCGAGGGGTTGCAGCCGGCCACTATCACCGGCGACGCCACGCGCCTGCGCCAACTTTTCACTAACCTGCTCGACAACGCCGTGACCTATACCCCGGATGGGGGCAGGGTGACGGTGAGGCTGGAGCGCGCGCGCGATGGCGCCCGCGTCACCATCGGCGACACCGGCATCGGTATCGCCGCGGAGCACCTGCCGCGCATCTTCGAGCGCTTCTACCGCACCAGTGAAGCGCGCGCCCACCACGCCCACGGCACGGGCCTGGGGCTGGCTATCTCCTGGTCGGTGGTTCAGGCGCACCAGGGTGAGATCGCCGTGCAGAGCACGCTGGGCCAGGGGACGACCTTCACCGTGTTCCTGCCGACCGACGGGCGTCGTCGCGTGCGCCGCCGCACCCCTGTCCGCGCCCTGGTTGCCGCCGTGAGCCGCTAAGTGGACGCTGGTACGTTCCTGGGAGCGCCGGCTTCCAGCAGGCCATCGTTTGCCCCCTGGAAGCCGGCGCTCCCAGAGGGACGTTCACGGCCACCGCACCCGTCATGACTAATCCAGGCTAGCAGCGCGTCACGCCGTGTTTAAACGGCCGACGGCAACAGCACGGGGAGCGCGAGGCCCCGCGCTCCCCGTCGAATCCCCTCATTGATGCATTTTCCCCACATCGTGGCCTGCAGCTCGCATCCTCCCCCCACTTTCCCCCACTACCCCGATCCCTCACCCCGACCATTGGACCCGCTCCAGGATGGCCCTCATCGTCTCCATGGGACCTTTCCAGACCCTTCTAGCCCCATCAGGCTATTTTAGGTAGGGAGCAAAGTGTAAAAACCACTAGTCAGCGAGGGGCAAAGAGCGGTATAATACCGCCGTTGTGGATAAAAGTGGGGATAAGTGGGGGGGATAGTGGATAACTCGCGGGACCTGCCGTGTTCCTAGGCGAATACGAGCATAGCCTCGACGCCAAGGGGCGGCTGGCTATCCCCGCGCGTTTCCGGGCTCTCCTCGGCGAAGGGGCCGTCATTACGCGCGGCTTCGATCCCTGCCTCATCATCTATCCGCCCGATGTGTGGCGTACCTTTGCCGAGCGCCTGGACTCTCTGAGCGTGGCCCAAACGGCGGCGCGCAGCATCCAGCGCTTTGTTTTCTCCGGCGCGACTGAGTGCGAGTTCGACCGCCAGGGTCGCGTACTCGTCCCGGCCTTTCTGCGCGGCTACGCGGGGCTCTCCGAGAGCGCCGTGGTGGTGGGGCAGTACAGCAGGATCGAGATCTGGGATAACAGGCGCTGGCAGGAGATCAGCGCGCAGGCCGAGAGCGGCGCCATCGCCGAACAACTCGCCAGCCTGGGATTGGATATTTAGATGCGGACGTCCGGTCGCACTGAAACGATAGAGCCGCAACGGGGCATCGTGCCGGCAGCGGCGGTCTGGCCGTCATCGTCGGCTGTGCTCGACAACCCCCATCGTCAGGCACGGTTGGCCGGCCGGTTGGCCGATCCCGACACGGAGACAACAGCCACGACTATGGCTGCCGATGCGCGCGGTGATAGGCAGGACCAGGACGGAAATCAGGACCAGGACGGAAATCAGGACCAGGCGCATACGCCTGTCCTGCTCGAGGCCGTGCTGGCGGGGCTTGACCCGCGGCCGGGCGGCCGCTATATCGACGGGACGGCGGGCCGCGGCGGGCACGCCGAGGCCATTCTGCGGCGCAGTGACCCCGACGGAGAGCTGTTGGCGCTCGACGCCGACCCGGTCGCCGTTTCCATGGTCCGCCAGCGATTGGCTCCGTTCGGGGACCGCGTGACCGTGGCGCAGGCGAATTTCCGCGACCTGCTCAGCGCGGTGCGCGCTCGGGGCTGGGACGGGGTGGATGGTATCCTGCTGGACCTTGGCCTGAGTTCGCCGCAACTGGCGACGCCGGCTCGCGGCTTCAGTTTCGCGGCCGAGGGGCCGCTGGATATGCGCTTCGACCCCGCAGGCCCGACGACGGCCGCGGATCTCGTCAATACGCTGGACGAGGAGGAGTTGGCGACCATCTTCTACACGTACGGAGAAGAACATCGCTCCCGCCGCATGGCGCGCGCCATCGTCGAGGCGCGACAACGCGCTCCGGTAACGACGACAACGCAGCTGGCCGTCCTGGCGGAGCGGGCCATCGGGCGGCATGGGCCAACGCACCCCGCGACCCGCATCTTCCAGGCTCTGCGCATCACCGTCAACGCGGAGCTCGATGCGCTGGCCGCGGTCCTACCGCAGGCGGTCGCCGTGTTGCGTCCGGGCGGACGCCTGGCGGTGATCGCTTTCCATTCCCTCGAAGATCGTCTAGTCAAGAAGTATTTGCAGCAGGAGATGGCGACATGCATCTGTCCTGGATCGCAGCCCGTCTGCACGTGCGCGCACCGGCCAACGTTGCGCGCCGTCTCGCGCGGCGCGACCATGGCCGGGGACGACGAGGTGAAGACCAACCGGAGGGCGCGGAGCGCGCGCCTGCGGGTGGTCGAACGCCTCCAAGCCCTCTAGGCCGGCTAGTCCAAGCGGCATGGCTCTGCCTGCGAGAGCGTCTCGCGGGCATGAGTGCCCGCATGCCCCTGGCCTCGCCTCCTGTCTTGCTCTGTCCCGCGGTGTCGCGCGTGGTCGCGCTCCTCGTCCTATTGCCCGTCGATGCGGACGCGCCATCTGGCGGCGTCCGTCCCTATCTCCTGCGCGCCCATGCGCAAGCGCGCTGGCGTCCAACTCCGGGGTGGGGTGGGCGTTGGGCGCTCACGCCGCGATAGCGACGGCGCCTTTTCTCCTACCTTCCCCGTTCTCTACGCCGCCGTTGGGCGTGTCAGACCCCAGCGGCCCGCGCCGTGCTCCGGCCCGTTTTGCTGCTCGTGTCTATGTATGACACGCAGGCTATCCATCGTAGAGTGCATATGGAGATAGGATTAGTATGACCGTTACCCCCCGCACCATTCATGCGCGCGCCATCACCTCCACGCCGCGTCAGCGCCGCGTCACCGGCGTGACCACCCGTCCTTTCGGCACGGTCAGCCTGTTCCTTGCCGCCACGGCGATCCTGGGCGCCACCTCGTTGCTGTTCCTCTGGCAGACCGGCCAGGCGACGACGACAGCGTTCAACATTCAGGCCCTCTCCCGCCAACTGACGGACGACCAGAACGAGGGCGCTTTCCTGGAGAGCCAGGCATACGGAGAAAAGTCGTCCGTGCAGATCATGCCCGTGGCCATCAAGGCGTACGGCATGAGCCTGCACAACGGCGACCCGCAGCGCACCATCGACGTGCCCGTCCAGGCGACGATCCAGACGGCCAACGCGCTACCCGCGTCCATCTCCGGCACGACCGCGTCCGCCAGCGTGCGCCTTTCGACCACAAACGCAACCATGACCCCGTGGTGGCAAGGGCTATGGGATGCGCTCGGGGAACATTAGCTATTAGTAATTAGCCGTTAGCTTTCTCGGGGTAGGGAAGCAGTTAGCGGCAAGTAACGGCACGACGCGCAACCTCTTTGTTTAATGAAAACCGTGTGGAGAAGAGACAAAGGCTAACGGCTAATGGCTAATAGCTAATAGCTAATAGCTAAGAGGAAAGGATCGACCATGCTACAGCGGCTCATCGTGAGGGGATGGCGGCAATTCATTCTGCTCGGCGCCATGTTCGCGTTTTCGGGCGCCATCGTGCAGCACCTGGTCTACTGGCAGGTGGTGGAGCACGCCGCCGTCACGGCGGACGCGCGCAGCCACTACGCGCAGGTGACGATCATCCCGGCCCCGCGCGGCGGCATCCTGGACTCGGCCGGCCTGGCCCTGGTCACCAACGTGCCCGCCACCGATATCGCGGTCGACCCGATGGCCCTCAAGAACGCGCTCGGCAGCAGCGCGAAGGTGCAAAATTTGGCGCGGACAGTGGCCTCTATCCTTAGCCTCCCGCCGCGGACGGTGCAGGACGAGCTGACCGCGCGGGGTAACGTGGAATACGTCGTCCTGGCGCGGCAGGTACCGGATGGTCCGGCCGGTCAGATCAGGCAACTCAATCTCAAATTCCACACCAATAGCTTCATCCTCACCAATGTCTGGCACCGCGCCTATCCGCAAAGCTCGCCCGCGGACCCCTCGTTCGCGGCCCCATTGCTCGGCTTCGTCAACGGCCAGCGTATGGGACAGTATGGCCTGGAGCAATCTTATCAAACGACGCTCCAGGGCCAGGACGGCGCGACCTTGCCCCCGGTCTACGCTGCCTCCAGCGAACCGTTGCCCGACGGTGTGCAGCCGCCGCACCCGGCCATCCCTGGCGCGACGCTGCTGTTGACCGTCGACTCCAACATCCAGCGCGTGGTCGAGAAGCGCCTCGCCTACGCCGTCCAGACCTACCAGGCGCAGTACGGCACGGCCATCGTGATGGACCCTCACACGGGCGCGATCCTGGCCATGGCTAGCCTGCCCTCGTTCGACCCCGCCAACTACATGGCGACGAGCCGCTCGGACCCCAGCCTGTTCGTGAACAAGGCGCTGCAGAACTATCAGCCCGGCTCGACCTTCAAAATCCTCTCCGTCGCCGCCGGCCTCGACCACCACGATTTTACCCCGGACACGCAGGTCAACGACACCGGCACCTATTATAACCCCGCTAAGTACGGTACCCAGTTTCACGTCCACAACTGGACGGGCGCGGGCGGGATCGGTTGGGGCGAGGAAACGCCCGAGATCATGCTGCGGCACTCGGCCAACGTGGGCATGGTGCAGTTCGCCGATATGGAAGGTCCCAAGACGTTCTACGACTACATCGTCAACCACTTTGGCATGGGCAGCCAGACCGGTATCGACCTGCCCGCCGAAGGGGCCGGCATCGTGCGTACCCCCTTCAACGGCAGTTTCTGGCAGAACATGGACCTGCTGGTCAATTCGTATGGACAGGGCATCGACGTCACGCCGCTGCAATTGATCGATGCGGTAGCCGCCCTGGCCAATCACGGCGTGCGCATGCGCCCCTACCTCGTGCAGCGCATCATCAATCACGACGGCACGACGCGCTCCACGACGCAGTCCCATCCGCTCGGACAGGCGATCAGCGACGCCACCGCCTCGACCCTGACCAGTATCCTGCAACGCTCGGCGGTCGATGGCGAGGCCACCTGCGCCCTGACTCCCGAAGAACCCGTCGCCGCCAAGACCGGCACGGCCACTATCGACAACCCGTCCGCTCATGGCTGGAGTCTCACTGACGGCACGGTAGCCTCGCTCATTGGGTACGCGCCGGCCGACAATCCCCGGTTCGTGATGCTGGTGACGCTCTACCATCCCAACCCTGGTCCCAATGGCAACCACCAATGGGGCTCGGAAACGGCCGCGCCGGTCTGGCACGACATTGCGCAGGCGCTGTACCGGGCTCTTAACATCCCGAAAGAGACCGACCCCAATATCACGCCGGCGAAGCTGGCCAACGACCAGGGGCCGAATGGCCCGTTCGGCCAATGCGAGTTTAATGTGGGGCAAGCACAGTAGGCAGTGGGCAGTGGGCAGTGGGCAGTGGGCAGTGGGCAGTGGGCAGTGGGCAGTGGGCAGTGGGCAGTGGGCAGGGGGCCGTGGGCCGTGGGCAGTGGGCAGTGGGCAGTGGGCAGTGGGCAGTGGGCAGTGGGCAGTGGGCAGTGGGCAGTGGGCAGTAGGGGCGGTCACTGGGAGCGCGGGCGGCCCGCCCGCTGGACTCGATCGGCGACTTGTTGGCTATGGCCGAAACGCGCGGTGACGACGAAGCGGGCGGGCCGCCCGCGCTCCCAGTGGCGGGCGACCGTGGGCTATGGCCGGGACGCGCTCCCAGGGCCGGGTCCGCTCGCGCTTCTAGTGAGGGGATGGGGCGGCGGATGGGCAGGTCCGACGTGGTGATGAGCGGCAAAAGCAAGGTGGCGAGTGACGGAGCAGGATAGGGGCGTGGTGGTAGAGCCGGGCGCGGACGCAAGAGCCGGCGTGAGCGCCGACATGGCGCAAGCCCAGGTTCAGGGGGAGCTCGATGCTCTGCGCCTGAGCGATGTGGCCGCGTCTATGGGCGCGACGCCGCTTGTGATCGCGCCGCCGTTCACCGTCACCCATTCGACTGCCGACGCGCTTCCATCAGACGACGACGCGGTCTCACGACCCGACGCGGTGGCCGCCCTGCCCGCGGCGCCTATCCTACCCGCGTTGCTCAACCGCACGATCCGAGCGGTGGCCATCGACTCGCGCCAGACCGGGCCGGGCGACTTGTTCGTGGCGTTGCCCGGCGCGCGCACCGATGGCGCGCTCTTTGCCGGCCAGGTCTACGCGCGCGGCGCCGCCGCTATCTTGACGCATACCATGCCGAGCATAACGCCGGAGCAGCATGCGGCTCGCCGCGCGGTCCTGGGGGCGGATATCCCGTTCCTGGCGCTGGTCGTGTCCGATCCCTTGGCGGCGTTACAGGCAGCCGCCGCGTCGTGGCGACGACAACACGCGGGCGTGGCCGTGGTCGGCGTGACTGGCTCGGTCGGTAAGACGACCACGCGCGAGGCCATCGCCGCATTGCTCTCAACAGCGATGGCGGCGCCAATATTGGCCGCCGAGCGCAGCTATAACAACGAGATTGGGTTGCCCCTGACGCTGCTGCGGCTGCGTCCCGCGCATCGCGCGGCGGTCCTGGAGATGGGCATGTACGCCCGTGGCGAGATCGCGGAACTGGCGTCCCTGGCGCAACCGCGCATCGGCGTGGTAACTCTGGTAGCGCCGGTACACCTGGAGCGTCTGGGCTCTCTGGAGAATATCGCGGCGGCCAAGGCCGAACTGGTCGAGGCGCTGCCGCCCGATGGGACTGCCGTCCTGAACGGCGACGACGACCGCGTGCGCGCCATGGCCGGCCTCACGCCCGCCCGAGTCGTCCGCTTTGGCCTTGCGCCGGGCAACGACTGGCGCGCGGTCGACATCGAGGATCGTGGGTTGGACGGGCTCGCCTTTACGCTGGTACACGCGCCCCCAGGGGTTCCGCGCGCCGGCGATGATGTCCAGGCATCAGAGTCCTTGTCGGACGGCGATGCGCGTGGCGCCGAGCGCCAGGCGCGCGTCGAGACCGCGCTGGTGGGGCGCCACGTGCTCTACGCCCTGCTCGCCGCCTCCGCCGTGGCCGACGCGTTGGGCGTCCCATTCGACCGCATCGCCGCCGCGCTCGGCGCGGTCCGGCTGGCCGAGCGGCAGCGCTTCATCGACGCGCCAGAGGGGCGCCTGGTGATCGACGACGCCTGGAACGCCAGCCCTCCCTCGATGCTGGCGGCGCTCGACGTGCTGGCGCGGGCGCCGCGACGGCGCGTGGCCGTTCTGGGCGAGATGCGCGAGTTGGGGGCCGAAAGCGAGTCGGGCCACCGCGCGGTGGGCCGGCGCGCCGGTGAGGTACTGCACGCGCTCGTGGCCGTTGGCCCTGGCGGCGTCATCATGGCCGAGGAGGCTCGCCGCGCGGGTCTGCCGGAAGAGGCCATGGCTGTTGTTGCCGATGGCGGTGAGGTTCCCGCCGTGTTGGCAACCCTTCTCCGGCACGGCGACGCCGTGTTGGTCAAGGGCTCGCGTGCGCTGCGCCTGGAAGATACCGTGCAGTGGCTGATCAACGGGGGTGAGGGATGAGCCCGATCGTCTCGCAGGGCTCGGCGCTGGCGTTGGCGGCGTGCGCCGTGTCGCTGGCCGTGGGCCGTCCGCTCCCCGATCTACTGCGCCGCCTCGGCGCTGGCAAGGTCGTGCGCGAGGAGGGGCCGGCCAGCCATCAGGCCAAGACAGGCACGCCCTCGATGGCCGGCCTGCTCTTTAGTGGCGTGACGCTGCTGATCGGGGCAACGCTGATTGCCCCCGGCCACCCCGAGGTGTGGCTGCTGCTGGCGCTGCTGGTGGCCGCGGCGGTCCTTGGTCTGGTCGACGACCTCTTCTCCTCGGCGCGCTTCAAGCGCGACGGCAGACGTCGCGGCCTCAGCGCGCGCGTCAAACTGGGCTGGCTGCTGCTGTTGGCCGCGATCCCGATGGCGCTGGCGCAGGTGTTCCTGCACCTCCACAGCGTACGCGTGCCGTTCGACGGCACGCTCGACCTGGGACCCTTCTACTGGCTCCTGGGCGTCCTGGTCATCGTGGCTACCTCCAACGCTGTCAACCTGACCGATGGCCTCGACGGCCTCGCTGGCGGGACGGGCGGGATTGCCGTGCTGGCCTATGCCGTGTTGGCGCTGGCGCACGGCCAGCCTGGCGTGGCGCTGTGCCTGCTGGCGCTCGACGGCGCCCTGCTGGGTTTTCTCTGGTACAACGTCAAGCCGGCGCGCTTCTTCATGGGCGACACCGGCTCACTGGCGCTGGGCGCGGTGCTTGGCGGAGCCGCTATGCTGACCGGCGACGTGATTGTCCTGCCCGTCATCGGCGCGGTCTTCGCGGCCGTGACCGTCTCGGTCATCCTGCAGGTGGCCTACTTCCGCCGCACCGGCGGCAAGCGTCTCTTCCGCATGGCTCCCTTACACCATCACTTCGAGTTGGGCGGCTGGCCCGAGACTCAGGTCGTGCAGCGCTTCTGGCTGGCCGGGGCCATCGCTGCCCTCGCCGGCGTCGGGCTGGCGCTGGTATGAGACGTGTCGCCGTACCCCCCGTACCCCCCGTACCTCCCGTACCCCCTGAGAGCGATGGCTTCCAGCCGGCATTGTCCGGCCGCAACGTTTTTGCCGGTAGTAGACATACCTGCCGCGACCGCGGGCCGGCTAGAAGACGGTCCTCCCAGGGGGCTACGACGACCGTCCGGGAGGTTTGGGCATGAAGCAGCCGGATATGCGGCCGATGGAGGCGGCGTCCGAGATACGCATGGAGTCCGTGGCGCGCGGCTACGCCGGCGCGCGGGTCACGGTGGTCGGCCTGGGGCGCGAGGGGCTGGCGGTGACGCGCGTCCTCGCCGCCGAAGGCGCCCATGTGACGGTGAGCGACCGGCGCGGACGCGAGGCGCTCGCCGCCGAGCTAGACGCGCTCGCGGCCCTGCCCGGTATCCGCTACGCGCTCGACGATGGGGGCGCACCGCGGGACATCGACGCGCTACTGGCCGGCTGCGACCTGCTGGTGTTGAGTCCCGGCGTCGACAAGCGCCTGCCCCTGGTGCGCGAGGCGGTACGTCGCGGCATCGCCCTCTCCAGTGAGACGGCGCTCTTCTTCAGCCGCTGTCCCGCTCCCATCATTGGCGTCACCGGCAGCGCGGGCAAGACGACCACGACCACGCTGATCGGCGCGATGCTGCGGCGCGGCCCGCGGCCCGTCTTCGTCGGCGGAAATATCGGGCAGCCCCTCCTGGAGCGGCTCGGAGAGATCCCGCCCGACGCCTGGGTCGTGTTAGAGTTGTCGTCGTTCCAACTGGAGGGGCTGCGGATGAGCCCGGCCATCGCGGTCGTGACCAACCTGACGCCAAACCACCTCGACCGTCATGAAACCATGGATGCCTACGCCGAGGCCAAGGCGTCGATCGTCGCGCATCAGACCGCGCGCGACATCGTCGTCTTGAACCGCGACGACGCGCGCTGCGTCGCGCTGGCCTCCCGCACCCCCGCGCGCGTGCTATACTTCAGCCTGACCTCTGCCGTCTCGGACGGCGCTTTCCTTGATACAGGCAACTCTGACGGCGCGTGGCTGATGCTGGCCCGTGGCGGTTCGCCCATGCGGCTCTGTCGCGACGACGAATTGTCCGTCCCCGGCCGGCACAACGTGGCCAATACCCTCGCGGCGGCGGCCGTGGCCGCTGCCCGCGCGCTGCCCCTTTCGGCTATACACACGACCATCACGGAGTTTCGTGGCGTTCCGCACCGTTTGCAACCGGTCGGGACGCACCGGGGCGTGACCTATTACGATGATTCGATCGCCACGGCGCCCGAGCGGACGCTGGCCGCGCTCGCGGCGATTAATGGGACCTCTGTGCTGATCCTGGGCGGGCGCGATAAGCACCTGCCCTGGGATGGACTGGCCCGCGTAGCAGTCCAACGCTGCCGCGCGGTTGTGTTGATCGGAGAGGCGGCGGACGGCATCCGCCGCCACCTGGAGCATGCCCTGGCCGAGGTTGCGACCGCCCATGACACCCAGGACGCGCATGAGGTCGCGACAGAGCAAGAGCAGGGGCGCTCCGCACGCATGCTTCAGGCCGGGGCAATCGTCACGGCCAGAGATATGGCGGACGCGGTCCGCCACGCGGCGGCCCTGGCCCGTCCGGGGGACAATGTGCTCCTCTCGCCGGGCTGCGCCAGCTATGATATGTATCGTGATTTTGCCGCCCGCGGGGACGCTTTCACGCGCGCGGTAGGGAGGCTGTCGGAGGATGGCTAAGGCGGTAGAGCGAGGACCAGGATCCGGACCAGGAGTGGGACCAGAGCCACGATCAGGTGTGCCGTCGCGTCCGCGCGCGACGGCGCAGGCGCGCCTACCTGGCGCGCCTGCGCCGTCGTCCGAACGAGAGCACGCGCACAGGGCGCACGCCAGCGGGAGCAGGCGCGTCGTGGGGCTGGCTGGCCGGCCGCTACGGACGGATCGGCGCGGTGTGGTCATCCGTCCGAACGCCAAAGGCGACACAGCGGTCAGGAAGGGACGCCACGCCGTCCTCACCGCGCCCTCGCGCCCGCCCTTGCACGAACGGTTGGCCGCGCGCGTCAAGCAGCAGACCCATCGCCTGGACATACCGCGTAGCGACGGCGTCAAGGGCGCCCTCGCATCCGGGCTGCGGCATCTGCGCGAGTCGATCCTGCCCCATGACCCACGCGACATTGAGTTGCGCCAGCGCAGCGGAGAGCCGGTCGTCAAGGTCGTCGGCGCGGTCGACCTGCTGATGCTGCTGCCCGTGGT
>JAABUX010006523.1_pt1 | contig 13909 bp, 10 predicted proteins | sample 5561851 | NCBI WGS metagenome assembly JAABUX01 (sample SAMN10711883, study PRJNA513361) | rock metagenome | isolation source: Antarctica rocks | place: Antarctica: Victoria Land, Richard Nunatak red sandstone | collected 2016-01-03 | reverse complement strand
GAGATAGGCGTGCCCTCCATGGGGCGTGAACTGCAGTATCGAACCGGGGATGCCCTGATGGATCTGCGCGGATTGATGGGGTGGAAAGATCTGGTCCCGCGGCGCTCCCAGCACAAGCGTCTGAGCGCTGATCTTCGACAGCCGGTCCGTGGCGTTGTGCGTCTGAATGGAGTTGAGTTGGCTCAAATAGGCATCGACCGGCTGCGTGATGCTGGTCAGCGCCTCCTCTGTTTCCCGCGCCTCGTCCCGGTGAGTCTGGAAGTATTCCGGCGTGAAACACCAGAGGAGGACTTCCTTCATCATCTCTGGAAGGCCGAGAGCCGGAGCCGCCTGCTGCCAGAAGGCGTACAGCCTGAGATTGGCCGCACTTGGCTCGCTGCACGTCGCGCACAGCACCAGCTTGTCGACGGCGTCCGGATACGCAATGGCGAATTCCTGAGCAATCATCCCACCCATCGACACCCCGAGAATATGGACTCGCGGGATTCCGAGAGCGTCCATCAGCCCTTTCGCATCCGCCGCCATATCGGCCGTCGTATAGCCACCTGGGGGCTTGTCGGATCCGCCGATGCCCCGATTGTCGAAGATGATGGTTTGGTACCGCGCCGCGAAGTCCGGTATCTGGTCACCCCATGACGTGAAATCGTCGGCGAGACCGTTGATGAGCAGCAGGGGCTGCCCCGCACCGTGTACCTCGTAATGCAGCGTTATCCCGTTGGCCTGCGTGGTCGGCATCTGCCACCTCCCAGCATATAATTTCTCAATCCAGAAGCCACCCGCATAATACCAACTCCGTAGATAGGAGGAGCGCTAAGCGTCGGCTGGACACCAGTGGTACGGTGTTTTATAACACTATCTTTGCACTTTTCAATTATGGTCAAGTAAATGGTGGGGCTTACCCTGCATCTTGCGGTCTGATAGTTCAATAAACCCCAAGATGTAGTAGTCAAACAAAAAGTGCAAAGATAGAGGATAACGCTACAAGCATCGCTATGCCATGGTGCGTCGGGTGTCTCTCATGCTCCCGTCGCAGCCTGTTGGCGCCGCCGAAAGTCGTCGGCAATCTCGCCCATCGGGGCGATCCAGATCCCCTCATGCCGTGTGATATGCTGGATTATGCGCTCCAGCATCCGCAGCCGATGATGCCGGCCGATGATCTGCGGATGCATGGTCAGCACGAAGCAGACGTCTCCAGCTTCCTCATACATCCCATTGAAATCCTCGCGCCAGACCTCCTCGACATGCGACGGCGCCTTTCCTCCCGGTAGTCCGGCTGCCGCTACCATCATGAAGTGTCCTGAGTCGCTCAGCTCCCACGCGGACGGAACCTCGACGAGGGTGGTCTGTCTACTCCCATCGCGCACCCAGTACGGCCGGTCCGCTCCGAGTTGGCTCGCGTCGTACGCAAAGCCGTACTCCTCCAGCAAGCTGAAGGTCGACTTGGACAGTTCCCACGCCGGTGAGCGGTAGCCGCGCGGTCGCTTGCCCGTGATCCGTTCCAGCGCGTCCAGACCGCGTTCGATCATCGTGCGCTCCTCCTCCAGCGTGAGGAGGTGGGGCGGCTCATGGAGGTAGCCGTGATGGCCGATCTCGTGGCCGGCGTTGACGATGGCCCGCGTTTCATCGGGATGCCGGTCGGCGGTGTCGCCAGGGATAAAGAAGGTGGCCGGCAGATTGTAGCGGTCGAGCAGCCGGAGAATACGCGGCACACCTTCGGTCGCGCCGTATGCGCCACGCGAGAGGGCCGCAGGTGTATCGACCTTGAACGAGCCGAGCCAGGCCGACTCGGCATCAAAGTCGAAGGTGAACGATACGGCAACGCGTCGATTGTTCGGGTCTCCCACGTTTGTCACCACGGGCCTCACCATGATCCTTTCGCGCTCTTCACGCTGTACGTCACTGCACCTAACTTAGGACGATATAGGGGCTTCATAGACGATCTCTCCCCCGCGAATGGTTGCGCGCACCGGCACGTGATCGAGCGTTTCCGGATCCACGGCACGAGGATCGGCCCCCAGCACGGCGAAATCCGCGAGCTTACCGGGCGTGATCGTTCCCTTGAGATCCTCCTCGAAGGAGGCATATGCTCCACTACGGGTGTACAAAGCGATCGCCTGCTCAACCGAGATGCGCTCTTCCGGAGCGAAGTCGGCGCCGCTCGCCGTGCGCTCCGTGACGCACGCTTTGATGCCCAGTAGCGGCTGAAACGACGACACCGGCGAGTCGGAGCTCGCCGCCAGGTGAATGCCCGCGTCCAGGACCGACTTGAGCGCGTAGGTAAGCTGGGCGCGCTCGCGGCCAAGGTGACGCAGGAAGCCATCGCCAAACTCATTGATAAATGGTGGTTGTCCCACCGGAACAACACCCATCTTCTTGATCCGTTGAATGAGGTCTGGGCGCAGGATGCCGCAGTGCTCCAGGCGATGGCGGTGATTGGTACGCGGTAACCGCTGCAGCGCCCGCTCAAACCCATCAAGGCACATCTCGATGCCGCGATCGCCAATAGCATGGATGGCTACCTGCCAGCCGTTTGCATGACCGCGCCAGATGAGGTCGTCGAGCTCTTCCTGTGGCATCATGGCCAGACCGCGATTGTGTGGATCGGGGTCCTCGAGAAACGGCTGCGACAGGGCGGCGGTGCGTCCGATGAGCGAGCCATCCGCAAGCAGCTTGAAGGAGCCAATGCGCAGGCGCTCGTCCCCGAAGCCGGTAAACACGCCCATGGTTTCCATTGCCTCGAGAAATGGTCGCCGCAGCATCATATAGACCCGTAACGGTAGCTCACCAGACGCCCAGGCCTCCTGAAAGACGGTGAATTCGGGCGTGGAAAAGAGGCCGGCCTCCTGACTACTGGTGATTCCGGCCGATAGATAGGCGTTCCCTGCCTCCCGCAGGCAGCGATGCAGCGTTTCTTTGTCCTGGGGGATGAAGGTGCGTCCCAGCAGCTCCTGTGCCTGCTCCTGCAGGAGGCCGCTCGGTTCACCGGTCTGCGGATCGCGGTGGATGGTACCACCGAAGGGGGCGTCCGTGTCGCGGGTGATACCGGCGAGCTCAAGCGCGCGACTGTTGACGACGCACATGTGTCCGGAGGCGTTCCGGACCATCACAGGGTGATCCGGCGTGACCGCATCGAGGTCCCACCGTGAGATATGGCGATGCTCGGCCAGCTTGTTGTCGTCGTACCCTCTCCCCTCGATCCACTCACCCGCTGGCGTCACCGTCGCACGTTCCGCTACCGCCGCAACGATGTCACCGATGGATGTGACGGCCGGGAACGAACAGTTGAGTTGCGACAACCAATGACCGAGGAGGATGAGATGATTGTGCGCGTCGTTAAACCCGGGAATGACGGTGGCGCCACCGAGGTCCAGTTCGCGTTGCACGCCGGTCAGGTGGGCACGCGCGTCCGCGATAGCACCCACCCACGCGATACGATCTCCCTCGACACCGACGGCGCCGGCAACAGGTCGATCTTCATCCATGGTCAGGACAATCGCGTTCGTTAATAGGAGATCTATGGGCACGAGCAAGCCTCCTTTACACTAGTCATGGCGAGTGATGGCGGGCGGTCTTTCCCCCTCCTGTTCCCTGGAGATCGGGTTTGGCAGCCCCAACCGTGCCGCCGCGACATGGCAAGCGACACGGCTGCCCGCTGCGTATTCCTGGAGCGCGGGCACGACCCGTTTGCACACCTCCACCGCCTCAGGGCAACGCGGATGGAAAGGGCAGCCGGACGGTGGATTGAGTGGGCTCGGCATCTCGTCCGACACGAGCACCCCACGCTGGATCTGGCGTGGATTCGGCAAGGGCACGGCCGCGAGCAGTGCCTTGGTGTAGGGATGCTGCGGGCTGGTGAATAGCCGTGCTTTCGGCGCGGTCTCGACGATTTTTCCCAGGTACATCACCGCGATACGGTCGCTCACATGTTCGACGATGGCCAGGTTGTGTGAGATGAAGAGGAGACTGAGGCGGAGTTCTTGCTGCAGGCGGCTCAAGAGGTTGAGGATCTGCGCCTGAACGGAGACATCGAGCGCCGATGTCGGCTCGTCGGCCACGATGACGCTTGGTCCCAGCGCCAAAGCGGCCGCGATGCCGACACGCTGCCGCTGACCGCCGCTGAGTTGGTGAGGGTGCCGCTTGACAAAGGATGCGTCGAGCCCAACGCGATCGAGCAACTCCTCGACCTGCCGCTGTCGCTCAGCCGCGGTCCCGAGACCGAAGATATCGAGTGGTTCGCGGATAATCGCGCCGATCCGCATCCGTGGGTTCAATGAGGAGTAGGGGTCCTGGAAGACCATCTGCATGTGGCGCCGTAGGGCACGCACCTCCCCACCCCGGAGGGGCACGATATCACGTCCCCGATACAGCACCTCACCGCTCGTGGGCTCGATCAGCCGTAGGATCGAGCGACCCAGCGTGCTCTTGCCACTGCCAGACTCGCCGACAAGCCCGAGGGTTTCTCCCTCGTACAGCGTGAACGAGGCGTCATCCACGGCCTTGAGCACCTGCTGCGCGCGGCCAAAGAGTGGAATCCCTCCCACTGGGAAGTAGCGTTTGAGGTGACGTACCTCCAAGACCGGCACGCCCCTCTCCATGTCACTCATGAGCGTCCTCGTGCAGGAAGCAGGCGACACGATGGTTTAGCCGCACCGCGGTCAGGGCTGGGACGAGTTGGAGGCAGCGTTCCATGCGATGCGGACAGCGCGGGGCAAAGGGGCAGGATCGTGCCGGGGCGCGCAGGTTCGGTACCGTTCCCTCGATCACCTCCAGCGTTCCTCGCGCGCTCCCAGCCGACGGGATGGAGCGCATCAGTGCGGCGGTGTACGGATGCAGAGGCTCCTCGAACACGGCGGTGACTGGCCCCTCCTCGACGACGCGACCGGCGTACATCACGGCCACGCGGTCGGCCATCTGCGCGACCACGCCCAGATCGTGGGTGATCAGGATGATCGATGTCCGGCGCTCCGCCCGGAGGTCGCGCAACAGGTTCAGTATCTGCGCCTGGATCGTCACATCGAGCGCGGTCGTGGGCTCGTCCGCGATGAGCAGAACGGGATTGCAGGCAAGCGCGATGGCAATGACGACCCGCTGGCGCATGCCGCCACTCAGGTGGTGCGGGTAGGTTTTGAAGCGCTGCTCGGGCGCATCAATGCGAACCTGTCGCAGCAGCGCGATCGCCACCTCCTTCGCGTCCGCGCTTGATAGGCCTTGATGCTCGCGCAGCACGTCCACGATCTGCGCGCCGACAGTGTAGGCCGGATCGAGTGAGGTCATGGGATTTTGGAAGACCATTGAGAGGCGGTCGCCACGTAGGCGGCGCAGCTCTTTGGGGCTCATGGTGAGCAGGTTACGCCCCTCGAATTCCACGTCTCCCGTAACCGCGCGTCCGTTTGGCGGCAGTAGCCCCATGAGGGCCAGCGCGGTCGTGCTCTTGCCGCATCCCGATTCCCCTACCAGCCCGAGCGTCTCATTGGGATGGAGCGTGAAGCTTACATGCTGAACAGCATGGACTGTACCCGCACCCGTACGGAAGTTAATGCTCAGGTCACGCACATCAAGCAACGAGGACCCATCGTCGGACGGAGAGGAGGCGGACCGATGTGTTAGTGCGACGTCATTCATAATTAGAGCCTATTGACCTCACAGAAATCTGGCCGCTATGGAGCGGCACCACATGGCAGTTCAGCGCTCTCGCCCGCGCGGATCGAGCATCTCACGTAACCCTGTGCCTAGCACGTTGAATGCGAGCACGGCAACCGCGATACCGATGCAAGGGAAGAGCGTCCCCCACGGGGACTGCGTGATGTACTGGCCGTTCTCTTGCAGCATGTAGCCGCGGGTGGGGGGGGGGGGCTGGATCCCCAGGCCCAGGAACGACAGCGCCGCCTCGACCTGAATGGCGAAGGCGCCGAGGAGTGATGCCTGGATCAAGGTTGGGCCAATGCTGTTGGGAAGGACGTGGCGCAGCATGATGCGCATCTGGCCTGCCCCTCGTGCCCGTGCCCCTTCCACGTAGGCCGAGTTCGTCACGTCTAGTACGGTGGCGCGCAGTACGCGCGTGAGGATCGGCACGTACACGATGGCAATGGAGATGATGATGACCTGCTCCCCTTGGCCGAGCATGGCGATGAGGGAGATGGCCAGCAGGATCGCCGGGAACGCCAGCATGATGTCGACCACGCGCGAGATGACGAGGTCAACCGCCCCCCCCAGATACCCGGCGATGAGCCCGACCGGAACGCCAATGAGGAGGGCAAGGCCGATCGCGGCGAAGGCGACGACCAGAGATATGCGGTAAGAGTAGAGCACACGGGTGTAGATATCGCGCCCCAGGCCGTCCGTGCCAAAGATGTGGGTGTGGCTCGGCGGGGCCAGGATGGCATCGTAGGAGATGGCGTGATAGGAGTACGGCGTGAGCAGCGGGGCGAAAATCGCGAGCAGACTGAGTAGCACGATGATCGACGCGCCCAGGACGAGCGGAAAGCGCCGACGAAGCAGACCTCCCACGCGCTGGCCGCGTCCAGGTGTGCTGAGGGTGGCCTCGGCGATGATGGCGCTCATGGTCTCTTTCCTTCCAGGAGAGTGATGCTAGCGGAGGCGGGGATTGAGCACAACATAGAGCATATCCGTTGCAAGGTTGACAAGGATAAACATGAGGGCGATGACGAGCACCCCGCCCTGGACGATAGGATAGTCGCGACTGGACACCGCATCGACGACCATCTTCCCCATACCGGGAAGGGAAAAGACGTTCTCGATCACGATGGCGCCGCCGAGGAGAGCGCCGAACTGCAGGCCGATGACGGAGACGACGGGGATGGCCGCGTTGCGCAGGGCATGGCGGTAGGCAATCACGTTGTCGCGGATGCCTTTGGCCCGGAGAAAGGTAACGTAGTCCTGCTGGAGCGACTCCAGCATACTGGCGCGGGTGGTCTGGGCGATGTAGGCAGCCTCCGGCGCCAGCAGGGCAATAACGGGAAGAATAATGTGTTGCAGATTGCCGAGCGGGCTCTGGGTGAACGGCACAAACTGCTGCGGCGGCAGCCAGTTGAGCGCCACGGAGAACACGAGGATCAGCAGGAGGCCCAGCACGAAGTCCGGGACCGAGAAGCCCCAGATCGTGATCACTATCAGTGAGCGGTCGGCCAGACCCCGAGGCCGCTGCGCCGCTCTGATTCCCAATGGCATCCCGATCAGGACGGCTAGGCCCAGCGAGAGGACAGTCAACTCCAATGTCACAGGGAACCGGCTGCTGAGGAGGTGTGTCAGCGGTTCGTGCGAGACGAGATCCTGCCCCAGGTTGCCATGCAGGATGTTCCCCATCCAGGTGACGTACTGGGTGACGATTGGCTGATCCAGTCCCATCTGGTGACGCAGGGCATGCGCGGCCGACGGTGTGTAGCTCAGACCCAGCGCCGTCTGCACAGGATCACCCGGCGTCAAGTGGATGATGGCGAAAACAAACACACTCATGACCAGCAGCGTTGGCACTGTGAAGAGCAGGCGCCGCCCAGCATAGACGAAAGTTCGAGGCATTGGCTTTCCTAGAGTGTCGGGACCGCCAGCAGGCCGGTCCCACTTATCCTATCCATACATCCTTGAAGAACAGCTGCAGCGTTGGCAGGATCTGCGTCCCATGAACGTGGGGGCTCATGGCGTAGTTGAGCGTTTCGTAGTGCACGAAGATGTAAGGCGCGTCGTCCCAGACAACCTTGCGGATGGTCGCGTACAGCGCTTTGCGCTGGCTAGGATCGGTGGTCTGCCGCGCCTGCTGAATCAGCGCATCCAGCCGCGGGTTCTTGTAGCCAGTGAAGTTATATGGTCCTGTGCTGGTGAGTTCCTCGCTGTAGAAGGTGTCGGGATCGACCGTCCCTGCCGCGTAGATCGAGGTGATCTGGTAATCCCGCTGCGTCAGCCGTTTCACCCAGACCGTCACCTCCAGCTGGGTAATGGACATGGTAATGCCGATCTGCGCCAGTTGCTCCTTCAGAATCTCGCCGGTCTTGAGGAGCTCGGGAAACTCCGGCAACCCCAGATACTCGATCTTCAGCCCATTGCCGTAGCCGGCTTCCTTCAGCAACTGCTGGGCCTTGGTCAGATCCGGGCCGTGACGGTACGGGTCGTCAGAGGTATAGTAGCGGTTGCCTCTGCCGACCTCCTGTGAGCCTGCCTCGCCCACTCCGAAATACGCCACCTTCAGGATGGCCTCCTTATCGACAGCCCAGGCGATCGCCTGCCGCAGCTTCTTGTTGTTGAATGGTGGCCGCGTCATCACCATGCCCAAAAAGTCCGGATTACCGGCATTGTGGGAGGTCAGGTAGATCGGATTTGTGCTGTGACGCAGATTCGGGACGTCCTGAAGCGGGACAGCGTCGACCCAGTTGAACTCGCCGGCGCGCAGCGCGGCCATACGTGTCTCATCGACCGGAGAGCCGCGGAAGATGATGCTGTCGACGTATGGCCTGCCCTGTTGCCAGTAGTGCGGATTACGCATCACGGTGACATGATCGCTTGTGACCCACTCTTTGAACGTGAACGGGCCCGTACCGATGGGTTGGCGGTGGGGATCGTGCGTCGTGACGGCTTTCTCGTTCTGCATGTACGCCGCGCTGGCGAGGCTAGTGAGCAACGGGCCATACGGGTTCTTCAGATGGAAGCGAACAGTGTACTTGTCTACGACCTGGACTGCTTTGATCTGGTCGAAATCCGCGACTTGACTGCTCGCCGTCTGAGGATTGAGGATGTGGTTAATGGTGTAGGCCACGTCGTTGGCGGTGAAGTGTTCGCCATTGTGGAACATAGCGTTGTCGACGAGATGGAACTCCCAGGTTTTCGAGTCAAGCTGTCGCCACGTCTTCGCGAGCTTGGGCTTGAAATTCCCCTGCGGGTCCATCTCCACCAGGTTGTCGTAGATGTTGTCGTATATCTGGACGGAGGTGTATTCGGTTGAGGTAGCGGGGTCAAGCTGATCCGGCTGCCCGGTCAGCGCGACATTGAGCGTGCCGCCACGGCGTGGGTTCGCAAGCGCATCAAGGTGCTCCGCGCGGTTCTCAGCCGCGGCGAACGCCTTAGCTGTCGATCCACCAAAGGCGATAAATGCTGTCGCCGTCGTCAGCGCGCGCACGAACTCGCGCCGACTGAGACGGCCGGCGCTATAAGACTGCTCAAGGGTATGTATCACTGGATGTTGGTCCACCATGAAAAGCCTCCTCATTAGGCCTAACGCGACTGATAAAAAGGCCACACTCGTCCCGGATCAATCGTGCCCCTCTCGCTGCTCCCGGCCGCGCAACATCTATCCAACCGGGTGCCTCGTTCCAATCGGGCACCTTGTTGCTTCTCATCATACAGGGTGGCCGGCCGTGTGTCTATGACCACTGTCACTACACTTTCAGAATTAATTGGAGACTATCCACGTGGCCTTGTCCTACCCGGCGTGAGCGCTGGTCCACAGCGATGATTAGCGGGTCCACGGTTGCGGCTGTGTCACCACGGCTTCCCCGCTTGCGAGCGCCTGACCGAGTACGAGACTCAGGTAGTGGTCCTGCGCGGCCTCCGCCAGGCTGTAGAAATCGGGCCCGCCGTCGACGTACGCGGCCATCCTCTCCAGGCACGTTCCGACAGCGATCTCATCGTCGGACAGGCGACCGGGCGCCAGCGGGTTGCGATACAGCCAGGTCGCGCCCGCCAGGATGCCCTTGTGGTAATAACCCTCCAGGTTCCCATCCGTCCCGGCATCCTCGCGCCGGAGGTCCAGCGCGACAGGGGTCTGGTAATCGACCAGGTAGCGCACCCGCGAGCCGTCAATCTCGCCGCGCTCGCCCCGCACCAGCAGCCGCGGCGAGCGAATCCAGGAGAAATACTGGTCGCCCGTGAAATCGTACACGCCGAGCCTATCCCCGAAATCCAGGTGGGCAATGACCTGGGTCGAGGAGGTGAGCCGCTCCTGCGCCGGCGGCCCGCCCCGGCCCGGCCCCTCCATGAGCGGCGAGACGAAACGATGCGCCGTGATCGTCGCATCCTCGAACGCGAGCCCCAGGAACCGGCGGATCAGGCTCATCCCATGATAGCCGTGGGCGACGGAGACCTGCGCCTGCGTCACCATCCCCAGGACGCCCGAGGCGACAAGCGCGAGGCGGGCTGCATGCAGCGGCTGGTAGGGATATTGTTCGGCGACTTGTAGGCGTGCCCCTGGACCAACCCGCTCATACAAGCCCCGCAGCCCTTCCACATCCGGGGCCGGCGGCGTTTCCGCCAGCGTTGGGATGGTACGCTCAGCCAACTCGACCACGACCGTGGGCGTCACTGCCCAGGGCACGCTGACGACGACGAATGACGGAGGCTCGGCGCGCAGCAACGCGTCGAGCGTGCGGTGGGTTGGCACCCCCCACTGCTCCTCGATCTGCCGCCCCTTCGCGGCGTCGCGCACGACGATCCCCGTGACCGCGAACCGCTCGGGGACCGTTCGCGCGATACGCAGGTAGAACGCGGCGCGCCATCCTCCCCCCACGATGCCAAATTTGATGGGATTCATCATGCCTCCTTACAATGCGCGTCCGTCGCGCCCACCTCCAACACCCGCGTAGGGCAGCCCCGGATCCCAGTCCGACGGCGGCGGCGGCGTGAACCCCTTCAGGGGGAAGGTCACCTGGCAGCGATGTCGGCTGGACAGGTAGGCAGCCTCGCACACCTCCAAGGCCAGCAACGAGCCCTCCGCGATGGTATAGTCGACGGCGCCTTGATCGATCATGGCGGCTAGCTGCTCGAGGTGGCGCTGGTGACCGATGACCGGGAACTCCTCCGGGACGACGGTCGTGCCGGCCGGGTGCGCGGCATTGAGGAGGGTGTAGCCGTTCTCCCAGCCACAGAACTCGATCTGGCCCCCTGTCCCGACGAGGTGGAAGAGCGTCTCTTTATCGGGGCGGTTAACGACGATTTCATCCCCCGTGTGCATCACGACGCGCATCCCGCCCCGCGTTTGTACGGAGGTCACGGCCACGGTCTCGACCTGCATGCCGTCGCGGTACGTGCGCGTGCTCGCATCGCAGAGCGCCACCACCGACGCCACCGGCTCGTTCCTGGTCAAGGTGACGACGAAGTCGAGCCAGTGGATGCCGGCATTGATAATATCCCAGCCCCTGCACTGGATCTCGACCAACTTGAGATCCCCGATCTCGCCGCCCTGGACGCGGGCAATGATCTCGAGCGGCGTCTTCTTGGCCAGCAGGCCGTGGGGCACGGCCATCGGGATGCCCGTGCTCTTGATCGCATCCAAGATACGCCCGCCCGAGGCGGCGGTGTGGCCGAGCGGTTTCTCGACCAGGATGCCCTTGAGGGGGAGGGTAAGAGCGTCGAGCGCGATGGGCTCGTGGCTCGGGGGGTAGGTGCTCACGCAGACGACATCGGTCGGGCACGTCGCGAACATCTCACGGTAGTCCGTGAAGGTGCGCAGGCCGGGGTAGTCCCGTTCAAGGCCGACGAGCACATCCGGCCGTAGGTCGGCGGCGGCCACTAGACGGAAGTGCGCGGAGCGCGTGAGCGCCTGCAGGCTCAGGCGCCCTCCCGTTCCACCGCCGATGACGCTGGCGGTTAACGGGTCACGGGTGGTCGTGTTTGTCATCGTAATCCCTCCTCGTGTTAGCAGAAGCCCCACCACCCGCACCGGTCGCCCCGCCGGCGCCTCGTCCCCCATGCGCTGTCCGTCGTGTCGACGCGTGATTGATGGTGGTAGGTCTGCGGCTGTTATGCCCGGATACTCACTCGAATGGCTGCAGGTAGGCCCGTTCCGCCTCCCACATCTCGTCGAACATGGCCTCGATCTCTGGGGGGGACAGGATGGCAGCCGTCAGCGGGTCGAGCAACAAGGCGTAGCGCGCGGCCTGCTTGTCGCGCTGTAGCAGTGCGTCGACCATCAGGGCGTGGACCGCCATGTGTGCCCGGTTGAGCGCCGCCAGTTGTTCGGGGAGGGGGCCGGCTTGACATGGCTGCACGCCGTTGCGATCGACCAGACACGCCACCTCCACGCAGCCATCGGGCAGGTTGTCGATCAGCCCCCCGTCGCGGTTGCGCACGTTGCCATGGATGACCTGCGGGCGATTCAGGAGCAAGCCCTCCACGATGTCCGCGGCGTATTCGTGGCTGCGTGCCAGGGGCACCTCGCGCGTCCCCTCCAGCATCTCCCGGATGCGCTCGTCGTTCCGCTCGCGCCAGGTCGGCCAGTTGTTGGCGTAGAAGCCGCTCTCGCCCCGGTAGCCGGGGCGCGTGTAGCGCGCGATCAGGTCGGGCCGTTTGCGATAGTAGGGGACGTACTCGGAGAAGTGACCGCTGCTCTCCGTCACGAAGGCTCCGAAGTGGCGCATCATGTCGAAGCGCACCGGGTCCTGCTCGTAGATGGCGGGGGTCTGGGCGCGCGCGCGCAGGTGGGGGTACATGTCCTGGCCCTGGTGGCGCAACTCGGTAAACCAGGCATTATGGTTGATCCCGGCGCAGCGCCACGTCAGCTCGTCGTACGGCACGCCCAGGTACCCGGCGATTTGACGGGAGGTGCCCTGCACGCTGTGGCAGAGGCCGACGGTGCGCATGGCCGTGCCCGTGAGCGCGGCCATCGTCAGGATCGACATGGGATTGGTGTAGTTGAGCACCAGGGCGTCGGGGCAGAGCCGCTCGGCGTCGCGCAGGATGTCGAGCCAGGCGGGGCCGGTGCGCAGCGCCTTGAAGATGCCGCCGGGGCCGATCGTGTCGCCGATGCACTGGTCAATGCCGTACTTGAGCGGGATATCGTAGTCGTGGCGCACGTTGGCTAGACCGGCCACCTCGACGGTGTTGATGAGGATGTCGGTCCCGGCGAGCACGTCTCGGCGCTCGGTGGACGCACCGACACGCCAGCGCTTGCCGGTCAACGCGACGAGCTTCTCGGTCATGCGTCGCGCCAACTCCAATCGCCCGGCGTCGATGTCGACGAGGGCAAACTCGCCCTCGTCCAGTCCCTCCACGGCGAAGATGTCGGTCATGACCTGGCGGGCGAACACGGCGCTGCCGGCGCCGATAAAGGTGATCTTAGGCACTGTCTGCGTGACTCCTTCCCGATGCGATCGACGATGTGCGGACGAGACGGGCGTTAGGCGGGGATGGGGATACGGGTCCCGCACAGACGAACGGGGCCGGCGTCGGCACCGCCAGCCGCGCCTCGCGCCGGCCCACAACCAGGCGCAGCCCGGCCCCGCCGGCCAGGCATGGCGACAGCTTTGTCACGCGGTGCTGGGATCAAGCAGGTGGCACACCCGGCACGCATCATTCATCTATCCACCGTTCGCGGCCTGCTGCACCGCCTGGTTCGCCGCCTGCACGGCTTGCGTCGTCGCCGCCGCTACCGGCAACTGGCCCAGGTACATCAGGTTGAAGATGTTGTCGATCTTCTGCGCGGCTGCGGTGTACCCGGGCGTGACAGGGTACGAGATGGTCTTGCCGTTCGCTTCCTCAAGATAGGGACTGACGTCGATCCCCTTGCCGCGCCAGTAGTCCTGGTACGTGGAATCCAGGTTCTTGACAGCGGGCCAGATATAGCCCCCGGAGCCGAGGATCTTCTGGGACGCCGGCGAGGCCAGCCACTTGAACAACTCCCACGCCTCCTGCGGGTGCTTGGTCTTCGCGTAGATGGCATCGGCGAGTCCATTGAACACGCTGACCCGCCCGGCAGGCCCCGACGGGAGCGGCGCGATGCCGACCGGGAAGTTGGTTTGCTTGGAGAGGAACGAGACGTTCCAGTCGCCCACCTCGATGATGGCGGCGCGCTGCGCGGCGAACAACTGAATATCCGGGTTGGATAGGGGCGGGTTGGTCTCGGCGGCCGATGGCGACACATGCCACTTCAGGATGAGATTGACCAGGAACTGCAGCGCCTGGTTCGCCT
>JAABUX010006522.1_pt1 | contig 13909 bp, 18 predicted proteins | sample 5561851 | NCBI WGS metagenome assembly JAABUX01 (sample SAMN10711883, study PRJNA513361) | rock metagenome | isolation source: Antarctica rocks | place: Antarctica: Victoria Land, Richard Nunatak red sandstone | collected 2016-01-03 | reverse complement strand
TCGCTTCATCAAGGCTCACGGTCTTGCGCCAGTTGAACACCAAGTTGGCATTCACCCCATGACGTCGCGCTACCTTGGCTACCGACGCATCTGGTTGCAGCACCTCCGCAACAATGCGCCGCTTCTCCTCCAGCGACCATTGTCGCCGCGACAGCCTGCTCTGGCCGCCATCTACCGTCAAAGCCGTCTCAGAACTTGAAGTCACGCACCCGCATCCCGCTCTCGGAAGCGTAAGTGTCCACTACACCGCTAATGGACACTATCGCCACGCTCACTACGCCGAGCCCCAGGATCCACAAATCTCAGAACAGCAGTAGGCGGCCATCAGCTGACGCTTACGTTTGCTGGGACGCCAAGCCGCTCGCTCCGGCTGAAGTCTGCCGCTTCAAGCGTGATCTCGAGCGTCTCCGGCTGTCGGTTTTCCTAGATCATGCGAGTGGAAAACATTGTGTTTACAATAGGTTGCACAATTTTCGCTTTTGCGATGATTTCCTTGATCATGCGACTTACCCCTTAATGATGCGACAAACCTGAGCATCGGGCTTGGATCATTTCGGCGCAGGGTTTCCGACTTCAACCGCCGCGCGTGCCGGGGTCTGTTCCTGATACTTGACCGACACAGCCGAATGCTCAACCTCCCGGCATGAGCCTCATCTCGGACGACGTAGTCAGACTGGCAGAAGCTCTTATCTTCGTCGCCGATCAGCCAGTATCTGCGGCGGCTCTCTCCCGTCATGTCGGACCCGAAGTCGACGTGACCGAGCTCATCGACGTGCTGACGGCACGCCATGCCGGTATGGGTGTCGATCTTCCTTCCACGCTTCATTTTGCCCTTCGTCGCTTCAGCCGTTGTTCGGCCCTGCCATCGATGTCGTGCCTAGGGCTTGCTCATAGGCAGCGTTAACCCTGGCCATTTGGTTGGACCGGCCACCCTGGTCTGGATGATAGAGCGACGCCAGCTGAAGCATCGCCTGCCGGATAGCCGTGACGTCTGAGTCTGCAAGGATGCCGAGCAGGTCGCCCCAGCTGAAGTCTGCCGCTTCGACTGCGATCTCGAGCGTCTCCGGCGTGTAGTCGTCCATCATGACGGCGATCAGTGCTGCCCATTTCGGAATGGCAGCCCGCCCTTTCGCCCAGTTGTTGACCTGACACGCGGTGACGTCAACGAGGCGGCCGAAAGCTGCCTGCGTGACGTCGGCCCGGTTCAGAAGTGCCACGAACTCGCTGTGCAGCAGCGCTCTCATCGGCGCTTGATATAGAACCCAGTTCCATCTTCAAGGCTCCACTGCCCTGTCGACCATCCTGCTAGGCGCGATAATCCCCAATATCGTGCCTAATGCGATTAGATGGCTCGCCGGACAGGTTGCCAGCGGCCTGATCTAACGTTCCTCTTGAAAACGACCTCCGCCACGTCCACACTCAGCCAAGGTTGGTAGGGTGACCCGCGAAAGATCAGCCCCACCTTCCATGGTAGAGCTACGTTAAGTGCAGGGCCTTCAGGACGGCGGTAACCGCCTGAAGTGCCCCTGCCACTGCCACGATAAAGGCGGTGACCTGACCCAACGTAACCCTCGGTTTCTCCGCCATAAGGCAGTCTCCCCGAAGTGCAGACCCTCCCGTAGCCCCTACGGCCTCGAAGGCGGAAGGGTTTGCGACAGAGGCCGCACGCCACTATGAATTCTTCAGGTCTCGCCTGCAACGGTTCAAGCGGCACCATCGATGGCGCTGATCTATCTCTCAGCTTCTATCGATTGTCCTTCATCAGGCGATCGAAGGCGGATGCGCCAAATGCAGTGCTGCCCACCCAATACTGATAGTTCCTCTTCGCCGGCGTCCCGATCACCGCCATCCGGAACCATGGCATAGCGTTTGACTTGCCGGTGAGGTTCGAGGTTAGAGCGCTTTGTCGGGTAGGGTCCCATTTCGGTACCGTTTCACCTCTGAATGGTTTTGATGACCGGCCGACAAGATACCTTGCTTGTCAGGATTCTTCAGCAGCCCGATAACGATCACCCAAGTTTCCGACCAGGAGTGAGAATCATCGCGCGCGTATCCAAAGCCATCAAGAGCACAGAATCTGCCACCAAGGGCCGCAAGCCCGGTCGGCCTCCGGCCGTCGCGGCGGACACTCCGCTCAAGCCGGCGAAGCCACGGGCGGGAAGGCGATCAATCGCGGTTGCCTCTCCAATCGAGAAACGCAAGCCAGGGCGACCGGCAAGGACGGCGAGCGCGGCCCCCCAAAAACCGACAAGGGCAACGAGGACGGCTGCACGGGCCCCAGCGGCGCCATCAGCGCCGATGGTCAGCAAGAACGAGCTACGCGGCCAAATAGAGAAGCTAGAGAAGCTCGTCGAGGCCCTTCGTGCCAAGAGTCGTGAGGCCAACAAGGCAGCCAAAGCGGCTACTGCCCGGATTACGGAACTAGAGGCGCATGTTGCGCAGCTAGAGAAAGCAGCAGCAGCGACACCCATTGTTCAACCTAAGTCCGCAAAGTCGGGGCGCACCAGGCGTCAGGGCCGCGAGATTGATCCGGGCGACGCAGTGCCGCCGGGAGTGGCTGTTCAAGAGCCGGCACCTCTCGACGAGGAGGCCGGAACCGCCCTTGAGAACTTGGAAGAGCACCTCGGCCACGAATGAGTCATGTGTCGCGCTCCTTTGGTCATGCGACTCACATTCTTCGTCTAGCTGTCGCCATCGGTCGACTTCCTGAAGAGACCCTCCGTGACGTTGTTACGCCAGAGATCGGCCGGTCGGAGGTAGGCCAGCGCCACCTGGGTGCTCTTGTGCCGGGTCTGCCGCATCAGATCGGGCAGGGCCGCGCCGGCATCGCCGGCGGCGGTGGCGAGGCCCGCGCGCAGCGAGTGGCCGCTGTAGCGTTCCGGGTCGAGGCCAGCCCGGGCTGCGGCTCCCTTGACCAGGCGCGCGACCGCCTTGTCGGAGAGAGCGTCTCCCGTTGCGCGGCCGGCCTTGGTCACGGCGCAGAACAGTGGCCGCTCCCGGCGGACGGTCTCGGGTACCGGCCCCTGTAGATCCTGAGCCTGATCGCGGTGCCGGCGCCATGCGCTCACGGCGGCGACCGGACAGAGCCCCGGATCCGCGGGGTTTGCCCATACGGCGACGTCCTGGCCTTGGCCGTACTGGTCAGTCTTGGAGCGTCGGACCAGAACCCGCACGCCCCGGTTAGGAATGGTCTCGAGATCACCGAGCTGCAGCGCGACCAGTTCGGACCGGCGCAGGGCCGCGCCGAAGCCCAGCAGCAGCATGGCGCGGTCGCGCGCGCCGAGTACGGTGTCCGGTGACGCGCAGGCCGCCAGCAGCCGGCGCAGCACGTCCGGCACGGCGGGAGTGGCCTGCCGGCGCGGACGGGTGCCCAGCCTGCGGGTGATCCCCTCGACGACCATCGCCAGCCGTGGATCATGCAGGTCGAGCGGAATGCCGGCCAGCAGATGGGCGGTGCGGATGGCGGCGAGGTCGACGCGCAGCGTGCTAACGGCCACACCGTCATCAGCGCGCCGGGTGACATACATGGTGAGCAGGTCGGGGTCTCCGGCGAGCGGCTCGCGCCCGAGACTGCGGCACCAGGCCGCATAGCCGCGCCAAGCCGAGCGGTATACCCGGCGCGTGCCCTCGCCGCGGGCCCGGCTGGCATACATTGCCGCCCGTTCGGACAGCAGCTGCAGTTCCGCGCCGCGGTCGGCGCCGCCGGGCACCTGCAGGTCTCCCATCAGCATGGTGTGTAGGAGCAGGCTGTCGCTCCCCGCGGCACGCGCGGGTGCCGCCGCCGCCGTCGCGCCCGACACCGGGCCGGCTGCTTGCCGGGATTTTGCTGGATCTGCGTCGTCAGGGGCTTCCGGAGCGCTCATGCCGCGATCCTATGTCACGGTCATTTCGTCCGTAAAGCACGTTTAGCGGACGTAACGCGAAACGGCGCGTGGCGGGCGCTCAAAATGTTTACCAGCCTTACGCCAGGCTTGCCTTATTCGAGGTGGCCGCTAGGATCGATGGCAGATCAGAGGTTTGCGGCCAGGAGGCAGCATGACGGAGCCGGCGGGGGACCACCTCAAGACGCAGGCCGCCGCGGTGCCGCGTCCGCGCGCCGCGGAGACGCGTCGGCTCTACGCCGCTGACTGGGCTGACTTTGCCGCCTGGTGCCGGCAGCAGGCGCAGCGCCCGCTGCCGGCCGCGCCGGAAATCGTCGCGGCCTATCTCGCCAGCCTGTCCACTACCTTGGCTCCGGGTGCCCTGACGCGTCGCGCCGCCGCCATCGCCGACCGGCACCGCGGCACCGGTCACGTGTCGCCCGGTGCCGACGAGCAGGTCCGCGCCGTGCTGCGCGCCGTCCGAGCCGCGCGGCGATTAGCCGTGGGCGCGCCTGCACGTCCCCGCGCGAGCGCCACCCGCTCCTCCGCCTTTCGACGTGCCGGCGCTATGCGCAATGCCGCCGAGGCGGCGCAGCTGACGCGGATGGCGGCGCGCTGCCCCGGAGACCTCGCCAGCCTGCGCGACCGCGTCCTGCTGCTGCTCGCCGCCGCTGGCATCGGCGGCGACCAGCTGCTGGCCCTCGATCGCGAGCACGTCCGCCTGACCGATCAGCAGCTCGCGCTGCGTCTGTCCGGTACGGACCCGGAGGCGGTCGTCGTGATCCCGCGCGGTGCCGCCGCCGCGAGCTGTCCGGTGCGGGCGCTGGACAGCTGGCTGGGCATCTCCGACACCCGCTTCGGGCCGGTGTTCCGCAAGGTGGATCGCTGGGGCAACGTCGAGCAGCAGCGCCTGCGCGCCGACGGCCTGCGCCGGATCTGGCAGCGCCGCGTCGCCGCCGCGCGACGGTCGCGGTCCAGGCCCGCCGCCACGCCATGAGCACCGGCGTCGGCGCCGCGCTGTCGGATGCGCCGCTTCGTCTGCCCGACACCGACTGGCTGCATCACCGCCTGGCGGTCGTCGGTCCGGCGCAGGCTGTCGCCGCCTTCGCCGCCTCGGCACAGGGTGCCGGCACTATTCCCTGGTGGCTCGATGCGATGCAGATGGAGGAGGATCTGTTTCATCGGCTGATTGCCCCGCCCGCGCCGCAGACGCGCAGCCTCAGCCTGGAGGGGGCGTGGGCGCTGGCGCGGCAGCTGACCGAGGCGAGCATCGCGCGCCATGCGGCGGCGCTGGCGCGGGTCGGGACCAGCCGGGCCTGCCCGTTCGACCTGCACGCGCTGGTGCCGGTGCCCCCCGACATCCTCCGGCTGGGACCGAGTGACCCACAGGCGCTTGCCTGGTTGTGGGTGCACTGGGGCACGACGGACGCGCTGCGCCATGCGGCACTCGAGCCGGCACCGATGCTGCGAACGCCGCTTCCGGCCGACACCGCGGAGGTCCGCTACGGCTTCTGGTCGGCGGACTGGACGCCGTGGCGGGCCGTCACGCTGCTGCGGGAGCGATGGCCGATGCTGCGCCTGGACATCCGCCCGACCTACGCCGTGTCGTGACGGGCCCGGTCGTGACGAGCCCTGTGGTCGACCGCGCGATCGCGACGGTCGAAGGTCCCGATGCGGATAGCTGGGAAGACCCGCCGCGGCGGCCGCCGGAGACGACGGCGCCGGTGCTGGCGGTGGACGGCTTCGAGGGGCCGCTCAACTGGCTGCTGGAGATGGCGCGCACCCGCAAGCTCGACCTCGCGCGCCTGTCGATCCTGGCCCTGGTCGAGGCCTTTTGTGAGGCGATGCAGGCGGCGCTGACGCCGGGCCTGCCGACAGCGGATCTGGCACGCTGGGCGGGCTGGACGGTGATGGCGATCCAGCTCGCCGAGCTGCGCTCCCGGTTGATGCTGCCGATCGAGGCGCCGGGGGCGCAGGCGGCGCACGCGCAAGCCGAGGCGCTGCGCCGGCGGTGGATCAGCCACGCGGAGATGATGGCGGCCGCGGACTGGCTCGATCAGCGGCAGCAGCTCGGACGCGACATGTTCGCGCGCGGGCGGGCGGAAGACGGACGGGGAGGGCAGGGGGCTGGACGCAGGCGCGCCTTGGCCGCGGACGACGAGGCGGCGGATGACGCGGAAGCCTCGGAAGGCTCGGATGCGGCCGGTCGCGACGACCTCACCGCCCTGTTGCGGGCCTGCCTGGTGGCGCTGCGCCTGCCGCCGGATGCCCAGACGTATCAGCCGCGGCGGATGGCGTTCTGGACCGTCGCCGACGCCATCGCCCGGATCACCCGGCTGCTGCCGGCGCAGACCGCGCCGGTGTCGCTGGATCGGTTCCTGCCGGAGGACCCCATGAACGCACAGGCGCTTCGACGCAAGGCGGCCGTGGCGGCGACGTTGATCGCCGGCCTGGAGCTGGCGCGCGGGGGGATGCTCATGTTGGACCAGGACGCGCTGTGGCAGCCAATCCTCGTCGCGTAGCCGTGGATCTACGGGACCATCCGGCTGGAGCTGGCGGAGCACTCTGCAGAAAGTCCTTGGCGACGCGGGCGGTATGCAGCGTCGTTCCGGCCGATGCCACCCTGGTGGACAAGCTCGGATGACCCCGGGCTCAAGCACGCTTCTGGTTGTCTATGACACGGGAAGGATGGCGCCAGAGATTCGCCTGGCGCTAGACTCAACTGCGTCGCACACGCCGCAACGGGAGCCCCTCATGCAGTTTCCTGAGATCTCGGATCTTTCGAAACCCCAGCCACGGTCGCGGGACGCGGTGCGCCTGCACGGCAAGCCCGGTACGATCCCGGTGACGGTGCGGCTGGATCCACCGCGCTACGACCGGCTGAAGCGGCTGGTGCAGCGCCTGCAGACGACCGGACAGAGCATCATCCAGACGGCGCTGGACCGCAGCATGGTGACGCTGGAGCGGGAGAAGGCGCCGAGGCCCGAGATCGAGGGGCAGAGCACGCTCTTCATCGCGGAGAACACCGAAGCGGCTCCGAAGCGGCCGAGGCAGGATAGCTTCGCCTTCATCCGGCCGGAGCCGACCATCGCGCTGACCTACCGCGCAAGCGTGCCGATGCACCGCTGGCTGCACCGGTCGGCGGCAGAACGCGGGATCACCATCCAGGAGCTTATCACCGAGGCTCTGAAAGCGGCCCGTGGGCAGAACTGATACCGATACAGGTAGGTTCCAGCCGACATGCGCCGGTTTTGACCAGGATCTGCCAGTCGCGAAGGGATCCAGTCGGGGATCAATGCCGTATCAGGGACAGGCTGACCGTCTGGCCGATGTCGTGCTGGAGGCCGGAAGGTGACGCGCATGAGCACTCTTCCCGACAGCCCGCTTTCCACTGAGGCCTACGCGGCCTGGCTTACCGCGCTCAAAACCCGTATCCGGGAGACGCGCGTCCGCGCCGCGCTCGCCGTTAACACAGAGCTCGTGAGTCTCTATTGGCAGATCGGCCGCGACATCATCGAGCGGCAGGTCCAGCATGGTTGGGGCGCCAAGATCGTCGACCAGCTGGCGCGTGATCTGCGGGTAGAGTTCCCCGGGTCGCGGGGGTTTTCTTCCGCCAATCTACGTTACATGAAGGCGTTCGCCGAAGCTTGGCCTGATACAGCAATCTGCCAACGGGTCGTTGGCAAATTGCCCTGGGGGCAGAATATCGAGCTCCTGCGGCTCAAGGATCCGGCACTTCGGCTATGGTATGCCGATGCCACCCTCGCTGAGGGCTGGAGCCGGCCAGTGCTTGCTGCTCAGATCGATACACGTCTGCACGAGCGGCAGGGCAGGGCGGTCACCAACTTCGACCGGACGCTGCCACCGGAGACTTCTGACTTGGCACGTCAGGTGCTGAAGGATCCCTACCAGTTCGACTTCCTGACCCTGGAGCCAGCTGCCAAGGAACGCGACCTTGAGCAGGCCCTGATCGGCCGCGTGCGTGACCTTCTCCTCGAGTTGGGCAAGGGCTTCGCGTTCGTCGCGAGCCAACACCATCTCGAGGTCGGTGGTCAGGACTTCTACGTTGATCTGCTCTTCTACCACCGACGCCTGCGCTGCCTCGTCGCGGTCGACCTGAAGATGGGGCCATTCCGACCCGAGCACGCCGGCAAGATGAACTTCTACCTTGCCGCCCTTGATGACAGCGACCGCGAGCCCGGCGACAACCCGAGCATCGGCCTCATCCTGTGCCGCGAGCATAATCGTCTCGTGGTCGAATATGCGCTGCGCCACGTCGACGCGCCGATCGGCGTTTCCGCCTACCAGTTGATGCTGTCGGAGGCGCTGCCGGCGGCTTTCGCCAATGCGTTGCCTACGCCTGACGAACTCGCTCCAGGGATGCTCTCGTCGGATGATGGTGCTGAGGGCTGAAGCTGCGCATTCCGACGATTGCAGCCATGGACTCCGGGCTCATCCGCGCTTTAGTACGGTTAGCTGGAACCCTTCCTGTCGGGCGGCTGCCTATTGCTGGATTTTGTGCGAGTTTCACATTGGGCTGCACGAAATTGGGTCTTCCTCAATCTCTGTGGGTCATCCTCAATGTCTGTTGGCGTCGGCCGGCTGAAGCGGAAGCATTCTTGCACGGAGTAGAGTTAGGGGGTCCGGTAGCAGAGGAACCGAAAGTTCGATTCAGCATAAACTAGAGCCTGGCAGGTTTGCTGGTTACAGATAGATGCATGAGTTGATACGTGCTGAAGCCTCATGCTACCGCAGGAGAGAAACGACCTCGGGCTTGTGCATTTAACGGTGGTTTTCTGCATTCAGCCGTAACAGCAAGCGCCGAGACTGGCGGGAAGGGACTTCGCCACGATATGCTTCAAGTGCGGATTCCACCTTGACCCGACCCACCCGCCCTGGTTCTGCAGACTATGGTCAGGACGAGGATGCGGCTCGATCGCTCAAGGATGCTGGTCGATGAGGAGTCACACCAAGCCGCTCTCGACGCCGCAGTTCCTGCTCGACGGCCAGGCGCACGAACTCGGCCCGATCCTCACCATCATCCAGCATGCCGGCGACACGCCCGAATGTGCCCGCTGGAAATCTCGAAACCATATGCTCGGTGAATCGAAGAATTCTCGCCATTATGCACGATAACAGATATCTCTTATTGACTGCAATAGAGATATCTCCTATTATTGCTCATGGAGCGGGGAGGACGTCAGATGATAGACCCTACAGATGCGGAAGCCCTCGTACTCGCCCTAGCCGAGCTGGAACGTTCTGGACGGTCCTACCTGACAAATCTGAAATCGACCGAGCTGATCGACGCCATGTTCCTGCTGAAAAAGGAGCTGGGCCGCCGACGCGCCGTAGAGCGGGATCACGAGCATGAGCACCGAATATGAGCGATGAACCCGGGAACCTGGTGCTGGAGCTGCTACGAGCAATCCGGCCCGACACTACGGCCATGCGCCATACCCAGCTCGATCATGGGACCCGCCTCGCGCGGATCGAGATCAACATCGCGATGATCCGGCGTGACGTGGGTGGCGACGCCTTACATGCCGCTGAGGAGCGCCAGCGCCTGGACGGGCTGACAGCCAGGATCGAGACCTTGGAACGCCGCCTAGAGCTGCACGACCAGCCATGAGATGGGGCAGGAATCCATGATCAACCCCAGTAATGCAGCAGCTCTCGCGATCACCCTGGCCAATCTGGCGCGGAACAGATCGGCCAACCTCAAGGACGTGACGGTCAATGACCTGATCATCATCGAGGAGCTGATCAACGACGCAATCGCGAACCAACTCTCGGACCATCCAGAGGTCACAGAGTAACCAGGATCAAACCCTACGACCGAGACCCTAACTCGGACGAAGCCGAGGGGCTCGCATGGTGGAGAAGCCTCGACGACAGCGCGAGGACCTGCTGGATGCAGCGCGCAGCATCAGGCATTGTTCCACGGCAAGCGGGGCGAACTCCGGCAACGCTATCGCGAAGGCCAGGAAGATCAGCTCGGGGCACTGGGCCTAGTGGTGAACGTCATCGTGCTCTGGAACACGATCTACATGGACGCGACGCTGGACCAGCTCCGTGCCGAGGGCTTCGATGTGCGCGCCGACGACGTGGCCCGACTATCGCCGCTCGGGTTCGACCACATCAACATGCTCGGTCGCTACACCTTCATTCTGCCTGACCTGGTGGCCCGTGGAGAGCTCCGGCCACTACGCGATCCGACCTTCAGCGAGGACGACGAGGGCTGAATCGAACTTTCGGTTCCACTGCTACCGGACCCCCTACTTGTAGGCGCTTGCAATCATCGGTGCTCGTACTCGCAAACAGCGGCGTTTCCTGCTCGGGTTAGCTGACAATGGGGTAGGCGTCGTGCTCACATTACCTGCCACTGTGCTTGCCATCATCGGGCCGTGCTCGCCAACGGACGGTCGTGCTCACATTGGCTGCCAATGAGCCAAGTGGTCCGGATCACACCGGCACGCCGGCGATCCGCAGCTGCTCGGTGAACTCGCGCGCGCGGTCCAGGGCGAGGGTGCCCGCGAGGAAGTCGCGCACTTCGGCGGGTTTGGCCCGGAGCAGCACGGTCAGGGCGGGCGCGTCGTAGCCGTTGCGGGTCAGCGTCGGCTCGAGTTCGTCGATGGCACGCGACAGCACCTGTTCGACGACCTCGGCGGACACGCGCTTCTCGCCGAGCCGGAAGGCGTGCTCGAACGCCAAGGTGAGGTGCATCTCGATCTGCAGCGCCGTGCGCAACCGCTCGGCTAGCAGATCGATCGCGTCTGGGTCCATTATATCCGCCGGGTTGATGCCGTCATCGACGCAGGCTTTCAGGAGCCAGGCGATGAACTCGCGGCGGTGGCCGGACACGCCCTCGAACTCGAAAGTCGTGGTGCGGTAGGCGATCTCCTCCATCTGCGGCCGGCGCAGGTCGTTACGCAGCTTGGGATTGCCGATCAGCAGCACCGACAGGACCACTCCGGCGCCAGCAGCCAACTCCATGAGCCGCTTAAAGCCGGTCAGCGTCTTGTGGTGCAGCTCGTGGGCCTCGTCGACGATCAGCACCACGGGATGTTTGTTCTGTAAGCGTCGCGGCGGCGACATCTGGCTGGTGTTTGGCAGTTTGTGATCTGCTGGCTGTATGGACACGATGGTGCCGGATCTGAGCGAGATGGTTGAGAGCGCTCATACGATTGGTCGTACGAGCGCTCGCAGTTCACGTGTCGAGGTTCTCCTCCGTGCTGAGCATCGGCGTTCTTGGTCGGCCGAGCAGAAGCTGGCGATTGTTGGCGAGAGTCTTGGTCCGGACCTGACGCCGACCGAGGTTGCCCGCAAGCACAGGATCAGCACGGGCCAGATCTACACGTGGCGTCAGCAGTTCCTGGGCTGCGAGGGTTCGGCGGTGAGCCGCACGGTCCCGCGCTTTATGGCTGTCGAGCTGGCGCCAACCACCGCACCATCTCACTCGCCGCCGCCGGAGCTGCCCCCATTCCCTTCGCCTGTGGCGTCGCCGCGGCCTGAGGGGTTGATCGAGGTCATGCTGCCTGGCGGGGTCTCGGTGCGGGTGGACGCCAGCGTCGACGCTCGTGCGCTACGCCGAGTGCTTGGTGCGCTGGAGGGCCGATGATCGCGCTGGCGTCCGGTATCCGGGTCTATCTGGCATGTGGCACGACCGACATGCGCAAGGGAATGACGGGATTGGCGATGCTGGTGCAGCAGGGGTTGGCGGCTGATCCGTTCGACGGAGCTGTGTTCGCGTTTCGGGGGCGCCGCGCCGGGCCGCTCCGGGCTGCTGTGGCATGATGGGGTCGGCTTGTGCATGCTGACCAAGCGGCTGGAACACGGCCAGTTCATCTGGCCGTCCACCACGTCGAGCGGTCGGATCGCGCTCTCGCCGCCGCAATTGGCGGCTCTGCTGGACGGATGCGAGTGGCGGGCGCCGGCTCCGCTCCGTCGGCCGGAATTGGCTGGGTAGAGTGGCCTGTTCGGCACCTAAAAGCTGGCCACGGCGCGACGGCGTCGCGTACGATGCCAGGTATGCAGATCGATCTCGACGCCCTGCCGAGCGACGCCGCGGTGCTGCAGCAGATGCTGCGGACGGTGCTGCATCAGCAGGGTGAGTTACATGCCGAGAACGACAAGCTGCGGCTGCTGATCCAGCGCCTGATGCGTCACCAGTTCGGCCGCCGGTCCGAGCGGTTGAGCCCGGACCAATTGCAGTTCGGCTTGGAGGAGTTAGAGCAGACCGTCGCCGCAAATCAGGCATCACAGGATGCTGCGGCGGCAACCTCGGTCGGCCTGACGCGCAAGCCGCGCACCGAACACAACGGCCGCAACCACGGCGCCTTGCCGGCCCACCTGCCGCGCTACGAGGTGGTGGTCGACGTTGGAGGCGGCGATTGTCCCTGCTGCGGCCATGTCCTGCATTCGATTGGCGAGCTTTGCACCGAGCAGCTCGACATTGCCCCGGCGCAGCTGCGGGTCCGGGTCACCCGGCGGCCGCGTTACGCGTGCCGCGCCTGCGAGGATGTGGTGCTGGTGGCGCCGGCGCCGGATCGTCCCGTCGATGGCGGTATGCCGACAGAGGCGCTGGTCGCGCACGTGGTGGTCAGCAAATACGCAGACTCCCTTCCGCTCTACCGCCAGGCGCAGATGCTCGAGCGTCAAGGCATTAAGCTGGACCGCTCGACCTTGGCCAATTGGGTCGGGCGGGCGTGCTGGTGGCTGACGCCGCTCTACGACCTGGTGGTCAGCACGGTGCTGTCCTCGGCCAAGGTGTTTGCCGACGACACCACCCTGCCGGTGCTTGATCCAGGTCGCGGCCGGACCAAGACAGGACGCCTGTGGTGCTACGCCGTCGACGACCGCGCTTGGGACGGTGCCGGTCATCCGGCAGCAGCCTACCTCTACTCGGAGGATCGCAAGAGCGAACGCCCGGCTGGGCATCTGGCTGGGTTCCGAGGTGTCCTGCAGGTCGACGGCTATGCCGGATTCAAGCGGCTGGCTGGGGATCGAGCCGATGGATCGGTGACATTGGCGTTCTGCTGGGCTCATATGAGGCGGCCGTTCTACGAGTTCTTCACCTCCAGCAAGTCGCCGCTGGCGGCGGAAGTGCTGGCGCGCATCCGCGAGCTCTACGTCATCGAGGCGGAGATACGCGGCCATCCCGCCGAATATCGCAGAACAATCCGGCAGGACCGAAGTCGACCGATCGTGGACGCCCTGCACACTTGGTTGCACGACCATGTCGGCCGCGTGTCCGCCGCCTCCGATCTGGCCAAGGCCATTCGCTACGCGATCCGGCATTGGCCTGGCCTGGTGGTGTTCCTTGATGACGGCCGGGTCGAGATGGACACGAACGTGGTCGAGCGCGCTATCCGCCCCAACGTCCTGACCCGCAAGAACGCCTTGTTCGCCGGCTCCGACGGCGGAGCCCGGCATTGGGCCATGGCCATGACGCTGATCCAGACTGCCAAGCTGAACGCCATCGACCCCATGGCTTGGCTGACCGATGTGCTCGAGCGGATCGTCCGCGGACAGACCAAAACCCACGACCTGCACACGCTGCTGCCCTGGAACTGGAAAGCTCTCCAGCTCACCTCGGAAACCGCACTGGCCGCCTGAGCCGCCGGCCAGGACATTCAACTCAGCGTGGGCGCCGTCATCACCGTGATGCTTGCTGTCCATGCCAGGAGCAGATCATGCGCCAGCTATCGGCCGCCAGATGCCGCCGCCGCGACGCTTACCCTTGAGCGTCAGTGCGGTCAGGATGGCAAAGGCCGAGTAGGTTTGCTGCCCGCCCCGGGTCGTCCGGGGCTTGGCCCTCCATGCCGCAATGGCATCGTCGGTGACCCATACCGTTAAGCTGCCGCGTTGGCGCAGGCTGGCGTCATAGTCGCGCCAGTTCGTGACCTTGAACCTCTGTTTGGGTGTAAGCGTCAGCCCATGGCCGCGGCTTTAGTGGTTCGTTATGAGCTGCGGCCTGGCTATGATTTCCATCGCCATGGCAGCAGTTCGTCGATCTTTCGTATAGGATGTTCGGCGATCCGTCCGAG
>JAABUX010006519.1_pt1 | contig 13912 bp, 15 predicted proteins | sample 5561851 | NCBI WGS metagenome assembly JAABUX01 (sample SAMN10711883, study PRJNA513361) | rock metagenome | isolation source: Antarctica rocks | place: Antarctica: Victoria Land, Richard Nunatak red sandstone | collected 2016-01-03 | reverse complement strand
AGGGCGAGAACGTCACACAAGCGACGTTTATCAGCGTCGGGAATCTGCAGGACATTGCCCGTCAGATGGCCGTCGTCGGCGTGATCGCCATCGGCGAGACATTTGTGATCGTCACGGCAGGCATCGATCTGTCGGTCGGTTCACTTCTGGGTATGTGCGGTGTGCTGTTCGCCCTGCAGTCCGTGGCTGGGTGGCCTATCGCGCTGGCTATACCGGTCGCGCTTGCCTTTGCCCTGGTCATCGGGTTGATCAACGGTTTCCTGGTTAGCGCGATCGGGATTCCACCCTTCATTGTCACGCTGGGCTTCCTGGGTATCTTGCGCGGGGGCGCCTACTTGTTGAGCAGCGGAACGAACACAGCCCTGACCCCGGACGCCTCGACCCCACCGATGGCCCAGTGGGCCGGGAGCAACTATTTGGGGATTCCGACGCTCTTCATCGTGCTGGCCGTGGTGGGCGTCGTGGCACAGATCTTCCTGCGCTTCACCCGCCGCGGACGCTACATCTATGCCCAGGGGAGCAACCCTGAGGCCGCGCGCCGCTCCGGCGTCAACGTGCGGGCGACCCTGCTCACCGTGTATGCGATCAGCGGTCTCCTGGCTGGGGTCGCCGGGGTGATGCTGACCCTGCGCTTGAACGGCGCCAACCCCAACAACGGATTGAGCTATGAGCTTGACGCCATCGCCGCTGCTGTCCTCGGCGGCGCCAGCCTGTTTGGCGCCAAGGGGACGATCTTCGGCACGTTTTTGGGTGTTGTGCTCGTGAACGTGCTGGCCAACGGCATCGACCTCATCAACATTGACCCGCACGTGCAACAGGTCGTCGAAGGCTTCTTGTTGATCGCCATCGTGTGGGTGGACCAGTGGCGCAAGCGGCGCCTCTCGTCGGTTTAGGAAGGTACCATGACATGACGGCCCTCGAACAACGCACGCCGACCCTCGCGGCGCGGGGTGTTTCCAAGCGCTATGGCAGCGTCATCGCCCTGGAAGGAGTCGATTTCGAGGTCTATTCCGGCGAGGTCGTCGCGCTTATTGGTGACAACGGCGCTGGCAAGTCGACCCTGGTCAAGATCCTCTCCGGAGCCATCCAGCCCGACGGCGGCACGCTGCTGTTGCGTGGGCGTCCGGCCGTCTTCCGCAGCCCACACGACGCGCGCGTCGCCGGCATCGAGACGGTCTACCAGGACCTGGCTCTCGCGCCCGACCTCGACGTAGCCTCCAACCTGTTCCTGGGCCGCGAGATCAAACGGCGCGGCATCCTGGGCCTGCTCGACTTCTACAACCAGCGCGCCATGCGCACCGAGTCTGAGAAGCACCTCAAGGCGCTCAACGTGACGACGCTGCGCTCGGTGCGCCAGACCGTGGACACGCTCTCGGGCGGCCAGCGGCAGTCCGTCGCCGTGGCGCGCGCCGTGTTCTGGAGCAAGGACGTGGTGATCCTGGACGAGCCGACGGCGGCGCTCGGCGTGGCGCAGTCGACCATGGTGCTGCAATTGATCAGGCGCGTGCGCGACAACGGCACGGCCGTCATCTTCATCAGCCACAATATGCCGCACGTGTTCGAGGTCGCCGACCGCATGGTCGTGCTGCGCCGTGGGCGCAACGCCGGCACGCTCTCGCCGTCCGACGCCACGATGGGCCAGGCGGTCAGTCTGATGACCGGCGCCGCCGTCGAGGGCATGGTCCTTAGTAATTAGTCGTTAGTTGTTAGTCGTTAGTTGTTAGTCGTTAGTTGTTAGTTGTTAGTTGTTAGTTGTTAGTTGTTAGTTGTTAGTTGTTAGTTGTTAGTTGTTAGTTGTTAGGGCGGGTTACGGCACGGGAGGAAGTTTCCGTCCATGTTTGCGTCGATCTCGGCGAGCGGGACCGTTGGCATCGCCGTGCTGGGCGCGGGCCGCATCGGCGCCTGCCATGCCGCGAACGTGGCCCGCGCCGTGCCGGGCGCGCGGCTGGTCGGCGTCGCCGACATCGACCTCGCGGCCGCCGAGCGCGCGGTCGACGCGGCCGGGACGGGGCGCGCGACCACACGGTACGACGAACCGCTGGCCGAGCCGGCGGTCGACGCGGTCATCGTGGCCACGCCCACGGCTACGCACGCCGTCCTGATGGCGGACGCGGCGCGCGCCGGCAAGCACATCCTCTGCGAGAAGCCCATCGCCCTGACGGTCGAAGAGACGCGCGCCGCCATCGAGAGCGTGCGGCACGCGGACGTCCTGGTGCAAATCGGCTTCAACCGGCGTTTCGACCCGCCCTTCGTCCGCGCCCGCGAGGCTATCGCGCGGGGCGACATCGGCCAGCCGTGGATGGTCAAACTCGTCGGGCGCGACCCACGCCTGGCCCCGCTGTCCTATCTCGCCGCCAGCGGCGGCCAGTTCAAGGACCAGGCCATCCACGAGTTCGACGCCGCGCGCTGGTTGATCGGCCGCGAGGTCGAGGAGGTCTACGCCATGGGCGCGGTGCTGGTCGACCCCGCCGTGGGCGAGCTCGGCGATGTCGACACCGCGCTGACCACGCTGCGCTTCGCCGGCGGCGCCCTGGGTCAGGTCGATAGCTGCCGCCGGTCGGTCTATGGCTACGACATCCGCGCCGAGGTACTGGGCTCGGAGGGTGCCCTCATGATCGGCGACGGACGCCGCACCGCCGTGACGCTGCTGGAGCCTAACCGGGCCAGCCACGACCACGTGGACTGGTTCCTGGAGCGTTTCGCCACGGCCTACCGCGACGAGGCCGCCGATTTCGTCGACTGCGTGCGCACCGGGCGGACGCCGCGCGCCGGCGTCGAGGACGGTCTGGAGGCCTTGCGCGTTGCCGTGGCGGCCGGGCAGTCGCAACGCGAACGGCGTCCGGTGCGCCTGGAGGAGGTGCACGATGGCTAGCGCCACCATCCCTGTCGCGGCCATCGGCGTGGGCTGGCTGGGGCTGCTGCACGCGCAGAACCTGGCGCGACGTGTCCCTGGCGCGGAGTTGCGTGCGATGGTCGATATCGACGAGGATCTGGCCCGCCGCGCCGGCGGCCTCTGCGGCGTGCCCTATACCACGGACTATCAGGCCGTCCTGGTCGATGAAACCATCGCGGCGGTGGAGATCTGCACGACAACCGACACGCACGCCGACCTGATCGTGGCGGCCGCGGAGGCCGGCAAGGATATTTTCTGCGAGAAGCCCATCGCCCTGACATTCGCGGACACCGACCGCGCCACCGCGGCGGCGGAGCGGGCCGGCGTCCTGTTGCAGATCGGCTTCATGCGCCGCTACGATCCGGCCTATTAAGAACTGAAGCGCCTGATCGACGCGGGCCGCATCGGCCGGCCACTGACCTTCCGCGGCGCCTCGTTGGATGGCTCTATCTCGCCCTCGCGCGACTTCCTGGCGCGCCGCGGCGGCATCTTCCTGGACGTGTCGATCCATGACTTTGACCTCGCCCGCTGGCTGATGGGCGACGAGGTGGTCGAGGTCTACGCCACCGGCGCGGTGCTCGTGCACGAGGCGCTGCGCGAGGTCGGGGATGTCGACAACGCCGTGGCGACCCTGCGCTTCGTCGGCGGCGGCATCGGTGTGGTGCAAGTCAGCCACACCGCCGTCTACGGCTACGACATCGCGACCGAGGTCAGCGGGGAACGCGGCGCCGTGCGCGCCGACGCGCTGCGCGGCCACGACGTCTGGCTGTACGACGCCGGCGGCCGCGTCGCCCACGACACGGTCCCCGGCTTCCCCGAGCGCTTCGCCGCCGCCTACCTCGCCGAGCTGGTCGATTGGGTCGACTGCATCCGCCAGAGGCGCGCCCCGCTCGTCGGGGGCGCCGACGCGCGGGCGGCCCTGGCTGTGGCACTGGCGGCGCGCCAATCGCTGCAAGAAGGCCAGCCCATACGAGTGAACGAGTGACGAGTGACGAGTGACGAGTGACGAAATCTACTCTACGGCTTGGACCGTCTCACGAAAGCCAGCCTTCGTGTAAGCCTGCTGCCCCGCGCGATTGTAATCCCACGTCTCCAGCGCGACATTGTGCAGGCCAAGCGCCGTGAAGGCGTAATCGAGCGTCAGGCGCGTCGCCTCCGTCCCGTAGCCCCGTCCGCGATAATCAGCCTCCCCGATCTCGATGCCGAATCTCGCGCTGCGGTCCCGATAGCTGATGTCCATCAAGTCGGTCCGCCCGATGGGGCGCAGCGTTGCGCGATCGTAGACGGTGAAGTAGACGACGCGGCGCTGCCGCTCCTCCGCGACCTGCGCCTCGTGGGCGACCTGGACCTCCTCCAGCGTCGACGGCCGCGGCACATGCAGCGTGCGCAGGACCGCGAAGTCGTTGATCCAGCGATGATAGAGCGGCACGAGGTCGCGCCGGATCGCGCCAAGGGCAACTCTCTCGCCCATGATGTTGACGACGAGGTTCTCCCGCACTCCGGGCTGATCCTCGTACGACGTCTCCATAACTCATCCCCTCCACACATCGCTAGCCACTCGCCCCCACCTCATTCGTCACTAGCCACTAACCACTTGTCACTCCGTTAACCATCGCCTTGACCTCGCCAGGGGTGGGAGCGGCGAGCAGTGCGGCCGGCACGTCGTCGAGGCTCAATTGGTGCGTGACCAGCGGGGCCAGGGCGAGGCGGCCCGAGGCGACCAGCTCGACGGCGCGGCCGTGCGTATGCGGGTTGAGGTAAGCGCCGACGATGCGCAGTTCGCGCGCGAACACATCGAATGGGCTGATCCCGGCCCGCGCTCCCTGCGGCGCCACGCCAAAGATCAAGACGGTTCCGCCCCGCCGCGCCAGCCCCACCGCCTGCTCAAACGTCTCGGTCGTGCCGGCGCACTCTAGCACGGCGTCCGCCCCGCCGGGTAGGAGTCCCGCCGCTCCCGCCACGGCGTCGACGGGATTGGAGGACTGGGGGTCGATCGTGGCCGTGGCGCCCAACTCCTCGGCCAGGCGGCGGCGCGCGGCCTGCCGCGTGGAGAGGATAACGGAGGTGGCGCCGGCCAGCCGCGCCAGTTGGACCATCAACTGGCCGATCACGCCGCCACCCACCACCACGACGCTCATGCCGGGCCGTATCGCCGCCAGATCGAGCCCGTGCAGGCAGCAGGCCAGGGGCTCGCACAGCGCCCCCCAGGCGGCGGGCACGCCGGGAGGCAGCGCATAGACCTGACGCAAGGGCACGCGCACGTACTCGGCCAATCCCCCGTCGAGGTCGACCCCCAGGGCCACGCGGCGCGGACACAGACAGGGATCGCCGCGCCGGCAGTCGCGGCACACGCTGCAGGCGATGTTGGGATCGACGGCAACGCGCGTCCCGACCGGCGGCGCACCTCCCTCTCTAGCGGCGCCGTCGCCCATAGGTGACGGCGCGACGCCATCCAGGGTCGAAGCGAGGGCGGCAGGAGCAGTGGAATCGGACGCGACGATGACGCCGGCAAACTCGTGGCCCAGCGTCACCGGCAGCGCCGATGGATACTCCCCGCGCACGATGTGCCGATCAGTCCCGCAGATCCCGCACGCCTCCATGCGCAGCAGCAACTCGCCGGGCCCCGCCGACGGCACGGCGATCTCCTCCACCTGTAAGCGGCCAGGCGCCGCCAGCCTAACCGCCCGCATGCGCGTGGTCCTTCTCCGCGAGGGCGGCGCCGGGCTCGATCAAGACGGGCAGACCTGTCCCGGCGGCCATCAGAATCATATCACGATACTCCTGTTATCCATCTATTCATGTAACTATCCAGCGTACATCTTGTGTTTGCCCTATGCCTAGCCACTACATCTTGTGCTTTGTAGGACTGGTAACAACTGATGTCGCGCACAAAGAGGCTCATGAAGCGACCAAGGGCGTTGCCAAACCACTAGATGTAGTGGTGACGAGGAAAATCACGTACAAGATGTACGCTGGATAGTAACCTATTCATACTATGCATATTGGGTGTGTTTCATACTCATTGGAGCGGCGTCTCCCCCTCCCCCGCGCACAGGAGAGGGGGTTGGGGGGTGAGGGTACCTGCCAATGATAGATCAGGAAACGAGGCGCGCGGCGGTATCCTGCGTTTGGCCCTTGTTCGCGGCGCCAGAATCCTGGTCCTGATTCTGATCCCCATGATGGTGATGGGAACCAGGGGGCTCGATGGAGCCAAGGACGCTCTCGACGCGCAGGATGGCGCGGTCGAGCCAGCGCGGCGCCCACCAGTTCCAGTGGCCCAGCACGCGCATCGTCGCCGGCACCAGCAGCGAGCGGATCAACGTGGCGTCGATCACGATGGCCAGGGCCAGCCCCAGGCCCACCGCCTTGACCAGCACCAGGTTGGTGAAGGCAAACGAGCCCGCCACGACCACCAGGATCAACGCGGCGCTGGTGATGATACGACCGGTGCGCGCCAGCCCGCGCGCCACGGCCTGCGCGTTGTCGCCCGTGGCCACGTACTCCTCGCGGATGCGCGTCAGCAGGAACACCTCGTAGTCCATGGAGAGCCCGAACAGGGTGCAGAACATCACGATGGGCGTGATCTCGTCGATGGCCCCGGAACTGGAGAAGTTCAGCAGGCCCGAGAAGTGACCCTGCTGGAAGATAAAGACCAGCGCGCCGTACGAGCCCAGCAGACTCAGCAGGTTCATGACCACGGCCTTGAGCGGCAGCACTACCGAGCGGAACAGCAGCAGCAGCACCACAAAGGTGCTGGCCAGCACGAACAGCACGGCCTTGGGGAAATCCCCGTACAGCGCGTTGATGTAGTCCATCTTGCCGGCCGTATAGCCGCCGACGACCATGTGCAAGCCCGCGCCGACGGGCGTGACGCGGATGCGTCTCACCAGGGCCTGGGCCTGCGCGTCGGACAGTCCCGGCCGTGGGTAGACGGCCAGCAGCGCGGCGTGCGTGCCCACGAAAGACCGCGTGGCCAGGGCCACGCCGGGGTTGTCCAGGCGCGCGGGCAGGGTCAGGTAGTCGGCCAGGGTCAGGCTGGGGTCCAGATTGACGATGCTCTTGACGGAGCGCACGTCGGGGTCGCGGGCCAGGCGGCGCGTGAGGTCATAGAGCGCCACGATGCTCCGCTGCTGCAGGATGGGGCCGTCGCTGTAGACCACCGGCAGCTCCGGCGTATCCGTGTTGACCTTGAACGTGCTCTGCAACAAGTCGAAGCCCTGGCGCGAGGGGACCGAGCGCGGCAAGATAGTGGCGTCGGGGATGTTGAGGCGCAACTGGCGCGCCGGCGAAGCTATCGCGGCGATGATGACCAGTGTGCTGGCGATGAACGGCCAGGGATGCCGCATCACAAGGCCGGACACAGCGGGCCAGAAGCGCTCCCCGCGCTCGCCCCGATGCGGCAAGACCGTCAGCGCGTTGACGCGGGCGCCCAGCACGCTCAGCACGGCCGGCACCAACGTGATGGCGGCCAGCACGGCGATCAGCACCACCACGGCGCCGCCCACGCCAATGGAACGCAACGCGGTGGCCTGGAACATCAGCAGGCCGCCCAGCCCGATCATGACGGTGAAGCCGGAGAAGACGACCGCGCGGCCAGCCTGGGCCACGGTCGTGGCCACGGCCTGCTCCACGGGACGCAACTTGAGTTCCTCGCGGTAGCGGCTGACGATCAGCAGGGCATAGTCGATGCCGACGCCCAGGCCGATCAGGGTGCTGGTATTGAGGGCGAAGATCGACACGTTGCCGATGCGCCCCAGCACGTAGAGCACGGCCAGCGTCACGGCCACGCTGACGCCACCGATGATCAGCGGGACGCCCGCGGCGACGAGGGTGCCGAAGACGATCACAAGCAACACCAGCGCCACGGGGAACGTGTAGCGCTCCACCTGCGCCAGATCCTGGGTGGAGAGGGTTTCCATGTCGGCGTAGACGGGAGGGTCGCCGGTCACGATAGTGTGTAGCCCCGTCGGACGCAGGCCGGCGTACAGTCGCGGCAGATCTTTCTGCACCTGCTCGAGCGACGACGAGAAGTTGAGCACGGCATAGGTAGAGTGGTGATCGGCCGAGACAAGCGAGGGTCCGCCGTAGAGGCTGTCGAAGGTGTCGACGCGCTCCAGGTGGGGCAAACTCTGCAGTCCGCTCAGGGCGAGCGTCATGTCCCGCTGGAAGGAGGGATCGTCGACGCGCCGGCGCGGGTCGGAGAAGATGACGTCGACGGAGGAAGGGTAGTAGTGCAGGTCGTTCTGCAGCAGGGCCAGCACGCGGTCAGAGTCCGTCGTACCGTTGGCAAAGCCGCCGCCCTGCAGCACGCCTTCCAACTGGGGCAACAAGGGGAGGCTGGCCAGGACGACGACGATCCACAAGGCGATAATGATGTAGCGGCGGCGAAAGGCGAACAGGCCGAGGGAGTAGAACATCTCCCTCAAGTATAGATGCGCCCCGGCGTTCGGCCAAACGGCGATAGTTTATGGTGCCAGTTGCTCCAACGAATCGTGCATCCACACCGCCTCTCGAAGGCCAATGTCGTAGACCTCCCGAAGCGCCTTGATCCTGCCAATCTTGTTTGGGAGCGCATCTATCAGATAGGCAACAATGTCCGCTTCCATCGCACCCTGCTCTATCCTCTCCCGACATGCTCTCACGATCCGCAGCTCGACGCTTCGTCTTGCGCAATAACTGCAGTTGCGGCGAATATCATCATCCTTCACGTCCGCTTGACTGGCCGGTAAAATTGTCGGAAGAGAGCATCGCGGACAATAGCGGTAGATGGAGTCCTCACGTATGCAATAGCAGCCCAGGCACAGCGTAATCGGATGTTCTTCGCTGTAATCGTTGTAATATCGTTCGTGGCCAGAGAGCTCACGATGAGGTCGAAATAGCTCACCACACTCGCTGCACCGGTCATGCTTTTCTTGTGCATGCAACTGATCGATCTTCGCGGGACCGCGTCCGCCGATAAGGTGAACTTCTATGCCTACGTCCTCGGACATGCCATTGCCCTGGAATTTGTAAATTTGCATTCTAACAACATGTACCACCGTCCTTACCCTTACTATAATGCGCAATGGCAAGGTGACGCAAACGGACGGCACCTCTAGCTACACTACCATGTTCTGACGATACAACGTGCCGTACATCTGCGGCAAAACGTTGCCAATATCGTCCTCAAACTCACGCACGTTGATCAGGCGCAGCGTGACGCCAGGCTGCTCAACCAAAGATAGAGCGTCGATATACGCTTCGTATATCTGATCTCTGAAACGTGATTCGAACGGTGGCGCGGCGATGATAGTCCATAGACGGGCCGTCGGAGGCGAGCCTTCGACCACCACTAAACGTAGCTCCGACAGGTGCTTGATGACATCGACGAAATGGCGTACGACCGTGGATAAACCCTCGGATACCTCTTGCTGCGCCGGTTCGCCCAGTTGATTGTGGCCAATCATCGCTGTTCACATCCTCTCCCACAACGAGGAGTACATCGTCCGCATGGTCGTTTAGGCACATTATACAATAGGCTATCCGTCTTTTCTTGTGGAGAGTTGCACGAAGTAATGAGCGACAGCAGATCGGACAACGGATAACGCTGTATATGCTGTATATGTGGCGTGGGTGCGTGACCTCAAGTGTTACGCTTGAGACGCGAGGATTCCGCATGTATGCGGATAAGGCCCACGAGCTGCGAACGCGTATACGCGCTCGCGGAGGTTAAGAGATTGCGCTGCCAGGCGAGAGCTAGGAAGGACATTCGATGGCCGATCATAAGGCAATTCTGGCGCGTTTTTTCCAGGACGTGTGGACCGAAGGTGACGTGGACGCTATTGATGGATATCTCGCGCCGCGGTACACGATTCATCACGATCCAGGCGATCCGTGGGACGGCCAGACGTTAGACATCGCGGGCTTCAAAGAGCGCGTCCGGCAGTCGCGCGCCCCTTTTCCCGACCAGTGCTTTACGATTCATGACCTGATTGCCGAGCAAGATAAGGTCGTGGCAACCTGGTGTTGGACAAGGACGCACATGGAGGATATTCCTGGATTTCCGGCATCAGGCAAGCGCATCGCGATGTCAGGCATGACCGTCTACTACTTCGAGGGCGACCGCATAGCAGGTCATTGGCAGATGACTGATCGGTTGGGCGTGTATCAGCAGCTATCTCGGTACGCAAGAAACACGTCATAACACATTGGGGACACGTTAAGGAGGGAGGAGGTACGATGGAGCCCGAGTGTAAGCCTTCGCTACACGAACACGATCAGGTTCCGCCCGATGCGCTGCCTGAAGACGCCTGGCTTTACGCGCCCGAGCGCGTAGCGGCACGAGATCGAGCTCATGCCGATGCCGTTGCTGGCCGCGTGTACGATGGGGTCACCCGCGTGGCACTGGAGACGTTTATCCTACTGCAACCGGACGAGGCACAGCGCCTGCTCGACAATCCCGACGCATTCTCAGGCAGTGGCTCACCGCGCACGCCTAGCCCCATGCGGCCTGTTCCTGTCACAATATGACGGGTGCTTATTGCGCCGATACCGGTTGTTGGGGCAGGGACAAAGCGGCGGATCGTTGTCCCGGCTGGGATTGCTGTCTGGACTGTAGCGCCGCCACTCGCTCTGGGGTACGAATCGGGATAAGGTAGACGGGGACACTGTGATCGAACTGTAACTCAAGCATCCGATCAATTATCATATCCACGACCTCATCAGGGTCATCAACATCGACAATCGCTGTGATATGGGTCACGTCCGGGTCATCTTCACCTGGTCCAACCATAAACGTGGTGGTTGGATACCTCTGCTTCACTAAGTCGGTCAACTCGCTCACGGCGCTCTGGTGCGCCGGGTCAAGCTGGGCAAGATATTCCTGACTCATGACACCTTTCCTCCTTGTTGGATCGCTTGCACGAAGGCGCGCGCACGTTGCATCGCGCGGCTGGCTTGCACCTCGCTGACTATGTCCCGTTTATAGTCCGCGGCTTCGCGTAGGAGATAGACGCGGGGGAGGACATCGCGCAGGGCCGCCGGATACACCTTGCGGCGGTTGATCAGTTCACGCGCGAACGCCGCCTGTAGCTGATCGTGGCCCCAGGTAGCGCGCGTACTGCTGGGTGGAATGCCAGCCTCTTGTAACGCATAGACGGCTACTTGAAAGCAGCTGTAGTAGCAGCGGTTAGCACAGTTGTTGTAGCGGCCGTTGGCATACTCACTCACCGCGCCGGCCAGACTCTCTTCGGCTTTGTCACGATAGATAGTGTGCCACGTCATCATAGGCCGATTGTACTACGGAAATATATGTTGGTCAACTCATAGACGGCGACGACGGCCCTTTGGCTTTGCGGAGAGGGCGGTCGCCAGAGCATCCTCGGCCTCGGCGCCGGGACGGTAGACCCGGGCCTCGCCGAAGAGGCCGGCGCGCACCACGGTCCCGCCCAACACGGCGATCAGCGCGTCGTCCGCCTCTGGCAGTCCGGCCTTCGCGCAGCACGCCACCGCGTCCTCCAGGGAGACGACGCCGTCGGCCCCGTCCAGCAGTCGGGCGAGGGCCTCGTGTGCTCCGACAAAGGACGCCGCCGACACCAGTCCATAGCCCGGCACGTAGCGGTGCTGAAGGGAGAGAATGGCCTCATCCTCGCCGTGCCCTGGCCTCGATACGTCACCATAGGGCGCCACATCCTCGCGCATAACGCGACCCGGCCCGGCAAGCAGGTCGGACCAGACGGCGGTCAGTTCCGTCCGGCCAACGCAACCAACCGCGGCGCACAACTCTTCCTCGGTCAAGCGTGGCCCTGACGCCGCGCACAGTGCAGTCAACGCGCGGCGGGCTGGCGCGCGCCGTTGAGTAAAGGGGTCGAAGGATGCGTCCAGCGTGCTAACCACCTCGGTGACGCTGATCTGGCGACCGGAACGGTAGGTCAGGAGGGGGAAGCCGGCGTCGGCGAAGAAGGGTGCGCGGTCCGCGTCGACGATCAGGAGGAGAGCGAGGCGCCCGCGCAGATGCGCGAGCTTGCGCCGCTTGCGAGTCAGATAGTCCTCGGTATAGTAGCCAACCACCTCGCACAGCACCTCCACCGCGCCACGCCGGAAGGAGAAGTCGGGCAAGAACACGCTCCCGTCGGCGACCACGGCGCGCGGCTCGCGCTCCATACTCCAGCCGCGCGCCACTCCCAAACGACCTCCGGCCTCGGAGGCAAGGAAAGCGCGGGCAAAGTCGGCCTCCACGGCGCTGTCGTAGGAGATGTCTACCGTTCCATCGTCGTCCGAGACTCCAGCGGAGACATCCCCCGCATGGAGGGCGGCCAGCGATGCGTCATCCAAAGGCGCGTGGAACAGGCGGCGGTCCGGCCCCAGCAGGCGCGCCCAGCCATCGTGGACCGCGCGGGGATGTCGCTCGGCGAGACGCGTCACGACCGCCGCGACCAACGGCCCGCCCGGCGCGGGGACGGAGATGTCCCCCTCCAGCTCTCCGCGATCGCGCGCCTGTCCCCCATCGTCGGTGACGGTCTCCGCGTCGCCGATCAGGTCGTCCTCGCCGCTTCCCTCCGTCACGGTTCCCTGCATGGGAGCCGGCGCCGCGCCGACCTCTGCCGTGTCATCGACTCCCCGGCGCATCGTCGCGGCCGGCGGCTGTGCCATGTCGCCGCCGAGGTAAGCCTTCCGGCCGCGCACGAGGGCGCGGCTGCCGGGCCCGTACAGGGTCACGGCCAGCAGGTCCCCAAGGCCCGCATCCTCGGACTGCCCGTCGCGATGGAGGGCAACCTCGACGCCGACGTGGAGGGCCTTGGCATAACGATAGAGCTCTTTGAGCGCCGCGGTCTCCGTCGCGGGCAGGATCAGGGTGACCCAGGACGACGCGGCCAGCACCGTGGCGACGGCAGCGGCGTTGTAGCGCGCCACGATGCCCGCCGGCTGGAGAGCCTCCGCGGTTACCTCCGGTGAGCCGCCGGGACTCTCTGGGCTCTGATCAGACCTCACTGCGTCGAGCGGCGCGGGACCCCTGCGCAACACGGCGGCGCCGGCGCGATCGGCCCAGAGCGATTCCTCTATCTGCTCCGGCGCGGCGCCCAACTCGGCCGCCAGTTCAGTCAGGAACGCGGCGCGGTAGGCGCGAGGCACGTAGCCCCGGTAGGATTCTTGCGCGCGGCGGTAGCACAGCGCGCGCAGCGCGGCCGGCTCCAGCGCCAACGTGCGCGGCGGAGACGCGAAGTGGTAGCCGGCCGCCTCGATCGTGCGGGCCACGCAGCGCGCCAGACGATAGTCGCCCAGCATCTCCTCGAGCTCGGACGCCAGGGCATCCATGACGGAGCGCGGCTGTCCCGTCGCCCCTCCATAGAGGGCGAGCGCCTGGGCGATGCGGTCGCGCAAACGGCCACTGCCCGGCGTGAGCAGCGTCGGACGCAGCATCCAGTCCACCCGCGCGTCCCCGAGCGCGTCGTCGCCGCTCGCCTCGGACGCCTCGGGCGCCAGGGGCACGGACGGCGTGAGGCGGCGCACGGTGCGGGGCAGGTCGGCCAACCGGAACAAGAGCATCGCTAGGAGCCCTGTCTAGACGCGGGCAATCTCGTCGCGGGCGCGGCATCGCGCGGGGAGCGCAGCCGGCGGCGCGAGGCGATGCCCTCGTCGGCGGTGTCGCGCGTGACCAACTCGTAGAGGACGGCCCGCTTGTCCGGCGCCGGCCGCAGCACGCGCCCCAGCCGCTGCACCGTGTCGCGCTCCATGCCCGTGCCGGCGATGACGATGGCTACCGCCGCCTCGGGCACGTCCACGCCCTCGTTCCAGACGCGGGAGGTCGCGATCTTGGTGAGGCGGCCGGCCCGGAAGTCCTCGGTCAGCGTGGTCCGTTCGCCCGCCGGGGTCTGGCCGGTGATGGTGGGCATCAGATAGGTCCGCCCGATAGCCTCGACCGCCGCCACGTGCTCGGCGAAGACGATGCAGCGCTCGTCGGCGTGGCGCTCCAGCAACTCCTCCAGGGCGTCGATCTTGGCCGCGCTGGTCAGGGCCAGCGTGCGCGCACGCTGGTAGGCC
>JAABUX010006518.1_pt1 | contig 13913 bp, 14 predicted proteins | sample 5561851 | NCBI WGS metagenome assembly JAABUX01 (sample SAMN10711883, study PRJNA513361) | rock metagenome | isolation source: Antarctica rocks | place: Antarctica: Victoria Land, Richard Nunatak red sandstone | collected 2016-01-03 | reverse complement strand
GCCGCCCGACGAGCCGCCGCGCTCAAACCCAGCACCATCCTGGGCCTACTCCGCCGCCCCCCAAAACCGGACAAACCTTCGATGTGACGGAGCCCTGGGGGTAAGCCCATGAGAATACAAACTACTTCACCCGCACTCGCGGATACGATAGAGCCAGCGCTGCCGACTTCCCGGCAAGCGACTCACCAAGAGCGCAGCGTCCTCGCGGTTCTGCGCAGTAAGGCCCCGCGCCGGACGCTGCTGCCGCTAGAGGCCGAGCAGATTGCCGAGTGGCAGGCGAGCGCGCTGCTTGCGATGGCCGGCTTGCAGGGGCCGCCAACGCCCGCCTCGCTGATCTCGCAGCTGCCACGCGTGCTCGTGCGGGCCCAGCCCGACGTGCCGGCCTCGGCCTGCAGCGACTGGCACTCCGGCCGCTGGCTCATCTGGATCAATAGTTCCGAGCCTGCTACGCGTCAAACTTTCTCGCTGTTTCATGAATACAAGCATGTCATTGACCACCCACAGCGGGCGCTGCTCTACCAGGGGGATCACGCCCGAAGCGAGGCTGCCGCTGACTACTTCGCTGCCTGCCTGCTCATGCCACGTGTCTGGATGAAGCACGCCTGGGCGGCCGGGTACCAGTCCGTTGCCGACCTGGCGGAGCTGTTCCAAGTTCATCCGCGAGCGATGGCTCGGCGTCTTGCACATCTTGGGCTCGGAGCCACCCGGATTGCCGCTGACGGTGAGAGAATAAGGGCCGGAAGGAGTGATACATGAGCGACCAACCGGCGGTTCGCAAGAAGGCGGTGCTCTACTTGCGAGTGAGCACACCGAGCCAAGTGAACACCGACTTCGATCCAGAAGGTATTTCTATCCCGGCGCAGCGCTCGTCTTGCGCACGTAAGGCGGAGCAGCTCGGAATCAACATCGTCGACGAGTACATCGAACCTGGCCGCTCGGGCACGACCATGCGCAGCAGACCAGTTTTCCAAGAGATGATGGAGCGGCTGCGCGAGCGCGATGTTGACCATGTCATCGTCTACAAGTTGTCGCGTCTCAACCGCAACTGGGAGGAGAGCGCCCAGGTCATCATGGCGCTCCGAAAGGTCAGGGTCGAGCTGTTGTCGGCCACTGAGAACATCGACGCCACGCCGGTCGGCCGACTCACGCTCGGCATCCTCAGCGCCATCAACGAGTTCCGCTCGGCCGAGGACGGCGAGGATATTCGCTACAAGATGGGCGAGAAGGCTAAGAAGGGCGGCGTGATCGGCAAGGCTCGCATTGGTTACCTCAATGTCCGCGAGCCCTTCGAGGGACGACTCGTAGCCACACTGGCCATCGACCCCGCACGAGCGCCGCTGGTTCGCCAGGCCTTCGAGCTGTACTCCACTGGCGACTGCACCCTTGACGCCCTGCAGCAGGCTCTTGCTGACCTCGGTCTGCGAGCCAAGGCCACCAAGCGCTGGCCCGCACAGCCGGTGTCGCGCTCACAGCTTCACCGCATTCTGCAAGACCCGACCTACACCGGGGTGATCGTGTACAAGGACACGCTTTACCCGGGCCGTCACGAGGCGCTGATCGACGGCGCTCTCTTTGAGCGCGTGCAGGAAGTGCTGGAGTTCCGCAGTCGCCGCGGCTCCCGAGACCGCGTCCACGAGCACCACCTCAAGGGCATGCTGTTCTGCGGTCGTTGCCAGGCGAAGGGCCGTGAGTCTCGCCTCATCCTCACCGAGGCCCAGGGCCGCGCAGGCGAGTTCTACCAATATTTCCTCTGCCGTGGTCGTCAGGCGAGCGTCTGCGACCTGCCGTACCTACGCGTCGAGCACGTCGAAGAGGCCGTAGCCGAGGAGTATGGCCGGCTCGACCTTGGAGCTGACTTCGCCAAGCAGGTCGAGGGCAGCGTGACCGACACACTCAAAGGTGAGCAGCTGACGAGTCGCCTGGTGCGGGACAGCTACGCGACGGAGCTACAGCGTCTCCAGGCCGCCGAAGAACGCCTGATTGACCTGGCCGCCGACGGCTCGCTCCCCATGGCCAAGATCCGCACCCGCATCACGCAGAACCAACAGGCTCAGGTGCGGCTGCGCGACGAGCTTGTGACAGCGGACGACCGCATTGAGGCCGGAGCCCGAGCCCTGCGTCACGCCCTCAAGCTGCTCGATCGGCCAGAGCGGCTCTACCGCCGCTGCGACGACCACGCCCGCCGACTACTGACCCAGACGTTCTACGAGCGGCTCTGGATCGATGATGGCGACGTGGTCTCAGTGGCTCTGGCAGCGCCGTTCGACGAGCTGAAGGCGGCCGAGCAGAGCTGGGACATTGCCGACCTGGCGGCAATGCTGACCACCCCTGGAAAGCAGAAGAGCCCCAGCAAGGCTGGGGCTCTTCTAGGTACCTCGACCGACCTACTCGAAGCCATCCGGTTGGACGTTGGTTCGAGTAAGCCTGTCATGGTGGAGGTGGCGGGAATCGAACCCGCGTCCAACGGCACCGCGTGCAGGGCTTCTCCGGGCGCAGCTCCCTGTGGTCTGCTCGGCCCCAGCGTTGTCGGGAGCAACTGCGCTGCCGGGCCCAGCTGCTGTTCGATGTCCCACCCGGGCCCGCAGCCGGCCCGGTCGGTGAGCCTCCTATCGACGCGGCCATCCCGGCCGGAGACACTCCGGGGGCCACGGCTTCACTGGTTATTAAGCAGCGAGAGCGAACTCAGTGCGGTTGGCACTTGTGTTTTCCGGCGCGGTGATTAACGAGGACGACGTCGGCTGCCTCGGCCCGCTTCCCCTGCCACGACATCCGCTGTCGAAGCCTGTCACCCCCTGGTCGTGAGTCCCCCACTCTACGTCCCGGGAGTCGCCAGCAGCACATCCACCTCGACCTGCACCGCGTCCTTGACCCGGAGCGCCCCGAGCATGGTCGAGTACGGCGTCACCCCGTGCGCGCTCTGCACTACCGGCAGCACGCCGGTCAATCGCGTGCCGCCACCCGTCCCGGCCGCCGCGGTCGCCACCCGCCACAGCACCGGCCGCTCCACCCCCGCCACGGTGAGCAGCCCGGTGAGCTCCAGCGTCGCGCCGCGGTCCTCGACCCCGACACTCGCGAAGGTGATGTCACCGCCGGCGAGCAGCTCCACGGCGGTCGCCACGATCGTGTCCTTGTCCTTGTCCGACAGCGGCTTCGCCCCGCCCTCGCCGGAGACCACCACCAGAGACGGCACCGCGGCGCGGACCGAGACCGAGAGCCCGTCCGGCCCGGACACGGCCCGCCCGGACCATTCCCTGGCCTCCATCAGCAGTCGGTGCCCGAACCGCGCGGCCTTGCCCTCGACGTCGGTGCGCAACCGCAGCGTGCCGGCGGCCGGGCCCAGGTCCCACGAGCCGTGCGGGCGCGCGCTCAAGCCGGGCTCCCGACCAGCGCCGCGCCGTTGTCCCAGCAGACCGCGCGCAGCCAGTCGTCGCCGAGGTCCAGCCGGGCCAGCGCCTCCAGTTGGTGGGCGTAGGGGTAGGGGATGTTCGGGAAGTCCGCGCCCAGCACGACCTTGCCGGCGAGGCCGAGGTCGCGCACCCTAACCAGATAGTCCGGCGACGGCGAGAAGGGGAAAAAGTCGGTGAAGGCCATCGTGGTGTCCAGGCACACCCGCTCGTGGCGCTCCGCCATCGCGAGGAACTCCTCCTGCTCGGGCATTCCCATGTGCGCCACCACCAGCCGCAACGCCGGGTGGCGCGACAGCACCCGCTCGACGGGTCCCGGCCCGGTGAACCGGCCCGGGGTCGGCCCGCTCCCGACGTGGGCGACGACGACGGCCCCCGCCTCGCAGAGCATCCCCCACACCGGGTCGAGCAGCCCGTCGGACGGGTCGTAGTCACCGACCTGCACGTGCACCTTCCACACCAGCGCCCCCGCCGCCAGGGCATCCCGGACGTACGCCGACACCCCCGGCTCCGGGTGGAAGGTCGCCGTCGGCACCACCTCCGGGACCTCGGCCGCCCGGGCCAGCGTCCACTCGTTCAGCCACCCGGCCATGCCCGGCCGGTGCGCGTAGGCAAGCGCGGGGAAGCGCCGTACGCCGAGAGCCCGCAGTGTCGCCAACCGCTCCGCGTCGTCGCCGCGATAGCGGATCGGCCACTCCCGGCCCAGCAGCGGTCCGGCGCTGTCGAAATAGTCGCGGACCTTGGCCAGCACCCGCTCCGGCATCAGGTGCACGTGCAGGTCGATCAGCCCCGGCAACCCCAGCGCCTGCCAGAACGCCGGCACGGTGGCATCGTCGGCCGGTCCCTGCATCAGGAGGCGTGCATCAGGCGACCGCCACCACGACCTTGCCGCGCACGTGGCCGCCGGCGACCAGCCGGTGGGCGTCGGCGGTCTGCTCCAGCGGGAAGACCTGCGCGATGTCGATGGCCAGCCGGCCGGCGTCCACCAGCGCGGCGAGTTCGGCCAGGTCGACCGGCGACGGGGTGACGAACACGTAGGCCCCGCCGCGGGCCAGCACGTCCTGCGCGTCGATGATCGAGCCGAGCTCCCCGCCCGGCGCGAGCAGCGCCTGGGAGACCTCCAGGGCGTCGCCGCCGTGCAGGTCCAAGGCGATGTCGATGCCAGCCGGGGCGAGGGCGCGGACCGCGTCGGCGAGCCCCGCGCCGTACTCCACCGGCTCGGCGCCGAGTCCACGCAAGTGCTCGTGGTTGCCCATCGAGGCCGTGCCGATCACCCTGGCCCCGGCGAGGACCGCGAGCTGGACGGTCATCTGCCCGACCCCGCCGGCGGCCCCGTGCACGAGCACGGTGTCGCCCTGCCCGACCCCGACGGCCCGGACCAGCTGCAGCGCGGTCAATCCGGCCAGCGGCAGCGCGGCGGCCGTCGTGAGCGGGACCGACGTCGGGGCCGGCGCGAGCACCCGCTCCGGGACCGCGACGAGCTCGGCGCAGGTGCCGGGACCGATGCTGTCGAGCCGGGCGTAGCCGACCACCCGGTCGCCCACGGCATAGGTCGACGCGGCCGGCCCGCTGCGCACCACCTCGCCGGCCAGATCCCAGCCGGGCACGACCGGGAAGTGCGCGTCGAACAGCCCGTCGAGCTGCCCCTCGCGGATCCCGATGTCGACCGGGTTGACCCCGGCCGCGGCAACCCGCACGAGCACCGAGTCGGGGCCGACCTTGGGCTCGGGCAGGTCGCCGAGGATCAGGACCTCGGGGCCGCCGAAGTGGTCGTAGCAGACAGCGCGCATGACCCCGATCCCATCATGCGGGCGATGATCGGCGCGATCGTGAGGGCAGCGGCGTCGAAGAAGCAGTAGCCGCCGGCGGCGCCACTCGGCGGATTGCCCTGCGCGATCAGGCCGGTGGGCGAGTGCGCCGACCAGGCCCAGGTGCCCAGGCCGGTCCCGACCAGCTCCAGCGTGGTCACGATGACGAACGCGCCGACATAGACCAGCTGGTTGCGCCCGCGCGCGAGGAACCACAGCAGGCAGGCCGCCCACACGGCGCCGAGGACGTCCAGGCGGGGGGCCAGCGGCGACAGACCCCAGATTGCGTACGCCGCGACGGCGGCGATGGTGAGCCGGATGGCCGTCCCGGCCCGCTGCCGGAGCCATTCGCTGCGCCCCAGCGCGAGTGCCCCGAGGTAGACCAGCCCATGACCCGGCGGGACGAAGCCGGGGACCCCGCCGGCAGTAGACGTAGACGCCGAGGCCGGCGCTGAAGGTGTACTCCACCAGCGTGGCGTAGCCGACGACGACGGCGACCTGCAGCCGGGCCAGCGTGCTCTCGCCGCGCAGAAGTGCAGCGAGCAGCAGCCAGGTCGCGACGGCGAGGCCGGTCTGGGCTCCCGGCGTACCGGCCAGCAGTCGGTCGGCACCGAGCAGCAGCGGCACCCAGGCGAGCACCGTCCCGGTGACCAGCAGGTCGCGCGACCTCACCCCCGGCGGCCCTTGGCGTAGCGGCCCGCGGCCCGGGCGAGGTCGCGCCGGGCGTCGCGTTCGGCCATGTCGGCCCGCTTGTCATAGGCCTTCTTGCCGCGCCCGAGGCCGATCTCGACCTTGACCCGGCCGTCCCGGAAATACAGCCGCAGCGGCACCAGCGTCTGGCCGCCCTGGGCGGTCTCCCTGTCCAGCTCGGTGATCTGCTTCTTGTGCAGCAGCAGCTTGCGGCTGCGGGCGGGGGCGTGGTTGGTCCAGGTGGCCTGCGCGTACTCCGGGATGTGCACCCCGATCAGCCACGCCTCGCCGCCCTTGACGCTGGCGTAAGCGTCCGACAGCGTCGCCCGGCCGGCCCGCAGCGACTTGACCTCGCTGCCGGTGAGCACGATCCCGGCCTCGACGGTCTCGGCGATGGCGTAGTCGTGCCTGGCCCGCTTGTTGCTCGCGATCAGCGCGGTCCCGTCGGCGGTCTTCTTCGCGGGGCCGCTGCGTCCCGGTCCCTTGGCCACCGGGCCATTATCCGCGCCCGGTGCCCGCCTTCGCCCCCGCGTCGGCGAGCAGGCCACCGACCACGGAGGACGCCCTGGCGAGCGCCGGGTCGCCTCCGGCGCTCGCCTGGGCGCCGGCCGGCGTCCCCACCGGCACGTCCGGTGTCACTCCGACGCCGTCGAGCAGCCGCCCCGCCGGGGTGCGGTAGTGCGCGACGGTGAGCTCCAGCGAGGATCCGTCGGAGAGCCGGACCGGCTCCTGCACAGAGCCTTTGCCGAAGCTGCGGGAGCCGACCACGAGCGCGCGGTGCCGGTCCTGCAATGCCGCCGCGACCACCTCCGCCGCGCTGGCGGTGCCCCCGTCGACAAGCACGGCGAGCGGCGTGGTCGCGTCGCCCCCGGCGTCAGCGGCCAGCGACGTCTCCGGTTGGCCGGTGCGCTGGTAGGACACCACCGGACCGCCGTCGAGGAAGCTGCCGGCGACGGTGACCGCCTCGTCGAGCAGGCCGCCCGGGTCGCCCCGCAGGTCCAGCACCACGCCGCGCAACCCACCGGCCGCCCGGCGCGCGGAGTCGACCGCCGCCCGGACGGTGCGCCCGACCCCGAGGCTGAAGGCGGCGATGCGCAGCCGCAGCACCCCGCCGGGCAGGGTCTCGGCGCCGACGTCCTGGACCGCGACCTCGCCCCGCCGCACGGTGGCAGCGTGCAGGATCCCGGCGGCCGATCGGGTCGTGAGCCGGACGCTGGTGCCGGGCCGGCCGCGCAGCTCGGCGACCAGCTCGGCGACCGCGCGGCCCCGGGCGGGGTGGCCGCCGACGGTAAGCAGCTCGTCGCCCGTGCGCATGGCGGCGGCCGATGCGGCCGAGCCCGGCAGCACGCTGCCCACCAGCACCCGCCCGTCAGCCTGGCGTCGCAGCCAGAGCCCGAGCCCGGCGTAGGAGCCGTCCAGCACGGTGGTGGCCGTGCTGGTGTCCCCGGCGGCGCGGTACGTCGCGTACGGGTCGTCAAGCTCCGCCAGCATCGCCCGGATGGCCGCCGCATCGAGGGACGCGCGGGGAACCGGGTGCTCGGCGTCGGCGCTGAGCCGGGTGGCCGCCTCGGCGACCGGGCTGCCGGCACCCGACGCCGGACCGGCGACGTCCCGCGAGCCCCGCCCGGCCACCCCCACCACCAGGCCACCGGCGAACGCCGCGACGACCGCGGCCCCGATCGTCGCGGAGCGCAGCAGTCCGCGGGCTCGCCACACGATCGTCACAGTACGGCGGCGCCGCTGCTGGCGGGCCGGGTCAGCGACCGGCGTAGGAGTAGCCGTCCGGATCCACCGGCGTGCCGTTCACCCGGGTCTCGAAATGCAGGTGCGGACCGGTGGAATAGCCGGTGCTCCCGACCCGGCCGATGACCTCGCCGCGGGCGACCGGCTGCCCGACGGTCACCAGGATCGCGGACTGGTGGGCATAACAGGTCGCGAAGCCCCCGCCGTGGTCGATGCAGGTGTAGTTCCCGTAGCCCGTCTCCTCGCCGGCGAACACCACCGTGCCGGCCTCCGCTGCCACGATCGATTGGCCGATGGGCGCGCCGATGTCGATGCCGGCGTGCAACGAGCGCGCCCCCGTCACCGGGTCGACGCGGTAGCCGAAGCCGCTGGTCTGCGGACCGGCGGTCGGCCACAGCAGCCCGGTTCCCGCCGCGACAGGGGCAGGGGCAGGCGGCCCGATCGGCACCGGCGGCGGGACGGGGACAGCCGGCCCCGGCCGCCTGGCTGCGGCTGCTGCGGCCGCCGCAGCGGACGAGGACGCGGACGCGGCGGCGGCGGCCGCCGAGGCGGAGGCCGCTGCGCGAGCCACCGCTGCCTGCCGGGCCTGCTGGGCCTGCCGGGCCTGCTGGGCCTGCTGGGCCTGCTGGGCCTGCCGGGCCTGCGCGGTCGCCAGCAGCACCCCGATCCGGTCGGACTCCCCTTGCAACGTCGCCAGTCTGCTGTGGTCCTGCGCCTCCTGCGCCTGCGCGGTCGACAGCGCCCCGGCCCTGGTCGCGACCAGGGCCGCCACGGTCGCCACCGCGGCGTCGGCGGCCGCGGCGGCGCGGCGCGCTCCGGTCGTGGCTGCGGCCGCCGCGGCCTGCCGCCCCGCCAGCGCACGCGCCGCGTCGGCGGCCAGCCGCTCCTGCACGGCCACGTCCGCGGCACCCCCGGCAAGGTCCAGCAGCTGCCGGCGGGTGCTGCGCCCGGCGAAGCGCAACAGCTCTGCCCGGTCGGCGAGATCGCCGGGGTTGCTGGCGGCGAGGTAGGTCTGCACCTCGGTGATCGGGCCCGACTCGTACGCCGCCCGGGCCAGCCGGTCGGCCTCGGAACGGCGTGCCGCCAGCCGCCCGCGGGCCGCCGCGGCCGCCGCCGCCGCCTGTCCGACGGCGGCCCGGGCGGTGCCGACCTCGCGGGCCGCGGAGGCGGCCAGGGCCTGGGCACCGTCGAGCCGGGCCCGTGCCGCGGCTGCCGCCGCCTGCGCCTGCGGCAGCTGGGACCGCACGGTGGCGAGGTCGAGCACGGCCTGGCGCGCGGTGGCGGTCGCCCCCTCCAGCGCGGCGCTCGCGTCGGTCAGGCCGCCGGCCAGCTGGTGCTGCTGGCGGGCCAGTCCGGTGACGCCGGCCGCGGGTGCACCCCCGTCGACACCGGAACCATCCGCCCCCGGCGAGGGGCCGGTCCCGCTGGCCGCCGCCGGGGCCGCATGTGGCAGGACGGCAGAGGACAGGGCGGCCGCCAGCAGGAGCGCGCAGGCGCGCGCTCCCCGGCGTACCCCTCCTGTCCCACCAGTCACAGCCGTCACTGTAGGGGCGTGGCGGCCGCGGGCGGGTGGGTCAGACCCGCAGGAAGCGCCGCAACGTCACGAAACTGGCCACCACCGACACGCCCACGCCCACCGCGACCACCACCGGCATGGTGCCGGTGAAGTCCGCCCACTGCAGCGGCGGGAGGATCTTGCTCCCTATCGAACCGGAGAGGACGTGGTCGACGAAGAACAGCTTGGCCGGGATCAGCGCGCTGCACGCCAGCAGCGACCCGACCAGGCCGGTGGCCGCGCCCTCGACCAGGAACGGCAGCTGGATGGAGAACGACGAGGCCCCGACCAGGCGCATGATCCCGGTCTCGCGGCGCCGGCCGAAGGCGGACACCCGGACGGTGTTGTAGATCAGCAGCGCCGAGGCGAAGACCTGGACCGCGGCGATGAAGAACGCCCCCGTCGAGATCCCGTCCAGCAGCCTGAAGATCGGCTGCAGGATCGCTGAGTAGTCGTAGACCCGGTCGACCCCGGCCTGCGACTCGTAGCGCGACTTCTCGATGGCGTACTGCCGGGGGTCCTTGAGCTGGATGCGGTAGCTCTCCGGCAACGTGTCGGCCGTGATGAGCTGCACCAGATCGGGGTTGTCGGTGTTCTGCTCCTTGAAGCGGGTGAACGCCTCGTTCTTGGACTCGTAATGCGAATCGCGCACCAGCGCGTCGTGGGCGATGGTGCCGGCGATCGCGTTGCGCTGGTCCTGGGTGACGGCGGCGTCGAGGTAGACCGCGACCTCGAGCTTGCCGTAGTAGAGATCGTTGATCTTCGCGACCTGCTGGCGCACCAGCAGGCCCCCGCCGAGCAGGGCCAGGCTGACCGCCGTCGTGACGATCGCCGCCACGGTCAGGGTGAGATTGCGCCGCAGGCCGATGCCGACCTCGGCCGCGATGAACTGGGCTCGCACTCCGTTGTCCTTGGCGGCTAGCTGGCGTAGCCGTAGACGCCGCGCGCCTGGTCGCGCACCACCTTGCCGAGATCGAGCTCCACCACGCGACGGCGCATCGAGTCCACGATCGCCGCGTCGTGGGTGGCCATCACCACCGTCGTGCCGGTGCGGTTGATCCGGTCCAGCAGCTTCATGATCCCGACGCTGGTGGTGGGGTCCAGGTTGCCGGTGGGCTCGTCGGCGATCAGCAGGATCGGCCGGTTGACGAAAGCCCTTGCGATCGCCACCCGCTGCTGCTCGCCGCCGGACAGCTCGTCGGGCAGCCGGTGCTCCTTGCCGGCCAGGCCCACGAGGTCCAGCACCTCAGGCACCACCGCCTTGATCGTCTGCCGCGGCTTGCCGATCACCTCCTGGGCGAAGGCGACGTTCTCGAAGACGGTCTTGGTCGGCAGCAGCCGGAAGTCCTGGAAGACGCAGCCGATCTGGCGGCGCAGCGCCGGCACCTTCCACGACGACAGCCGGCGCAGGTCCTTGCCGGCCACGTGCACGTCACCGGCGGTCGGCGTCTCCTCGCGCAGCAGCAGCCGCAGGAACGTCGACTTGCCCGACCCGCTGCTCCCCACCAGGAACACGAACTCGCCCTTCTCCACCTCGACGGTCACGTCGACGAGCGCCGGGCGGGACGCCGTCGGGTAGGTCTTGGTGACGTGGTCAAGGCGGATCACGCACCCGACGATAGGCCAGCACACGGGCATTACCGCCGCCCGGCGCGCGTTGCACGGACAGACCGGTCAGCACGATCCGGGTACGGCGGGGGCCCGCCGCGCGACGAGCTGGAGGAGGTGGTGACCGTGGAGCCGACCTGGCGAGAGCTGGTGTGCGCCCGCTGCGGCGGCACGGTCGCCGCCGCCCGCTGCCCCACCTGCCTGGCCGCCCGCCGAGACTTCCTCGACCGGGAGCCCACCTTCCCCACCCCGGCCCAATGGGCCGCGTTCCTCGCCGCCCTGCTAGTGGCCCTGACCCTCTGGGCCCTGCACGCCTGACGCCGCTACCAGCGCGCCCCCGCACCGCCGCCTCCCCCACCGGTGATCATGCAGCGGTGATCACCGGTGTACCAGTCTGGCCGGATCCGGGCCTACGCGACACCGGTGATCATGGTAACCTTGTCGCGAAGATCACCGGTGCACCCAGGTGGCGTCTCTCGCGGTCCTGCCGCACCGGTGATCTCCTACGGCGGCACCCGGCCGGGCCCGCTGGGTCAGTCGAGTAGCGCCGCGGGGGAGATCCGCACCAGGCCGGCCCCCGTGTCGAGCTCGACCTCCTCGTCGTCGACCGCGCGTGCGGCGCGTCGCCACTCGCCGTCGACCTGCACGAGGGCGTCGAGGAAGCGGTCGCGAGGGTCGAGCAGCCAGAACCGCGGCAACCCCGCGCGGGCATAGCGGTTGCTCTTGCGCACCAGGTCGTCGTCCCGGTTGCTGGACAGCACCTCGGCGATGAGGAGCGGCGTCCCCGTGAACCGGACGTCCTCGTCGGTCTCCGGCACCACCATCACGTCGGGCGACCACTCACTGCGGTCCGGCTTCCACGCCCACTCCAGCACCGTCTCGAAGCCGGGCGCCAGGGCGGCGTCGAGGGCGAGTTTCAGGCGGAACAGCGCCCGCTGGTGCGACTTCCGCGGTGCGTTCATCGGCCAGAACACCCCGTCGACGTAATCACCGCGCTGGTCCCCCGTGCCGTGCTCGTACTCCTCCCACGCCATGGCGACGCCGCGCCCCTCGGCGTACACCCCGGCACTCACGCGACCGCCTGCCCGCGCTTCCAACGGATCTCGGCCTCGACGAACTCGTCGATGTCGCCGTCGAGCACCGCGCCGGTGTTCCCGGTCTCCACCTCGGTGCGCAGGTCCTTGACCATCTGATAGGGGTGCAGGACGTAGGAGCGGATCTGGTTGCCCCACGACCCGCCGCTGGCGTCCTTCATCGAGTCGATCTTGGCCTGCTCCTCGCGCCGCCGGACCTCGAGGATCTTGGCCGAGAGCACCAGCATCGCCGAGGCGCGGTTCTGGATCTGGGAGCGCTCGTTCTGGCAGCTGACCACGATGCCGGTCGGCAGGTGGGTGATCCGGACGGCCGAGTCTGTGGTGTTGACCCCCTGCCCGCCGGGGCCGCTGGAGCGGTAGACGTCGACCCGGATCTCGTCCTCGGGGATCTCCACCTTGTCGGTCTGCTCGACGACGGGCACGACCTCGACCCCCGCGAACGACGTCTGCCGGCGGCCCTGATTGTCGAACGGCGAGATCCGCACCAGCCGGTGCGTGCCCTGCTCACCGGCGAGCGTGCCGTAGGCGTAGGGCTCGCCCACCCGGAAGGTCGCGGACTTGATGCCGGCCTCCTCGGCGTAGGAGGTGTCGTAGACCTCCATGGCGTAGCCGTGCCGCTCGGCGTAGCGGGTGTACATCCGCAGCAGCATCATTGCGAAGTCGGCCGCGTCCACCCCGCCCGCCTCGGCCCGGATCGTGACCAGGGCCTCCCGCGCGTCGTACTCCCCCGCCAGCAGGGTGCGGACCTCCAGCGCCTCGATGTCACGGCGCAGGGCCGGCAGCGCGGCCTCGCCCTCGGCGTCGAGGTCGGGGTCACCGAGCTGGAACGCCGCGCGCACGTCCTCCAGCCGCTCCCGCAGTCCCCCCACCCGGTCGAGGTCGGTGCCGAGGTGCGACATCTCGGTCTGCACCGACCGGGCCCGGTCCTGGTCCTCCCAGAGCGCCGGGTCACTCGCCTGCTCACCGAGCTCGGCCAGGCGGCCGCGCAGGCCGTCCAGATCGAGGACCGTCTCGATGCTCACCAGCGTGCCGTCGAGCGCCTTGAGCTCCTCCTCGCGGTCGACGGCCATGACTTCTAGGCTAGTGCCGTGCCCGGCAGCCGGCCCCGGCACCGCCGGCCGCACCGGCGCCGCCGCCGACAAGTGCCGTCGCGGTCCCGGGGGGCCTCCTGGCCGGCGGCGTGCTCTTCGTCGGTCAGCGCAGTGGGGTGGCGGCGTCGCTGTCCGCCCGCACGGTCACCGGACCGAGGCCGGCCGGCAGCGGCAGCCGGACGGCACGACTGCAGGTGAGGTGCACTGTCGTGTCGGCCGCGTCGACGGCGACCGTCACGCCACCCGTGTCGGCCACTGCCTGCCGCGCCGCCGCCGCTGCCGCCACCGGGTCCAGCGGCAGCCGGTCCCCGGTGCTGCCGGCGTACACGCGATCCCGGCGCGCGGTCTGCGCCGATGCCACCGCGGCGGCGTCGCACGAGCCGGTGACGTCGCGGCGCGCCAGGAAGACGGCGCTGACGTCGACCACCGTCGATACGACGAGCAGCAGGAACGCCATCAGCCCCAGCGTCAGCAGCAGGATGGTGCCCTCGTCGGTGGAGCTCCGTCGTACGCCGGGGCTCACGGGCTGGACCGGTAGCTGTCGACCACGACGAGCGTGCTCGCGGACAAGCGCAGGGTGGGGCTGGCGAAGCGGAAGAGCCCGCTGTCGGTGTAGGGCAGCGGGAGCCGCACCGTGACGCAGACGGTGAACCGCGACCCGGGCGCCAGGCTCGCTGCCGCGGTCCCCTGCGCGCCATCGCAGGAGTGCCCGGCCGGCACCACCGCGAGGCTGCGCTTCCCCTGCACGTCCTGGTCGGCGAGGGCGAGGTCCAATGCAGCGGCTGCCCGGTGCAGCCCGTCGACCACCGAGTCTGCGGTGGCGATCGCCCTGCCGGCCTCGCGCGCGCCCTGGGTGGTGCCGAACGCGCCGCGCTGGGCGGTGAACACGGTGAGCAGGACGTAGACGAAGGGCACGAGGA
>JAABUX010006515.1_pt1 | contig 13916 bp, 10 predicted proteins | sample 5561851 | NCBI WGS metagenome assembly JAABUX01 (sample SAMN10711883, study PRJNA513361) | rock metagenome | isolation source: Antarctica rocks | place: Antarctica: Victoria Land, Richard Nunatak red sandstone | collected 2016-01-03 | reverse complement strand
CCGCACCGACGCGGGCGCGGTGCAGGTGCTCGCCGGGCTGCGTCCCGGCGAGCAGATCGTCACCGGCGGCGCGGTCTTCATTGATCGCGCGGCGAGGCCCGAATAGCGATGGCCCAATAGCGATGGAACGCCTGATCGCCTTCGCGCTCGGCCGCGCCGGGCTAATGGTGCTGCTCACCGCCGTGCTGCTCGGCGCGGGGTTCTTCGCGTTCGAGAATTTGAACATCGAAGCCTATCCCGATCCGGTTCCGCCACTGGTCGAGATCGTCACCCAGTCGCCGGGCCAATCCGCCGAGGAGATCGAGCGCTACGTCACCATCCCGATCGAAGTGCAGATGGCGGGCATCCCGCATATCACCTCGATCCGCACGATCTCGCTGTTCGGTCTGTCGGACACCAAGGTCCAGTTCACCTACGATTTCACCTTTCCCGAGGCCGAACAGCGCGTCATCAACCGGCTCTCGCAGCTTCCGCCGTTTCCCGGGGGCGCGTTGCCCGCCATCTCGCCCACCAGCCCCATCGGCGAAATCTACCGCTACCGCGTCGTTGGACCCCCGGGTTATTCGGTCACCGATCTCAAGACGCTCCAGGACTGGGTCCTCCAACGCCGTTTCAAGGCCATTCCCGGCGTGATCGACGTGACCGGCTGGGGCGGTGCCACCAAGACTTTCGACGTCGTCGTCGATCGCGGCAAACTGACCGCGTTCGGCGTCTCCCTCCCCCAGGTGCTGACCGCCATCGGCCAGGGGAACGGCAATGTCGGCGGCCAGACGGTCAACATCGGCGAGCAGGCCGCGATCGTGCGCGGGGTAGGCCTGATCCGCTCGATGAACGATCTACGCTCCATCCCCATCCGCGCCGCGAACGGCACGGCGGTGCTGCTATCGGACATCGCCACGATCCAGATCGGCCACCAGCCGCGTCTGGGCATCGCGGGGCAGGACACCGACGGGGACATCGTCCAGGGCATCGTCCTCATGCAGCGCGGCGCGGAGAGCTTGCCCACGATCAAGAACGTCGAGGCCGAGGTCGAGCGCATCAACGCCGACGGCATCCTCCCGCCGGGCGTCCACCTCGTCAAAATCTACGACCGTTCCGAGCTGATCGGCCTCACCACCAGGACCGTGCTGCACAACCTCGTCGCGGGCGTGCTCCTCATCTTCGCGGTCCAGTGGCTGTTCCTCGGCTCGCTGCGGTCGGCGGCGATCGTCGCCATGACCATCCCCTTCGCGCTCGCCTTCGCGCTGCTCATCATGACGGTGCGCGGCGAATCGGCGAACCTGCTGTCTGTGGGCGCGATCGATTTCGGCCTGATCGTCGACGCGACCGTCATCATGGTCGAGAACATCTACCGCAATCTCGCGCACCGCGATCCTCGGCCCGGCCCCAGCAACACGATCCAGGCGATCCAGGACCGCCTCGTCACGATCGCCAACGCGGCCAGCGAAGTGAACGGCGCGATCTTCTTCGCCGCGACGATCATCATCGTCAGCTTCCTGCCGCTGTTCACGCTCACCGGCGTCGAGGGCCACATCTTCGGACCCATGGCGCGCACCTACGCCTACGCCATCATCGGCGGCCTGATCGCCACCTTCACCGCCACCCCCGCCTTGTCGCTGCTGCTGCTCAAGGGCGACATCAACGAACGCGACACCTTCGCGGTCAGGGCGATCCGCCGCCTCTACACCCCCGCGCTCCGCCTCGCGGTCGCCAACCGCGCATTGACGCTTGGCATCGCGGCAGTGTTGGCCGTGGTCACGATCTTCGCCGCGCGCGGTCTGGGGATCGAGTTCCTCCCCAAGCTCGAGGAGGGCAACATGTGGATCCGCGCCACCATGCCCACCGCGATCAGCCTCGAAGCGGGCACGCCGCCCGTCGACGCGATGCGCGCGCTGATGAAGCGCTTCCCCGAGGTGCAGACCGTCGTCAGCCAGCACGGCCGCCCCGACGACGGCACCGACGCCACCGGCTTCTTCAACGCCGAATTCTTCGTCCCCCTGAAGCCCGCGTCCGAGTGGCCGTCGGGCGTGGACAAGGAAAAGCTCACCCAGCAGATGCAGCACGCGCTCGAAGACCGCTTCCCCGGAGTCGAGTTCAACTTCTCGCAAACGATCGAGGACAATGTCGAGGAGGCCGCGTCGGGCGTCAAAGGCGCGAATTCGGTCAAGATCTTCGGCCCCGATCTGCAGACTTTGGAAACCACCGCCAACCGCATCCGCGCGGTCATGGCCACGGTCCCCGGCATCGCCGATCTGGCCGTGCTGAACGCGCTCGGCCAGCCCACCGTGCGCATCGATGTCGACCGCGCCCGCGCCGCGCGCTTCGGGCTGGGCACGACCGACATCAACACCGTCATCCAGACCGCGATCGGCGGCGCGCCCGCGAGCACCAACTTCTTCGAGCCCGGCTCGGACCGCAGCTTTCCGATCGTCGTGCGCCTGCCTCCCGAACAGCGCGGCTCCTTGGACGCGATCGGTCGCATCCCGGTGATCGCCCCCTCCCCCACCGGCACCGGCACCACCGCGATCCCGCTCGCCGATCTGGCCTCGATCCGCCTCGTCACCGGCGCATCCTTCATCTACCGCGAGGGCAACCAGCGTTACGTGCCCATCGAGTTCTCGGTGCGCGGCCGCGATCTGGGTGGCGCGATCGCCGAGGCGCGCGCCAAGGTCGACGCGCAGGTCCGGATCCCCAGCGGCTACCGCGCGCAGTGGGTCGGCGAACTGACCAGCCTCAACGACGCGATCGCCCGGCTGAAGGTCGTCGTTCCCATCAGCCTCGCGCTGATCGCGCTGCTGCTGTTCCTCCACTTCGGCTCGATCCGCCAGATGGCGATCACCGCGTCGGTCATCCCGATGGCACTCGTCGGCGGCATCGCCGCGCTGGCGCTCACCGGCACCGCGTTCAGCATCTCGGCTGCGATCGGCTTTATCGCGCTGTTCGGCATCTCGGTCACTGGCGGGCTCATTGTGGTGGGCCGCTACAACATCGTGATCGCCACCGGTCAGGATGCCACCCACGCCGCGCTCGACGCGGGCGAAACACAGATGCGCCCCGTCATGATGACCTGCGTCGCCGCCGCCGTCGGCCTGCTCCCCGCCGCGCTCTCCACCGGCATCGGCGCGCAGGTGCAAAAGCCGCTCGCGGTCGTGGTGGTCGGCGGCGTTACCCTCGCGCCGATCTTCATCCTGATCCTCGTTCCCGTGCTCCTGCGCCTCTTCGCGCGCCACGCCGCACCCGAGCGCGAACCCGCCGCGCTCCCCCAACCCGCATGAAACGGGCTGCGCTCCTCGCCGCCACCCTCACCTGCGCCGCGCTCGCCGCATGCACGCCCGGCCCGCGCTTCGCTACGCCCGCGCCCCCCGCCGCGCCCGGCTACACACCAGCACCGCCCGACCTAACCGCGCCCGGCGTCGCCCCGCAGACAATCGCCCCCACGGCCGCCATCCCCGCCGACTGGTGGCGCGCCTTCACCTCCCCCAAGCTCGACGCGCTCGTCACCGAGGCGCTGGCGAACAGCCCCACGCTCACCCAGGCCGAAGCGACGCTGCGGCAGGCAAACGAGATCTACCGCCAGCAACACGCCGCGTTGTTCCCCAGCCTCGCGCTCACGCCCTCCTACCAGCGCGGCCAAGAGTCGATCGAGCTCCAGCCCCCCGTCTCGAACAACGCGGTCCAGTACACCGTTGTCACCGCGGGCGCGCAGATCACCTTCAACCCGGACGTCTTTGGCGGCCTGCGCCTCGCCGCACGGGGGGCGCGCGCGCAGGCGCAAGCCGCGCAGGGCCAGCTCGCCGCCGCGCGCCTGACGCTGATCGGCAACGTCGTCACGCAGGCGATCACGCTCGCCGGGCTCGATGCGCAGCTCGCCGAACAGCGCCGCATCGTCGCCGCGCAGACCGCCACGGTCGCGCTTGGCCGCCTGCAGGTCCGCGAAGGCCAGATCGCGCCCTCCGATCTCGCCGCGCTCCAGGCGCAGCTCGCACAGTCGCAGACCGCCGTGCCCCCGCTCAACCGCAACCGCGCCGCCGCGCGCGACCAGCTCGCGGTGTTGCTCGGCCGCACCCCCGATCGCCCACCGACCGATGTTCCCGGCCTGAACGAGCTGACGCTCCCCGCCACGCTTCCCGTCGTCGTTCCCGCGCGCCTCGTCGAGACCCGCCCGGACATCCGCATCGCCGAGGCCAATCTGCGCGCCGCCTACGCCCAGCTCGGCATCGCCACCGCCGCGCGCCTGCCCGTCTTCAACCTGGTCGCCGACGGCGGCACCGCCAGCCAGAGCTTCACCCGCCTGCTGCGCAGCGACAATATTTTCTGGACGCTCATCGCGGGCGTCACCGCGCCGTTACTCGACGCGGGCACGCTGCTACACGGCGAGCGCGCGGCCCGCGCCGGCCTCGAAGCCAGCCGCGCGCAGTACCGCGCCACGGTGCTGACCGGTCTCGGCAACGTCGCCGACAGCCTCGAGGCGCTCTCGATCGACGCGCGCGCGCTCGCCGCCGCGCAGGCCGCGCGCGCCGCCGCCGACCGCAGCCTCGCCGCCGCGCGGCTCCAACGCGCCAAAGGCCAGACCAGCGCGCTACCGCTTCTCGTCGCTCAGGCCAGCGAAGCGACCGCCGCCGCGACCGAAGTCCAGGCCCGCGCCGCGCGCCTGTCGGACAGCGCCGCGCTCTTCACCGCGATGGGCGGCGGCGCGGTGCCTTCCAGCCAACCCACGCGCCCATGATCATCGCCATACCCGCCATCGCGATCGTCGCGGGTTCGCCGACGGGCAAGGCTGGCACCGCGCCCGCGTAGGTCGCCTCGGTGAGGTCGCCCGAGACGAACCGCCCCGTCCCGCCCGCCAGCCCGTAGGTGAAAGAGGTCGAACCCGTGTAGACGCTTCCGTCGATGGTGACGCTCAACGGCGTGACAAGCTGGGCTGTGAACGTCCCGAGAATGTTCGCTTCAATGAAGCTGCTGATCTGATCGATCGCCGCAGCCATTCCCGGCATCACGTCCTTGGCGGTGAAGCTGCCGCCCGAGTGGATTTCATTCCCCATCGGTCCGCCCAGACCGTAACCGTACTGCGCTTCGCCCAAGTTCAATCCCGCGAAGTCGAGGCGATGACCGTCGATCGTCAGCGTCGCCGAGACCGGTGATTGCTGGATCCCGGGCGCGCCCGGCCACGGCGACTGCGATGTCCCTCCAAATAAGTCCTCGCCGCCACCCGATCCACCTCCGCCAATGCTATGGTACCCGCGCCCAAAATCCGCATGATAGACAAGCCGGTACGCATCCCCCGCGCGCGCCGCGCCGAACACCCCTGTCGCATCGTTCAGATCGCGGACCGTGCCCGTGAATACGTAATCCAGCATCGTAGAATGGCCGGGACCAGCCACCGCCGGAGCCGACACGAACAGCGCGACGGTCGCCATAACCGATCCCGAAGCCTTGCTGCTCATGATCTTCTCCTCGTCGCCAACCAAGAAAACTCGCGCGCCGTCGGTTGGTGCCCTGATCGGGCTTCGTCCCGCCGCACGAACACGCGTCACGCTCCCGGGCCACACGCGACTTGACCACCCGCCCACGCCGGTCGCACCACCGCGCCATGTCCACCTACACCGTCGATACCGGCACCAGCCGCTCGCATCCCACACCCGCCCCCGCGCGCCGCGTCACCGTCCCCGCGATCCGCACGCGCAAAGGGCAGGAACCGATCGTCATGCTTACCGCGTACACCACGCGCATGGCGCAGCTGCTCGATCCGCATACCGAGATGCTGCTCGTCGGCGATAGCCTGGGCCAGGTCATCTACGGCCTCGCGTCGACGATCCCCGTCACCATGGAGATGATGATCGCGCACGGCGCGGCGGTGGTGCGCGGCTCGTTCCGCAGCCTCGTCGTGATCGACATGCCGTTCGGCGCATACGAGGCCTCGCCCGAGCAGGCGTTCGTATCGGCGGCGCGGCTGCTCAAGGATACGGGCGCGGCGGCGGTCAAACTGGAAGGCGGCGCGGCGATGGCGTCCACCGTCCAATTCCTCGTGGCACGCGGCATCCCGGTGGTCGGTCACGTCGGCCTCACCCCGCAGGCGGTCAACGCGCTCGGCGGCTACGGCGCGCGCGGGCGCTCGGACGCCGAGGCCGCCAAAATCGAGGGCGACGCCCAGGCGATCGCAGCAGCCGGCGCGTTCGCCATCGTCGTCGAGGGCGTCGTCGAGCCGCTCGCGCGCGCCATCACCGCCGCCGTTCCCTGCCCCACCATCGGCATCGGCGCGAGCGCGGCGTGCGACGGCCAGGTCCTCGTCATCGACGATATGCTCGGCCTGTTCGAGCGCACCCCGCGTTTCGTGCGCCGCTTCGACGATCTCGCCGCGCGCATCACCAACGCCGCCGCCACCTACGCGCATGCGGTGCGCGCCCGCACCTTCCCCGCCGAGGCCGAACTCTACCCCGTCACCGTACAGCCCCTTCCACTGTAGGATCGGACCGACGATACTCATCTCACAAGCACGTGTCCGTTTCGCCCGCCCCCCGTCACCGGATACGAAACACGCCCCGAAGCTGACCTTCGTGACCTTCGCGTGTTCCCATTCAGCTTGCGGAAGGCGTCAACCCCGCTAGAGGCGGGGCTAACCGCGCGCAAGGGGACCGCGCCTCACACAAGCGAGCTCAAAAGTTGGTCAAGGCAGAAGACACCGGCGAAGCGTTCATCCGCGAGGTGGACGAAGAATATCGCCGCGCCAAACTGGGCACGCTCTGGTCCCGCTACGGCCGCCTGGCGCTGCTCGGCCTCGGCGTCCTGCTCGTCGCGGTCGCCGCGCTCCTCTACTTGCGCGACCAGCGCGCCAAGCAAGCCGACGCCCGCGCCCAGTCCTTCGCCGAGGCGCTCACCGATCTGCGCGCCAACCAGCCCGCCAAAGCGGACGCGATCTTCGCGCAACTCGCCACCGCCCCCGAGCCCGGCTACCGCGCGGTCGCGCTCCTCGAACGCGCCGCCGCCGCAGCCGCCAAGGGCGATACGGCCGGAGCCGCCAAGCTTTATAACGCCGCCGCCGCCAACACCGATCTCGCCAAACCCTTTCGCGATCTCGCCACGATCAAGGCCACCCAGATCGAGTTCGACGCGCTTCCCCCCGCCGCCGTCATCGCCCGCCTTCGTCTCCTGGCGCAGCCCACCGACGCATGGTTCGGCACAGCAGGCGAACTGACCGCGCTCGCTCAATTGAAGCTCGGTCGCCCCGATCTCGCCCGACCGCTGTTCGACACGCTCGCCAAGGACGAGACAGTCCCCGCCTCGCTCCGCGCCCGCGCCTCGCAGGTCGCCGCCACCCTCCCCGCTGCAAGCGCGCCCGCCGCTCCCACCGGACCACTCGCCCGATGAAGCGCCTCCTCGTATGCGGGCTCCTCGCGCTCGCCGCCTGCCACCACACCGCCGACCGCGCGCACCGCAAGCACGCCCACCATGGTAAGAACACGCCGACGATCGGCGAGCGCCTGCCCGTGCTCGGCCTCGACACCAAGATCGAAGCCGATCCCGCGCTCGCCGACACGCCCGTCAACCTGCCGCCCTCGCAGCCCAACGCGGACTGGGGCCAGCCGGGCGTCACCGCCGAGAAGGCCCCGGGCAATCTCGAGCTATCGCCCCAACTCACCCAGGTCTGGCAAGCCAGCATCGGCGCGGGCAGTACCACAACCCGTCGCCTGGACTCCGCTCCGGTCGTCGCGGGCGGCCACGTCTACACGATGGACACGCTGGCCACCGTCCGCGCTTTCGACATCCGCACCGGTGATCTTCTTTGGGAGCGCCACATCGTGCGCGAACGCACGCCGAAGGCTGCCGCGTTCGGCGGCGGCGTCAGCGCCGACGACCATACCGTTTATGCGACGAGCGGTTACGGCGTCGCGATGGCGTTCGCCGCCGCCGACGGCAAGCCGCTCTGGCGCACCGACGTCGGCGCGCCGCTGCGCGGCTCTCCTGCAATTGCGGGAGAGCGGTTGTATCTGATCAGCCAGGATAACCAGATTTTCGCGCTCAACAGCGCCAGCGGCACCAAGGCCTGGGACGTCGCAGGTACGATCGAGCAGGCGGGTCTGCTGGGCGTCGCTACCCCCGCGATCGCGGGTACCACCATCGTCGCCGGTTTTTCCAGTGGCGAACTGAACGCATTCCTGTCCGCCAACGGTCGCACCGTATGGCAGGACGCGCTATCGCGCACGGGACGCTCGACCGCGATCAACGCGATCGCCGATATCGATGCCTCGCCGGTAATCGACCGCGACCGCGTCTTCGCCATCGGCCACGGCGGCCGCATGGTCGCACTCGAACTCACCACGGGCACGCGTGTCTGGGAGCGCAACTTCGCCGGGCTATCGATGCCATGGGTGGCGGGCGATTGGGTGTTCGCGCTGACGCTGAAGGGCGAACTTGTGGCGCTGACGCGCGCCGAGGGGAAAATTCGCTGGATTTGTGAGCTGCCCGCGTTCCGCAAGGCGAAGAAGAAGGTCGGCGACATTCGTTGGTACGGGCCGGTGCTCGCGTCGGACAAGCTCTGGGTGACGGGCAGTCACGGACGCGTGGGATGGGTCGATCCCGCCAACGGCAAGCTCGGCGATACGTGGGCGTTGCCGGGGCCGACCTACCTTCCCCCCGTGATCGCGAGCAACATGCTGTTCGTTCTGACCGACAAGGGCCGGCTGGTCGCGTTCCGCGGCGCTTCGGCGGGAGCCGGCACGAAATAAGTGCAAAGCCGGGCGTAACCGCTTAGGACCGCGCCGATGTTCCCCAAAGTCGCGATCGTCGGCCGTCCCAACGTCGGCAAGTCCACGCTGTTCAACCGCCTGGTCGGTCGGCGCATTGCGCTCGTCGACGATCAGCCGGGCGTCACGCGCGATCGGCGCGAGGGCGAGGCCAAGCTTTACGACCTCGACTTTACCGCGATCGATACCGCCGGGCTCGAGGAGGCGGACGAAGGCGCGTTGTCGGGCCGGATGCGCTTCCAGACCGAGGCGGCGCTCGGCGATGCGGCTGTCGCGCTGCTGGTGATCGATGCGCGGATCGGCTTGACGCCGATCGATCGCTACTTCGCGCAGTGGCTGCGCGCGGGGCACACGCCTGTCGTGCTCGTCGCCAACAAGATGGAGGGTCGGGCCGGGGACGCTGGCATGATGGAATCCTTCGAGTTGGGGTTGGGCGAACCCGTTGCGATCTCGGCCGAGCATGGGGAGGGGATGGCCGACCTATTCGAGGCGCTCGCGCCGTTCATCGACAAGGCGACGGCCGACGCGGCGGCGGCAGGCGAAGCCGAGGACGAGGTCGGCCCACTTAAGCTCGCCATCGTCGGCCGACCCAACGCGGGCAAGTCCACGCTGATCAATCGGCTGGTCGGCTCCGAACGGCTGGTGACCGGTCCCGAAGCCGGGATCACGCGAGACAGCATCGCCATCGAATGGGAATGGAAGGACAAACCCGTCCGCCTGATCGACACGGCGGGCTTGCGCAAGCGCGCCAAGGTCGTCGAGAAGCTCGAGCGCCTCTCCAACGCCGATGCGCGGCGCGCGATCGATTTCGCCGAGGTGGTGGTGCTACTCCTCGACGCGACGCTGGGGCTTGAGGGACAGGACCTGCGCATTGCAGATCAGGTGCTCGACGAGGGCCGGGCGTTCATCGTCGCGCTCAACAAATGGGATGTGGCGGTCAACCAGTCGAGCCTGTTCCAGGGCGTGCGCCGCGCGCTCGACGAGGGGCTGGCGCAGATCAAGGGAGTGCCGCTGCTGGCGATCTCGGGCGCGACGGGCAAGGGCCTTGATACGTTGATGGACGCCGCGTTCGAGGCGCGCGACGCGTGGAGCAGGCGCGTGCCGACCAGCGCGCTCAACCGCTGGTTCGAGGCCGCGTCCGAGCGCAACCCGCCGCCCTCGCCGGGGGGACGCCGCATCAAGCTTCGCTACATCACGCAGGCGAACACGCGCCCGCCGACCTTCGTCGTCTTCGGCAACCGCACCGAGGAACTGCCCGAGAGCTACCGTCGCTACCTCGTCAACAGCCTGCGCGACGACCTCGGCTTCGAGGGCGTGCCGGTGCGGCTCAACTTCCGCGGCCGCAGCAACCCGTTCGATTGAGCCGTCCAGTCACGCCAGGCTTACCGGGTTGACCCGAAGACCTGCACGGTTCCCGAGGCGGCGACATACACGTGGCCGTTTGCCACCAGCGGGGTGAGAACTGTTTCCCTTGGGGTTGGACCACGTGCCCGCGCTGGAAGTGTAGATCGGCGCGCCCAGCGTTTCGGCGTTGTAGCCTCGAGTTCGAGGGGCGACGAACGGCGTACCACCCAGACGATCCCGGTGCCGGGCGTCGCACCGTTCGACGAGACGATGGGCATCGATCCGCTGAAACCCGCCGTCGTCGTTCCACTCGCCTTGGCGACGAAGGCGGGTTTGTCGGGCGAGACGCTGAACGCGTTCAACACACCACCGTCGCCCTGCTCGAAAATCGTCGGACGTTCGGGCCGTTGTAGTAGGCTGGGCCGCCCCAGACGCCGCCACCAACAGGCTTTTGCTTGAACTTACGCGTGCGCGGCACGGCGTGTCAGATCCCGATCCAACCAGCTTGGAGCACGATGTGGGTGAATCGGGCTTCGGGCTTCGGACCATTCGACAGGGCGGCGAAGTTCACAAAGTCGACGGCGCTATGGATGTGCCGCAAAAGCATCTCCTTACGCTATAACCAGCTAGGTTACACATAAGTCGCCTGGCGTCAAGTCGGCCGGTTGAGCCGGGCAGGCGCGCGGTCGCCGAGCGCACCGCGTCGCGCGGTCGGTCGGTCTCGACCGACCGGGCGATACGGAGAGAGGTGGTTCCTCGAACTCGTTCAGGATGAAGGTTCCATCGCGATGAACCAGACTTTAGGTGGCGAACCCGATTTCTTATCCGGCCACTGAAGGACGTGCGTATGATCCTCTACAGCTACTGGCGTTCGACCTCGTCTTATCGGGTCCGGATCGCGCTCAACTGGAAGGGGATCGCCTACGAGACGCGCGCGATCGATCTGCGCGTGGGCGAGCAGGCGGCGGACGATTTCATCGCGCAGAACCCGCAAGGCCGCGTGCCCTATCTGATCGACGGCGACGTCCGGCTGGCGCAGAGTATCGCGATTATCGAATGGCTCGAAGAGACGCGTCCCGAGCCGCCGCTGCTGCCGCGCGACCCGGCGCTGCGCGCGCGCGTGCGAATGGCGACGCAGACGATCGCGTGCGATGTCCAGCCGCTCGGCAACCTCGGAGTCCTGCGGCGGCTGCACCAGCAGTTCGGAGCGGACCAAGGCGCGACCGATGCGTGGGCTGCGCACTGGATCGCGGAGGGGTTCGCCGCGATCGAGCCGATGGCGGCCGAGACAGACCCTTATCTGTTCGGCGCAGACGTCACCACGGCGGACGTGTGTTTGGTACCGCAGATGGCGAACGCGCGCCGCTTCGGTGTGGACCTGACGCGCTTCCCCCGGCTGGTCGCGATCAACGCGGTACTGCGCGCGCTGCCCGCCTTCGCCGCCGCGCGGCCCGAGGTCCAGCCCGACGCCGACGCCTGATGGCGTGCATGGGACCTATGTTGTATGGCGGCCATGAAGCGAAGTAAGCGGGGTTGACGCCCCCTCACCCGCCCCGCATCCGATCACGATGCGCTTCCAGTCCGATAACGCCGCCGCCGTTTGTCCCGAGGTGATGTCCGCCGTCGCGGCGGCGAACGTGCCGGGCCATGCTTACGACGCGGACGCGTGGTCGGCGCGGCTCGATGGCGTGCTGTCCGACTGGTTCGGCGCGCCCGTGCGCGCCTTCGCGCTCGGCACAGGGACGGCGGCGAACGGCCTCGCGCTCGCAGCGCTGTGCCCGTCCTACGGCGCGGTGCTATGCGAGCGATACGCGCACATCAACACCGACGAATGCGGCGCGCCCGAGTTTTTTGGCGGTGGGTTGAAGCTGCGGCCCGTCGCGGGCGCGCACGGCAAGCTTGGCGCCGAACGGCTCTCCGAGGAGGTCGGCAGGCTGCGCGGCGATGTTCACGAGAGCCCGGTGCGCGCGCTGTCGATCAGCGAGGCGACCGAGAGCGGTACGGTCTACACGCCGGACGAGATCGCGGCGTTGACCGGCGTCGCCAAGGCGCGCGGGTGGCGGGTGCATATAGACGGCGCGCGGTTCGCCAACGCGCTCGTGCATCTGGGCTGCCATCCGGGCGAGGTGACGTGGCGTGTGGGCGTGGACGCGCTGGCGCTGGGGTGCATCAAGAACGGCGGCATGGGCGCGGAGGCATTGGTGCTGTTCGATGCCGCGCTCGCCGATGAGGTTGCTTTTCGCCGCAAGCGCAGCGGTCAGACGCCGTCCAAGGGCCGCTTCCGCGCCGCCGATCTGGTCGCGATGATCGAAAGCGGAGCGTGGGCGCACAACGCGGCGGCGGCGAACGCGGGTGCGGCGCGGTTGGGCGGGGCGGCGGGGGCGCGGCTGCTGCATCCGGTGCAGGCGAACGAGCTGTTCGTCGATTTGGGCGCGGACGGCGCGGCGCGGCTGCGGTCACAAGGCTTCGAGTTTTACGACTGGGGAGCGGACGGGCCGCACGCCGCGCGGCTGGTGGTGGCTTGGGACACGCCCGCCGCGAACATCGACGCGATGGCCGCCGCGCTCGCCGCGCTGTGAGGCGTGGCCTTTGACGCGCGCGCAGCTCGTGCGGTTCATGGCGATCGCGGGCATCTGGGGGTGCACGTGGATCATCATCCGCGATCAGATCGCGCAGGTGCCGGGGCCATGGTCGGTGGCGTGGCGCTTCGTGCTCGCGGCGGCGGCGCTGGGGGCGTATGTGCGCGTGACACGTCAGCCGCGCGCGCTCGGGATGCGGGGGCATCTGCTGGCGGGCGGGCTTGGGGTGGCGCAGTTCACGCTCAACTTCAACTTGGTTTACGCGGCGGAGGCGCGGGTCGCCTCGGGGCTGGTCGCGGTGGTGTTTGCGCTGATCTTCGTGCCCAATGCGCTGCTGGCGTGGGCGTTTCTGGGGCACCGGCCGACGGCGCGGTTCCTGGCGGGATCGGCGGTCGGCACGGTGGGGGTGGGCCTGATGTTCCACGATCAGTTGGCGCTATCGCGCAGCGGGCTGGTCGGGCTGGCGATGGCGGTCGCGGCGGTGCTTAGCGCATCGGTGGCGAACGTGGCGCAGGCGGGGCCGTTCGCGCGGCGGCTGCCGTTCCTGGCGCTGCTCGCCGCCGCGCTGGCTTACGGGGCGGTGCTCGATGTGATGACGGCGTGGACGGTGGCCGGGCCGCCGGTGTTCAGCTTCACGCCGAGCTATATTGCGGGACTGGCGTTCATGGGGCTGGGGGCGACCGTGATCGCGTTCCTGTTCTACTATCCGCTGATCCGCCAGATCGGGCCGGGCAAGGCGGCGTATGTGAACATGGTGACGCCGGTGATCGCGATGGTGCTGACGAGCTGGTTCGAGGCGTTCCGCTGGACACTATGGTCGGCTGGCGGCGCGGCGTTGACGGGGGCGGGCGTGGCGTTCGCGTTGGTGGGGCGGCGGGCTTGACCGCGATCACAATCGTCATCGCGCGCGCCGACAATGGTGTGATCGGGAAGGAGGGCGGTCTGCCGTGGCGGCTGCCCGCCGATCTGCGGCGCTTCAAGGCGCTCACGCTCGGCAAGCCGGTGTTGATGGGACGGCGCACCTGGGATTCGCTCGGACGCGCGCTTCCGGGAAGGCGCAATCTGGTGCTGACGCGCGATCCGCGGTGGAGCGCGCCCGGGGCCGAGCGGGTCGGGGACATTGAAACCGCGCTTGCCCTCGCCGCAGCGCCGGAGCTGATCGTGATCGGCGGAGCGGAGGTTTGCGCGCTGGCGTTGCCGCTCGCCAGTCGTTTCGAACTGACGCAGGTTCATGCGTCCCCCGACGGCGACA
>JAABUX010006514.1_pt1 | contig 13917 bp, 10 predicted proteins | sample 5561851 | NCBI WGS metagenome assembly JAABUX01 (sample SAMN10711883, study PRJNA513361) | rock metagenome | isolation source: Antarctica rocks | place: Antarctica: Victoria Land, Richard Nunatak red sandstone | collected 2016-01-03 | reverse complement strand
TCACCGTCACGACCCCTCGCCCCGTTTCATAGAACCGACCTTGTAGTGAGTAGGCTTACTGCGCGAGGCCTTGGGTGGTGCGCAGGGTGGTCAGGTTGGGGGCGAACACAGTCTGCTCGACCACGAAGCCTTGCCCATCCGTACTCTGCAGCGTCACGCCGTGGAGGGTGGCCAGCCCCGGCGCCAGCCGCCGCACGTCCAGGGTTGCCCGCTCGTTCGGACGCAGCGTGACGGTCTTGTTGACCGTCGCGCCGTTGTCACCATAGAAGGTGAGGGCCACGGGGATGGCCTGCGCGGAGGGGTTGAACAGCAGCAGGAACTCGCTGTTGGCGGTGGTGTCCCCGCCGGCGAAGCTCCAGCGGGCCGCCCCGCCGTTGAGCCCGAACACGTCCGAGCCGGCGACGCGGGCGCCGTTGGGCGAGCCGAAGTACTCGGGGCGCTCGACGACGATGGGCCGGTCGGCCATCACGGTGCTGGCGATGCCGCTGGCGTTCACCAGGCCATTGAGCCGGATGTTTGCGCGGCTGAGCCCGGCCACGGTGATGGTCCGGCTGGCCAGCAGACGACCGGAGCGGCCGTAGAAGCGGGCGGTGACACGCGCTGCCTGCGCGCCGGGGTTGAGCACGGTCAGGAAGGTCTCGAAGTGGTTGGCCGTCGAGCCCTCGGCGAAGAGCCAGGAGGTGGCGGCGACGTTGATGCCGGCGCGCGTGGTCAGGCCGTAACCGGTCCCCACGTGGCGGCCACGGCCGAGGCGGCTGAAGGTGAGGGCGCGCTCGACCACGATGTCGTGGTCGGACGTGGCGACGATGCTGAGCGAGCGGCCGGACAGCAGGCGGTTGACGTCGACCACGCGCTCACTGTGCGCCGGAACGCTGACCATGGCGGTGCGGTTGCCGCGGCCTCCGAGGGTGAGCAGGCGCAGGGTGACGCGGGCGGCGCGCGTGGCGTTGGGGTTGAGGATGGCTACGGTCTCGTGGAAGGTGCTCCCGGTGTACCCCTCAGCGAGGTACCAGGTGGTGTCCAGGCCGGCCCTCGCCAGGATGCCATCGCCGTCATGGCCGGCGCGCAGCAGCGTCAGTTGGGCGGCGATGGGCGCGGTCGCGGAGAGGACGAGCCCGAACGCGCCGTGGTGCGCGGTCAGAGTAGCCAGGGGGACCTGGCGCTGGCTGTGCGCGGCCACGATGCTGGGGAACCGCTGGACGGTCCCGTCGGCGAAGTAGAGGGCGATGGTGACGGCGGCGGCGTGGCTGCCCGGATTGAGCAACTGTAGCATCGGCCGCGTACCGGGCGCGAGCTCACCGCCGGCCAGGTAGAGGCGTGTGGAGGGGCGGAGGCCGTCGAGGGTGGCGAGGGCGGCGAGGCGGCTGACCGCGCCGATGGCGGAGACCGAGTTGGAGCCGTTAAGCAGGCTGTCGGGGGCCACGACGCGCACGGTGAAGCGGCCAGTGGGGTCGGTGACGACGGTGACGGGCTGGGTCAACAGGGCGGCGCCGTCGAGGGCGAGCGTGACCGTCTCGCGGGGAGCAAAACCGCTACCATGGACGACGACGACGACGCCGGGCGCGACGGTGCCAGGGGAAAGGGCGATGCGCGGGTTGTAGCGCGGCAACCCGGAGCGAGGCAGCGTGGATGTCGGCTGGCCGGGCGTTGTGGTCATCGTGTCCCCGGGCACCGTGGTGGTGGTGGGCGTCGCCGTGGCCGCTGTCGGATTGGTCGTCGTCGCAGCCGACGGCGCGCTGGTGTTAGTCGGCGTCGCCGCCGTATTGGTGTTGGTCGCCGTATTGGTCGACGGAACGGCCGTGTTGGTCGCGGTGCTGGTGGCCGTATTGGTGGCCGTATTGGTGGCCGTATTGGTTGGCGGGACCGGCGTGTTGGTGCTGGTCGCCGGGATTGCGGCGCTGGTGGCCGTCCTCGTCGCTGTGTTGGTCGCGGTGCTGGTGGCCGTGTTCGTTGCCGTGTTCGTTGCCGTGTTAGTCGCCGTGTTCGTTGCCGTGGTAGCCGGCGGCGTGTTGGTGCTGGTCGCCCCGACCGAGGTCTTGGTGCTCGTCGCTGGGACGGACGTACCGGTGGCGGTGGTCTCACTCGTGGCCGTAGCCGTGGTAGCCGTGCCGGACGCAGTGGCCGTGGCCGTGGTAGCCGTGCCAGCGCCAGTCGCGGTGGTCGAAGCGGGGACGGTGGGCGTGCCAGTGACCATGGTGGCCGTGACCGTGGCAGCCGTCCCGGTGCTGGTGGCCGTGACCGTGGTAGCCGTCCCGGTGCTGGTGGCCGTGTTTGTTGCCGTGTTGACCGGCGGCGTGGTGGTGCTGGTCGCCGGGACGGACGTACCGGTGGCGGTGGTCCCGCTGGTGGCCGAGGCGGTACCAGTGGGCGTTGCGGTGCGGGTGGGCGTTCCGGTGCTAGCTGTTGTGTTGGTACTGGTAGGTGTCAGCACTGTGTTGGTGCTGGTGGCCGTGGCCGGAGTGTTGGTGCTCGTCGCCGGGACGGACGTGCCGGTCGCAGTGGCAGCCGTGCTGGTGGCCGTGGCCGTGGTCCCGCTGGTGGCCGTGCCGACGGCTGTAGCCGTACCGGTGGTAGCCGTGCCTGTGCCAGCCGCCGTGGTCGAGGCGGGGACGGTACCGCTGGCGACCGGTGACATGGCTCCGGTCGTCGTCGGGGATCCCACCGGGTCGGATTGCGCGAAGAGGCGCAGGCCGCTGCTCTGTCGTGCGATGGTAGCCAGGGAGCTGTAGGAGTTTGCCGACGTACCGGTGTCGCCCCCGGCATCGCAGGCGTCGATGCAGCCATCGGCATAGCCGACCAGCACGCGCCCCAGCTTGTCCACCGTGACGTCCATGAAGTCGAGCAGGTTGCGCGTATTCGGCCCCGTCGCCGAGCACGTGGTGCCCTGGTCGCAGATGGGTCCGCGCTGCACGGGATCGTTGGGGGTCGCATCGGTCGTCACCCACGTTTGTCCCCCGTCGTAGGTATACGCGATGTAGAGGCGCCAGACGCCGGTAAACTTGGTGGGATCGGCCGTTCCGCCGTCGCCCCCGGCGGTACTGCCCAGGAAGGCGAACGCGGCCCGGTTATCATCGCCCGCCACGACAGCCGGGAAGGCTGTGTTCTGGATGCCGAAGGCCGCGCCCACATCCACACTGCTGGACCAGTTGAGGCCACGGTCGTGGGAGACCGCCACGAGCGCGCGCCCGCTGTTGCCGCCGTCGTAGCCGAAGTAGATCGTGTTGCTCGCGCTGCCGGAGGGCCGGCCCACGTTGTTCGTCCCGATGCCGATCGAGGGGTCCCACTCGCCCGGATTGCTGTCCGGCACGGTCCGAACCGTCCAATTGAGGCCGTTGTCGGTCGAGACCGCCATGCCCTGGTTGCCGCCGCAACTCTTGTTAGGGACGTAGACCGTGCCGTCCGGCGCGACCTTGACGTGCCCGTGGATGCCGCCGCACTGCTGGATGGTGTAGATCGGGATGGCCCCGCCGTTGCCCGTATACGTCAAGCCCCCGTCGCGGCTCAAGGCGCACTCCGCCGTCGCTATATCTTGCGAACAATAGTACACCGCGTCGGGGTACGCGGTGGTTGGCGTCTGCGTGATGGCTGTGCCGGCCGCGAAGGGGCCGCCGCCGATGGTCTGGTGGTCGACGCCCGAGTTGATGCCGAAGCCCATGCCCGGCATGTAGGTCTGCCCGTCGTCGTCGCTGTACGAGTACTGGCTCGTCTTGTTCGGCAGCAGATCCGACACAAAGGTGCGGTTCGTCAGGTGGTCGAGGAACAGAATGGGGTCGAAAGACGTGACCGTGGTCGTGGTAGGCCGGTCGAACCACGTCGCCGTGGCCGGGTTCTGGGTGTCGTCGAAGGTGACGCGGTAGGGGTCCTGATTCGTCTTGTACATCACCGCGCCGGTCGTCCAGTCCGCGCCGATCGAGGGCTCACCCGCCGTGTCCGAGAACGGGGCGGTTGCCGGGATGGGATAGTTCACGAACCCCGGGGCCGGCTGCGTGGCAGGCGGCGCGGGCATCGGATTCGGGGCGAGGGTGATAGTGCCGGTATAGCTCGGGCTGGTCGGAGACACAGTAAGATCGGGGGCAAACGGCACAACTGTCACCGAGTAAGCGCCCGTGGTGGCCGGGAAGGTGGCGATCGTCGGTTCGCTGCCCGAGGCCGTGTAGGTGACGAGGGCGCCGGTGGAATTGAAAATGTAGACATCGTACTCGATGCCCGGCTTGGGCGGATAGGCGATGACGGTCTTCACCGTGTACGTAGTAGCGTAACTTGACGGCACGGTGACGGTGATGCTGAAGGTATCGCACGGCGTGGCCGCGCTGCAGGTCGGCGTGGGGTTGGCCGGCTGCCCGGTCGGGTTCGCCGCGAAAAAATGCGCGCCGTCGTACGTGATCGTCGTGTGGCTTGTGTCGAGTGTGTTGCCTGTCGGAGTGGCTGCATGTGCCTTCGGCAACGCCGCTGGGAGCGCCGCGACGAAGATGCTGACGAGGATGAGAGCCGTGGCGACGATAGCTGTCCAGGTGCGTGGTTTCATTTTGCGGATACCTCCTTCATGACTAACTTTCCAGGGCTTTGGGGTCATCCGGGTCGCCGTATGCGGATGCGTGGTTGGTTGATGAACTGGCGTCGATCACCTATCACCACGACATAGTAACTTAGTATACCACGCTACTATTCATGGAACGGTACTATTTTCCCCTCTCACCGTAGGTTAAACGTGCTACTGATGGCCGACAGCATAGTACCAACAGACCGTATGCTCAAAGACTAGCGACGTTTGGTATGGTCAGGTTATGCTGGAAAGCACAGAACAAGCTACCCATACTGATTCCTAGCGCGCTGGGCCTGCCCGGCTACATCTTGGTTAGTCAGCGCGGCAAGGGGAAGAACAAAAAGTCCCGGTCATGCGCGTTTTCGCCGATACTGTCGGTACCTGTGGAGCAAGCATGTTCTTCTCGCCGGTGGTCTAGCAATTCTTGCTCGGACCATTGTGGCGTCGGGGATGTCGGAAACGAATTGGGAGGTAAGAGACCATGAATGATAGTAGTGTCCTTCCGCTCTATACAGGCTCAGATCCACGTGTCAGCCACGAGTTAGCATTGCTTCGCACCCTTTCCATAGGTACCCTTCATGGCCGACTCCCAGGTGAGCTTGCATGGGCACGGTCGCTTGACCAGGAGGAATGTCTGGAAATGCAACAGGAACTCGTGAACGCTTTGGAAACAGCCGTTGCAACAGGCGATTGGTCGGCTTACGATGAGGCAATCGAAGCCTGGCGAGCAACAGCCGATGTGCTCAGCAATCCGGACCTAACCGCCCGTCTCCTGAGTGAGAGTGACCCGTTAGAAGAAGTGCCGCTTCGGCGTCCTTGAGCTCGTTCAATGGCAGCGGACGAGCGTGACGATGCAATCGGTAGAAGTGGGCCGTACATTGTACGTCCGCCAGGGAAGCGTGACCCTCCGGGCAAATTCTCATATCCTGTGCATGCCAAAAACAGGTCGGTTGAAACGCAGTGGGAAGCGTTACGCGCAACCCATGAGCACAATCTTCGGCGATGCTACGATCATATGGCGCGTACCCCTTACGATCGACCACCCAATCCGGATCGCGGTATTCGGTTACGCGGCTCAAGACGCTTAGGCGGACGCACTTTGTGGCAGTATGAGGTCGGAGGCGCCGCGCGCGTCTGGTACCGCATCGACGAAGAACGTCACCGTGTCGTCGTTGAGGAAGTACATGTAGGCCATCCCAAAGCGACGGAATCTTAAAGGCATCGAAGTAAGCCTATCGAGGGCGTCGTCATCCCACCGACGCCTCTCGATAGCTCACTCTTGTGGGCAGCTGGCGAACGCTCAGTGGGTGGTGCTGCGACGCCGATGGACGCCGTGGTTGAGCTCGATGTGGATGGTGAGGGCCAGCAGCATCCCGTCGCTGCGTCGTCCGCAACTGGCGATAATGTAGACGCCGGTGTGCAGTTGGTTGCGCGCGACGACCGCGGTACGCACCTTGACCACGGTATCGTTGGACAGCGCCACCACGGACGTGGTGCGATGGGTCTTGCTGTAGACGGACAGCACCGGGTTGGTGGACGTGGCCCCGTTGCCGCTCGTGGCCATCGCCGTGATCGTGCCGTACACCCTGGTATGACGGACGCTGTCGTCCACGGCAGCAGGGCGCTGGACGACGACCGAGGCGGCGCGAACCGGAGCGGTCCTGGCGTGCGTTGACCGTGGTAGGGAGCGAGCGCCGGCCGCATGGGGCATCAGGAGCGCGAGGGTGGCGAGGAGTAGAGGCGCGGAGGCGCGGAGGCGCGACGGGGACCGAAGAGCAGAGGCGCGGAGGCGCGACGGGGACCGAAGAGCAGAGGCGCGGAGGCGCGACGGGGACCGGAGAGTGCCATGGGAACCCGTCCTTTCTGCGCAGCAAAGCCCTGCACATGGCGATCAGTTGCGCCGGGCATGGCCGGCGGGCTTATTGTAGCCCAATCCGTCATCGCTGTCCACTCCAACGCCGAGGGTTCTGGAACTCCAGGGTCTGTGAAAAGTCGGCGACGATCGCTTTCACCGGGCAGCGGAGTGAGCCGCCGCAGTCCCCGCGGCACGCCGTCACAGGACGCCCGCCCAGGTCCGGCAAACCGCGCGCCCGCGCACATAGCCGCGGGGACCGCGGCGGTCCCAGTGAGTGACCGACATCCGCGGACAATTCACAGACCCTGCCTGGGACTCCAATCCCCTGGACAGCCCACCGACGGGGATGATATAATCCCACCATCAAGCCGCGCGGCGCACGCCGGGCCGGCTTTTTTGTTGCCCTTGTACGCCCCTTGCCGCGTCGCTCGCCGGCGACGCTAGCTATCGGTGTCGCTCACCAAGGCGGCCCGCCATCGGGAAGGCGTCGCGATGACACAGACGGATAGGATGGAGACGCCCCACGATCCGAAGCCGCGCGCGTGGCGCCGAAGCCGCGCCGAGAGGCAGCCAGCATGGCCCGACGAGGCCGCGCTGGAGCGCGTGCTGGCGCGGATCGGCGAGTTGCCCCCGCTCGTCTCCGCCGGGGAAATCCGGGCGCTGCGGGCGCGGTTGGCCGCGGTGGCCGAGGGGCAGGCCTTTTGCTGCAGGTCGGCGACTGCGCCGAGTCGTTCCGCGATGTCTCCGCCGCCCAGGTCGATCACAAGCTACGCATCATCCTGCAGATGGCCGCGGTTCTCACCTATGCCGGTGGCGTGCCCGTGGTCAAGGTCGGGCGCATCGCCGGACAGTTCGCCAAACCGCGCTCGTCGGCCACGGAGCGGCGCGGCGACGTTGAACTGCCCTCGTTCGCGGGCCATGCCGTCAACGACGACCCCTTTACCCTCGAGGCGCGCCGCCCGGACCCACGGCGCTTGCTGGCCGCCTACGACCGGTCGGCGGCCACGCTCAACCTCCTGCGCGCCCTGACCAAAGGCGGGTTTGCCGACCTCTCGCAGGTCCATCGCTGGACCAGGACGTTCGTGGCGTCCAGCGCCGCCGGACGGCGCTACGCGTCGCTCGCCGCGGAGATCGACCGCGCTATCCGCTTCATGCAGGCCTGCGGCGTGGACGTGGCCCACGATCCCCATCTGCGCCAGGTCGACCTGTACACGAGCCACGAGGCGCTGCTGCTGGGCTACGAAGACGCGCTGACCCGTCGGGATGCGCACGGCTGGTACGGCTGCTCCGCGCACATGCTGTGGGTGGGCGACCGCACGCGCCACCCCTCCGGGCCCACGCGACCTACCTCGCCGGCATCGACAACGCCATCGGATGCAAGATCGGGCCGACGGCAAGCCCAGAAGACGTGCTCACGCTCTGCGCGCGCCTCGACCCGCACCGCCTGCCGGGCCAGCTCACGCTGATCTCGCGCATGGGGGCGCGCCGCATCGCCGACACCCTGCCCCCTCTCGTGCGCGCGGTGCGCGACGCCGGCTACCCGGTCGTCTGGGCCTGCGACCCCATGCACGGCAACACCTACGAGGGCGTCTCAGGCCGCAAGACGCGGCACTTCGAGGACGTGATGGCCGAGATCGAGCACTTCTTCGCCATCCATCGCGCCGAGGGCACATGGCCCGGCGGCATCCACATCGAGATGACCGGTGGCGACGTGACCGAGTGCGTGGGCGGCAGCGACGCCATCTCGGACGACCACCACCTGGGTTCCAACTACACCACTATCTGCGACCCACGGCTCAACGGCCGGCAGTCGCTTGACCTCGCCTTCCGCGTTGCCGAGTTGCTTCGCCCTTGACCTCCGCCATTTTTCAGGAAGATATCCATTCGGGTCATGATAGGTTGGGGGCGTCGGAACACTGTTCCAACGCCCCCGGCCCGACTTGCCTAGTGATGTGCCTCGGAGCAACTTACACGTGGGCTATACTTGTCGTGCGCCGTGGGTTACGGACCATGGGCTGCAATAGGAACGCGGGCTGCCATTTATCCTCGGGCCGAGTACCGCTATTTTATGACGTTGTGGGCGACATAGACCACGGCGATGGCAATGGCGGCAATCACCAATATCAAGCCGATAGCCCAGGTCAGATTGCTCGTCGCGGCGGTGCGGGCGCCGGCGTTGTCGTCGCGCCGGACACCGTTGTCGGGGTCCACGTTAATCTGGCTCATCGATTCTTCCTCCGTGCCTTTTGTGGCGGCTTGGCGGATCGCCGGGCGTGCGGTGACACCTCTATAATCCCTCCGCGTCATTCGCGGAGCGGCCGGGCGACACAACGATCCTGAAGCCGACACTATACACGCCAGTGTATGCAGAACACGTGCCACGCTTCATATAGCCAAATAGTCCTCCCATGCCCCTCGGTCTACGATACCGACGATCACCAACCGAGGCGCAGCACCGTATCGAGGGGGTGCGCGTAGTGGGTGCCCATCAAAGTAGCCGTGATGTCGCGGCAGACGGACAGGCCATGTTCGCTGTTGGTCATGATGACGAGGCCATGGCGTTGCGCGCGGGAGGCGATCGTAAAGTGCTGGTAGTCGCGCATGTCGCCCCAATGCCAAAAGTAGTCGCCGCGGTCGGTGCGCAGTAGGCTCCAGCCGAGCCCCCACGAAAGGGTGTCGTCGATGGGCGTCTGCGGCGTCAGCATGCGGTCGAGTGTCTCCTGGTTCAACCGGTCGGCGTCGCCGGGACCCGTCCGCATCAGGTCGACGAGCACGCGCGCATAATCCGTGGGCGTGGAGTAGAGGCTATAAGCCGCATAGGCCTCGGCCCAGCGCCTGCCGGCGCCGCCCTCGCGGTCGCCATGCCCGCCAGCGGCCTGCCGCTCGTAGCAGTCGCGCCAGGTGTAGCTGCTGTCGATCATGTCGAAGGGGTCGAGCACGCGCTCCTGCATGTAGGCCCCCAAGGGGCGGCCAGTCACCTCCTCGACCACGCGTTGCAGGTACATGTAGCCCTCGCCGGAGTAGAGGAAGCGGTCGCCGGGTGCGAACGAGAAACGTCCGATGTTTGCATCTTCCCAATTGCCCATCCCCGAGGAATGGCTCAGCACATGGCGCGCCGTCACCCGTTGCAGGAGCGGTTCATCGGGATCGAGGCCGTAGGCGCTATACGGCGCGGGCAGATAGCGCGCCAGCGGGGTATCCAGGTCGAGCAGACCATTCTCGCAGAGCCTGAGCACGGCGTAGGCGAACGCCGGCTTGGAGAGCGAGGCGGCCTCGAACACCGTGCGGTCGTCGACCGGCTGTGCTGGCGAGGCGTTACGCTCCTTGACGCCGAACGCGCCGCGCCACACCGGCGCCGCGTCCTCGACCAGGGCTATCGAGAGGCCGGGAACGCCCGCCTCGGCCATCAACCTCGGTATCACGCGCTTTATCCACGCGGTCGCGGACTCACCGAACAAAGCTGGCATCGGGATCGAATCCTCTCGCACCGTCCTGACCGAGCCAATACGCACCCTTCATGGTACATCTATGACCTTTTAAGGTCCGTGCCCTGCCATGATCACTGATGGTCAGGTCCCGAGTCAAAAATGCGGCTGGCATGCCACGTGCCTAACCGCGTACCCTATAGACGGCGGGTAGACGGCGGGAACGACGCCATGACGGGTGGATTGAAGAGGTTATAACACGAGGGAGGCCGGGAGATGCGACTAGAGAACAAGGTAGCGATTGTCACGGGCGCGGCGACGGGGATCGGGCGGGCCATCGCCATGGGCATGGCGCGCGAGGGCGCAGCGGTCACCATCGACTACGTGGGCAAGCCAGACAACGCCAACGAGGTCGTGTCCCAAATTCAGGCGGCGGGCGGCAAGGCGCAGGCCATCGAGGCGGACGTCAGCACGCCCGAGCACGTGCAAAACCTGGTCGCCCAGACGGTGAGCGCGTTTGGGCGGCTCGACATCTTCGTCAACAACGCGGGCATCGAGGAGAAGCATCCCTTCGTCGACACGCCGCTCGACGTCTGGGACCGGATCATCGCCGTCAACCTCACCGGCCCGTGGCTGGGCTCGCAGGAAGCGGCCCGGCAGATGATCACGCAGGGCGGAGGCGGCCGCATCGTCAACATCTCCTCGGTGCACGAGGACCTGCCCATGCCGACCAACGTGCCCTACTGTGCGGCCAAGGGAGGGCTGCGCATGCTGATGCGCACCATCTCGGTCGAGCTGGCGCCCCACGGCATCACCGTCAACAACATCGGACCGGGCGCCATCGACACGCCGATGGACGCGCCGCTCAAAGCGCAGCCCGAGCTGATGAACCAACTGCTGGCCGAGATCCCGGTTGGGCGCATGGGTCAGCCCGAGGAGGTCGCCAACCTGGCCGTTTTCCTGGCCTCCGACGACGCCGCCTACATCACCGGCTCGACCTACTTCATCGACGGCGGCATGCTGCGCCAATCCGGCAGCCTGTGACGAGTGGCTAGTGACGAGTGACGAGTGACGAGTGAGGTGGGGCGGCACCTGGCACCTGGCACCTGGCACCTGGCACCTGGCACCTGGCACCTGGCACCTGGCACCTGGCACCTGGCACCTGGCACCTGGCACCTGGCACCTGGCACCTGGCACCTGGCACCTGGCACCTGGCACCTGGCAACTCCGTGGAGGTACTCATGGCGGATGCCGATCCGGGCGCGGTGTTGCGCCGGTCAAAGACGATTGCCGTGGTCGGGTTGTCGAGCAACTCAGCCCGGCCCAGCCACGGGGTTGCGCGCTACCTGCAGAGCCAGGGCTACCGCATCATCCCCGTCAACCCTAATGAGGACGAGGTCCTGGGCGAGCGCGCCTATCCCTTGGTTGGCGCTATCCCGGAGCCTGTCGACCTCGTCGACGTGTTCCGCGCGTCCGACGCGGCGCCAGAGGTCGCGCGCGACGCCGTGCGGGCCGGGGCAAAGGCGCTGTGGCTGCAACTGGGCGTCCGCAGCGACGACGCGCGCCGCATCGCCCGAGAGGGAGGGCTCGACTACGTCGAGGATCAGTGCACCAAGATCGTCCATGCCATGACAGCCTGAGCGCGACTGACCTCCTGCGCGGCTGCGCCGACATCTACGATGTCCGTCTGATGTCCGTCAGCGCGACGACGTTGCCTCGCCCATCAACTTCGTACCAGTAGCGCTGGTGGCGCCGCTCCCACTTACTGCGCAGCAGCTCGTAGTGCGCGCCAGCGTCGGTGTAGAAGTAGGTGTCGGTGTACAGGAGGGCGCCGCCCTTGGTGTTAAGGGCGTTCGTGGGGGCCGGATTCACGGAGCCGAGGCTGTTGCGCCGAGGCTGTTGGTGATGGCGGTGGCGTCGTTCCGGTTGTCGTAGCTATAGATAGAAGGCAGTGGGCTGGCCGTCGCCCATGACCATCGTCTGCAATTGGTTGGGGGTGATGGCCGAGGTGTAGGTGTAGGTGACGGGGTAGCCGTCGTCGCCGATCTGGGAGAGGAGGTTGCCGTTGGCGTCGTAGGTCCACTTGTCGGCGCCGCCGGTGGTCACGACCTGTGGGCCGGACTCGGAGGTGAGGCGGCCCCGTGCGTCGTGGACGAGAGTGTCGGTGCCGGAGAGGGTGGTGGTGCGGGTGGTCCAGTTCAGCGGGTTGTAGCCGTAGGCGTAGGCGCTGCTGAGGATGGTGGTGGCGGGGCTACTGGCGGGGCCGGCCAGGGTCTCCGTCACCAGGCGGCTCGATGCGTCGTAGCCCAGCCCCTCTGCAACGCCGCCGGGCAGGGTCATCGTGATGGGTAGGTCGTCGAGGTTGTAACCCATCCGCCCGACGTAGGGGCCGCTGCCGCCCAGGCCTTCGGCGAGGGCGATGGCGCGGCCCTCGGGGTCGCGGGTGGTGGTGACGGTGGTGGCGCCGTCGGCGATGGTGTGGCTGCGCTGCTGGCCGGCGGCGTCGTAGCCGTAGCGCGTCACGAGGCCGTTATCGGTGCTGCTGGTCTGGCGGTCGGCGGCGTCGAAGGTCGCGCTGTCGGCCTGGGTCTGCACGGGACCCGTCGGGGGCTGGGTCTGGCGCGTCCAGGACACGATGTTGCCGTCGGGGTCGAACGTGTTGGTCGTGGTGATGGTGGTGGCGCCGCCAGGGCCGGGCGCGACCGCCACGTCCTGCACCGTGCGGTTGTCGGCGTCGAGGGTCGTGGTGTCGGTGCGGGTGTCGGCGTCGGTGTGCGTGATCCTGTTGCCCGCCGCGTCGTAGGCGTAGGTCTCGTAGGTGGGCGCCGTTTGGGCCTGGGCCTTGGTCACGGGGCTGGGGTCGATCTGCGTGCTGAGGGGCAGGTCGCTCAGGTCGTACAGATAGTAGACGGTGTCGCCGTTGGGCCGCTCGACCTGGGCCACGTTGCCGTCGCCATCGTAGGCGGTCTGGGTGGTCAGCGGTGTCGCCAGGCCCGGCCCGCTCGTGGTGTCGCTGATGACCGCGTTGCGGGCGTCGTAGGTGCGCGTCTCGATCGTGGTGGCCGCGCCTGCGGTCCCGCCGGTGATGGCCACGGTGTTGCCCAGCGCGTCATACTGATACTGCGTCGTGTTGTTGGAGGGGTCGGTGGTCTGGGACAGGCGGCCCGCGGCGTCGTAGGCGCTCTGGGTGATGTTGCCCTGGGGGTCGCGCACCGATGTTTGCTCACTGGCGTTGTAGCTGTAGAGGGTGGTGCCGCTGACCGGGTTGGTGGTGGACACGAGGCGCTGCCAGGGGTCATAACTGCTAGTGGTCGTCTCGCCGTTGGCGTTGTTTGAGCGGATGACGTTGCCGTCGGCGTCGTAGCCCGTGCTGCTGGTGGGCGTGGCGCTGCTACCGTCGTAGAGGGTCACCTGCGGCAAGGTGGTGGAGACCTGGCGGCTGAGGTGGTCGTAGGCCGTGGTGGTGGTGTTGCCGTTGGCCGCGGTCACGCCCGTCTGGTGGCCGTCGCCGTCATAGCCGTAGGTGGTGGTGACCGGCCCGGAGGTGGTGACGCCGCTGAGGGTGGTGGTGAGCGGCGGCGTGCTCTCACTCTGCAGGTCGCCCTGCGGCGTGTAGCTGTCGGCGCGGGTGTAGAGCGGCGCTTGCACGGGGTCGAGTTGGGGCGTGGGCGGCACGATGCTGCCATCCGTACTGGTGGTGCGCAGGCTGCTCGGCACGACGCCGCGCCCGTCCATGGTGCTGGTGCGCTCCCCGTACGGGTCATAATGGGTGACGGAGGCGCGCCACTGCTGGACGTCGCTGCAGGTCCCCAGGGGCTGCACCGCCGGCGCTCCTGGCGCGCGGACCACGGCGTTGGGGCAGAAGCTGTTGCCCTGGTCGCTCGCCAACATGGTGGTCGTGATCGGGGAGTGGAACGCGTTGTAGGCGTACAGCGTGACGCCGCCTTCGGGCTTGTCCGTCTCCAGCAGGTCATGGGTGGTGGGGTCGTAGCGATTGGTGATCAGCGAGGTGGTGGGGGTGTTGCCGGGGACGTAGAGGCCGACCGCGGGCAGGGTGGTCTGGGTCAGCAGGCCCACGCTGCCGCCCGGCCCCA
>JAABUX010006511.1_pt1 | contig 13921 bp, 16 predicted proteins | sample 5561851 | NCBI WGS metagenome assembly JAABUX01 (sample SAMN10711883, study PRJNA513361) | rock metagenome | isolation source: Antarctica rocks | place: Antarctica: Victoria Land, Richard Nunatak red sandstone | collected 2016-01-03 | reverse complement strand
GTTAGTCTAGACTCACACGGTGGCTTTTCTTCGCCTGGCCTCTCTTGGTACCACTGTCCCGCTTTACGTTGGTAGCCGTAATATCTACATCGACAACACGGCTTTAGTCGTCGCTTTCCCGACAGAAGATAGCGATATTAGTGCCAATGCTCTCACGGGCAATGGAGGTCAGGTCAACATTCATACTTCTGGGATTTTTGGTATCCAGCCCCAGCCAGCGGACACTTCTCACAGTGAGATCACGGCGAGTTCTACAGGTGGTGGCATCAATGGAGTAGTCAATATCAATACGCTTGATGTTGACCCCAGCCGTGGGTTAGTGGCTCTGCCGGTGGTTTTAGCTGATGCTTCAAAGCAGATTGCCCAAGGCTGTGCCGCAGGCAATAGGACAACAGGCAGTCGCTTCATCGTCACCGGACGCGGTGGCTTGCCCGCCAATCCTAGTGAGCCACTCAGCAGTGATACGGTATGGTCAGACACTCGTCTATTAGCGGCAAAGGTGCAGCCGCACTTACAGACTGGCTCTGCCCCGAAGCCATCTCCCCCAGCTGCCGTTGCCATCGTGCCAGCGACTGGATGGGTGTTTAACGGCAAGGGTGAGGTGACTCTCACAGCCTCTGTACCGAGTGATCCGATTCAAGTTCCTTGGTTGACTCCTGCCTCCTGCCAGGCTCAATAAAGGGCGTTGCAGGTTAATGTCAGCAAGAAGCTTTGAAGTACCTATCAGTAGTGAAGCGTTGACTTTTTGGCTTTTTGAGCTGGCGCTGCTTCATACCAACGTTGGCACTTCTCGGCCATTGCTGTCGCCATCTCACTTGCCTCTCTTAGTTTTTGTTCAGACATTTTCGCTAATTCAAGAATTTCAAGCAACTCTTTTTCCTTTGGTATTTCTTGCGTCATCAACAATTCTCCAATTCAAACATCATCTGTAGGCAGCTATCCTTCAAAGCGGCTCTGGCGATTTAATGGGTTTGACAAGGCTGTGGCCGATTTTTCTCCTTAAAGTATTCTGTATGGTAGCGGTGATTGAGTGCCTGCTTAGCTGCTTTAACTGCGGCCTTAAGATGAGCATCCGAGAGTCCATTATCGGCAGCGGCGGAAATGACCCAGGCTAACTGCTGTGGAGACAAATGACCGATTCCCAAGGCAATCTCGGCAGCCACCCCGTCGGGTTTACCGTGGGCGATCGCTGCTGTATTTACCAAACTTGCTGGTGATGGATGAGGTTCATTTGGCGGAACATCTAGATTTGGCTCAATACTAGGCAAAAGCTGCTGCTCTTTCGATTTCGGTTCGCTCACTAGGTTTTGAGGCTTGAGTTCCTCAAGTTGCAATTGCTTAATCAAAATCCGTTCTCTTTCCCCTTCATCCAGTGCTACGATGGCGGAGTTCACGCTAGGCCGCCCTGTAATCAGGCCGTGCTGCCCAGCAAATAAGGGATGCTCCTCAGTGACAACAACGCGAGTGCGTTCCTTTAGGGTCTCCTCGCTTGTGCATCTAAGCTGCAGTTCTTGGGATGGATAGGTTGGTAACCACTCAGTATCCGTCACATCTATCGATTTAAAGCAGGTAGTCGGTTTCTTAGGTTCTTTACTCTTTGAAAGGAACTTAAGTGCATCCTTGAAGCCAAAATCGGCAACGGTTGCCGATTTTTCAATCCGCTCCCACTCACGAGCAACTTCCATATAGGCACGCGCTGTCCGCTCAGGAATATCAGGACAATTTTCCTTCAGCCACATAAGCCAACGCCCAGAGGTTGATTCCTTCACCTTAGATTTGGCCTTAAGTAAGAACTCCCCTGTCCTGCAAGCATGAAGGAGAGAGGCTCTGTAAGCTTCCTGGCACAGATGATGCTCTTGATTGATGACAATAGCTAATTCAGATAGCGAAAGCTCCCGCTCCATTGCCGGAGCGAGCTTTGAAGCATCCGAATCAGTCACCTGCAAATTTGCTCTATTGAGGGCTGGAGTAATTGGCGACCCTTGAGTGACAGCTAGGCAACCATCATCTGTCGATGTTGGCTCCTTGAAAGGTAAAAGTTTAGCTGATGAGAAAATCAAGGCCTTATTCATGGCTGTACATCCATCGTCCTCAGGAGCAATACAGCGATAGAACTTGCCAGTCTATTGCAACTAGCTAGCCAATTTGATATATTCATCCTAAAGCTACCCTCTTAAGAGGGTTGTGAAATAGAACAGTTGAACTAGAGGCACCCGCGGCAACGGGTGCTTTGCCGCTTGAGAGCTATTCCCCTGCGGCAGGCAATACCCAGAGTTTTGGAGTACTACTGAGCACTTTGTTGAAAAATAGACGCCTTTGGATTTGTAAACAAGCTACTATTGTTTTAGACTTCGAGGCATCGTAAAACTGATTCTATGGTGTTATTGTCTAATTCGTCAACTGGTGCCAAAGAAAAATTTTTACAGCTCTCATACTCTGTTCTAGCGGAGATGACGGGAGTAGATGCTCCTACTTGGTCTAAATGGCTTAACGGAACGAGGTCACCTACATTAGATACTCTTCGTGGAGTTGCGGGTGCGTTGGATATGTCGTTAGCTGAATTCGTAGCAGCTTTTGAGGAACGTCGCCGTTGGACGATCAAGCAGCGAGAAAAGTAGTATACGCACGTTCAGCTCGCCTTGGTACAATGCCACAAGTAGATGGTTTGCTGATAGAGACAGGTTTGGCACAATAGCGGTCGGCATGCAGACTATGTCACGCCGAACTTTGCTGTGCGCTCACTTCCCGTACAAGTTGCTCAATCTGAGCAGCCTTCTGCGGGTTGCGCTGTGCTTTGTACAAGTCCCCGGCTGTTTTCAGGGAAGCGATCGCCTCCTCTATATTGTCTTGTTTAATTAGAGCAGTTCCTAGCCGCAGGTGAGCGTCTACATTTTTGGGAGAGAGGCGAATCACTTCCCGGAACTGGTCAATCGCTTCCATTGGCAGATTTAGCTGCATTAAAACATCCCCTAACAGCAGGTGAACCATGTCATTACTAGGGTGTCGGGAAATCACTTGACGAAAAGCTATCTCTGCACCTTTGTAGTCTTTTTGCTGATAAAGACTGACCCCTTGGTTGAATGTGTTTGAAGTAGCGATACCCTCCCGAATCACAAAACCGACGACTATTAGACCAAGACCAACTACGACGGCGGCAATCACATAACTTTGTTGAGGCGTTAGCATAGCAGGAGCGACCAGTTTAAGCAGTTGCACATCAATTTCAAGCAAGAAGACAGGCGGCTGGGAAAATCAGATATTCGAAGAAAAACAGTTTCCAAATAAACTGATAGAAACTCGTAATTGCACTCTTATCCTGCAAATCTACATAGAGACTCCAGTACCACATCAAACTCAGCGCCACCAAATGAGTGATCACGAGGAATACTTGATTGACCGAAGGGAGCCACAGCACCCCAGCAATAATCATGCTTAGATAGCATACAGTTAACACCCAACGTGCGATATTAAACACTGTTTGCTGACCGAGCTGAATTGTGAGAGTGGTAATGTGGTACTGGCGATCGCCCTCCAGATCGGGAACGTCCTTAAAGATGGCGATCGCAAACGTAAACACTACAACAAATAGCGTCAGTGCCCAGACCGAAGATGGAATTGTCTGATTTCTTTGCAACACCCAACTAAAGTGTAGAAACAGCCCTAAATTGACAATTGCCCCTCGCACCGTAAAGATACACAGTGCCGCCCAAAAAGGAAACCGCTTCAACCGGATGGGTGGTAAAGAATAAACAGTTCCAATCGCCAAACTAAGCCCCACCATACCCAACAGAAACGGTCCTAGCAGCCAAGCCAACAGCAACGCCAAACTACCAGTAATTCCAACAATCAGCCGACCTGTCCGCAAAGAAAACTCACCAGCAGCTAGCGGCAAATGCGGCTTATTAATCCGGTCAATTGCCACATCTTCCAGCTGATTCAGCCCCACAATATAGACATTGCCACATAGACAAGCAAGCCAAGATCCCAACAGCTGGCGACTCTGAGTGCTAGAACCGGGGTCGTAGATCGCCAGCGCCATCAAATACAGCCCCAAAACACTCAAGCTCGTGCCAACAATCGTATGAGGCCGGGAAAACTTCCAAAAAGCATAAAGCCAGCCGCCTAACTGCTCAACCCAGCCGTACTGAGAACTAGAATTTTGCCCAGAAATCTGACTCATCAACTCCTCTTTCTCTGCGCCCTCTGCGCCTTGGCGGTTCGTTTCTTTCGTTTCTTTATTTACTCGCACAAAGCAACCCAAATCGAATCAACCCACGCTGATAACCCCGACGCATCAACCCAAGCGACAGCGCCGCTTGAATTGTGTCCCACCCGGAACAGAGCAAGCCCCAAATCGCACTGGGGTTGAAAGCCGAATCAATCACCACATCCCAAAACGGTGCAACAGCTGTTGACCAATCAGCCGTGCGGAAGTTTTTGAATGAGAGATTGTGCGCGATCTCCTCATACTCTGGCAACGAAATCACATAAGGTAAACAGTACACCTGATAGATGTCCGCTAGATGTTTTTGTTCATCCGCCGTTAACGGACCACCTGCCTCATCAGTAGGGCGATGACACCAGGTCACCATAATCAAAGTCCCTGCTGGCTTCAGCACCCGGTAGCACTCCTGCAAGAACTTTTCCTTATCGGGCATATGTTCGCCGCTTTCTAAAGACCACACTAGGTCAAAAGAGTCATCAGCAAAGGGCATATTTAGCGCGTCTGCCACCTGGAACTGAGTTTTTTGATTCAGTCCAGCATCAGCAGCACGTTCTTTGGCTCTGGCGACTTGGACGGGGCTAAGAGTAATACCAGTCGCTGTGGCGTTAAACTTCTGCGCTAGGTAGAGAGAACTGCCCCCAATCCCGCAGCCCACATCGAGGATATTATAGGCTTGCTGCACCTCTGCCCAATGCAAGAGTTCTTCAATCAAGTCAATTTGCGCTCTTCTGCGGTCTTTTTTCTGGTTACCATCTGGACCATAGTAGCCATGGTGCATATGTTCACCCCACACCTGTTCCCATAGACCAGAGGAGGCGTCGTAGAACTGCTGAATTTTGTGATAAAGTGTCGCCGTCATGAAGTTTTAGCGTTAAGGCAGACCGGAATTAGCGTAACAGATTTAACTTTTGATCTTTAAATTTTTCTGGCTTCGGGCAAAATTAGCATGGCATCGCCGAAAGAATAGAAGCGATAAGAAGAAGCGATCGCTTCCTGGTACAGTTCCAACAAACGCTGCTGACCAATTAAAGCACTAACCAACATCAGCAAACTCGAGCGGGGTAGATGAAAATTTGTAATTAGTCCCTCTACCACACGCCATTGATAGCCCGGATAAATAAACAACTTGGTCTTACCACAAAACGGTTGCAGTTGCCCAGATTGAGCTGCCTCCTCCAAAGCTCGTACTACAGTTGTTCCCACTGCAATAATCCGACCTTTCTGAGACTGAGTTGCGCTGATTTGCTCCACCGTTTCTGCTTTAACATCGATCCATTCCTCATGCATCTTGTGGGCTGTAATGTCTTCTACATCTACCGGTCGAAACGTTCCTACCCCAACATGGAGAGTTACAAAAGCCGAACTTATACCTCTTTCCTGCAACTGACTCAGTAACTCTGGTGTAAAATGCAGCCCAGCTGTTGGGGCGGCGATCGCTCCAGGCAACTGGGCATACACTGTCTGGTACTGTTCCATATCCGCCTGGGAGTCCGTGATATAGGGCGGCAAAGGTACCTGCCCAAACGAATCCAACAGCTGAATCAAAGACACCCCATCTGGCAAGTCAAATTGCAACAGACGTCCCCCAGTCGCCTCATCCGCTTCCAGAACCGTAGCACTCAGACCCTCTCTGTTTCCTGGGCGAGCACAAGGCACCGCCCCTACATCTCTGTGTCCTCTGCGACGGGCAGTCCACTCAAGTCGGGAAACCCGCCCACGTGGCTGCCCTCCTCTTGGCGGTTCAAAAAAAATCCTCGCCCCCGGCTTCAATCGTCTCCCAGGTTTCACCAAAGCTAACCAGATATGATTTTGTCGCTCTTCCAACAGCAGCACCTCCACCAGCCCACCACTAAGTTTATGACCATACAGACGGGCTGGAATAACTCGTGTATTATTGAGTACTAGCAGATCTCCCGGCCTCAGCAATTCAGGTAAATCTCGAAAGACGCGGTGAGTGTAGTGAGTGGGAGAATCTACCACTAGTAAACGAGAGCTATCTCGAGGGCACGCTGGGTTTTGAGCAATCCGCTCTTTGGGGAGTTCATAGTCATACAGCGTTAATGTTCGGTCTAATTCCCCCTCACCTATAGTGTGGCTATCTGATAAGGGCGAAGACACTGACTCAAAATTCAGTAATTTTACCGTGTCAATAGGAGGATGAAAACCTTTATGATCTGTGTCCATATAACAACTCCTTTTCATGAAATGCTAACTGGGTAAAACTCCCTATCCCGATTTGGGTGGTTTTCCCCTATTGAGTGTGGTTGGTATTGCGCCAAGATAGTAAATGTTGGATTGGCTTGTCTTCCAAGGATGGATATGGACTATCTCTACTATCTTGCGAATGCCAGCCTCACGCTGAGGATCATTGAGTATCTACATGGCAAACCTCAAACGCCTGTCGCCTTTGTAACTGTCATCCACCAAATTGATGGCTGGGTGGTCAAAGTCAGAATGAATCCCCTCAATTCTCAGCATGATGGAGACTTCCGGGCTTTTTTGAATGAATTGGGAATTCCCTATGAACCGCCAATGCGGATAAATATGGCTCTTTGGAGTTTAGAGGCAGGACAGTCTCCCATTGATGTAATGCGTCGTTACCAGGTCGCCGTAGTTTCTCATGGTAATCCTGAGCGAGAAGAAATTGAAGCGTTTCGCCAGCAGTTCGTCAGAGGGCTTGGATACTGTCCAGAAACTTTGGCTTAAGAAGGGTTCAGTGGTCACTCCTTGACCCTTCTTCTAATCGAAAGCTGAGGGGATATAGTCTTGCAGGCTCAACTGGACTCCTGATATAACTTTGACTTGCCCCAGTTGGACTGGCAAAAGCAACGATTCAGCCGAGCTTGACACTGCAATTGGTGTCTCAGACAGTCTATCGCCTTCTTTTGGAGATGGCCTTTGACAGCTTACAAGCGCGACATCAAATCGGCACGGTTGACTTGCCAACTTAGGATAACGCGCCAAAAAGCACCGAGCAGTCTGCCAGAGCTTCGCTTGCTTTTGCGGTGTAATTGACAGTAAACCCCCAGCATCCCAATTGCCACGACTGCGGGTCTTGACTTCAACAAACGTTATGAAGGGCGAATTTTCTGTAGCTTGTTGTCCATGGCTTAACGTTTGCTGTTGTGCCAAGGGTTCGCGGTGAGCAATTATGTCGATTTCTCCCCAACGGCAACGCCAGCGGCGGTGCAAAACCATCCAACCTGTAGACTGTAGCCATTGAGCAACTAGCTCTTCTCCTAAGACACCAATATCGGGATAATGAGATGAAGAACGGTTTGCCATTGGCTCGAACCAGCATGAAATGTAGGATGAACAATCGGATTACAACAATCTTACTCAGTTTATTACTCTGGGTAGTGGTAAGTATAGGTGTCTTAAGCTGGGTTAACGATTCCCCAGCCCTGGCGCTCGACTACAACCAAGAAAGCTTGGTCAACACTGACTTCTCAGGTCGCGACTTGACAGACTCCAGCTTTACTAAAGCCAATATGCGTAACAGCAACCTGAGCCACACTAACTTGCAGGGTGTAAGTTTCTTTGCAGCAAATCTAGAATCGGCAAATCTGGAGGGAGCCAACCTGATCAATGCCACTCTCGATGCTGCTCGCTTCATCAAAGCAGATTTGACAAATGCTGTATTAGAGGGAGCGTTTGCAGCTAACGCTAGGTTTGATGGTGCCATTATTGATGGGGCTGACTTTACCGATGTTTTGTTGCGTCAGGATGAGCAAGATAAGCTATGCAAAGTTGCCAAGGGCACCAATCCGACCACAGGGCGCAAAACCCGCGATACTTTATCCTGCTTTTAGCTGACGTGCTTCTATTTTGTCTGTTTATGAAGGAGTCAGGAGTCAGAATGAAAGCCTAAAACGTAACTAGAGCAACAGTTTAAGATTTTGGAAACACACATGGACGTGGATAAACCATCTGCGCTAATCTGCATATACCAGCGTTCGCGAGTTTAAGAATTTATCCGATCTTCTGACTCCTGACTCCTGACTCCTACTTTAGGCTGGTTCACAACAGGTCACAAACAGAGAATTGGCACTGCTGCTGTAGCTTCATACTGCGTAGTTTAGCCTGGTTGTATTCCTGGTAGTAGTATTCAGAGGTTTCAGGGTCGGTTGAGCCGTCTGTCTTTTGCCACAGCTCAAGAAAGTGACGATAGCGTTTTTCACATAGCACTTGCTCCATACGAGCAGTGGCAGCCTGGATAACTTGGGGAATGCGTTGCATCTGCTCCTGCTGGCTTTTTTCATCAGGGTGAAATAGGTAGGAAACCTGAGCTATCTCGCTCTCAAATTCTAGACACTGAACTTGCAGGTGTGAAATCAAATCTAGTTGAGTCTGAGTTGTAGAAACGCTATCTATTGCCTTTTGAGTGCTATCCGTGGACGAAACCTCTAAAATTTGTCGCCACAAAAACCGATGGTGGGAAAAGCTGAATTGTAAATCTTGCTCCTCTAGAATATCAACGATAGCCTGACGATGTTCGGGGCAATGTAGGTAAATCCGCAGTAGTGAAGCCTCTGCCTTTTCTAAAAGACTGCGACTGGGAGAAGAGGATGGGGAGAGGGGGGGATGGGGAGAGGAGCCAGCGCCGTGCGGGGGTCTCCCCCCATCCCCAGAGGGGGCCCCAATCCCCCCCCGTTGAGGCGACTGGCGTGGGGAGAAAGAGATTGCTCCACGCCTCTTTTCCCCTCTGCTCCTCTGCTCCCCTGCTCCTCTGCTCCCCTGCCCCGAGCTCCCCCATCCTTTTCCCGGGGTAATTTGAGCCAAAAGATTTTCTACATACTGCGATACGAGCCGATCTTCCCCCCGACTAAGTAATTCTGCACAGTGGCGAACATAATAATTACGAGTATCAGGGTTATCAATCAGTTTCAGTAACTTTACTAACTGCTGGGAAACTTGCTGAAACTGATTTGCTTGTTTCAGGTCTTGATTCGCCACAATTTGCTGAATCTGCCAATCTAGCCACAGCGGAGCAGTTGCCAGCAGTTCTCGATATTGCTCACCTCCGTCGCCCTTATCCTTGAGGTATTCATCAGCATCCTTGCCCTCAGGTAGGTTGAGAATCCGTAGCTGGATTTCACCTCGGTAGGCAAGGTTGGCAATTTCCCCAATCGCCCGAACAGAAGCCTGTGTCCCAGCTGCATCAGCGTCAAAGTTAAGTAGCAGTTGTTTGGATTCGGTATAGCGCAACAGCTGCCGTACTTGGTCTAAGCTGAGGGCGGTGCCGAGGGAGGCAACTGCGTTGGTGATACCGGTGGCGTGGAGAGCGATCGCATCAAAATATCCCTCCACTACCACAGCCTTATCCTCTCGGGAAATGGCAACACGGGCTTTGTCGAGGGCAAACAGGGTTTTGCCTTTACTAAATAGCTCTGTTTCTGGTGAATTTAGATACTTTGGAGCGAGTTGAGGGGAGATTGATTCTTCCCTCAAACTCGCGTGTTGTTCGTCACCCAAGGTTCTGCCGCCAAAGCCGATTACCCGCCCTTGGATATCATGGATGGGAATCATTAAGCGATCGCGAAATCGATCATAATAACCATCCCCGGTTTTTCGTGGCAGAATCAACCCTGCTTGTTCCACCAACTGCACTGGCTGGCGTTTGTCTTCAACTAAGTAGCGGTAGAGAGTTTCCCACCCAACTGGAGCATAACCCAAGCCAAACTGCTGAATTGTTTCTTCGCTCAGCTGGCGAGAGGATTGCAAATATGACCGAGCTAACTGCCCTTGAGATTGCCGCAGGGCGTGTTGATAAAACTGCGCCGCGATCGCCAGAGTCTCATATAGCTGCTCACGCAGCGACAGTTGACTTTGCAATTGTTGCCGCTGTTCTGGCTCTAGGGTTTGCACCGGCACCTGGTAGCGTTCACACAGATCCAGCACGACCTCACTAAAAGGGCGTTTCCCCACCTCCATCAGGAACTTAATCGCATTTCCTCCAGCACTACAGCCAAAGCAGTAGTACATCTGCTTGCTAGGGCTGACACTGAAACTGGGGGTTTTCTCATCATGGAAGGGACACAAGCCGACAAAGTCTTTTCCGCGCTTGCGTAGTACGACGTGTTCCGAGATGACATCTACGATGTCGGCTCGTTGCTGGGCTGCCTCAATGGTGTCAGGATGCAGACGGGGAATTTGCATATTTGAGGTTGGGAAACTAACTATGTTAAATCAAATAGGTGCGCCAAGTTAGAGCGCCGTCTTTGCCGGTAGATTGGGGAAGCACTAGACGCCAAGTTTTCCCTTCTTTCTGGCGTTGTAAGTAGATATCAAAAGAGTTTTGCTGCTGAGTCACTCGTCGTCTTGGTAGCTTGATTGTGAGGTCGTAGGTACCTCGGACTCGGTAGATAGGCAAATCTTGATTGACAAAGGTTTTTTTTTCAGTAATCACCAGTCGATTAATTTTAAAGCTGGGAGGGTGTAGTTGCTGGTTCTTCAGCTGGAGCGCAACAACTTCGTTAAGCTTAACTAGCGCACGCTGCACTATCTGGCTACTCGGTTCAAGTCCACCAGTGCCACAAGCTGTTAGTAGTCCCAGTAAAATGGCTATCAAAATTAGCCGCACCATCACTCCTTGTTGACGTCCTCCGCCCTAGCAATCTAAATTTCACACGCCTACTAAGCTAATCTGCACTTAAGTTGCATATTTTTTGTGTAGGTAGGGAATGGGGAACTCGGGGCCCCCACGCAGTGGGGATTAGGGGCATGGGCAGTGGGCAGTGAATAAGAAGCTTGAACAAGCTATTTTTAAGTCTTTCCCTACTCCCTACTCCCTATTCCCTACTCCCCACCTTAGCAGGGAACTTAAATGTCTTTCAGCCTACTACCGGAGGAAAAATCGGTGCTGACAACTGCCGAACTGCGATGGTTCAATCACGGCGCACTACCAGAAGAGATTTCATATTGGTTCAATTGTCTTGGCGATTATCTAGCACCACCAGAAGAACGTGAAGACCTCTATTTATCCTCGGTTGGCTGTGACTACCTGGGGATTAAACTTCGCCAAGGGCGGTTGGAAATTAAATGGCGTCAGGCAGAATTAGGCAGAGTGCGTTTTGCAGATAGGGTAGAAGCCAAGGCAGAGAAATGGGGCAAGTGGCTATGTGAAGACCGTACAGCAGAGAGCTTTCGGCTAACAGATGTGGTGGGGAAAAAAGCGTGGGTGAGTGTTAAGAAGGCGCGATCGCAGCGTCAATACCAATTTATTCCTGGCAAATCAATAATAGCTGTTCCAGTGACTGAATCAATTGACCAAGGCTGTAACGTAGAACTTACCCATCTAAGTATCAATGGAAATGCTTGGTGGAGTCTCGCCTTTGAAGCATTTGGGGAAGATGATTACCTGATAGATAATCTTCAAACTGTAGCCCACTGGGTGTTTAAGAATTATAGCGGTTGGGAGTTGCAATTTGAGGACTCTTATGCATATCCTATGTGGCTCTCATTTCCTGAGATTTCCGGAATTACTCTTGGCGGTATTGAAGTACCTCAACAGGGCTTCGAGGTTTAATATAAGCGCCATAAGTGCAGATTAGCTTATTACCCAAAAAGGAAGAGCATGTTATGAAGCATTTCACAAAAACTGTTGGTTTTTTGCGTCATCAGCGGTTTAAGCACTCTATTGGGGGCCCACTAATTCGTGTCCTCGGCAATATCGAACAGTTCTACCAGTCTCCTAGTCATCATAATGGTGCTAATCATCAGCACTTAATTTTGAATAATATCAAGGTCGAGTATAGCGAAGGTCTGCCGGATGGACTGAAAGTGTCGCCGCGAATTTTTGTGGCAATTCGGTTCGGCGACAACGAGGGACTGGTAGATCCTGTGCCGTTCGAGGAAGGAAAAATGACTCGGATGCAGGGTGAATACATAGACTCTGCCGATGCTTATCCCACTGACGATAACCCCGGTCTCTCTGTGCTCCACTTTACTCATCACCCGGCTGGATTTGTCGAGTTCCCTGTGCCTGGTCAAATTTACAGTTAATTAGGTTTGTAAGGGCGGCTGCAGCTTGTAAGCCGTCCTGAGAATTTGCCCAGCCAAGATAGCTGCACCGAAGCCATTATCAATATTCACCACGCCCACGCCAGCAGCACAAGAGTTGAGCATTGTCAACAGAGGAGCAAGGCCACCAAAACTAGCACCATAGCCTACACTTGTGGGAACTGCAATCACCGGAGAATCTGCAAGACCGGCAACAACGCTGGGCAAGGCTCCTTCCATCCCTGCTACGACAATCAGCACAGCCGCTGAGTCAATCACTTCCCGATTGCTCAACAAGCGGTGGATACCGGCAACACCGACATCCCAGAGTCGCTGTACTCGGAAACCAGAAAGTTCTGCTGTAACAGCTGATTCCTCTGCCACTGGCAAATCAGCTGTGCCAGCGCAGAGGATGCCAATCGTACCGGGATACTGAGGTTCTATTACAGCAGGAGCAATTGCACAAATCCGGGCAGACGGATAGTAGCGTAGACCAGCAACCTTTTCTTCCAGTTGGGCATAGACTGCCGCTTCAATGCGTGTCGCCATCACCACAGATCCGCTCTGGCGCATCACTTCCATAATTTGAGCAATCTGATCAGGCGTCTTGCCTGGTCCCCAGATTACCTCTGGAAACCCAGTTCTCAGGGTGCGATGGTGGTCAATTCTGGCAAATTCGCCCACTGGCTCATAGGCAAAGTGCTTGAGTTTTTCCAACGCCACAGTTGGAGTAACGTTACCAGCGGCAACGTCTTCTAGTAGCGATCGCAAAGCTTCAGGTTGGGTCACGGTGTTAGCTAAAACGATAAAGACCAAAGGATGAAGGTTGAATTCAAACTCCATCCTTCATATTCGATCCTTAACACGAGGCTTGAACCTTTGTTTAATTTTGTTCACGGTCTGGTAGGCTGGGCAGCTGAACATTCAGCTACCTGCTGACCTATTTGGGGATTGTACAGCCGCAAATAGTTCCAGTAATTACCAAAAACCTGCTTGACGTAGAGTTTTGTTTCTTCAAAGGGAATAGCTTCGACAAACCTATCTGGATCGGTCAATCTAAGTTCCCGCCGCCATTTTGCCACACGACCGCCACCAGCATTGTAACTAGCCACTGCCAATAGAGAGTTATTTTTGTATTGCTGAGAAGTCGAATCTAGTAACCAGGTACCCAAGTTGACATTGTCGTTAGGATTGTTTAAGTCATACGACCTGAGATGGAGATATTTAGCCCCTTGGTTGGCCATTTCCGGCATCAACTGCATTAAGCCAACAGCACCGGCTTTTGAGCGCAGGTACGGCATAAATTGGGATTCCTGTCGAATTAGAGCCGTTACTAGCAAGGGATTGAGCTGGCGCTTAGTTGACCAAGTTTGGATCGCTTCTGTAAAAGGTAGGGGATACAGAGCCTGCCAGTAAGCTGGCTGTTGCTTGAGCGAGTTGTACTGGGCTTGCTCATAGGGGGTGTCTCGGTCTTCCAGCTTAGACACCTGAGCGATTCCGGTCACATAATCGCCTACCCTTTGCCGCAGCAGACCGTTGGTAAACTGTTCGGTTACGGTGGGATGAAGCCGGTTTTGAAATTGCGTTTGCCAGAGAGTCCAGGCATCTCGGTCTTGTCCTAACTGGTAAAGTTCTTGCAGTACAGCCGCTCCAGTTGGTAACACTGGGCGCTCGGTGGGTAGCGCTAATTTTGGG
>JAABUX010006506.1_pt1 | contig 13928 bp, 11 predicted proteins | sample 5561851 | NCBI WGS metagenome assembly JAABUX01 (sample SAMN10711883, study PRJNA513361) | rock metagenome | isolation source: Antarctica rocks | place: Antarctica: Victoria Land, Richard Nunatak red sandstone | collected 2016-01-03 | reverse complement strand
CATCGGCACCGCCGCGCGCCAGGGCGTAAGCGCCTACCAGGCCATCCAGCAAACCTTACGCGGGCAGACCGCTCCCTACCCGGGTTGAGCAGATACCACATTGCACAGCTTGACTGAGGGATCTGACTGGGTGGGACACTTCTTCACTGTCACCGAGTGGTCGGGCGTTCCGCGGCTATGCGAGCCAGAAAAACATGCCGACCTTACCTGGCGGTCAGTCCACGACCTGCCGGGCGAGACGATACCCTACGTCCGCCAGGCCCTGATCTGCATAGATCAGGGCGTGCGCTACTCAGAGTTTGGGTGGGCGACGCTTGCCGGCGGCTGAACAACCGTAAGGGCCGGTTCAGGGTAGGTGCGACTAATCTTGCTCTACTCTGTATAAACAGAGCTGAGGAAACAGGCAGATGACCACAGAGGACTTCATCAGTTGTGCGTTGTCGAACTCAGCCAATGCTGCGCTCCTGTCCCGTCTGCCGTCTCTTGCCCTCCCTCAATGCCACATTACGGCTGGCTGCCTATTCCAGGCGACCTGGAACCACTCGTGTGAGCACCCTGCTGATTGGGGAGTCAGGGACTACGACATTTTTTATTTCGACGACCGCGATCTGTCCTGGGATGCGGAAGACATGGTGATCCAGCGCGTCAATGCCCTCACTGGCGATCTCGGGATCAGCGTGGAAACCCGAAATCAGGCGCGCATCCATCTCTGGTACGAGAAGCGTTTCGGGGCCGGTTACCCCCAGCTTGCCTCCGCCCGGGACGGGATTGACCGTTTCCTGATCTCTTGCACTTGCGTCGGAGTCGAGGTGGCCAGCGGTGAGCTGTATGTGCCGAACGGTCTCCAGGACCTGGAAAAGGGCATTCTGCGGCCAAACCCCTCGAACTCCCGAGCGGAGCGCTTTGTAGAGAAAGCCAAAGATTACCAGGCACGTTGGCCATGGCTAACTGTTGTTGGTTAAAAGAAGGTGGTCACATCCGCCCGGGTAGTGGGACACCCTAATGCCTCCTATGCCGGTGCGTGTCCACTTCGAAGCCACTCCCGCCATTTCGCTGGTGGTTACCAAGCGAGTGATTTTGACCTCTAAGCCTGGTAAACCTTGCCCGGCGCCATCGCCGCCGTGTCCACGTTGGCCCGCGCCGGCACCCGCCCGACGCGGTTCCAGACGGCATACAGCGCCGGCACGAAGCACAGCGTCAGCGCCGTGGCGCTCACCAGCCCGCCCATGATCGCAATCGCCATCGGACCCCAGAACACCGAGAACGCCAGCGGCACCAGCGCCAGGATCGCCGCGGCGGCGGTCAGTACGATGGGGCGGGTCCGGCGCACGGTCGCCTCGACGATGGCCTCCGCCATCGGCAGGCCGGCCCGCACGTCGGTGTCGATCTGGTCGACCAGGATCACCGAGTTGCGCATGATGATCCCGGCCAGCGCAATGAAGCCCAAGGTGGCGACGAAGCCGAACGGCGCCCCGGTCAGCAGCAGCGCCGCGCTCACGCCGATCAGGCCGAGCGGCGCCGTCAGGATCACCATCGCCACCCGGCCGAAGCTCTGCAACTGCAGCATCAGCAGCGCCACCATGACGAACACCATCAGCGGCATGACCGCGTTCACCGAAGCCTGGCCCTTGGCGCTTTCCTCCACTGCGCCGGCCGTCTCGATCGAGTAGCCCGGCGGCAGCGCGGCCTTGATCGCAGCCAGCGTCGGCAAAACCTGCGCGGTCACGACCGGCGCCTGGGTGTTGTCCGCGATGTCGGCGCGGACCAGCAGCATCGGCGTGCGGTTGCGGCGCCAGACCGTCGGCGCCTCGACGCCGTAGGATATGTGCGCCACCTGGCCCAGCGGCACCGTGCGCCCGCCGGCGGCAATCGGCAGCTCCGCCAGTTCCGCCAGGTTGCCGCGCTCCGCCGCCGTGGCGCGGACCAGCACGGGGATCAGGTCGGTGCCTTCCCGGTACTGGGTCAGGGCCACGCCCTGCAGCACGGCCTGCAGCGCGGTGGACACGTCCTCGCTGGTCAGGCCGAGCAGCCGGGCCTTGTTCTGATCGACCTCGACCTGCACGGACTTGGCGGCATTGCCCCAACTGTCGCCGACGTTGCGCAAATGCGGGTTGGCGCGCATCTGCATCCGAACCTGGTCCGCGACGCCGCGCAGCACGAGCGGGTCGGGGCCGAGCACACGGAACTGCACGGGGTAGCCGACTGGCGGCCCCAGTTCCAGCCGCCCGCTGCGCATCCGCACGTCGGGGAAGGCGCCGCTGTCGGACAGGGCATGCAGCCGGGCCAGCATGGCTTCCCGCGCCGGGATGGACCGCATGTTGGCGACCACCTGGGCGAAGTTCGCGTTCTCCAGCTCGGGCGCGGAGGCCAGGAAGAAGCGCGGGGCGCCGCTGCCGACGTAGCCGACCCAGGACTTCACCCCGGGGTCGGCGGCCAGCACGGCGTCGAGCCGGTCCACCTCGGCTGCGGTCGCGGCGTAGGCGCTGCCTTCCGGCAGGCGCACGTCGATGATGACCTCCAACCGGTCGGAGTTCGGGAAGAACTGCTGCGGCACCCGGGTGAAGCCCACGACAGCCGCGACGAAGGCCAGCACCGTCGCGCCGATCACCGCCCAGCGCCAGCGCACGCACCAGCCCACGACCCGGCGCACCCCGCGGTAGGCGCGCGTGCCGTACACGTCGTGGCCCGCATGGGCGCGGACCTCCGGCAGCAGGCTCGCGCCCAGCAGCGGCACGAACAGCACGGCGACGATCCAGGACAGCACCAGCGACATGCCGACCACGCGGAAGATGTCTTGGGTGTACTCGCCGGTGCTGGACTGCGCGAGGCCGATGGGCAGGTAGCCCGCCGCCGTCACCAGCGTGCCGGTCAGCATGGGGAACGCCGTCGAGGTGTAGGCGAAGCTGCCGGCCCGCATGCGGTCCCAGCCCTGCTCCAGCTTCACCGACATGGTTTCCACGGCGATGATCGCGTCGTCCACCAGCAGGCCCAGCGCGATCACCATGGCCCCGAGCGAGATGCGCTGCATGTCGATGCCCAGGATTTTCATCCCCACCAGCACGCCCGCCAGCACCAGCGGCACGCTGATGGCGACGACGATGCCGGTGCGCCAGCCGAGGCTCGCGAAGGACACCAGCAGCACGATGGCCAGCGCCTCGAAGAAGCTTTCCTGGAAGTCGCCCACGTCGGCCGCCACAACCTCCGCCTGGTCATGCACGCGGCCCATCTGCACGCCGAGCGGCAGAGTGGGCGCCACCTCCGCCACCCGCGCCTCCACCCGGCGCCCGAGGTCGAGCAGGTTGCCGCCGTCGGCCATCGAGATCGCCAGGCCCAGCGCGGGCTTCCCCTTGAACCGCATGGTGGAGACCGGCGGATCGACGGTGCCGCGCATGACCGTCGCGATGTCGCCCAGCCGCACCAGCCGCCCGCCGGCCTGGAGGGGCAGTTGCTTCAACTGCGCCGCGCCGTCGATCCCGGCGCCGGTGCGGACGAAGATGCGGTCGCGCGCCGTCTCCACGAAGCCGCCGGCGACCACGCTGTTCTCCCGCTGCACGGAGGCCGTCACGTCCTGCATGGACAGGCCGAACTGCGCCAGGCGCCGGGGGCTGAACTCGACCGTGATGCGCTCGTCCTGCTGGCCCAGCAACTGGACTTTGGCGACGCCGGGCACGGTGAGCAGGCGCTCCCGCACGTCCTCCGCCACGTGCTTCAGCTCCGGCAGGGTGAAGCCGTCCGCGGTGAGCGCGTAGACCAGGCCGAACACGTCGCCGAACTCGTCGTTGAAGGTCAGCCCCTGCACGCCAGGCGGCAGGCTGGGCGCGAGGTCGGCCAGCTTCTTGCGGACCTGATACCACAGCTCCGCCGTGCGCCGCGGCGGCGTGTCGTCGCGCAGCGTGATGATCGTCGCGCTGTTGCCGGGCTTGGTCTGGGTGTCCGCGTGGTCGAGGAAGGGCAGCTCCTGCAGCTTGCGCTCGATCCGGTCGGTGACTTCGCGCGCCATCAGCTCGGCGGAGGCGCCGGGCCAGTTGGCCGTCACCACCATGTTCTTGATGGTGAAGGGCGGGTCCTCCGCCCGGCCAAGCTGGAAGTAGGCCCAGACGCCGGCCGCCGCCACGGCCAGCATGGCGAACCAGGTCAGCGTGCGGTGGCGCAGCGCGAGGGCGGACAGGTTCATCGCTGCGCTCCCCCCCAGGCGACGACCGTCAAGGCGGGATCAAGCTGCGTCACCCCCGCCGTCACCACCTGCTCGCCGGGCCGCAGCCCGGCGGTGATGGCGACATGGTCCTCCTGATACGCCGCAACCGTGACCGGGCGGGGCACCGCACGGTTCTGCTGCTCATCCAGCACCCAGACGCAGGGCTTGCCGTCGCAGTCGCCCAGGGCGGCGGCGGGCAGGATCGCGACCGGCCCGGCGCCGCGCCCGGTGAGCCGCACCGTCGCCGTGCCGCCCAGCGCCAACTGCTCGCCAGGCGCCTGCACCGCGATGCGGATGGCGAAGGTGCGGCTGGCCGGGTCGGCCCGCGCCGCGACCTCCCGCACATGGCCGGTGAAGGATCGGGACGGGTCCGACCACGGCACGACCGCGATCTCGTCGGCGGCGCGCAGCTCGGGCAGGCGGTTCTCCGGCAGGTCGACCAGCACCTCGGTTTCCGCGGTCTGCGCCACGGTCATCACGGTCTGGCCGGACGACACCACCTGGCCGATGTCGACCGGCAGCCCCACCACGACGCCGTCCGCGTCGGCGGACAGGGTGCCGTAGTTCTGCTGCGACAGCGCCAGCGCGTACTGGCGCTGGGCCTGCGCCAGGCGGGCGTTGGCCATCATGTTGGCCGCGACGCGCTTCTCGCGCTCCGACGCCAGGAAGGAGGGCGAGGAGCGCCCCAGGTTCTCGTAGCGCTGGAACTCCAGCCGGGCGTTCGTCGCGTCGGCGGCGGCGGCGGCCATGGCGTTCTGCGCGGACCCCGCCGATAGCGCCAGGTCTGCGGGGTCGAGCCGGGCGAGCACGTCGCCGGCATGGACGCGAACACCCAGGTCCACGGGCCGGGCGATGATCTTGCCGCCGACCCGGAACGCCAGGTCGGTCTGGCGCCGGGCCTGCACCGTGCCGGAATAGGTCAGGGTTTCCCGCGGCTCGGTGAAGGCCACGGCCTGGACCCGCACCGGTCGCGGCGGCGCTTCCGCCTGCGTGGGGGCCGGCTTGTCGCAGGCAAAGAGCGCGAGGCAGGCAAGCAGGGCGGCGGTTCGCATCGGCGTCGTCCCAAAGGAGGTCCGCCGGAGACCTTAGATCACCACCGTTAGGTTAACAATGGTAATTCAATAGGGTGATCTACGGGGGGTGATCTACGGGGCCGAAAGGCCCCGCACCGCCGTGTCCAGCACGGTTTCGATCAACAGGTCCGGCGGGGACTCGACATGGGCGGACAGGTCGATCAGCAGGGCGGTGACGCCGTGCAGGCTGGCCCAAAGCGCCTCCGCCACCAGGAGCGGGTTGCCGGGGCGGAACTGCCCGGCCTGCATCAGCTCCGCCACCCCGCGTTCCAGGATGGCGAAGGAGCGGTTGGCGGCGTCAACCTCGATGCAGTCCAGCTTGCGCCGGCCCGGCGCAGCCGGCGCCAGCATCTTGGCCAAGAAGGTCAGCCGGTAGCCGTCTGGCCGGGCACGCCCGAACGCCACGTAGGCGTGCAGGCCCGCACGGAACCGTTCAAGCGGGGTCGCCGCCGGGTCCTGGCTGGCCTCGAGCACGGCCAGCATCTCGGCGAACGTCGCCTCGGCGATGGCTTGCAGGATTGCGTCCTTGTCGGTGAAATAAACGTACAGCGCGGTCGCCGACACGCCCACGGCCTCCGCGAGGCGGCGCATGGTGGTGTGCTCGAACCCTTCCTCCAGGAACAGGCGCTGGGCCGCGAGCAGGATCTCGGCCCGGCGCGTGGCGCCTTGGCCACGCGGCTTGCGGAGGCGGGGACCGGTGAGGACTGCATCCATAATTGGACGTTGCTTGGTCACAATGCGGACCGGGGGTCAATGCGTCCAAGGGTTCATCAGCCAACACGCCGGGGCGTGGCCTGCATCTTGCAGCGCAGCACGGAGGGCGGGCATCGTGCCGGGCCAACGGAAAGGACAGCAGCCGTGCAGCCATCGGAAACCGCCTTGCAGGCCGACGCCCCGCCCGCCCCGGCGCCCGGCTTGGCGTGCGGCCCGGAGCGCGACGCCGCCGCCCTGCTGCACCTCATCGGCGAGACCCGCGCCCGGGCGGTGCAGGACCCGTTCGGCAACCCGGTGCTCACCGCGGCGCTGGCCATCAGCCGGCAACTGGACGAGGGCCGGCTGGACGAGGCGCAGCTCGCCGGCATCGTCGCCTTCCTGCGCGACGCGGCGGCCGGCGAGCGGGCCGGGCGGCTGTCGGAGTACGTGGGCGGCGCCGATCTGGCCGGGTCCCAGGTGGCGATTGTCCAACTGGCGGAGCGCCTGGTGCGGCCCAACCCGGAGGACAGCCCGCTGCCGCTCCGCGAGGTGCGCACCCTCATGGAGCGTCCGCGCTACGCCTGCGTGTTCACGGCGCATCCCACCTTTGCCCTGTCGCCCCCCGTGTATGCCGGCATCGCCGGGGCGGCGAGCGGCGGGCAGCCCGGCGGCTACCCGCCCTCCCACCGCCCGTCGAAGCCGACGCTGGAAGAGGAGTTCGACGCGGCCAACGCCGCGATCTCGCACGGGCGGGACGCGCTCGACGCGCTGTGCGGGGCGCTGCTGGACGCGGCGGGCGCGGCGTTCCCGCAGGCCTGGACCGGGCTGAACCCGGCGCCGGTGGTGCTCGCCTCCTGGGTCGGCCTCGACACGGACGGGCGCACCGACATCGGCTGGTGGGACAGCCTGCGGCTGCGGCTGCGCACCAAGCGGCTGGGCCTGGCGCGGCTTGCCGCCAACGTTGCGGGCCTGCCATGCGCCGCCGCCCTGCACAGCCGCGTGGAGCAGGCCCTTGCCGCCGTGGACGCGCAGCTTGCCTTGGCGCCGTCCGGTCCCGACCCGGCGGCGGTGGCGCCGTTCGCCCGCGCGCTCATCGACGGGCGGGGGAGGCGCTGCTGTCGCCGGAACCGCTCTTGCCGCTGTTCGCCGGCGCCATCGCCCGGGCGGACAAGACGGCGCAGCGCCGCCTGTGCGTCGCCCGGGCGGGCGCGCTGGCGCACGGGCTTTGCCTCGCCCGCGCGCATTTCCGGCTGAACGCGACGCAGGTGCACAACGCCGCCCGCCTGCGCCTCGGCCTCGACGACCCGCCGGCCGACCGCTCCCGCCGCCGCACGCTGCTGGCCGGGATCGACGACGCGCTCGACGCCGTGGAGGCGGAGCCGGTGGATTTCGGGGCGCTGCTGGACGAGCAGTCCTCGGCGATGCGGCTGATGATGCTGGTGGCGCAGATCGCCAAGCACATCGACCGGCACACCCCGGCGCGGTTCCTGATCGCCGAAACCCGCAGCGGCTACACCCTCTTGGCGGCGCTGTGGCTGGCGCGGGCCTGCGGCGTCGAGCACCAGATCGAGATCAGCCCGCTGTTCGAGACCGCGGACGCGCTGGAGGAAGGGGTGCGCGTGCTGGACGAGGCGCTGCGCTCCCCGCACTACCGCGCCTACGTGCGCGGGATCGGCCGGGTGTGCCTGCAGTTCGGCTACTCGGATTCCGGGCGCTACCTCGGGCAGCTTCCCGCGAGCTACCTGGTCGAGCGGCTGAAGCTGCGTTTGGTCGAGACGCTGGGCCGGCATGGCTTGGGCGACATCGAGGTCGTGCTGTTCGACACGCACGGCGAGAGCATCGGACGCGGCGCGCATCCCGGGTCGCTGGCCGACCGGCTCGCCTACCTGTCGCCGCCCGCCGCCCGCGCGGCCCTGACCACCAGCGGCCTGCGGGTCCGCGAGGAAAGCAGCTTCCAGGGCGGCGACGGCTACCTGCTGTTCGACACCCCGGCCTTGGCGCTGGCCAGCATCGCCCGGGTGGCCGAGCATGTGTTCCAGGACCCGCCGGCGCAGCCCGATCCGATCTACGAGGAGGGCGACTTCGCCGCCGGGTTCTTCGCCACGGCATCCAACGCCATGCAGGAGCTGGTGGAGGACCCCGGCTACGCCGCCCTGCTCGGCGCGTTCGGCCCGGCGCTGCTGGACCCCACCGGCTCCCGCCCCAGCGCGCGGCAAAGCGACGCGGGCGGTCCCGTCGCCATCCGCCATCCGCGGGAGCTGCGGGCCATTCCGAACAATGCGATCCTGCAGCAGCTCGGCTGGTGCGCCAACGTGCTGCATGGCCTGGGCGCCGCCGTGGGGCGCGACCCCGAGCTGTTCGCCGAGCTGCGGCTCAGCAGCCCGCGCTTCCGCCGCGCGCTGGAGTTGGCCGAGCATGCCGCGCGCCACTCCGACCTCGATGTGCTGCGCGGCACGGTGTCGATGCTTGATCCCGGCTCCTGGCTGGACCGGGCGGCGCATGCGCGGCTGCCGGGCCGGGCGGTGCAGCTTGTGGATGTCGCGGACGCGCTGACCGGCCTCGGGCTATGGGCGCCGATGCAGGGCACCATGCGGCGGGCGCAGGCCGACCAGGTGCTGCTGCGCCGGGTCTGGCCGGACCTGCCGCACATGGCGGACCGCGAAACCCTGCTGCATGCGCTGCGGCTGGCGATCATCGGCCGGGTGTGGCTGCTGGCAGTGCAGGTGCCGGACTTCTCGCCGCGCCATGGCGCCACGCCGGAGGGGCTGCGGGCGCGGCTGCTGCGCCTGGACGTGGCCGCGACGCTCGACCTGCTGGCCGAGGTGTTCCCGCGCGACAGCGGGGCCGCGGCCCGGCGCGACTTCGGCGAGCCGCCCGGCCCCGGCGCCCACGCCTCCTATGCCGGCGAGCACGAACGCATCTTCGAGCCGATGCGCCGCCTGTTCGGCCTGACGCGGGAGATCACGGCGGCGCTGTCGCATGAGGTCGGCGCGTTTGGGTAGGCGACGCGCCGGCCGTTCCAGGACGAGCGGCACGGCGCGGACCGGAACGTTTCTTTTGGGCCGCTTCTATTGCAACCGGGACAGCCGCCGGAGGCAGGCCGGGCAGGTGATCTGCTGCCCCGGCGGCTCGGCCCAGTGCGAGCCGGGTCCCGGCTCGTCGGCGCACAGCGACATGCGGCAGTGCGGCGTCACGGCATGGAACACCCGGCTTTTGCTGCTTGCCACGCGACCGGATTTTCGCAATGCGACAAACACCCGGTCGGCACGCACAACGGCATCCTCGGGAAATGGTTCCAGCATGAAGCTTCCTTTCACACATGTGTGAAGCAGGATTTATACTCCGTCCACGCGAGAACCCGAAAATCGACTGGCGAGTCGACCCTGATATCAACGGCATTTCGGAGGTGCGAAGTTTCCGGGTTCTCACGTGGACGGAGTATACCCGAAGAAAGAGGAGTTTTACTAGAGACTATTCGTCAAAAAATTTACTGCCCAGGGTTGTAGAAATCTTTCAAGCTGCCAGCGTACACGTGGATTTTATTTCGCCTCTGATGACATTTTGCCAACCGTATTGAGATCGTTGCCAATTACTCGACATTGGCCGGTATGGAATGGCACATCAGCCGCCCCGACTCGGCACATCATGCCTGCAGCGGGCGCCTCTGCAACCTCGGCCGCCGCTGCGGCATTGTAAGCATGCAGCAACAGGCAGGACCCCATGGCAGACACATCGAACAGCACCTCCTCCGAGGTTGAACAGCTCCGCGCCCAGCTCGACGAGCTGCGTGCGGGCGACCCGGCGCCGATCCTCGCAGACGTTAAGCAGCGTGCCGCCGCCGCCGTGTCCAACGCCGCGTCCACGGTGTCGGAAACCGTGGCGACGCCGATCCGCCGTGGCGCCGATCAGGTCGCCGGCCAGGTGCGCGGCGCCGTTGCCGGCGCCCGCCGGACGGCGGCCCAGGTCGATGCGCAGAAAGAAAGCCTGTCGGAGCAGGTGCGGATGCGGCCCTTCGCCGCCCTGGGCGTCGCGTCCGCGGTCGGCTACGTGTTCGGCCGCATCGTCCGCTAGCCGACCGGTCCGAAGGGGTGAGGGAAGCTTCGGCGTCTGCGCCCAGCGCCTCTACCCTCGCCCAGTAGGCGGCCTCCATGCCGCGGTTGACCTGCCTGTAGGCGCCGCTTACCACCTTGCCGATGCTGCGCAGCATGGGTTGCGGCCAAGCAGCGTTGCGCGGATGGAAGGATTTCAATGATTCCAGGCCAGGGTCCCCGGACACCCCCGCACGAGGCGGACCCCGCTCCCAAGGACGCCGCCGCCGGGACGGTCCCGCCCGGTCCCGAGATGGTGCTCGGCCTATGGACATCGTGGGTCGAGGCAGCCTCGAAGCTGGGACGCGGCATGGCCCTGGCGCCGGAGGGCCTGCCGGAACAGGCAGCCCGGCCGATGCCGCCCGACCAGCTTGCCGGAAGCCTGCTGCAAGGCAGCATGCGGCAGCTTGGCGAGCTGCTGGCCCGCGACCCCCTCGTGCGCGCGGCCGAGGATGCGCTCAACGCCAACCCGCTCCATCAGGTGATCCCGGTCGACTGGGCGGAGATCGCGCGGGCGCTCCGCACGGTCTGGCTGCACGCCATGAGCCGGCCTGACAAGGCGCTCGCGGCGGTCGCCGAGTTCAACGCGCAGGCCTGGAAGTCGGCGATGGATGCCTGGAACGAGGCCGGCCAGCGCTGGTGGGGGCAGCTTGGCGGAACGCCGGCGGGCGCGGCCGGCGCCGCCGGCGACAAGCGGTTCGCAGCACCGGAGTGGCAAAGCCCGGCCTACCGCACGCTGAAAGACCTTTACCTGCTCGCGTCGGACTGGCTGCTGCGGCAGGCGGGCGAGGCCGATGGCCTGAGCGCCGCGGAGCGCCAGCACCTCAACTTCCACCTGCGCCAGTTCGTGGACGCGATGAGTCCCGCCTTGCAGCTTGCCGCCAACCCGGCGGCGCTGAAGCGCGCCGTGGAGACCGGCGGCGCCAGCATCGCGGAGGGCACCCGCAATTTGATGCACGACATCAAGGCGGGCAAGCTCAGCATGGTCGATGCCACGGCGTTCGCGCCGGGGCGCAACCTGGCGCTTTCGCCGGGCAAGGTGGTGTATCGCAACAAGCTGATCGAGCTGATCCAGTACGCGCCGAAGGGCGGTGCGGTGCACGAGGTGCCGCTGCTGATCCTGCCGCCCTGGATCAACAAATTCTACATCCTCGACCTGCAGCCGAAGAACAGCATGGTGCGGCATCTGGTGGAGCAGGGATACACCGTGTTCATGGTGTCCTGGCGGAACCCCGACAGCGCGATGGAGGGCACCAGCATCGAGGACTACGTGGACCTCGGCCCGCTCGCGGCGAGCGACGTGGTGCGGGAGATCACCGGCAGCCCGAAGGTGAACGTCATGGGCTACTGCATCGGCGGCACGCTGCTGGCCATGACGCTGGCCTGGCTGGCCGCCCGGGGCGACGAGCGGTTCGGCGCGGTGACGTTCATGGTCTCCTTGCAGGATTTCGACCGGGTCGGCGACACCGCGATGTTCCTGGGCGAACCCACCATCGACTTCATGGAGCAGCAGATGATGGAGCGCGGCTACCTCGACAGCCGCGAGATGTCCAACATGTTCAACCTGCTGCGCTCCAACGACCTGATCTGGTCCAACGTGGTGAACAACTACCTGCTCGGGCAGAAGCCGCCGGCGTTCGACCTGCTGTACTGGAACAGCGACGGCACCCGCATGGCCCGCACGGCGCACGCCTGGTACCTGCGCAACACCTACGTCGAGAACAACCTGATCGAGCCGGGCAAGATCCAGTTGAAGGGCGAGGCCCTGGACCTTGGCCTTATCCGCCAGGACCTCTACGCCGTGGGTGCGGAGAAGGACCACATCGTGCCGTGGAAAGCGGCATGGCGCATCACCCAGCTCACGGGCGGCACAGTGCGCTACGTCGTGGCATCGAGCGGGCACATCGCCGGGATCATCAACCCGCCCGGCGGCAAGGGAACCTACTGGACCAACGAAGCTCCTGCCGAAACGCCGGAGCAGTGGCGCGCGGCGGCGCAGGCCAGCGACGGAAGCTGGTGGACGGATTGGTTCGCCTGGCTGGCGGCACGCTCCGGCCAGAAGGCGGCGCCGCCCGCGATGGGCAGCGGGCACCACCCGCCCTTGGGGGACGCGCCCGGCAGCTACGTGCTGGAGAAGTAGCGCGGACGGCCCAGCTAACCCGCCGCCTTCGCCATCAGGGCGCGGCGCTCCTCGGCCAAGGCGTCCCGCTCCTTGAGCAAGGCCGCGTTCGCAAGGCGTGCCGCCTCGATCTGGGACGCATGGTCCGCCGCGGCCTTGGCCAGTTGGTCCCGCTCGCGCCGCAGTACGCGGCATTGCTCCTCCAGGTCGTCCATCTCCGCAGATGCGGCCCGCAGCTTCAGTTGCATCGAGTTCTGGCCGCCGCGCAGGTCGTCTCGCTCGTCTTGGAGGCGCCGCACCGCTGGGATGCGCTGCAACAGGCGGAATAGCGGGGTCAACGGGGTCCCTCCTTGGTCACGTCGGCGCCTGCGGCGTCACCGGCCTCCGGCAGCCGGCCGGGACAACAGGAACGGCGTTATACTCCCGCAGGCCTGCGAGGGCTACGTCCGTTGCAGGACCGAATGCAAGGCTCTTTCGCGCTCACGCGCCGTCAGGCATCCGAAGCCAACGCTACGGCATTACCGCCGGCAGCACGGCCGGCGACAATCCGTTCCCATTCTTTGCCGTCGCCAGGAGCACCGCCGAGTGCAGGCGCTGCGAGTCGAGCATCGCGTTAGCGGCGGCGTAGGTGTTGGCCACGGTGAGCGGATGGCCATCCTGCGCCAGCAGGCCGGCGTTCCGCATCACCTGCAAGCTCGCCACCTTCAAGCTGGACTCGCGGGGCTGCTTGGCCACCGCTTGGAGGAAGCGCATGGCGCCGGCCGGGCCGAGGACGTGCATCAGGTAGAGATCCGCGGACGTCACGTGGCGCCCGAGCTGCGCCTCCATCGCGATGCGCTCCCGCTTCATGCTGTCCGCGGCCAGCTTTGCCGACAGGATGGGGTTGCTGCGCAGGTCCAGGATGGCGGATTTCACCTCGTCGGGCACCACGAGGTCGCCGGACCGGCTGGTGCGGATGGCCGCCGCGTAGTCCGCCACGTCATGCTCCGAACCGTAATCCCGGACCGCCCGCAGCCAGGTCCCCGAGGTGAACTGCAGCAGGCCCATCGCCGACGATTGGCGGTTGAGCGCGTTCGGGTCGAACCGGCTTTCGCGCCAGGCAATCGCCGTGAGCAGATGCGGGTCGACGCCGGACTCGTGGGCGGCCGTCTGGATGGCGTCCAGGATGGCGGGCGGCATCGCCGGGTCGTCCCAGGTCGTGTTGGCCAGGGGCACGACGCCGCGATGCGCCGCGCTGGCGCTGCGGACGCCGCCGGGATTGGCGGCATGGCTCGGCCCGGCGGAGCGGCCCGGGTGCGCGGGACGGTCAGCGCCCGCCATGCGCGTATCCCTGGCACGGCGCGCGGCGGCATGCGTTGCGCGCGGGGCAAGCGCCCGGCTGCTGCGCCCGGACTTGACGCCATGCACGGCTGCGGCGGCCAGGGTCGCGCCGCCATGCCCGGCGTGCGCGGGATGGCGAGGCGCCGCGGCCATGGCGAGCGGGATGCCGGCTGTTCCGATGGCCGCATACACGCCCAGCATCAGCGAAAGACGGCTGAACCGGGTACGCAGGCTGATGGCCGAATGCGGCAGCTTGCGGCGGGGACCGTCGCTCCCCAGGCATTCGGATGCAGCCCGGCAGGCCGCATCCGCACTGAGCTCGGCTTTGGCCATTAGGCGGCATTGCAGAGCGCGTATGTGATGCCTTCGCGGAGTGCCGGTCGGAGTTTCTGCATGTTCGATGCTGGGTGGGACATGGCGAAACCCTGTTCCCGCCAGAA
>JAABUX010006500.1_pt1 | contig 13936 bp, 18 predicted proteins | sample 5561851 | NCBI WGS metagenome assembly JAABUX01 (sample SAMN10711883, study PRJNA513361) | rock metagenome | isolation source: Antarctica rocks | place: Antarctica: Victoria Land, Richard Nunatak red sandstone | collected 2016-01-03 | reverse complement strand
GCCGGAAACGGGCGGGCGTAGCAGGGCGTCCAGCCCCGCCGCGGCCCCGGATCTTGTTGCCGATCAGTGCACGATCCATGGCATGAAGCGTTCTGGCCCCGCTTGCCTCCCTAATTGCCGACATCCGGCTCACGACCTATCTGAGATGGGCAGGCCCACAAGCGCGGCGGTCAGCCAAGCCGTTGGGCGAGCGTCTCCTTGGTGCGGCGAATATGGTCCCGCATCGTCCGTTCAGCTGTGTCCGGATCGCGCTTGGTGATCGCGTGCAAAATCATCTGATGCTCGGCGAGCCCGTGCCGGCGCTGCTCCCGGTCCGAGGACACCTGCCGCAGACCCAGGCGCATCTGGGCCTCAAGGGTCAGCAGCAAGGCGGACAGGCGCCGGTTGCCAGCGGCTTCTGCGATGGAGCCGTGGAATTCGACGTTCGTCCTGAACCAGCCGGCGGCATCGTCTCTCTCCACAACGGCCCGCTGACGCGCAAGAATGCCAGCCAGGTCGCGCAAGACCGCATCGTTTGCGCGTTCCGCGCACAACCGGGCCGCCTGCGCTTCCACGCCCTCGCGCACCTCGTGAATTTCCAGCAGGTCGGACACCTCGACTTCCACGACTGACACCCCGCGCCGGGGCAGTTCGACCGCCAGGCCGTCTGCCACCAGCGCCAGGAGAGCTTCGCGCACCGGGCTGCGGGAGACTTCCAACTGGCGCGACAGGTCCGGCACAGACAAGGGCTGGCCGGGGAACAGTCCGCCGTCGAGGATGGCAGCACGCAGGGTTGCGTGAACCGAGTCCACAATGCGCTCGGCCGGCTTGAGGGCGGGCAGTCCAGCCATGGCGGCGGCTTACAAGCGGAACAGCAATTCGTCCAGCTTGCCCGCCGGCGCGCGCAGGAAGCCAGTCTCGTGCATGAAGGTGCCGAGCGCCTCCACGCCTGCCGGCTCTGTCGTAAAGCGCGTCTCCGGCTGGGCCAACTGACGAGCCAGCTCCGCTTCCGGCTGGCCGGCATCGCGCGCCAATAACGCTGCGGCTGCGGCCGGCTGGCTCGTCAGAAGGTCGATAGCCCGGTGCACTCCAGTCTGTAACGCCCGCAGCACCGGGGTGTCTTGCTCGGCAAACTGCTCCCGAGCGAAGCACACGTTGAAGGTCAACGGCCCGAACAGATCACGTGATGACAGCCGCCGCCGCACGCCGCGAGCCACAGCCGCCTCCTCAAAGGGCGGGGAGCCCACGTAGCCTGCAACCTGGTTGGTCAGCACGGATTGCAGGGCGTCCGGATGCGGCATGGACAGCATGGCAGACTCGAGCGCCTTTGCGTCGCCGAACGCTTGTTGTGCAGCTTTGCGCAACACGAATGCCTGGTTGGTGTCCGGCGCGACGACGGCGATCTTGTCGCCAGCATGAAAGTCCCGCACCGACTGCACCCGAGGATTGTTGGTCAGCAGCCAAAGGTCCACTGTGTTGAGGGCCGCGATCAGCCGAGTGCGGAAGCCGCGATCCCGGCCGATGAAAAATGGCGCCACGCTGCCGCAGCCGACCTGCACCTCTCCGGCCAGCATAGCTTCGCGGATGGCGACGGAGGAGGAAATCACCCTCCACTCGACCTGCACGCCTGGGACGGCCTCTTCCAGCCAGCCTTTCTGTTTGATGACCACCATCGGCGCGTAACCCAGGCCAGGCTGCGTCGCGATTACCACCTTGCTCGGCGTTTGCGCCCGGGCAAGGCGGGCCAACGGGAGCGACACAGCAGCGGCTGCGCTGGCGAGAAACGGACGGCGACGGATCATGGCAGGTGCTCCTATAGGGTGTCGGACGCCGAGGCCTGCTTCATGCCCCAGCGTACGACGGTGCGGCGTTCAATCAGGTTGAACCCGGATTCCAGCAGCACGCCGATGGCGGCCACGGTGACAATGCCGGCGAACACGTCATCCGTTCGCATAAAGGTGCGGGCGTTGTTCAGGAAGTTGCCAAGGCCGCCCTTGCTGCCGGAAATGCCGAACACGAGTTCGGCCGCAATGATGGTGCGCCAGCCGTAGCCCAGCCCGGTCTTGATCCCGGTCATGGTATGCGGGAGGGCAGCCGGGAACAGCACGTCCGTCACCATGCGCCACCATGACAAGCCCAGCACGCGGCCGACGTTAACCAGGGTGGGGTTGGCGGTGCGGAAGCCGGTGCTGATGTTCAGCGTCACCGGCCAGACCACGGCGTTGACTACGACGAATAGCAGCGCATTGGTGTTAAGGCCGAACCAGATGATCGCGATGGGCAGTATGGCGACGGACGGCAGCGGGTTTAGCATTCCTGTCAGCAGCCCCACCATGTCGTCGGCAAACGTGCTGACGCGCGCAAGCACGGTGAACAACAGACCTAACACCACCCCGATCACGAGACTGAGCAGCAGCAGCCACACGGTTGCCTGCGTTGCTCGCGCAAGATCACCTGTGGTCCAGCCGGCTAACAACGCGCGGCCCACATCGCCCGGAGCCGGAAAAATCAGCGGCTCAACACCCGACCAGGTAACGTACCCCTGCCAGAGGGCCAGCAGCAGGACGAACTGCACGGTCCGGCGCAACGCCACAGGCAGGTTTTTCCAGCGCGGCAGGCCGGCCGCACGGGAAGCCACGGTTTGCACGCTGCTACTCGCCATAGGCGTGACCTCCGTCGTGGCCCATAAGAGCGGACACCTCCTGGCCCACACGCAAGGCGGCATCGGACCGGGGGTCGGACACCTCGCGCGCGTCCACCACTGCTTTGATTGCCGAAGGCGTGCCGTCGAGGATGATAATGTCGGAGCCGACCAGGGCAGCTTCGGCGATGGAATGCGTCACGAACAGCGTCGTGGCCCCGGTGCGGCAGGCCACATCGATGAACTCCATTTGCAGGCGCAGCCGGGTTTGCGGGTCGAGCGCGCCGAACGGCTCGTCCATTAGTAGGACGGCCGGTTCAAGCGACAGGGCGCGTGCTATGGCGACGCGCTGCTTCATGCCGCCCGACAGGTGGTGCGGAAAGCGCCCCGCTGCGTGATCCAGGCGCATGATGCCGAGCCAGTGCCGGGCACGCTCGTCCGCATCGCGCCGGGTGCGCCCGGTTACGCGCAGCGGGTAAGCCACATTATCCAGCACCGTGCGCCAGGGGAAAAGCTGGTCGAACTCCTGGAACACGACGGCCCGGTCCGGACCGGGCCTAGTCACGGGCTTGCCGCCCACCAGCACCCGACCGCCTGCTGGGCGCAGGAAGCCGGCAACAGCCTTCAGGATCGTGCTCTTGCCGCAGCCGGACGGGCCGAGCAGCGCTGCCGTTTCTCCCTGCCGCACGGCGAAAGACACGCCGGACACAGCGGGGGTGAACCCAGCACCGGCGCCGTAGCCCAGCACGAGGGCGTCCACGTCGAGCATCTGAACCGATGCCGAAGCCGGTGCTTGCTCTTCCATCAGCCACCAACCGCGATGACGGCTTCGATCTCGACTTTGGCGCCGAAATGCAGCTCCGCGCAGGGCACCACCGAACGGGCCGGCCGGTGCGTGCCGAAGAACGCAGCGTAAGCGCGGTTCGCCTCGTCCCAGTGCTCAATGCCGGTCACGAACACCGTGCATTTCGCCACGTCGTCCCGCCCGGCGCCGACGACGCGGGCAATGCGTTCGATGTTGCCCAGGGCGAAGCCCACCTGGTCCGTGACGGACACCGCCGCCGTATCGAGGGTGTCGCGGGTGACACCGAGCTGGCCGGACACGTAGAGCGTCGTTCCGTGCAACACGGCCTGGGCGTAGTGCCCGCCGGCCGGTGGCGCCGCCGCGCAGCGCACCTCGGTCAACCGTGGCGTTGGATTCGAGCTGGTTGTTTGCATCGGAGGATCTTCCATGTGCGTCACCACCCGCCCGTGCGCGCCCAGCGATCCACGACGGCACCGTCCCGCAGCACGTTGTAGGACCCGTAGGCCGCGCAAGTCAGGCAGGCGTGGTTGGGCAAGATGCGGACGGTGCTGCCCACCGGCAGGCTCGCGAACCAGCCCTCGTCCGGCACGGGTACCGTCCCATGCTCCTGGTGGACGGTCTCGACCGACAAGGTGCCGAGCCGCTCCAGCGTGTCCGGGTCGCACACCCAGCCATAGCGAGCGTCCGGCAGGAAACGGTTGGCGCCGATGTCCTTGGACAGCGCCAGGGCGCCCGCATCCAGCACCAGGCTGGGGCCGCGGCGCTGGTGGCCGATGACGGTGGCAAGCACGGACACGGCGATGTCGGCCTCGGTGCACACGCCGCGCGACAACTGCCCCAGGTCGTTGAACAGGTAGATGCCGGCCCGCGCCTCCGTCACGCCATGGAGGTGCTTGGCGAACAGCACAGTCGGGGTCGAGCCGACGCTGACCATGGGGCATGGGTGCCCGAGCGCGCGGAGCATCTCTGCGGAAGACACGGCGGCGGCACGCTCCGCCTCCGCCAAGGCCTGCACCTGGGCAGTGTCGTCCAGGGCGTAGGAGTGCCCGGCATGGGTCATCACCCCCTCCAACCGAAGGTGTGGGGCAGCGTCCGAGACGGAAGCTGCGACCGCGGCAAGTTCGGCGGAGGCTGGGGCAGTGCCGCTGCGGTGCTCGCCGCAATCAACTTCCACCAGGATGCCGAATTTGGCGTCCTGGGCCGCCGCCGCTGCTCCGAGCAGCGCCACCGCCTCGGTGCTGTCCACCACGAGCAGCAGGCGGGCACCGGTGTCGCACTCGATGCGAGCAGCACGCGCCACCTTGGCGGGCGCCATCGCGGTCGCATACAGGATGTCGCGCCACCCAGCGACAGCGAGGTACTCGGCCTCGGCCAGGGTGGACACCGTGACGGGGCCAAGTGCGCCGCCACCGGCGATGCGGGCCACCTCGACGGACTTTGCGGTTTTGAGGTGCGGGCGCAGGACGACGCCCAGGACCCCGCAGCGCTCCCTCATGCGCGCCGCGTTCCGCCGCAGGCGGTCTTCGTCCAGCAGCAGCTGCGGCGTTTCCAGCTCGGCAAGAACCAAGGCTGTGCCCATTACGCCAGCTCCAGCAGCGGCTGCAACGTATCGGCGACGAGGAACGGACGCGCTCCGTCCGCCACGAAGGGCAGACCAGCCCGGTTGTGCCAGAACACCGGCATGCCGATTGCAGTGGCGCCGGGCACGTCGGCTGGGGACCCTGCAACGAACAGAGTCCGTGCGGGGTCGGTACCGAGCCGGGCGAGCACGGCGCGGTAGGGTTCGGGTCGCGGCTTGTAGAAGCCAGCCTCCTCAGAGGTCACGACGGCGGTGAACGGCACACCTACGGCGAGCGCGGCTTGATTGCCCATCGAAACGGAACAGTTCGTGGCGACGCCGAGAGGCACGCCGCGGCGGGCGAGGTCGCCAAGGATGGCCGGTGCTTCCGCCCAGGGCTGAAGCTCGCCCCAAGTGCGGGTCAGGGCGTCGGCGACGCCGGGTTGAAACCCAGTACTGCGGGCGGCCTCCCGCACCAGTTCCTCGTAGGGCCGATAGGCGCCACAGCCATAGGTTAGGCGCAGGTAGGCCCGCCGCCAGCGCAGCCCGTCGGTGTCCGACCCTGCTGCGCGGTTCCACACCGTCCAGGAGTCCAGAAGGGCCGTCAGCAGGTCGAACACGACGGCGTCGAACCTTGGTTGATGCATAGAGGCCAACGCCATCTCCCTATCTACATGTTACATGTAATATGGAATCGCAGAAGTCAACACTGTCGGGCGCAGAGCCGAACTCTTAGAAAGCTACGGAACGCCCCACTGCCATGCCGATCTACGGCTACGCCCGCATGAGCACCCCCGACCAGGACCTCACCATCCAGCGCGCCGCCCTCAAAGCGGCCGGCTTCATCGTGCAACTTAGAGATTTCGCACCTGCTGCCAGCGATCACACGCTGTCCTGGATCGCCCGCTTGGCCGCAGCGATCCGCTCCTCATCCCGCTGGTACATCGTCCACTGCTTGATCCGCTTGGCACGGACGAGTCCTGCTCCGGTGAGGACGCGCATGTGTTCGCTGAGCGTGGGCGCACTCACGCCTAGCTTCTCCGCAATCAGTGCGCCGCACACCCCGTCCTCGACCAAGTCTCCGTCCACTTGGGGCGGGAAATGTGCTTGCGGGTCGCGCAGCCACTCCAGAATCTGGAGCCGGCGCTCATTGGCCAGGGCGCGCAGGATCAGCGCAACGCTCATTTTGCTACTTTGCCAACCGACGAAATCATGTCATCATCTCGTGGATGCAGGGGAATACCGTGGCCGGGCCATCCTGACCTGTATGCAACGCTTGGTCCTCGTTCACAGGAGCGCCGCGCCATGGCGAGGGTGAGAAACGTTCTCTTCGTGATGACCGACCAGCTCCGGACCGACTACCTGTCGGCCTATGGGCATCCGACGCTCAAGACGCCGAACATCGATGCGCTCGCGGCGCGTGGGGTGCGGTTCACTCGGGCCTACGTTCAGTCGCCGGTCTGCGGTCCCGCGCGAATGTCATACTACACCGGGCGCTACGTCACCAGCCACGGAGCCACCTGGAACAACATCCCCCTGTCGGTCGGGGAGTGGACGCTCGGAGACTATGTGCGGCCTCTCGGGCTGCGGGTCGGCCTCGTCGGCAAGACCCACATGCGGATCGACTGTGACGGCTTCTCTCGTTTGGGACTGGACCAGGGCTCGACAGCGGGTCGCTACGCCGCCGAGTGTGGTTTCGAGCCTTTCGCGCGCGACGACGGTCTGCATCCCGACTTCATCTACGACCCGGACGCGTCCTACGAGCGATACCTTCGCGAGAGGGGTTACGACGGAAAGAACCTCTGGCAGGACTGGGCCAACTCGGGGTCCGACGAGGATGGCGCACTCCTCTCAGGCTGGTATATGCGGAATGCACGCGAGCCCGCGCGTATTCCAGGGGAACACAGCGAAACGGCTTGGACGACGGACCAGGCCATGGAGTTCATCCGAGTGCAGGGCGATCAACCCTGAGTCCTGCACGTCAGCTACATCAAGCCCCATTGGCCTTACATCGTGTCGGCGCCTTACCATGACATGTACGGTCCGGAGGACTGCGTTCCTGCAATCCGCAGCGAGGCAGAGCGGGAGGATGCGCACCCGGTCTTCAAGGCGTTCATGCAGCACCCCGAGAGCGTGCTGTTCGCCAAGGAGGAGGTGAGGCTCACGGTCGCCCCGACTTACATGGGTCTCATCAAGCAGATCGACGATCACATCGGCCGCCTCATGCGATTTCTGGAGGTCCAGGGCCGGCTCGACGACACATTGATCGTGTTCACGAGCGACCACGGCGACTACATGGGCGACCACTGGCTCGGCGAGAAGGAGCTGTTCCACGAGCAGAGCGTCAGGGTGCCGCTCATCGTCGTCGATCCCTCGGACGAGGCGCAGGCGACGCGAGGAACGGTGAGCGACGCTCTCGTCGAGAGCATCGATCTTGTTCCGACCTTTGTCGAGGCCCTGGGCGGCCAGGTCGCCGACCAGCGCCTGGAAAGCCGCTCGCTCCTGGGTCTGCTCCGGCGCGGCGCGCACGCCCCCACTTGGCGCGAACACGCGGTGAGCGAACTCGATTACAGCTTCCGTCAGGCACGCCGCGACCTAGGCTTGGGTCCGAGCGGGGCGCGCGCCTACATGGTTGCGACGGACCGGTGGAAGTACGTCTTCTACGAGCGCCTTCGTCCGCAGCTCTTCGACCTGCGGAACGACCCGCAGGAACTCGTTGATCTCGGTGCGGATCCAGGCCACCAACCCACGCTCCGCGACATGGCTGACCGGCTGTTCGAGTGGAGCCGGCAACGCAAGACCCGGGTCACGACGACGGACGCCGACGTCGAGCGCCTCTCGTCGTTTGCCGGAAAGCGCCTGATCGGCCTTTGGTGAAGCCCCTACCAGAACCACTCAGGGAAGCTGGAACGATGGACAACCTCGCTCTCGACCACGTCGGAAGCCTTGTAGTGGAGACAGCCAAGGCCGAAGACGTACCTGCCATCAAGCTGATGATCGATGCGGCCTACTCGAAGTACATCGAGCGCTTTGGCAAGCTGCCGGCGGCCATATTGGCAGATTACCACAAGCTTGTCGAAACCCAAAGCCTCTATGTGCTCCGGGTCGGCAGCAACGTGATCGGCTCGGTTTTTCTCTCAAGAGATGACGACTCGATCAAGGTCAACAACCTCGTCGTGGAGCCATCGGCCCAGGGCCGCGGCTACAGCCGCGTGCTCATGGACCATGCCGAAGACATGGCGCGCGCGCAGAGTTTGGCGGCGATTACGCTCTTCACGAACGAGAAGATGCACGAGAACATCGCCCTCTACACAAAAATCGGTTTCACCGAGACCGGCCGCAAAACGGAGGACGGGTTCAATCGCGTGTTCTTTCGTAAAAATGTTTTGTAATTTCATCAGAGAGTTGAACAGAGATGCTTATGCCATACCATCCGGCTGCGACGACCGTGGCGCTCTTGCTGCTTGCCGCATCCGCGGTAGCAGGGGGCGCACGAGCGGACGATCTTCCTATCTCGTCCTCTGCACTTGCCACGCCAGTATTGGCTTCTCCGAGCACTCTGTTCTTTCCTGCAGAGAATGGCAGGCCGTTCTCGGCGGCCGTGCGGATCGGAAACTCGGTCTACACTTCAGGCGTGCTTGGCGTGGCATCGGACGGTACATTGCCAAGTGATTTCTCAGTACAGGCGACAAACGCGATGCAAGCAGTAGCCGATCAACTCAAGCGCGCGGGCGCGTCCATGAACGACGTCTACAGGTGCAATGTCTCTCTGTCAGATATAAAGAACGCTCCTTCGTTCAACGCCGTGTATGTGAAATACTTCAAGCCAGATCGCCTACCGGTTCGGATGGCGACTGGTGTCAATGGCCTGGCCCGAGGTGCCGCTGTCGAGGTCGAATGTGACGCGTACGTTCAATAATAGCGCGCTCGATCCAGAGCGGGGCCTCGACCTGCTTCAGGTCGGACAGGTTCATGTCGAAGTGCCAAAGCTCGTTGGACCGCTTCGCCTGGAAGCGCACCGCGGCGACCGGGCGCACCACGCGCATACATGAACCCCGCTTTGGCCTGTGGAGTCACGGTGCTCGACGCCGCCTTTGTAGACGATAAGTACTGCTTCGAAGTCACGGTGCGGATGGGCTCCAACGCCTTGGCGTCTTCCACCATCCTCCACTGGCGAAAACTCAAACGGCCCGAAAAACCCAAGCCGAAAATAAGGACTCAACGCCGAATCATGCTCGCCGTAGTACCAGAACGCATGGGATGGAAAGCCATCGCCGATCCAATTTGGATTGAAGTCTTCTACTGCCTTCATAAGTCCCCTCTTTGCGTTCGCCGTTCGTATAGTGGGCAGAACACGCCGAAGAAGTCTCCCTGGGCGAGAGCCTGGCCGATCATCGACACCGCAAGCGACGCCCGGGCCATGACGCCCAGCGTCGCACCCGTCAGCGCATCGACCCGTTTGGCGTGCAGGTCCGGCCCATACAGCCCGCCAATAAAATCCTGTACGTCTTCAAGACGCCCGCGCGCGTGACCCGTCTTGACCACTCCAATGCTCCAACCTGACATGAGCCGAAGCAACTACACAACCGCGACGAATCGCGGCTAGCCAGGTGTCACCGGATATGAGGGAATTCATGAGCCTGGGCACGTGTTCGAATTTTGGAGTGAGAAAGGCTAACAGTCAGGGTGTCGCCTCACTGTCAGCCGTTTACATGGCTCTCAGGGTGTTACGAGGGCGATCTGCGCGTGTGACTGTACAGCCTGGATATGAGGGGCGAGAAAGGCATCGCGGTCCTGCCCATGCATCAGTGCCATGGTTCCGCCGGCCGTAATAACCGTGGTATCGGTCACTCCCAAAAACCCAAATAAGGCGCGAAGGTAAGGCTCTGCAAAATTGAGGGAGGCCATCTGCGTACCAACGTCGTAAATTCCGCCCGTCGCGATGACGAAGGTCGCTCTCTTGCCAAGAAGGTGGCCTTGCGGAACGCCGTTCGGGTAAGAAAAGGTTTTGCCGACGCGTGTGATCTGATCGATCCAGAACTTCAGCACTCCAGGCACACCGAAGTTATGCATCGGCATGCCAATGACGTACTCATTGGCGTGCTGAAGCTCGCTGATCAACGAATCTGAAAAGGAGAGCAGGTTGTTTTGTTCCGGAGTGCGGCTCTCTTCCGGTGTGTAGACAGCAGTCACCCATGCAGCATCAATCGGAGCAATCGAGGTGGCGTTTAGGTCGCGTTCGATGACAGTGCCGTCCACGTTGGCAGACTTCCATTTTTCGACAAAGGCAGCGGTCAGTTGGCGGGACACTGAATGACCATAGAGAGGGCTGGAATCGAGGTGGAAAAGCGTGGGCATGAGTAGGATCTCCAATACGACACATGACGACTATCCGACATAGCCGACTTCTAAAGGGTTGACAACCGGTGATTATACATCAAGTGTTGGATAACGCTCGCTCTAAGTAGGTGGCCGACAAACCTCATTCCGGAAGTGCCGCAGACGTGATCGATCCGCGCATTCGACGGAGCCACCGCATGCTTCTGGACTCTTTGGCCAAGCTCTTGGACAGGAAGGCTTTTGACGACATTTCGATTCAAGAGATTGCTGATGAGGCGACGTTAAACCGGGCCACCTTCTATCTGCACTATCCAGACAAGAACGCCTTGTTGCAGGCGCTGACCGTCGAGCGCTTTCGCGAGCTGATTGCGCAGCGCGGGCTCGCTTTTTCGAACTGCGATGGGGCATTGCGTGCCATTGCCTTGGGTGTCTGCGACTACCTCACCGAAACAACAAGCTGCCCGTTACAACTGGCCAAACTGCCGCTGGAAGGCTCTATCGTTTCGGTTGTCGAGAGCGTCTTCAATGAGGGTTCAATGGAACATAAGCTGATTGCCGGCGCTGATCCCGGAATGGTTTCAGCGGCGGCCGCCTGGGCAATCTTTGGAGCCGCACGCCGCTGGTTCCAGACACACGATCGCATACCCGCTGAAGAGATGGCCGTTAAAATCGAAGCCATGGTGAAGCCCCTCTTTCTCAGCGTTCTAGCTTAGTGTTCATCCACGAACATCTTAAGTCGCTCGGATCCTTTGTGACGCCATGGGTCCGGTGCCGACTCGCAGGAAGCATGGGATGTGGACGACAGAAAGCCGTGGACGCTACGACCGGAGCAAGTTGCGCTATCCGAGCGATCTGACCGACGACGAATGGGCGCTGGGTGCCCTGGCGAGCGTGACGCTTTCGATGGTCCTTGGCACTGTCGATCTCCGTTACCGGTTACGTTCGATTGGTCGCTGTCGCTGTTGGCATGACCGTTACATTGGTTTGTCAAATGACCGGTCGCGCCAGCGAGCGTTTAGTAGGCGTTTATGACTTCGCGCCTGCGGCAAGCTGCTTCAGGAGAAAGGCTGCGGCTGGCGTCGAGGAGGCGGGGTTCTGGCCAGTGATCAGCAGGCCGTCGTGGGCGACGTATGGTGCCATATCATCGCCTTTCGAATACGTTGCTCCCTGGGACAGGAGCTCGTTTTCGACCAGGAAGGGCACGACGTCAGTCAGCTTAACCGCAGCCTCCTCGGTGTTGGCAAACCCGGTGACCCTCTTGCCCTCGACCAGTGGCCTACCGTTCGGGGCCTTAGCGTGACGGAGAACGCCCGGTGCGTGGCACACGAGGGCGATAGGCTTGCCGGCCGCAAGGAAGGACTGGATCAGGTTGATGGAGTGCCCATCCTCGGCAAGGTCCCAAAGCGGACCATGGCCGCCCGAGTAAAACACCGTGTCGAAATCCGCCTGCGAGACGCTGTTCAGGCGCACGGTGGCGGCGAGCTGCGCCTTTGCCGCCGCGTCCGCGTCGAAGCGACGGGTGAACTCGGTCTGGTAGTCCTCTCCGGTGCTCATCGGATCGATCGGGGGTTGCCCGCCCTTGGGAGAAGCCAGCACAATCTCCGCGCCTGCTTCCTGGAACGTGTAATAAGGCCCGGCAAATTCTTCGAGCCAGAAGCCCGTCTTGCGACCCGTGTCGCCCAGTTTGTCGTGCGAGGTTAGAACCATCAAGATTTTCATGTTGCTGTTCCTGTGTGTGGACGAAGTCGGTGGAACGACTCGGAATAGACCGGTCGTCTAGTTTGCGGGCACGAAAAGGCACTTCGGACTGAAGTGCAGTCGACACCTTTTCCTGGATCAGGGGGGAAGGTGGAGGATCTGAAGAGTTGTTGTCATCGCCGCCTCAAACGGTTTGGTATGACGGACAATTTTCACCATCACGCTCGCCCCCAGCCAGAGTTGGTAGAGGCTTTGCGCAACACAGTCAGGGTCGCCGTCGATCGCAAGCGACCCCTCCGCCACGCCGGCCTCGATGGCTCGTTCAAGGCGATCGGTGATCGCAGATGTACCTCGCTTCAGCGCCGAGCGCATGGCCTCCGAAAGGTCTGCAACTTCCGCCCCGAGTTTCACCGCAAGGCATTTGCCCTGACAGTTAAAGAAGGACTGGGTCTCTTGCCAATCGCGCCAATAATTCATCAGGCGCTGCGCCATGGTCAGGCCCGGCTTGCGAAGCGTCTCATCGAGGTTGGCGAGATAGTCTTCAAAGTACTTCTCTAGCAGGGCCTCGCCAAAAGCATCCTTGGAGCCGAAGTAGTGATAGAAGGACCCCTTCGGAACACCGGCAGCCGTCAGTATTTCATTCAGGCCAACGGCAGAGAACCCTTTGCCAGCCATGATCCGCTGGCCCGTTTCGAGGATGCCTTGGCGGACATCGGAAGCCTCCTGTGTGGCGGGATCGCCCATAGACGGTATATGGCAGTGAATAGACTGGTCGTCTAGAGGTAAATTGAGCTCGAATTTATTAGTTATGCCCTACCGGATTTTGGTGGTGAGTCACTCGTTGCACCAAGCGACTACCTCGCGTGATCGGTAACAAGCCGGGCACAATGGCGCATTGACCCTCAGGCAGGCAGCGATGTCGAGGGTCGCAGAGGCACTAGTGTCATTTTCCAAAGCTGACTTCAACGAATCGCCAAAGTGGACTTCAACGCCTGAGCGGTCGCTTCCATCGTGACGGCGGGCTACGTCAGCTCACCCCAAGGCGGGTGCTCCGTCCAGCACCCGATAGAGCGTGGCATGATGGCAGCGGAGCACCTTCGCCGCCGCACGCATGGCTGCGGCCCGGACCAGGTGGCGCGGCCGGTGATCGCGCGACCAACGGGCGCACGATCTCCGCCCGGCGCTGCGCCTCCCGCCAAGCGGCTTCGGGAATGAGCAAAGGTCGGCCATGAACAGCCCCGCCTGCAACGTGCTGAAACCGACTTTGGCAAAATGCAAACTGCTGCAGCCGGCTTTGGCTCAATTGCGGTCGAGTGTGGCAGGGCGATCCGTTATGAATCAACGCTCATCGCTGAAGTCGACTTTGGAAAGTGACAAGCGGGACGCACTGTGGGCGCTCGCCGGCATGGTCCTACTTCGCAGCCTTCGTTAGTAGAGCTTGGTCCGGTAGCCTTCCTCAATGGATCGCTCGGACTCGCCAAGGTCCGTGCCGGCAACCTGGTCGGCCAGAATGCGGCCAAGCGAGGGAAAGCAGGAGCGCTCCACCTTGGCTTCCTGGTCCCAGAGCCGAGATCGGATCAGGGCCTTGCCGCAATGGAAATAGACCTCCTCAACGTCCACGAGCAGACCGGCCACCGGGTCTTTCCCGTGAGCGCCGAATGGTCTGAGCAGGTCTGCGTCCATGGTGAAGCGGGCGTGTCCGTTCACCCGTAGCGTCTCGTTGATGCCCGGCACCAGGAAGAGCAGGCCGACGCCCGGGTTCTCTGCCACGTTCAACATGGTGTCCACCCGCCGGTTGCCCGGCCGGTCCGGGACAAGAAGGGTTGCATCGTCCAGCACCGCCACGAAACCCGGCGCATCGCCGCGCGGAGTGGCGTCGCCTCGTCCGCCCGCGTCTGAGGAGGCGATCACGAGG
>JAABUX010006498.1_pt1 | contig 13941 bp, 9 predicted proteins | sample 5561851 | NCBI WGS metagenome assembly JAABUX01 (sample SAMN10711883, study PRJNA513361) | rock metagenome | isolation source: Antarctica rocks | place: Antarctica: Victoria Land, Richard Nunatak red sandstone | collected 2016-01-03 | reverse complement strand
GTATCCTACCCGTGATCCCGCCCAAGTCGAACCGCAAAGAACCGATCGCCTGCGACTACCGCGCCTACAAGGACCGCAATCGGATCGAGCGGCTCTTCAACCGCCTCAAGCAGTCCCGCCGCATCGCAACCCGCTACGACAAGACCGCGCTGTCCTTCATGAGCTTCCTCGCGCTGGCGGCCGCACGGGATTGGCTACCAAGTTATGTCAACAGGACCTAGATCTAGAGCAGATTCCTTCAGTATGCATCGTATCCGGCGGCGGCGAAGTAGTTGCGGCATTCGCGTTTGGTGAAGCGGTCGATGGCGTCGCCGATGACGCGCCAGAGGGCGTCGGGGGTGCGCGCGGCGGCTTTTCGGAGCAGGGCCTTGAGCTTGGCGAGGCCATCTCGATGGGTAGAAGTCGGGGCTGTAGGGCGGGAGGAAACGCAGCTGCGCGCCCTTGGCCTCGATCTCGGCACGTGCAGCGGCGTTTTTGTGCGCGGGCAGGTTGTCGAGGACGACGATGTCACCCCGCCGGAGCGTGGGAGCGAGCACGTGCGCGGCCCAGGCGGCGAACCACTCGCCGGTCATCGGTCCGTCGAGCACGAGCGGCGCGGTCATGCCCGACAGCCGGAGCGCGCCGATGAAGGTGGTGGTGTGCCAATGGCCGTGCGGCACGCTCATGCGCAGCCGCTCGCCCTTGGGTGCGCGGCCATGCAGGCGTGCCATCTTGGTGCTCGCTCCGGTCTCGTCGACGAAGATCAGCCGCCGGGGATCGAGGTCGGTCTGCTTGGCGAACCAGGCACGGCGGCGCTTCAGGATATCCGGGCGATCCTGCTCGGCCGCGTGGCCGGTCTCTTTTTGCGCGTGATCCGCCGCCTGCGGAAAAAGCGCCACAGCGTCGCCACAGCGAGGCTGATGCCGTCCTCGGCCAGCGTCGCGCGCAACTCGGCGAGCGTGCCGTCGGGAGCCGCCTCGTACGCGGCCATGATGCGCGCGGCGTGCACCTCGGTCGTGCGGCTGCGCATGTCGCCGCCCTGGCGCGCTGGTGCCACGCTCCCCGCCGCGCGCTGACGCTGCACCCAGCGGATCGCCGTCGCGGCGCTGATCCCGAAGCGGGGGGCGGCCGCGCGACGCGACATCCCCGAACCGATCGCTTCCACAACCCGCATCCGCAAATCCACCGAAGCGCATTGCCCATCACCACCAGCCTCCATCCCCGGTGGCCAGTGTGAATCAGACCTCGGCCCAATTGGGAATCTCCAATCGATTCAGAACGGTGGATAACTGCTCTGACTGACGGTGGCGACGACGCAGACGACGGCGGCGTAAGTTGCTGGATGCTGTTAAATTGCCGCCCGCGCGGCGCTTGCCATCCGACCCGCTACCCGCGACAACGTCCGCGTACGCACATGAGTCAGAACGGATGGGGGACGGCGGCGCGGAATATTGGATCGATCGTGGCGGCACCTTCACCGATATCGTTGCTCTTTCGCCCGACGGCACGATCCGGGTGCTAAAACTGCTCAGCCATGATCCCGCGCGCTACGCCGATGCAGCGGTCGCGGGTATTCGCGCGCTCGGCGGCGCCGACGCCGAGCCGCCGCTCGTCAAGATCGGCACCACCGTCGCCACTAACGGGCTTCTGACGCGCACCGGTGAACCCACCGTTTTCGTCACTACACGCGGCTTCGGCGATGCGCTGATCATCGGTTATCAGGCGCGGCCCGATATTTTCGCGCGCACCATCGTCAAGCCGCCGCCGCTCGCGGCGGCGGTGATCGAGATCGACGAGCGCGTCTCGGCACACGGCGAGGTGCTGATCGCGCTTGACGAGGCGGCCGCGCGCGTGGCGCTGTTGGATGCGCGCGCGCAGGGCTTCGGCTCGGTGGCGATCGCACTGATGCACGGCTGGCTGCGACCCGAGCACGAGGCGCGCCTCGCTGCGATCGCGCGCGAACTCGGCTTCGCGCAGGTGTCCGCCAGCCACGAGGTATCCCCCGTACAGCGTCTGATCGCGCGTGCCGAGACTACCGTGGCGGACGCGTATCTCTCCCCCGTGCTGCACCGCTACGTCGGTTCGCTCAGCGAAGGGCTTGGTGAAGGCGCGCGGCTGTTCTTCATGCAATCGGCGGGCGGCCTCGTCGCGGCCTCGCAATTTCGGGGCAAGGACGCGGTCCTCTCGGGCCCGGCGGGCGGCATTGTCGGCATGGCGCGAACCGCAGCCGCGCTCGGGCTGACAAAGCTGATCGGCTTCGACATGGGGGGCACCTCGACCGACGTGTCGCTCTACGCGGGCAGCTATGAGCGCGTGTTCGAGACCGAGATCGCGGGCGTGCGCATCGCTGCGCCAATGCTGGCCATCCACACCGTCGCGGCCGGGGGCGGATCGGTCTGTTCGGTCGGCGGTGGTCGGCTTTCGGCAGGGCCGCGATCGGCAGGATCGAACCCCGGACCCGCCTGCTACCGGCGCGGTGGCCCGGCGACGGTTACCGACTGCAACGTGGTGCTCGGCAAAATCCAGCCCGCCTTCTTCCCCGCCGTGTTCGGCGAAGGCGGCGACCGGCCGATCGACGGCGGGGCGAGCCGGGCGGCGCTGCGCGCGCTGGCCGACGATCTCGCGCGCGAGACGGACGAGGAGGTCGATCCGGAGACGCTTGCCGAGGGTCTAGTCGCGATCGCGGTCGATACGATGGCGCGGGCGATCCGGCGCATTTCGGTCGAGCGTGGGCATGATCCGGCCGATTACACGCTCGTTTCGTTTGGCGGCGCGGGTGGGCAGCACGCTTGCCTCGTCGCGGATGCGCTCGGTATCGGGCGTGTGATGATCCATCCGCTCGCGGGGGTTCTGTCCGCGCTCGGCATGGGGTTGGCGGATGCGACCGTGACGCGTGCGGTGACGCTCGATTGGGGGTTCCACTCCGGGATGGAATCGCGTGGCGCGGCGACGGTGGAAACGCTGGGTAACGCGGCGCGCGCGGCGCTCGAAGCACAGGGGGTTCCGGTCGGAGCCGTAACGACTACGGCCGCTGCGCATGTGCGCTATGCGCAGGGGGATCGGGGGTTCGATGTGCCGCTTGGCGAGGCGGACACGATGCGCGCGGCGTTCGAGGCCGAGCATCGGCGACGTTTCGGGTTTGTCACCCCCGAAGCAAGCGTGGTGCTCGACCGACTGATCGTCGACGCGATTGGGCGCGCGCCGGGGGCTGGCTACATGCCACCTAAATAACAATGCAGGATGGGCCGCCGACCGAAGCGGCACGCGCGGCGGTGCGGATGGCGGGGGCGGACTATGACACGCCGATCTTGCGGCGCGACGATCTCGGCGCGGGGGCGCGGATCGACGGACCGGCGATCGTCGTCGATGCGTCCGCCACCACGGTCATCGAACCCGGCTGGCACGCGGTCGTCGAACTGCGGGGTGAGTTGATGCTGAGTCGCTCGGTTCCGCTCGGGTCCGCACGCGCCGGGACGAACGCCGATCCCGTCCGCCTCGCGCTGATGCAAAGCTTGTTCATGGCGATCGCCGAGCGCATGGGCACCGCGCTCCAGCTCAGCGCGCGCTCGGTCAACATCCGGGAGCGGCTCGACTTTTCGTGCGCGATCTTCGACGCGTCGGGCGCGCTGGTGGCGAACGCGCCGCATATTCCGGTGCATCTCGGTTCGATGGGCGACAGCGTGCGCGCGGTGATAGCGGGCGCGGCGATGCAGCCCGGCGATGCGTGGGCGCTCAACAATCCGTATCGCGGCGGCACGCATCTGCCCGACATCACCGTGATCCAGCCGGTGTTCCTCCCGGACGGTCCGCTGCCCGCGTTCTTCGTCGCCGCGCGCGGTCATCATGCCGATGTGGGTGGCATCGCGCCCGGCTCGATGCCAGCGCGCAGCACGACGCTGGCCGAGGAAGGCGTGCTGCTCGACGGTCTGCGCGTGGTCGAAGGCGGGCGGCTGTGCGAGACCGAACTCCGCGCCGCGCTTGGTGCCGGCCCGTGGCCCGCGCGCAACGCGGACCAGAACGTCGCCGACTTGAAGGCGCAGCTCGCCGCCTGCGCGAGCGGCGCGGGCGAACTGGTCGCCGCATGCGAGGCGCATGGTGCGCAGACGGTCGCGGCGTTCATGGCGCATGTGCAGGACAAGGCGGCGGACGCGGTGCGCCGGTTGACCGCCGCGCTCGCCGACGGCGCGTTCGCCTGCGCGCTCGACGATGGTGCCGAGGTCCGGGTCGCGGTGCGGGTGGACCGTGAAGCACACCGGCTCGCGATCGATTTTACCGGAACCGCCTGCCAGCGCCCCGGCAACTTCAACGCTCCGCTCGCGGTCACGCGTGCGGCCGTCCTCTATGTGCTGCGCCTGCTCGTCGCAGAGGATGTGCCCCTGAACGATGGCTTCCTGCGTCCGGTCGATCTGGTCGTTCCCGAAGGCTCGCTCCTCAACCCACGCCCGCCCGCTGCGGTGGTCGCGGGCAATGTCGAGGTCAGCCAGATCGTCACGGATGCGCTGCTCGGCGCGTTCGGCGCGATGGCGGCGTCGGCAGGCACGATGAGCAATTTGACCTTCGGCGACGCGACGCGGCAATATTACGAGACGATCTGCGGCGGTGCGGGCGCGGGACCGGGGTTCGCGGGTGCGGACGCCGTGCAGACGCACATGACCAACAGCCGCATGACCGATCCCGAGGTCCTCGAGACGCGCTTCCCCGTTCTGGTCGAGAAATTTTCCGTCCGGCGCGGATCGGGCGGCGCGGGACTGACGCGTGGCGGCGATGGTGTCGTGCGCCGTCTGAAGTTCCGCGAAGCCGTCACCGCCACCATCCTCTCGGGCCGCCGCCGCGTCGCGCCGCACGGGCTAGCGGGGGGCGGCCCCGCCAAATCCGGCCGCAATCGCGTGATACGCGCCGACGGCCGCGAGCACGCGCTCGAAGGCACGGCGGAGGTCGCCATGACAGCAGGTGATGCGATCCAGATCGAAACGCCCGGCGGCGGCGGGTACGGCGAGCCGCAAGGCTGATGTTCGTCCTGCTCGGCCTCGCCATCCTGGTCGGCGGCTTCGTCGCCCGCCTCAACCCGCTGCTCGTCGTCGCCGCCGCCGCGCTCGCGACGGGGATCGCGGCGGGCATCGATCCGCTCACCGTCGTCGCGGCGTTCGGCAAGGCATTCAACACCAATCGCTATGTCACCATCGCCTACATCGTGCTCCCCGTCATCGGCCTGATCGAGCGCGCCGGGTTGCGCGAGCGCGCGGGCGAACTGATCGCGCGGCTGAAGGGCGCGAGCGCGGGGCGGCTGCTGATCGCTTATCTGGCCGTCTGCCAGATCACCGCCGCGCTCGGCCTGAACGCGATCGCGGGCCAGGCGCAGACCGTGCGCCCGCTGATCGCGCCGATGGCCGAAGCCGCCGCCGCGCGCGATGCCCCGCTCGACGAACCGCAGCGACAGCGCGTGCGCGCGTTCGCGGCCGCGACCGACAATGTCGGCGTGTTTTTCGGCGAGGATATCTTCCTCGCCATGTCGTCGATCCTGCTGATCCGGGGCGTCCTCGCAGGGTTCGGTGTCGCGCTCGAACCGCTGCAACTCTCGGTGTGGGCGATTCCGAGCGCGGTCGCCGCCTTCCTCATCCACGGCGCGCGGCTGCTATGGGTCGATCGGCGGCTGCGCCGGTGATCGGACTGCCAGCGCTCTACGCGCTCGGCGACGCAATCTTCACCGCGTTCGCGATCGTCAACCTGGGCGAGCGCCGCTTCGGCAACGCCGCCTTCTGGGCGCTGCTGGCGACGAGTTTTCTTCTGGGCGACCGGCTGGGCGATCTCACGAACGGCGGCCTGGCGCTCGCAATGGTTGGGCTTGCGGGCAGCGGTGCGCTCAAGCGCACTCCAGCTGCCAAGCAAAGCGCGCCCGAACATCACCCGAGCTGGAAGCTGTTCGCCCCTGCGCTCATCATCCCCGCCGTGACGCTCGCGGGCACGCTCGCGCTGAAGCACGCCACGCTCGCGGGCGTGCCGCTCATCGATCCCAAGCAGGTCACGCTGGTCGCGCTCGGCCTCGCGGTCGTCGTCGCGCTCGGCGCCGCGATGCTATGGCTGCGGCCTCCTCTGACGGCCCCTGCGATCGAGGGCGCGCGCATCATGGACCAGGTCGGCTGGGCCGCCGTCCTCCCCCAGATGCTCGCCGCGCTCGGCGCGGTGTTCGCGCTTGCCGGCGTCGGCGACACGGTGGGCCACGCGCTGGGTCCGCTCATTCCCGAGGGCAGCCGATTGATCGGCGTGATCGTTTACGCGTCCGGCATGGCGCTGCTGACGATGGCGCTCGGCAACGCGTTCGCGGCCTTTCCGGTGATGATGGCGGCGATCGGCATCCCCGTGCTGATCCACGGTCAGCACGGCAATCCGGCGGTGGTCGGCGCGGTGGGGATGCTGTGCGGCTTTTGCGGAACCTTGCTCACGCCGATGGCGGCCAATTTCAATCTGGTGCCCGCAGCCCTGCTCGGCCTGACCGATCACTACGGCGTCATCCGCGCGCAGGCGGGCACGGCGCTGCCCTTGCTCGGCGTCAACACCGCCATCCTTTATTGGGGAGCGTTCCGATGATCGACGCCGCGACCGCGTCGCGCTTCGCCCGGATAGCCCTCGGCCATGTCGGGCGGGAATATCCGCACAAGCTCGATCAGGTGCTGACGGGCGACGCCGACCTGCGTTCGCCGCGCGCGCTTCATCCCGCGTTCTACGGCAGCTTCGATTGGCACAGCTGCGTTCATGGCTGGTGGCTGTTGTTGACATTGCGCCGTCTCCATCCCGATCTGCCCGAGGCGGCTGAGATCGCCGAGCGCGCCGATGCGACGCTCACCCCCGCGAACATCCTCGCCGAATGCGCTTATCTCGAACGCCCCGGCGCGGGCGGGTTCGAGCGGCCCTATGGCTGGGCGTGGGCGCTCGCACTGCATTTGGAGGCCGAGCGGCACGCCGGGGCAGCGTGGGCCGAGGCGCTCTATCCGCTCGCGCACGCGTTTGCCGACCGTTTCCGCGAGCATCTGCCCCGGCTGACGTATCCGATACGTACCGGCACCCATGGCAACACCGCCTTTGCGCTGGTGCTCATGCTGGACTGGGCGGAGGCGAATGCGCCGGATCTTGCCGAAGTCGTGGCGCTTCGCTCGGTCGAATGGTTCGGTCCGGATCGGAATGCACCGGCTTGGGAGCCGGGAGGCGACGACTTTCTCTCACCAGCCCTGACCGAGGCCATGCTGATGGCGCGCATTTACGACGTCGACACGTTCCGTCGTTGGCTCGACGGCTATTTCCCGGGTTTGGCGGCGGGCGAGCCGACGAGGCTTTTCACCCCGGCCATCGTCAGCGACCGCAGCGACGGCAAGATCGCACATCTCGATGGCTTGAATTTGAGCCGGGCGTGGGCTTGGCGCAGGCTCGCCAGCAAGCTCAAAGGCGCCATCAGCCAACGCTTGCGCGACACCGCGGACGCGCACGAGGCTGCCGCGCTGCCGCATCTTGAGGAGGACTATGCGGGCGCACATTGGCTCGCGACCTTCGCCCTATTGGCTCGTTTAACGCTTTCACGTTAATTTCATCGAGCCGCCAGCGCGGTTGCTGCAGGAGTGCTCTTGATCCCCCGACGTCATCGAATAGGTTGCCGGAGGAGGAAATCTGAATGGCTCCTGTATCCGTCTTTTCAATCGACTATGATGCCCTGCTCGCCGGAGCTTCAGCGGCCGGCTTCGAGAAGTGCCTGTACGCCGTGGAACTTATAGGCGGTGAGATGGAGCAGCCGCTGCTCACGATCGGATCAGGCCTCACTGAGGAACATCGAAGCGATTTTCTGCGGCGTGTCAGGCATGATCCTCTACGCCGGATGCTTTCGCGCGGCGAGATTCCGATCGGCAGTACGCCGATCGGCTATGAAAACCACGGAACGCATCTATCGATCGGCCGTGACCATCGGCTTTCGGCGAGCGATACCGAACTCCTGCGCTGGGCGTTGGCGCAGGGTGTGCGCACTGGGGTCAACTTCCGCATCCGCCTTTCGCAAAGCCGATACGCCTCGATCAACTTCTACAGCGCCGAGCGGCGCAGCAAGGCGGACCTCGATACCGCGCTGCCGATCCTCTTCCTGATCGGCCATAAGCTGAACGAACGTATCGAGCCGCACATACCGCGCGGACCCGAGAAGCTGCTCTCCCGCCGTGAAATGGAATGCCTCGATCAGATCGCGCAGGGCTTCGCCAACCGGGAGATTGCCGACCTGCTCGGCCTGTCGATCGAGACGATCAAGGAACACGTGCAAAGCCTATTCCTCAAGCTGCGCGTGAATAACCGCGCGCAAGCCGTCTCGCGAGGACATGCGCTCGCATATCTGGGCTGAAATCGTCTGGGAAGCGCCCCCGATCGCGTTCGTCGCACCCCCCGAACGGGGGGGTAGGAGCGAGCCTACTCGCGCCATAGCCTAAGATTTCTAAAGACGGCGCAACAAAGCGCAGCATATTTGGCTACTATGGTTGCGATCCGCGTAATTTATCGTGCGAAACAGTTGGGAGGTCGGCAGCTAAACGAGGAGGAGTTACGATGACGACATTTTTATCACGTTCGTGTTTATTGCATACTGCTGCGATAATTGGCATCACGATTGTCATCTCCGCGCCGACTTTGTCCGCCTTTGCTCAGTCTACGCCGCCCTCAACCGCTAATAGCTCGAACTCAGCTGCTCCGCCCGAGGAGATTGTCGTCACCGGCTCGCGGTTGCCCCGCGCTGGTTTCGACACGCTCCAGCCCGCGCAGGTGATCACGGCAGCCACGCTGACCGATCGCAGCTTCATCAACGCCGCCGATGCGCTGAACGAGCTGTCGGCGTTCGGCGTCGCGGGATCCAACAATAGCGGCCAGCAATCGGGTGCGACCGTCGGCCAGCAGTTCGTCAACCTCTACGGCCTCGGCGCGCAGCGAACGCTTGTGCTCGTCAACAGCCGCCGCTTCGTCTCGGGCAATGCACCCACCCCGCCCGGCACCTTTGGCGGCGCGCCCGCAGGTCAAGAGGTCGATCTCAACACCATCCCGACGATCCTGATCGATCATATCGAGGTGCTTTCGGTCGGAGGTGCGCCGATCTACGGAGCGGACGCGATCGCGGGCACGGTCAATATCATCCTGAAAGACAAGTTCGAGGGCGTCCAGCTCGAGGGCCAATACGGTATCTCGCGCTATGGTGATGGCCGGAGCTGGGCCGGGCGCGGACTGTTCGGCACCAATTTCGCGGACGGTCGCGGCAACGTGACCGTCGCGGTCGAATATACGACGCAGGACGGGCTCACCTACCTTAATCGCCCCGTAACGCTTCCTTACGCGACGCAGCAGCCGTCGGCCGCGTGCAAGGCGCTCGGTTACGGCGCGTGTTACGTGCCCAACGCAACCGTGCCCAGCATCTTCCCTGGCGGCATCCCGACGACCAACGCCAGCCTCGCCAACATCGGCAGCCCCAATTACCCCAACGCGATCCACAACGCGGCCGGCCAAGTGGTCGCCTTCGCGCCCGATGGCTCGCTGCAGCCGGTTAATCTGGGCATCCAGAACAACGGCCTTGTCTTCGGTTCAGGCGGCGACGGGGATAATCTTGCGGGACAATCCTCCTTCATCGCGCCGATCGATCGCATCTTGTTCGACTCGCTCGCGCATTACGACGTCACCGATCACGTCCGGCTGTATCTCGAAACCGAGTTCGCCCACTCGAACGCCACCCAGCTCGCCGCCCAGCCCAGCTATCAATCGGCGTTCTTCGCCAGGCAAAAGGGCGCGGCACCGATCCAGTTCACCACGGCGAACCCGTTCCTCAACCCCCAGGCGGCGGCGACGCTGAACGCGGCGGGAGCAAGCACCTTCTATCTCTCGCGCGCCAACCTCGATCTGGCACCGCAGACGGTCAACAACCGGATTACCACCTATCGGTTCGTTGGCGGGTTGAAGGGTGATTTCACGCTGGCGGAGCGCAAGTTCAACTGGGATACTTCGTTCAACTACGGCCGCACCGAGGCGAAGCAAACTTACTATGATATCAACGAGGAAAACTTCCTCAACGCCATCAACGTCGTGCGCAACCCGGGGACGGGCCAGATCCAGTGCGCGGTCACGGTCACGCCGCCGCCTGCGCCTGCGGCGGGCGGTGGGCAGCCCTTTTCGGTTACGGGTTGCCAACCCTTGAACCTGTTCGGCGCGGGCGCTCCGAGCGCGGCGGCGCGCGCGTTCGTGACTGCGCAAGATCAGGCGACCTCGATCCTGACCCAAAAGGATGCGCAGTTCAACATCAACACCGTGCCGTTCCATTACTGGGCGGGCGACGTCAAAATCGCGCTCGGTTACGAATACCGCGAGGAAAGCGGCAGCTATAACGTCGATCCGTTCGCGCTGGCGGGGCTCGGCCGCGCCGCGCCGTCGAGCAATGTCGGGGGCGGCTACAACTCGAAGGAGTTCTCGGCCGAGTTCCATTTGCCGCTGGTCTCGCCCGAGATGGGCTGGCGTTATCTGCATTCGTTCGGGATCGACGGCTCGTTCCGGCGCATCAGCAACAGTCTGGCGGGATCGGCCAACGTCTACACGCTAGGCGGCACGCTTGCTCCCGCGCGCGATATCGAGTTCCGCGGCAACTACACTCGCTCGGTGCGCGCGCCCTCGATCGAGGAGCTATTTTTGCCCGTGACGAACACGCAGTCCTTCGCACAGGACCCGTGCGATCCCAACTACATCAGCGCCAAGGCGGTCCGCGCCGCCAACTGCGCGGCGGTGTTCAACGGGCTCGGCGTGCCGTTATCCACGTTCAAGTCCTCGATCGTCAACGCGTCGGTGATCGGCACCACCGGCGGCAACCAGCATTTGCTCAACGAAACAGCGGACGCGTGGACAGCGGGCGTAGTTTTGCGCCCGCGCTACGTGCGCGGCCTCGTGATCGCGGCGGATTGGATCAACATCCAGCTCGCCAACCCGATCACCAGCCTAAGCCTCACGCAAGTGATGAACGCCTGCTACGATACAACGAGCTTCCCGAACAGCTTCTGCAACCTGTTTCAGCGCAACGGCCAAGGCCAGGTCGTCGGCTACAGCACACCGCTCGTCAACGCGGGCGCGCAGGCGTTCCAGGGACTGCAGGTTGACGCGACCTACGGCATCGCGGTCGCGGACGTCCCGCTCCTCAACCGTCTGCTCAAGCAAGGCGCGGACTATGGCGCGCTCAGCTTCGACATTAACGGCTTCTACGAGGATCAGCATAGCTTCACGATCCTCGGCGTCACCACGCCCACACGCGGCAATATCGGCGATCCCAAGTTCCGCATGAACGCCACCACTCGTTACAAGCGTGGCGCGCTTGGCCTTTACTTCCAAGCGCGCCATGTGAGTAGCGGTCAGGCCGACGTCACGCTCCAGCGGTCCTCGCAGCAGATCTATGGCGTGGGTGATTACTGGGTGTTCAACGGATCTATCAACTATGATATTCGCAAGAACATCACCGCACAGTTGGTAGTGAACAACATCTTCAATATCGATCCACCCCAATATGCGATAACGCTCAACTCGAATGCCTCACTTGGGACATATGATTATTTCGGCCAGTCGTTCGTTTTCAGCCTGCGGCTGAAAATTTGATCGTGACGTTGTTAGGGAGGGTTTGATGCTGCAAGCGTTTGCGCAAGCACTAACGATCGCGATCGCGATCAGCTTGGCGGCGTTGGCGACGAGCGCCGCCGCCGCGCTACCCCCGCTCCAGCCACGCGACCTGTTCCGGCTGAGTGTGGCGAGCGATCCCAAGCTACGTCCCGATGGCGGTGCGATCGCCTACGTCCGCACGACGAACGATATCATGAGCGACAAGGGCGTTCGCGCGCTGTGGCTCGTCGATCCGCGCACGGGCGCGCAAACCCCGGTCGCGGCGAGCGAGGGGGAGAGTTACGGCCCGGAGTGGTCGCCGGATGGAACACGCATCGCTTACGTCCACGCCGCACCCGGGGCGACACCCGAAATCGAGGTTTACTGGATGACGAGCGGCCGCTCGGCGCGAGTCGCGCGGTTGGAGCGCGCGCCCACACACCTGAGCTGGTCTCCCGATGGCCGGCTGATCGCCTTCACCATGTCCGAACCGCGCACGCCGGCTACATTCGGGACGCCGCTTATTCCGCCCGAGGGCGCGCACTGGGCCGAGCCGCTGACCGTGATCGATGATGTCCACTACCGCGACGACGGCGTCGGCCCGCGCAAGCCCGGCCATACGCATCTGTTCGTCATCGCGGCCGATGGCGGTGCGCCGCGTCAATTGACCCAGGGCGATTTCGAAGATGATGGCCCGCTGTCGTGGATGCCCGACGGCGGAAGCATCGTTTTCCTGGGTCGCCGCGCCAAGGATTTCACGCGCGATCCGCTCGAGAACAGCCTCTACCGCGTCGCGCTCGCGGACGGCATGCTCACCCGCCTCACGTCCACCGAAGGCCCTTACGGGAGTCCTCGCGTCTCGCCGGATGGCCGCAGGGTTGTTTATAGCGGCTTCACAGACAAATATCGCAGCTACGAGAACCGTCGCATCCTCGTATTCGATTTCGCGACCGGCCGCACCGCGACGCTCGCCGCCGAGCGCGACCTCAGCTTCGATCACCCGCGCTGGGCGGCGGACGGGCGAAGCGTGTATGTCGATTACGGGGATCGCGGCGTCACCAAGGTCGCGCGTCTCGGGCTCGCGGGCGGGATGACCGAAATCGTGTCCGGACTCGCGAACGGGTATTTCGATCTGCCCTACTCGGGCGGCGATTACGATGTGGCGCGTGACGGCACTGTCGCAGTTACGCTCGGCGCGCCCGATCACCCAGCCGATCTCGCCGTCGTGCGGCGCGGCACCACGCAGCGGCTGACGCATCTGAACGAAGGCCTGCTCGGTCAGCGCGCACTCGGGGCCGTGCGTGCAATGTCTGTCAAATCCGCGTTCGACGGCGCGACGGTCGACGCATGGGAGGTGCTGCCGCCGGGCTTCGATCCCAGCCGCAAATATCCGCTGATCCTCGAAATCCACGGCGGCCCGTTTGCGAGTTACGGCCCGACCTTCGCCACCGACGGGCAACTTTACGCAGCGGCGGGCTATGTCGTCCTTTACGCCAACCCGCGCGGTTCGACCTCCTACGGGGACAAGTTTGCCAACGGCATCGATCGCAGCTACCCTGGCACCGACTACGAAGATCTGATGAGCGCGGTCGATACCGCGATTGCCAAGGGCGGGGTCGATGCGGACCGGCTGTTCGTCACCGGCGGCTCGGGCGGCGGCGTGCTCACCACCTGGATCGTCGGCAAGACGCACCGTTTCCGTGCGGCGGTCGCGCAAAAGCCCGTCGTGAACTGGTCGAGTGAGGTGCTCGCCTCGGACATCTATCCGTGGATGGCCAAATACTGGTTCGGCAAGATGCCGTGGGAGGATCCGATGGGCTACTGGAAACGCTCCCCGCTCTCGCTGGTGGGCAACGTCACCACACCGACGCTGGTGATCGTCGGCGCGGAGGACGTCCGCACGCCGGTCGAGGAGTCGGAGCAATATTACGGCGCGCTGCAACTGCGCGGCGTGCCGACCGCGCTGATCAAGGTTCCGGGTGCGTACCACGACATGGCCGCGCGGCCGAGCCATTCCGCCGCGAAGGCCGCGGCCGTGCTCGCCTGGTTCGCGCGTTACGATAAAGCGGCGATCAAGTGATACGATCGGCTTTATTGCTGGTGCTCGCCCTGCTCGCCGTGCCCGCGCGCGCCGCCAATCCGATTGCGCTCGAAGACGGCCAACCTCAAACCTTCACCATCGCCAACTTCCGTCTGGAGAATGGTGCCACGCTCCCCCAGGCGCGTGTCGAATATGCCACCTATGGCACGCTCAACCCTGCGCGCGACAACGTCGTGCTTCTGCCATCGCACTACATGGCGGACAGCCACGGCTACGAATGGCTGATC
>JAABUX010006496.1_pt1 | contig 13941 bp, 17 predicted proteins | sample 5561851 | NCBI WGS metagenome assembly JAABUX01 (sample SAMN10711883, study PRJNA513361) | rock metagenome | isolation source: Antarctica rocks | place: Antarctica: Victoria Land, Richard Nunatak red sandstone | collected 2016-01-03 | reverse complement strand
GCCAGGCCTGGCTCCCAGCAAACTGATGATGTAACACGCTGAAGCGCCCGCTGTCCTGGCAGGGCTGCGCATCACCTGTTGGTGCACAGGCGGCGACCTCTGTTAGCACTGGGCAGTCGAGCCACGGACGGGCTGGCTGCAGGCACACGACCCTGCAGTCACAGAGGCCCTACCTCGACAGGGGCAGAGCTGCGAGTGCGCTGCATGCGATCGTGTGGGGGGGCTCACCATGTGAGCTGGGCTTGCCGTCGCCCACGGCGCCTCCAGCAGCCCGCGCGCCCCGCCCGCGCCCGCCCGCGCCCCGCGCGGCCCGCCCCCGGCCGCGTCGCGCGTGCTGCTGCCGCCACAGGGGCGCCGCAAGGCGCCGAAGCGGTGACTCGGGCTCCGCCGCCGCCGCAGGGGCCAGCGCAGCAGCCGCGGGCGCCGCCGCTGCGGGCGCTCGGGCGGGCTGCACGGCCTGCAGGCGCACGAGCGGCGGCGGCTGCGCGGCCCAGGCAGCAGCGCCAGGCTGCTGGTGTGCCGTAAATCCTGCGCCCTGCACCGCGGCTGTCCCGGCGGGCGTGACCAGCGGGCGCAGTTGCGCCGGCGCGGCAGTGCCGCCCAATGACCCCGCCCCGACCCCACCACCCTGGAGCGCGCCGCCCAGCACCGGCGGCAGCAGGAGGTGCTCGCGCACCGCCCCGGACGGGTACCCTGGCGGCAGCGCCTCAATCGCGGGCGCGTGTGGCCCCATGCTGAGGTAGGGACACTGCGGCATAATGCCGCAGGGCGCAGCGACAGGTGCCTGCTGCGGGCCTGCGCCGCCGTCTGGAGCGCTGACGGGCTGCGGCGGCAGGGGCGCGGGCATCAGCAGCGACCGGTGCACATGGTCTGTCGCAAGCCAGGCGTGACATCCGTCAGCGAGCTGCCGCCTGCTGGCGTCTGGGACACCTTGGCTGAGAGCAGAACCTGACCCCAGCTGCACTCGACCAGAGCAGGAGTGCGCAGCTGTCCTTCACGTAATTTTGCCTCCCAACTGCAACACAGCAGTGCAATAAGCTTCGGCATGTGGCAACTTATAAAGCACTCGCTGCCGTTACTCACATTTCCCATCAGTTATACCTCTTGACCGGGCAGGGCGTCAGGCAAGTGCAGGAAGGAGCGCCGCAGGCACGCACCCAGCCCCTGCGGCGCTCCTCCGGCGCCGGCCGCCTCGCGCGCGGCCCAGAGCAGCGCCGCCTGCGCCGGCCGGCGGTACGGCAGCATGCGCCGGCAGATGGCGGGCCAGGGGTTGGCGCCCGGGGGCAGCCAGCGCAGCGCCTCCGCCACCGCCGCCTCCTCCAGCGGCGTGAAGGCGCCCGTGACGCGCCCATGGGCCGCCTGCACGCTGGGCCGCGGTCGGCCGCGCGTCCGCCGCTGGGCGCGAGCACGGTCGGCGCAGTGTGCAGGGCACTGCAGCCTGCATCAGCCGGTGGATGCCTGGGCGGCTTGACATCTGTCGCATGTGTCGCGACAGCCAGGGAGCAGTCACAGCATCCCTGCAGCACTTCTAAAAGACGCTCCTCAGCAGCAGCGGACATGGCAGGTCGCCGCTGCTGGCAGGGCCCCTGTCCATGGCCGGCATGCGGAAGAGGGCGCTTCTTCTGTGCAGCACGCGCGACGCACTCAGGCAGCGCCGAGCTACCCAAGCACTGCGCCCCTCCGCCGCGCAGCCCAACCAGGTCCCTACCCGGGGCCGGGCGCCCAGGGGCGGCCGCGCCTTGATGCCGTTGTCGCCCGCGCGCGCGTGCGCGCGCGTGCGCACGCGGTGCTCCAGCTCCGCGCGCGCGCGCGCGGGCAGGAGGTAGAGCCGCGCGCGCTCCAGGTCCGGGCCGAAGCGCAGCAGCGCGCGCGCCAGCAGCGCGTCCTCGCCCGCCGTGAAGGCCAGCTGCCCGGCCAGGCGCCCGCGCATGCGCGCCTCCCTGCTGCCCTGCCGGCCGGACGCGTGCGCGCCGACGTCGGTGCACGCGTGAAAAGGTGGGGCATGCGCTGTCGCGGCAGCCAGCCTGCGCCCGCGGCATCCAGCCCGCGGCAGCTGGCCCGGCAACGAGCGGCATGCTCAGCGCTCTTGCGCCGGCGACTCCCAGGAATTCGCAGGAGTTTGCATGCACTGCTTAGTGGTGGCTCTGGGAGGCCTGCAGCAACGCTCGCAGCCCGTCCCCGCAGGCCGCGTGCGCAGCAGCACCGCGCGCGCCTGTGCCCAGCGTGCACAGCTGCGTTCGCTGTCCGCAGCGCGCGGTCAAGGACGCACCTGGGGCAGCAGCTCTGCGAGGAACGCGTCGGGCATGCGCATCAGAGCCGCGCGGAAGGCCTCCCCCAGGCCGCCGCCCCACAGCAGCTGAGCGGGGTCTGCAGACACCCGCGCCCCGGCCTGCGCGCACCCCCAGAGGCATGTATGGCCCTGAGACTCAGGTCGCCATACCACATCGCTCCCTGCCAACAACCCAACTTCACAGTGTGGACATGAGGGCCTATACCTGGCCAGTGATGACTGGACAACCTGGCAAGTTCTGTGAAGGCAGCGCATGGCAAGCACGCTTGTGACGCCGCGCGCTGCTGCAAAGCAGTGTCGTGTGCGCAGTGGGCATGCCCAGGCGTGCCTGGGTACCGCCCGGCCGCGTCATCCTGCTGCTGGCCGCCAGAAGATCCGCGAAGCAATGAGCCGCAGCTGGGTTGTCGCGCTCCTGCACGCCGTGCTGAACCGTGTGCTCGCTGGCTCGCCGCCGAGACAAGCGTCACCCCTCCGCCCCGACCTTGCGCACCACACGATGCTCCCGCGCCGGTGCAGAGGCTCTCGGCGTGCCGGACCACGCACCGCCACATCAAAGCCTGCTGGCTCAATCTCCAAGCGCCCGTGGGCGCACCTGCAGCACGGCGAGCATGCCGTGCAGCGCAGACGCAGCGAGCTCCAGCCGCACACAAGCGGCCGCCCTGGCGTGCACCGCGGCGGCCCCTGACGGCGCCGCTGCGTGACCAGGGCTTCCCGCGCGCGTCGCTGCAGTCGTCGGTGCTGGCAGCGCAGCGCTCGCAGCCGCTGGCGCCCGCAGGCCGGAGCCAGCCAAGGACGCCGGCGCAGCCCCAGGCGCACCAGCCCCCGCCCGCACATGTGCCGCCGGCTCAGGCGGCTCTGGCGGCGCCGCGCCGCGCGAGACCAGCTGCAGCATCGCGGCCGCCGCGCACGCAGCGTTGTCGGCCGCCTCTGCGGCGCCGGCGGGCGGCCGCGGCGCCTGGCCGAGCGGCGCCGCGCGCGGCTGCGGCGGCGGGCGCGGCTGCGGCGCGCGCGCCAGCGCGCGGACGGCGGACACGGCCGCGGCGAGCCCGGCGACCAGCAGCTGCGCGTGCCGCTCGAGCAGGCTGGCCAGCTGCGCGCGCTGGGCGGGCAGCCAGGCGGTGGCGAACGCCGCGGGCGGCGGCAGCAGGGGCGCGGCCAGCAGCGGCAGCCGCAGGCCCAGCCGCGCCTCGACCAGCTGCACCAGCAGGCGCTGCTTTGCGTCCGCGGCCGCCGCCGCCGCCTGCGCGCCGGCCGCGCCGCCGGCCGGCTGCAGCGGCGGCAGGCTCCTGCACGGTGTGGGCGCGCGTCGGCGCGCTGCGCCTGTCTCGCTGCACCGCCAGCGGCGCCCAGGCGCGCACCGCACACGGAGCTCTCTGCACACCGGCTGCCCCAGTACCAGTAGGGAGGGTGCCACGGGCGCACGGGGCGTGAGACACGCCAGCGCGATGCGCGCCGCACCCCGATCGCAGCCTCTGCGTCGACAGCAGCGGCCGCTTGCGGAACTGCGGCCGGTCGTGCTTGCTCTGGTACTGGTACGGCTGCCGCCGCCGCTGCGCGCGCGTCTGCGGCGGCGGCGGCGCGGGCTCCTCGCCCGGCCGCAGCAGCTCCGCCACGTCCAGCTCAAACTCAAAGTCGTCGTCGTCCTCGTCGCTGAGCGCCTCGTCCCCGGCGCCGCTCTCCCGCACCGCCTGCGGCGCGGGCGGAGCCCATCACCAGCGCAATGGACATCTCCAGCCACCCCCGCACTCCATGCATGCAGCTGCCTGACCACACATTGTGAGGAGACGCGCTCACGGGTCCAGCGTGTGATGCACATGGCCGCTGGCGGGCGCCTCTCCAGCGCAGCCAGGCGCCTCTGTGCGCGACCCGGGGGGCGCGCCGCCAGGAAGTCGCGGTAGGCGGCGCCCTCGTCGCCGAGCGCGGGCCAGAGCTCCTCGTCGTCGCACTCGCCCAGCAGCGCCTCCAGCGCCTCCAGGCTCACATGCCCCAGCGGCTGACGCGCGCGCGTGCGGCTCCAGATGGGCGCATCCTCGCCGCCGCCGCCCGCGGCGCTGCCGCCCGCCATGCCCGCCTCCACTTCCGCCAGCGCCGCGGCGCCGGAAGCTACATGCCCCGCGCCAAGCGCAGTCTGCGGGCCAGGAGCCCGCTGGTCGGGCGCCTGTGCGGCGGGCAAGCCAGGTTGCGCGCTGCCGGCGCCCGCCGGGCCCAGCGGGCCTGGCTTGGCTGCGGCGCCGCCCGCGCCCTCCGGGACATCCTCAGCGTCGTCATCTCTGCCGCCCTCGTCCTCGGCGTCCTCCTCGTCGCTCTGCGCAATTGACGACGTGATGTGACCTAGTGCGCACGGCAGCGAGTGCTGCGCACTGGCCCTCCCAAGACATTGCGACAGCACAGTGATTATGAGCCGGGCTGCTCACCACAAACTCCTCCAGATCGGCCAGGTCCAGGACGGAGTCGTCGATGGCTTCAAGCTCCTCCAGGTCTGCGGCAGCACCACTTTGTTGCAAGCACGACGCATCGACAGTGGAGTGACCACCAGCAGGGCCTGTTTGGCATACCCCACAGCTCTGGACTGCTCCCGATGTGTGGACTGGCGGCCGGCCGTGCAGGCGCAGCCTGCTCCGCCGCGGAGCCGCCCGGGCCCCGCGCCTCGTCATCAGCATCGCTGCCGCTGCTCTCCCCGGCTGCGCTAGCAAGCGCTGCGTCGGAGTCGAAGTCCTCGTCGTCTTCATCAGAGGTATACCCGCCGGGGCGCTCTGGCTCTGTGGCCATGCAGCCCCCTGCCGCTCAGCATAGGCCGCCTGGGGGCGCAAGCAGCACACGGCACACAAGCGGCGCCGTCTCTGACAGCCTGCGCTGAGCTGAGCATGCAGGCTCGAGCCTGTGAGGAAGCGCTTGCAAAGTCAGCTGTCAAACCTGCTCATATGATCATCAGTCAGCTAGCTGAGTGCGCGAAATAGTTCTCGCGTGCGTAAGCGAGCACCTGAATAGCAGTGTTGTTTACGCCGCGAAGTGTCGTATGTGAAGGCCCAGCGCAAGGTGCAGTGCGAATGCTCTATGTCGCTGTTAAAACATGGAAGCCGTGAACCAAGTAAGGTCGCTGCACAGGGTCATCCTTTGTAGCGCAGCCGCGAGGCAGGGCCACCATTGCAAACAAGCTGAGTCCGTGCGCCACCTGGCTCCATAGTTTGGTGCGACTCAGAACCTGCTCAGCACCTGCCTTCCCATACCGTCCTGCATGACTCCTGCAGCCGCTGAGCTCGCGCGCAAGTCCTCCGGCAAGGGCACCTTGCCGATGCCCGCCTGTGTCCTGCGCACAGCACGGAGATGTCTGGCAGCGCGGAGCCCGAGGGTGTGGACTGGCAGTGGGTGGAGCGCTTGGTGGCTCTCTGTCAGCACACACAGGCCGTGCTGCCCGAGACGAAGAGCGCGCTGAAGGGCGCTCTGCGCTCTGCTGACGCCCGGACTGTGCTCGTGACGCTCACGGTGTGCGCCCTGCGGCACTGCTTGTTCGGACTCGCGTCGCGGTAGAGCAGCTGTGCAGCGTCTGACAGGGCTTGCCGCGTCGCAGGCGGTCGACTCTGTTGCAATAAACACGAACCGCGAGGTGCGGGCGCAGCTGGCGACCAAGGGGTGGATGCGCCTACTCTCCGGCCTGGCCACGGGAGATGCTTCGCCGGGGGCGCTTGCGGCAGCACAGGCCCTGTCCAACTGGCGGCTGATGTTCAAGTGCGGGCCGCGGCGTGCAGCAGTCCCAGGTTGTCTGATTTGCTTCGGCACGTATTCTGTACACGCTGCCTGGCGTGACAGGGGCGAGGAGCTCGGCGCAGCGGCGTACAGCGCCTGCCGCGCGCTGCAGGCCCGGGAGGAGGGCGCCGTGCCGCCGCCCACCCACTTTGCGTACCAGATGAGAGAGATCGTGGAGCAGGAGATACCCATGATCGGCCTGCAGCGCGGCACAGACTTCCTTGCAGCCTTTGCGGCGCCAGCTGGTGCAGGTGCGCCGCAAGTGTGTGCGTTTCACTTGGCGCCAACGCGTCACGCCACATTGTCTGCACGGAGCCCAACAGCACGGGCTCGTTGCTGGACACCGGCCGGGCCCTCGACCACCGTGCGTTGTGCGCGCACTGCTCCGCAGGCCGGCAGGCGGAGCGTGCGGGGTCTGCGGACAGCGGCAGGCGCTGGCACAGTGCGCCGCCGCACGCCCCACGCGCGGCCAGCGAGGCGTCCTCGGCCGGCAATGGCGGCAGCGTGCATGCGCAGGTGCCACATGCGGCCCTTAACGCGCCCCGCTTTGTTGGTGCAGACATCCAGTGCCGCGCATCAGGCAGGGTGTGCATGCAGCGCTTGTCCGTCTCGCTGCCACGATTCTGGTCCGCGCGCAGCCGGGCGGGCGGGCGGCAGAGATGCGTGCGGGCGCGGCGAGGCTCACGCAGTGCCTGGAGCGCGGCCAGACAGCCGAGGCGGCAGGGTGGGCGGACTGCTGCCGCGAGTGGCGACAGGAGATACGGGTGCGCTTGGCTCGGTGGCGGACGTGCGGTTGGCCACACCCGGGCTACTGTCCTAGTGTTTTTTTGCTGGGCCGCTCACGGCTGCGTTTGCATCGAATCTTTTTGCACAAGGGTGCGGGACTGCGGCTTGAAGCCCGCACTGCGCCGCCCGCGCAGGCATGCGTGGCAGAGGAGGTCACCGACGACGCGCTGGCCGCGCTGCTGGACGCCAACGACGCGCTCAACGCAGCGCTGCGCCTGTGGCAGCAGGCGCAGGCGCGCGGCGAGGCCGCCCGGCAGTCCCCGCCCGCGCCCGAGGCGCCCGGCGCGGGGGCGGGCGCGGGGCGCACGCCGCCTGCGCAGGCAGCGGCGGGCGCCCCGTACCGGCCCGAGCAGCACTCGCAGTGGTACAGCCCGCTGGAGAGCAGCCTGCCGGGGCAGGCGCCGTTGCGGCCGGCGATGCATGCGGAGAGCTCCGGCAGCCCGGAGGCCACGTCCCGCCCGGCCGCAGCAGCGCCGGCCGCGTCAGGCCCGGATGCGCGAGCGCGCGCGGATGCGACGCCTCCGGCCGACGGCGCGGCTGTGCCCGACTGGCTGGTGCGGGGGCCGGCGCCGCTGATCGACCTGCTCTCCTGGCACGAGCCGTCCGAGCCGGCAGCAGGCACGCCTGCAGCCACGGCGCCGGCGGGGGTGCCCGCGAGGGCGGCGGCGCGCAGAGGCGCGGGCTCATCGGGCGAGAAGCCGGCGTCGACGGCGCGCTCCAGGCCGTCCAGCGTGCCGGCTCGCAGCAACGCTGCCGCCGCCGGGTGGGCCGCCCCCGGCCTGGGCAAGCACGCCGGCAGCGCGCGGGTGGCGGGCGGCTCGCCATACGAGCAGCCGGCTGCTCCGCCCGAGGCAGACCCGGCGACCCCGCCGCCTGGGTGGCAGGCGTTTGGCGCAGACGCCGGCCTGCTGGTGGGGGCGCCTGCCTCGGCTGAGATGGCGCCTGCTCCCGAAGCCGCGCCCCGGCAGCCGTCGGCCTGGGGAGGGTCCGCAGGCCGCTCCCCGCCGAGGCCTGCGCCGGGGGGCGCGGCCTGGGCTCGCAGCGGCGGCCGTAGGGCGGCCGCTGCTGTGTCGGACATGCGGCAGGCCGGCGCACCCGCAGCGGCCGAGCAGCGGCGGGCGTCGTCACCTGCCAGCGCTGCGGCGGCCGCCTCGCCGGTCGCGCCAGCTGCTGCGGCTGCAGCCGCACAGGAGAAGCAGCCGCCCTCGCATGACGGCAGTGCGGTGCAGGCGGCTGGCGCGCGGCCGGCGAGCAGTGGCGGCGACCACCGGCGACCAGGGGGGGCGGCAGCCGCGCCCGCTGCCGCGCAGGATGCCGAGCTGCAGCGCCTGCGCGCGGAGCTCAGGTGCGTGTGCAGAGCTCTTCTGGCACCTGGCTGTCCAGCCAGCACTGTGTTGTGATCATGGGGCCGTGACGCCCCGGCAGCTGCCCGAGGCCTCGGCTCAGGGACGCGCCGCGTTGCCTGCAGGGCGCGGGACGCGGAGGTGGCGCGCTTGCGCAGCGAGCTGCTCAAGCACGCGCGCCCGGCTACGCCGCCTGCACGCCGCCCGTCTGAGCCGGCGCTTGCCCCGCTTGCTGCTGAGCCAGCCGGCGCAGCGGTGCGGGTGCACTGCAGCACCAGCGAGCCGCCGGTGGCCACGCACGCCCTGCCGCTGCGCGACCTGGCGAGCATGGCGTACTCCCGGCAGCCCGCGCTGCGCGTGCGCTTCCAGCCCGGGCAGCTGGAGGAGGTGGCCGCGCGCCTGCAGGCCCGCGGCCCTGCGCGCGGGCCCGCCGCTCCTGCGCTGGTCTGATGCGCGCATGGCGGAGCTGTCGTCAATGCAGCATTGCAGTGTACCGACCGCCGTGGCGCGTGCGAGGGGTGGCCGAGCAGTACTTCCCAGATGGCGTGTGATCAAGTCTCCAGCAGCTAGTCAGGGACGTCAGCTTTGTGCCCGACACTGCGTCTGTGTGTCTGCTGTGTCGTGGGAGGTACCATGCCGATAGGCGCACGACAGACAACATGAGTTGCTTTCCGTGGCTGTGGACTAGAGAGATAGCCTTCCTGCCATTGCTGTACTCAAGACAGTGCTGTACCGCTACATTTGCAGTTTCAAAGCCATGATGGCTCTCAATGGTCGTCTTCCCATTTTCCAGGACACGCCTCTGCCAAGTCATCTTCGTCTCGATACTGCGCATGGGCACATGGTGCAGCAATATATTTCGGTGCGTGCCTGATGTGCATTGTGGCAAACAACACGAGCGCCGCATGGCAGCAGCATTGAGCATGGGGCTTGGCCGACCTGGCAGCCGCAGAAGAGGCAGTAGCCGTGCCGCCGCCGCAGGTGCTCCAGCACCTCGCCCAGGCGCTGCTCCGCGGGCAGCTCCTCCCAGGCAGCCCCGGCCTGCGGTTTGCTGTCGCCGTCCGCATCCCCTGCAGCCTCCTCTCCTTCGGGAGGCGGCGGCGGCTCCCACATGTGGCTCTCCTGCATGCCAGCCCTGCGGTCCAGGGTCTCGCACACCTGCGCGCATGCAGCGCTGTGGTGCAGCCGAACCTGTAGGTAGCGCGCACGCGGGTGTGCGTGTGACCTCGCATGCGATTCTGGTCAGAAGCCACACCCTGCCTGCCAGTGAGGAAGCAGGCATGCACTGCAGGCAGCGCAGGCGCACCGCACGCGCTTTCGCGAGCTGCTCCGCGGCTCGGCGCTGCGCAAAGGATGCCGCGCGGCCATGCAGGAAGCTGGAGCGCATGTCCTCGTGGCCCCGATGCCGTTTGGCCTCTGCGCATGCATTGTCTCCGTGACAGCAGTGGGACAGCCCGCAGGAGGGTGTCCTTCCTGTGGCTTGGCCAAGGTGTACAGGCAAGACATCGAGGCTCGGCGGGCAGGAGCTGCCCGACTCACCGCGCTCCTGTCGCTCCTGCTGGGCAGCCACCGCGCGGCGCCGCTTGGCCTCGTCGACGCCCAGCCCAGTGCGGCCAGCCTTCAGCTTTACGTCCAGCGGTGTGGCCCGGCCATCGGCGCTCTTGCCGAGGCCCTTTCCCGGCTGGTAGCCCATCGCGGCAAGCATCTGAAATCCCCTGGACAACGCAGCGGGTGAGCAGACGCACGAGGCAGGTGCCCGCACGGTCGAGCCAGCGGCTGGAGCACGGCCGGCCGAGCCTGCCTCAGCTCAAGCGCACCTGGTGTCAGAGGCCAGGGGCGTGGCCAGCGCGTCGGCGCGGCGCTCCTCCATGCCCCGCTGCTCGCTGACGAGACGCCGCGCGCCGCCGACTGCCTTGGCCTTGGCGGCCGCTGCCTCGGCCTCATACTGCCGGGTCAGGGCGTCCAAGTCGGTGTCCGCATCGCCGGTAATCTGGCCGGTAGGCGGTTCCTGTTTGGTCGTCAAGCGTCGTCAGACGAGCGCGCACCTTGCCTGGCACAGCACGCTAGTGTGCCCAGGCAGCATATGTAAAGCGGCGCATAAGGCGAAGCAGCGACACCACCTACCTTTGCAACATCCTCTTGCGCGTTGTCTGTGCCCAGGGCGGCCGCTGCCTGCGGGGGAAGCCAGAGCTTTCTTGCTGGCCTATGCATTGCGGTCGTCGGTGTGCGCAGGCGGTGTGTTTCTGTTTTTTTTTTGGTTCTGCTACTGGAGCCCAAGTATGCGCATACTTGACATGCCGGTGCCGGTCATGCTGGCCCAGCTGATGCGCGGCTGCATGTCCCCAATAGCTAGCACTGCATGTAGCTCAAGATGGCCAGTAGCACATGCTGACTGCTAGTCAAGCAGTCTGAGGTGAAACTACTTCTACAAGTCGGCTGCCTCTCCGGCGCTTCCTGCAGAGGAAGCCCTGGTTGCGGGCCGCAAACAAGCGAGACAGGCGCCCGGTGTTGCGTAGGGCGATGGGGCAGATCCTGTCGCAGCCGGAGGTCAACGAGGTGGTGCTGGTGCCACCGCTCTTTGAGCGCGACCACAAGGTCGGGCGAGGGATTGGCGTCCTTATCTTCCGCTCTGTCTCATCCGCCACAAACTTACACGCGCTCACGGCGGCGGGTGCCTGGCCAGCAGGGGCGGTCAAGGATGGCAAAGTCCTCCTACGACTTCCTGTTCTGCAAGGCGCAGCTCAGGTGGCTCTTCAACGACTACATGCGCCCGGGCGGTCGCAGCTTGCTGCACTTCTCGCCCTCCGAGGACCCGCGCTTGTCCGTCACAGCGCGGCTGCGCACCGACATCGAGCCCGAACACCTGGGGGACCATTCCACAGGTGCCCTGTACAGGCGCAGCAAGCGTGCCACCGACTCTGGCCCTGCAGCAAGCGTGCCGCCCGAGCTTGGCCCTGCGCGCCAACACCCAGGTGCCGGGGCGGGCCGCAGGCACAGCCACGATACGCTTCCAGGCCTCTCCAGTGGACCCCCTGAGCTTCTTCGACGTGAGGGCCGCCGCGCAGGCGCGTGTTTGCGTCCGGCCCAGCTCAGTAAAACATGAAGTTCTGTAGGTCTGGCACAGTCTGGTAGCATGCCGCCAGCAGTGTTGAACCGGCTGGGGGCCTGCGCAGGGCAGCGGCGCGCGCCTACGTGGGTGCTACTTCGACCCAGACTCGGGCTTTGGGGCGTTTGCAGAGCTGCCCTTGGCCGATGCAGAGGTCTATGAGACAAAGCAGTGGCAGGCCGCAAAGGACACGCCGCTGGGCAACGGTGGTGGCGGTGACGGCGCCCGGGCACCGCTTCGCGCTGTGGATGTCTGTGCGGGCGTGCGCTACAGCTCTCCGGCGTTCTCGGCTGGCGCGATTGCCAGCCCGTTGGATGGTCACATCAGCAACCTCTGGATGGCGCGCCGCACTTGGCATTTTTGACTGACTGCTGCACCTGTACCTCTGCGTCACGATGGTGGCGCACCGTCCTCTGGCAACGCATTGCCTGGAATACTGCCGGCGTGCGGCTACCTCGCATGCCTTGCCATGTTGTGATCGGAGGCCCGCTTGCTCCATTGCCAAGGTTGCGGCGGTGACAGCTGCATGACCTGGGTCCAGGTGGGGCGGCATGGAGCCATGATGGCAGGCTGCCAGGTGCGGCCTGGCGCGAACGGGTGCCTGGGCAACCCAGCCGCGCTGATCGGCACGGACCCCTGGCGGCTGTGGACCGAGCTGCGGGGCGCGAGCAGCCTCGCCATCGCGTATTCGCCGGCCTCTTCGACTCCAGGTGCTGTCTGCGACGCGCCCCGCACCCAGCTTGCGAGCGGCATCTGCGTCCCAGTCCCGATGCGCTTCTTTGCCGCAACGGATGCGGCAGGCTGCACCCGCACCGCCCCCACATGCAGCAGGTCAGCTGGCGCATGTTGCCCGCGTGCAGGGCGGGGCGCTTTCACCACGGCGCTGGAGCTCAAGGAGCAGCAGCGACTCGTGCTGTCCTTCTACTACCACATGGCGCGCCCCGCTCGGATGCTTCGTGGCGCCACCCATGCGCTGCACGGCATCCACCGATGCGCGGCGTGTTTTGCGCATGCCGCGCAGCGCCTGTGCAGAAACCCGCTGGAGGACGAGAGCGTCGTGGGCATCACAAATTACATCAACATCGGCCTGCAGGCGCGTGTGCGTTTGGCAGCGCCGTGAACTCGAGCGAGGTCAGGGCGATTTTCTTTTGTTATCCGTTTCAAAGTGCTAGTGTCGCATGATCTCAGCAAGTGGCCTTAGCGACTGATCGCTTCAATTCGGCACCGCTAATGCCCGGTCGGCGCGCCCCACTAGGTCGTCACGCAGCTGAGGAAGGCCGGCGGCTCTGGCGGCGATGGCGTCGGGGCCAGGGCAGCTTCCGGGGAGGCAGCGGAGCCATCGCTGCGGCTGGGAGCTTCGTGGCAGGTGGGCGGCCGCGGGATGCGGCATCTGCGGCAGCGGTCACTGCATCAAGTGTGCAGGCTGCTTCTCACATGCATGCTTCAGCCGCGACATGCCATGGCGTGTGTGGTGCAAGCAGGTCAACAAGAACTGGCTGGCCAAGGTGCTGGTGGGCACCGACGCTATGGTGGCGGCGCTGGCGTTCAAGGCCTGGTGGCAGCCAAGCTTCACGGTGGCCGCTAATGCGGGTGCGGCACGGGGGTGCCATGTGAGGCTGAGGTTACCCTCCAGCCGTCAGGTGTCTGAGTTTGCTGTTTAGGTGTGTCAACCGCTGTGTTCTCAAGCACTGCGCGTTACCTGCAGACGGACCTGAGGAGTCCTTCAGTATGCGTTTGCGCGTCTGCAGGCTGGGACTACACCAGCAAACGACCGCGCTTTGGGCTGGTCATCAATGTCGAGAACTATGGCAACATCCGGTGCGCTGCAGGGCACTGCACGAGCTGCAGGTGCCGAGCGCCTCGCTTACTGTCCAGCCTTGCTCCTGCCTGCCTCGCAGGTACGAGCGCTTCTCGGGAGCGCAGCGGCTGCAGGGCGCGGCGCTGGTTCAGCGCCATGTCGCCCTGCCCGAGGACCTGGCCAACAAAGCCGGCAAGGGGCTGCTTGTGCGCCCCCCTGCAACTGTTGACCTGTCTGTTTGTGTGCCTGTCTCTGTGCGTCTGTTCTGCCTGCGATGCATGCCTGTGTACCAGCCTGGCGAGTACGTCGCGCGCTGGTGACGGTGCCGCTCTGTGCTTGGACCAGGTGCAGAAGAAGGACCTGGACAATGCTGCTATCCTGGGGCAGACGCAGCCAAAGTCTGCCCAGTACCTCTAATCATATGCGCTGTTCACTGCATGGGACATGTACGGTCTGTTCGGTTGGCCCGTCGACAGCATCGTTTCTTCGGGGTGGAGTCTTGCTCCTTGGGGTGCAAGTCTTGCTCGGAAGCAGGCTGCCTGTGTACATTACACGTTCTCGTAGATGCTGCCATACAGCACAGACTTGTAACGTGTGGCTCGTTCTAATTTGAGCCCACCATGTTTTGCACTTCCCAGGAGACACTGCTTCAGACACAGTCGCTGAACAGGCTCGTTGCTAATGTCGAGGGCAGACGATGAGCTTCCTGCTCAGTATGATGGCCTCTGACGGTTTGCACCTGCCTCCTGTTGAAGCAACTGGCTGCGCGGACTAGGCCTCATCAACCAGCACCTGTCCCTGCTGAGCTTCGTGAGCATCGGCGTCGCGTGCGGCGCGGACGAGCTCCTGGTCACCGCGGCGAGCAGCCGCGAGA
>JAABUX010006494.1_pt1 | contig 13943 bp, 11 predicted proteins | sample 5561851 | NCBI WGS metagenome assembly JAABUX01 (sample SAMN10711883, study PRJNA513361) | rock metagenome | isolation source: Antarctica rocks | place: Antarctica: Victoria Land, Richard Nunatak red sandstone | collected 2016-01-03 | reverse complement strand
CAACGAAAAAACGCCTGGGCTTCATGGTAGTAGTCGAGGTCCAGAGTCTTCGACGAAGCCACGCCCGCCGCCAAGGTCGTCTCGATGATCTTGGTTCCCGACAGGGCGACCATGGTGCCGAACTTCCGCTCGATGACCAGTTTAGCGGCACCGAGGCCGAGGCGGGTGGCGAGAATTCGGTCGTTGGCGGTGGGTGAACCGCCGCGTTGGATGTGGCCGAGGACGACGCAGCGGGTTTCGTAACCGGTCTTCTTTTCGATCAGTTCGGCGACGGCGTTGCCCACGCCGCCGAGGCGGACATGGCCGAAGGCGTCGGTTTCCTCGGCGATCGTGCTGTGGCCCTGGTCGGGAAATTGGGCCCCCTCGGAGACGACGACGATGTTGTAGTTTTTGCCGGCGGCCCGCTGGCGTTTGAGGACTTCGGCGACGTGGTCGATGTCGATGGGGAGTTCGGGGACGAGGATGTAGTCGGCGGCGGTGGCGATCCCCGAGAAGCAGGCGATCCAGCCGGCGTGGCGGCCCATCGTTTCGACGACGATCGTCCGGCGGTGGCTTTCGGCGGTGGTCCGGAGGCGGTCGACGGCCTCGGTGACGATGTTGATCGCCGTGTCAAAACCGAAGGTGAAGTCGGTCACTTGGAGGTCGTTGTCGATGGTCTTGGGGACGCCGACCATCGGCATCTGATAATCTTCGTGGAGGCGGTGGGCCACGCCCAAGGTGTCGTCGCCGCCGATCGCGATCAGGGCGTCGAGGCCAAGCGCCTGGAAGTTCTGGCGGACGGCGGGGATGTCGGTATCGGGGTTCTTGAAGGGGTTGGTGCGGGATGAGCCGAGGATCGTGCCACCGCGGGCGATGATCCCGTCGGTTTCGGCAACTTCGAGGGGGCGGCTCATCCCTTTGACTAGTCCTCGCCAACCTTCGATGAAGCCGACGCAGCTACCGCCTTCGTTGGTGATGCTCTGGACGACCGCCCGGATCACCGCGTTGAGGCCGGGGCAGTCGCCGCCGCCGGTCAGTAAACCAACTTTCATGGATGTTTCCCGCCTAAGATTCAAGCTCGAAGTACGATCGGCGCGTCATCTTACTCCAGGGGTACCGGAGGGGGAAAGTCTGTTGCCGTATCGATGGCTGGCAGGACACGTTGGTCGGCTGTCGGACTTGAACCTAGGGTGGTTGGGGCGGAGCGTCGCGGAATCGCAAATTGCAGGATCGCAAATCGCAAAGGGGGTCGAAGCGACTCCTTCGGCCATTGGGTATACAACGATTGGGAGGCTGAATTAGTTTCAAATCAAACGCGATGCCGCAAACTAGCCGTTCTCAGGGGGCCTGGATGATCGGGCAGGCTTCGAGGAGGCGGTGGCCGCGCTGCTCGTCGATGTCGAGCCGCGTGAGGAGGCGGCTCTTGATGGTCCGAAGGACTTCCTCGACGGTCTCGGGATGGATGTCGTCGAGCTTGATCGCGCCGCCGGCACGCTTGTCGTGGCCGCCGGCGGTTCCCATCCCGTGAATAACCTCGCGGAGGACTTCGCCCGCGTGGCCGCCGAGGTGCGCGGTTCGGATCGAGAGCTTGAGGAGGTCGCCGAACAGGCCGATGGAGAGCGACCAGTTGACCTTCTCGAAGCGGATGAAGAAGTCGGCGAGTTCGGCGATGATGTCGGGCTGAGGGACCTGGTCGCAGAAGGAGAGGACGACGTCGCCGTAGAGAAAGGCGTTCGAGAGGGCGACCTGGTAGGTGGCGAAATAGCTTTGCGGGAGCTTGGGGTTGCGGATCTGGGCGAGGAGGTCTTTGTCGGCTCGGGGATAAAGCCAGACGAGAGCGCCGTCGTCGAGGGGGCCGGACTCGCGGGGATAGCCGGACACCTCGGAGTCGATCCCGTAGATCAGGGCGGTCGCCAGGCGGTCGGACAGGCCGATATTTTGTTCGAGGAGGTAGCCGGTCACCATCGTGCTGGTGGCGCCGAGGTTGGCGCGGATGTCGCGGTAGGCCACCCCTTCGAGGGTCCCGCCGGTCTCGTGGTGGTCGAGGACGGCGACGGGCCGGACGACCTTGGCGGCGTGGCGCCCGGTCCCGGGCTGTGAGTCGACCATGACCAGGGCATCGTCGGGGCCGAGGACGACTTGCTCGACCGGAACGAGCGGGATGTCGAGGAGTTCGACCATCGCGCGATTCTCAGCGCGGGCGATCATCCCATCAACGGTGAGGATAACCGGCTTGTTGGGCTGTCGTGCCTGAAGCAGGGCTTGGAGGCCGAGCATACTGGCCAGGGCGTCGGGGTCGGGGTTGATATGCGAGACCAGGACGACGCGGCGGAACGGAGCGAGGGTCGTCAAGAAGCGTTCGGAGCGGTGTTGCCGGAGCAACACGGTCGACTCCGAGTCGGTGGCTATCATGGAGGTCGCGCCCTGATCGAACAACAACCAGACCCAACCGGGGGCGACACGGCACCAGAACCGTCGCGGTTCGCTGATCAGTGATCAAACGGCGCGACGAGTCTCTGGACCCCCGAGGTGACTAGCTTAAGTCACGCAGCCGCGGGCTGCCAGTGTTCGCCCAAATCACTTGGTTCGTTTCGCGGCGGGTTTGGTGGCGCTGGCGGTCGTCAATCCGGGATCTTTGAGCGGGCCGGCCATCACGACGTCGACCTGGTCGAGGAGCACCCGGCTCATCTCGGGATCGCCCACCGCGCCGTAGAGCATACTCACCTCGGCGCTCGAATCCCCCTTGAGGAGGACCAGGACGCCGACCCGGTGGCCGTCCTTGGACTTGGCCGTGATATTGTAGTTGACGTCGCGAGTCATCGACTTCATGCCGGACAGACCCAGGGCTTGCTTCTCGGTGTGCGTCAGGAGGCGCGAGTCGTTCGACTGCGGGTCGATCATCAACTGGACGTCTTCGAGGACTTCGTCCTTCCGCATGACGTCGGTCAAGGCCCAGGCAACGCGGGTAGCCGAGGCGGGATAAGTCCGGACAGTGGCGTTCGGGTTCTTGTCGACGACGCCGGGGTGGCGGGCGTCGCCCGATCGGGTGGTCGCGCAACCGACGACGCCCACGGCGACCCCGGTCGCGGCGACGATCGACTTGATCCAGGCTGTTTGCGGACGCATCGCCGGTTCCCTCCGGTATGGGCTCGGACCTTCCTTGGTCCTGATTGAATTCATTGATGGCGCAGCGCGGCTCCGCCAAGGCGCAGTAGGGTAGGGAATCGCGAGCGAAGGGTCAAGGTGGATTCGCGGCTTGACGAGCTAAGCTTTCGGACCCATGAAGTCGCCGAAGGGATGATGGCCCCGGAGGAATTCGGCGGCCGGGGACGGTTTCTTGCCAACCATCTGGACGGTCCAGAGCCGGACCGCCCCCTCGCCCGCCGCGACGACGAGGCGGTCTCCCAGCGCTTCGAGGACCTGGCCAGGCTGACCTTGACCATCGACGACCTCCGACCGGTGGATGATCAGCCGGACTGGGCCGGTGGGTCGGAGCCAGGTCGGCGAGCGGCCAGGGTTGCATGGCTCGGACGAGGTTGTGGACCGTCTGGCTTGGCAGAGTCCAGTCGATCCAGCCGTCGTCCTTGCTTAGCTTGGGAGCTTTGGTCACCTTCGACTTGGACTGCGGGAGCACCTCGGCGGTCCCGTCGGCGATGGCTTGAATGGTCTGGAGGACCAGGGGAGCGCCGACCAGCGCGAGCCGATCTTCGAGTTCGCCGGCCGTCTCGGCGGGATCGATCGGGGTCCGGGCGAAGGCGAGCATCCCGCCAGCATCGATTCGCGGGGTCATCCGGATCACGGTGACGCCGGTCTCACTCTCGCCGCGCTCGATCGCTCGGGCCACCGGCGCGGCTCCGCGATATTTGGGCAGGATCGACCCGTGGAGGTTGATCCCGCCGAGGCGCGACAGGCCCAACAACTCGGGTGAGAGGATCTGACCGTAGGCGGCCGTCACCAGGAGGTCGGGGGCATAAGCGGCGATCAAGGCGAGCGCCTCGGGGGCGTTGACGTTCTCGGGCTGTTCGACGGCGATCCCCTTCGCCTGGGCCGACTGCTTGATCAGGCTCGGGATCAGCTCCCGCTTGCGGCCTTGCGGGCGGTCGGGTTGGGTGACGAGCGCGACGACCTGGCAGCCCGAGTCGACCAGGTGGTTGAACGTGGGCAAGGCGAAGTCGCCGGTGCCGAGGACGATGATCCGAAATGGCGGCATGGTTGAACTTCTTGAGCTACGGAGCAACACGAGCCACGGATGAACACGGATGGGCCACGGATCAGAGAAATTGAATCGATCTGATCCGTGTTTCCTCCGTGTTCATCCGTGGCCGGGTTTGGATTCAGGCGGTCGCGGAGGTGGTGGCGGTGGCGGTCGCTTGGAGTTGCTGGAGGATCTCGTCGTCGGGGGGATATTCGCCGTCGGTTTGGGCCTGGCGGAAGGCGGTTTCGATCTCGCGGAGCTTGGCGACGGCGGCGGGCTTGGTGAGCGGGCCGGTGAGGTCGATGAACAGGCGGCCGTCGAGGTGGTCGATCTCGTGCTGGATGGCGCGCCCGAGGAGTTCGTCGGCTTCGATCTCGATCGGGTTGGCGTGGATGTCGTAGCCTCGGACGCGGATCTTGCGCGCCCGGCGGATCTTGGCGTACAGACCAGGGAGGCTGAGGCAGCCTTCCTCGAATTCGGTCGCGGCGTGCCGCTTGATAATCTCGGGGTTGATGAACACCAGTTCCTGGTCAGGCTCGTTCGGGTCGGCGGTCAGGTTCAGGACGAAGAACCGGAGCGGGATGCCAACCTGGTTGGCGGCGAGGCCGATCCCGTTCGATTCGTACATCAGGGTGAACATCTGGCGGATCGTGGCTCGGAGGTCGTCGTCGATCCGGGTGACGGGACGCGACTCGTAGCGGAGCGCCGGGTGGGGGTAAGTGACAATCCGAAGCACGGGCGACGCTCCCAGACACGCGCGACTGACCGGAAGGGCGGCAGACGAAACTGACTCAATTATCGAGGTTGACCGCCGGTCTGTCCAGGTCCGTCGCCGCCGGGTGCCGGGGCGGGATCGCTCGGGGGTTCGCGGAGGAAGACGTCGTCGGGCAGGTTGTCCCGGATCGGCGGCTGGAGCTTGAGCCAGGGGACGAACGGCGGGTTGGCGATCAGGAAGACCGCGCCGGGTTGCCGGTTCGGGGCGCTGGCGTAGCTCTGGCCGGTGGCGAGGGCGGCGCCGATCGCCAGGTCCTCGGGCGCCGCCAGCTTGGGGCCTGAAAAGCGGAGGGTCAGCCGGGGGGGCGTCAAGCCGACCGACGACGGGATCGCGCCGCGGTACTGCGAGTAGCGCGGGGTGGACAGGTCGGCCGCGGCGTTCAGGACGGCGGCGGCGGCTTGTGGGTCGAAGCCGGGGACGTCGACCGGGCCGACGATCGACCAGGGGGTGTTGGCCTCGGTCCGGGCGAGGTCGAACGACCAGTCGGTCCCAGGCCAGGCGAGGTGGATCTTGTCGATGAGCGCGGGATCAAATTTGGCGATCCGGTGGTCGTGCCACTCGGCGTCGAGGGTGGCGAGGGTTTCGCCGCCGAGCATGAAGACGACCGGGTGGCCGCCGAGCAGCGCGAACCGCATCGATTTGCGGTCGGGGACCACATTGCCAATGACCAGAGTCTGCTCGTCGAACCGGACCCGCCGAGTGATGGGGTCGCTCACCGGTGGGAGCGGGACCGGCGACGGGGGCAAGGCGGCCGGGACCGACCAGGTGACTTTGAGCGTCGGAGCGTCGAGGCCGAAATCCGCCAGGCTCGTCGGGCTTTCGGCGGCATACCCATCGACCCGGAGCGCGGTCAGGAGCTTGAGGAGCTTGGCGACCGACCCATCGTCGGCCAGCGCGACCACCGGCTCGCTGAGCCACCAGCCCGTCGCCGCGTTCTTGAGGATGCTGAGTTTGATTGGTGGGGCCTGGATCGTCACCTGCTTGCCAAGCCCGTCGAACCGAATCCGCTCGATCTGGTCGGTCGCGGCGGTGAGGATCAACCGATCGCGGAACGCCCACGACTTCTTGAACAGGTTGGTCGCGGCGGTGTCGGGCAAAGCCAGGACCGCCGGATCGCCGCCAACCTGAGCGTACAGGACTTTCTTGCCGGCGTCCCGACTACCAACCTTGAGCGTGAACGTCGGCGAGTCGTCCGCGCTGGCGTCGGGAGGTTTGGGGGCCGCGGGGTTCGGGGCTTGCCAGACCTGGATGATCGCGCCGGGGTTGTCCAGGCCCGAGGTCTGGATTGTCTCGGGGCTAGGGGAGAGGTAGCGGCCGGACCGAAGCCCTTCGAGGCCCTGGAAGAACTCTTGCACCGCCTTGGGGTCGGCTCGACCGAGCGACGGGCGGGTGACGAACCAGGTGTTGCCCGACCGGGCGATCTCGAACGACTCCGCTCCGGCCTCGACCCGGAACCGGGTGGCCCGGTTTGGCACGATGTCGGCCACCTTTTCGCTCCGGAACGAGTTGGGGTCTAGCCCCGCCAGGTCCGTCAAGACGCGGGCGTCGATCGCAATCAAGTCGTTCTGGTCGCCCACTCGAACGTAAAGCCGGTCGGGCTGGCCTTCGACGGGCTTGCCGACCTTGAGGACCTGCTCGGGACGACGATTCGGCCCGCGCCCCGCCGAGACGGTGATCGTCAGAGTCGGGTCCATCAGACCGTAGCGTTCCCAGTATGTCCCGGTCACGTCGTTAGCGACGAACTGGACGTCGTTGGTGACGCGGAGCGAGCCGATGCTGGCGATCAGGCCCTCCACCTTCGACTCGACGGCAAGCGCCGGGAACGGCTCGACGATCCGCCAAGCGTCGGGACCACGCTCGAACCGGAGGTTCCGCCCCGGGGCGGTGAGCTGGACGGCGTCGACCTCAAAACTTGGGACGCGGAACAACTCGCGGTCGCGCCAGCGGACCGGCGGGAGGTCCGCCACTTCCAGCCCCTGCGCCGGGACGACTTCGACTCCCGCCCCCGCCGATCCCGGCCGGACGAACCGGCGATCGAGGCTGACGTTCCCCAGGTCGAGCGTGGCCAGCGGTGCGTCGGTGCTCTGGCCCCAAAGCCGGATCGTCCGCGACGGGGGGGCCAGGCCGAACGAAGCCAGGTCCCCCCTCAGGGTGTCCGCCTGCGGCTTCCGGGTCAACTCCTTGAGGCGAAAGGCAAGCCCTTCGACCAGCGACGGGTCGGCCGCGACGTCGAGGGGAGCCGTCATCTGCCACCGACGCCCGTCGCGCCGCTCGAAGACTAAGGGCGATGCGCCGCCGTCGATCTCGATCTTCCGGAGGTCGTCGGGCTTGACGTTGATCATCCCCACCAGGACCCGCCCCTTGTGCCGGTCCCGCTCCGCGGCGCTCGGGACTTGCAGGTATTCGGCCGCCCACAAGCCGACCAGCCCGGCAAAGAACAAAGCGATCAAGGCGGTGGTTCCTCGGTTTCGCATGGGAGGCTCACGGTTCGAGGAAGCTAGGGGTCAGATGGGATTTTGAGTCAGAGGATGACAAATTTCAGCATTGCAAATTGCACATTGAGGGGAAGCATAAAAGGTCGATCGGCCTACTCTATCGACTGTGCATACTTCTCAATCTGCAATCTGCAATCGATCCAATGCGAAGTGGGATGCATCAGTCCCGGCGGGCCAGCCAGGTCGTCAGGCCGAGGCCGATGATGACGATAACCGCCGCCAGGGTCGGGACCATGACCAGGCGGATCTGGAGGCCGGGGTCGGCGGCGAAGCGGAGCGTTTCGTGCGTCTTCGGGGTGATCCCGATCAGGTCGGGCTTGCCTCGGAGCCAGGAGACCGCGTTCATGAGGAGGTCGATGTTCGTCCCCTCGGTCCGGAGCAAGCGGTTGTCGGCCAGCGTCGGGGTTGAAAAGACGACCACCCGCGGGATCGGCGCCTCGGACGGGATCGCGGGGCGAGTGGTCGCGGCGACCCCGACCACCAAGGGGCCGGCCTGTTCTTTGCCGCGGTCGAACTGGATCGGCCGAGTGGTCGGGTCCGACTCGACCCAAGACTCGGGGCTGGTCCGCAGGATCGCCGTCGCGATAATCCCGGGGTTGGCTGACTTGGACTTGGGTCCCGCCGCCCCGGCCCCTGGTCCCGGGCCGAGCAATCCCATTGGCGCCGCGTTTTGCAGCAGCGCCACCTGGCCGACAAGCGGGTTGACGATCGGGTGCATCAGGTTCGGGGCGAGCGTGGCGTAGATGATCGTCGGCCGGTTCGAGAGGTTAAACTTCGCGTCGGCGACGATCCCCGGGTTGAGCGCGACGTTGTAAGTGGCCAGGAGGTCGTCCAGGCCCGTGGGTTCGATGTTGTCGACCAGGGCGATCAAGGGTCCGCCGCGCGCGAGGTGACGCTTGATCCGCTCGACCTCCTCGGCCTGGAACGGCGCCTTCGGCCCGGCGATGACGAGCAAGGAAACTTCGGGCGGGATTTCGTCGCGGAGGAGGTTAATCTCGACCACGTCGGTGCCGACCGACGCCAGCCGGGCGCGCCACAACCCGTACCCCGGGCGGTTGAGGTCGTTCTCGGACGTCGAGGGTTCGCCGTGGCCGGTCGTGAAGGCAACGCGGGTCCGCTTCCCTTCGCGGAGGCGGATCAAGGTCGAGGTAAGGACGTCCTCGCCGCGAAAGGTCGAGGTGAACCGGTCGGGACCCGCCCCGGACCCCTCGAACAACTCACGGGTCCCAAGCACCGCGCGGGGGGCGTCGGCCCCTTCGCCGTAGGTGACGACGATCCCGTCGCTCGACGCCGCCGCCGCCTCAGGGACACGCTTGGCGAGGTCCTCGAACTCCTTGATGTCGGTGTAGGGGTTGAGGTACTCGACCCGGACTTTGGTCGGGTTGGCGGCGTGGTACAGGTCGACCAGTTGCCGGACGCGGTCCAACCGGCGGACCGACGGCTCGGAGTTGCCGAAGAAGACCGTCAGGACGACCGACCGATCGAGGTTGCGGACCTGGTTGAGCGTCAAGCCCGACAGCGTGAACGCCCGGTCGCGGGTCAGGTCGAGCGCTTGCCCACCGAGGCGAAACGCCAGGACGTTCCCGACGAGCAGGACTCCCGCGAGCAGCGACGCCGTGAGCGCGGTGTCCGAGAAGGCGACCAGGCGCCGGATCGTCGGGCTGGCGTGCCGCTGACTGCGGTGGGTCCGGAGGACCCACTGGACCAGGCCGATCCCGCTGGCGAACGCCGGGATCGCCGCCGGGACGCCGACCTCGACCGCGAGGTAGCCGCCGAGCCAGATTGCCAGAAAGCCGACCACGGCGAGGATCACCGCCCGGTCGCGCGTCGAGGCGCTGGGGGCGCCGGCGGGTTCGGGGCGGGTGGCCTGGCCGAGCGGGGCCTGGCGGATCAACCAGGTCAGACCCAGGAAGCCGACCAGACCGGCGACGACGGCCCAGACGTCGGACCGGGCCAGGAATTCGAGGACGCGCTCGGACATTGGTTTGTCGCTCACCCTTCGCGGCGGAATTGCACGACCTTGGTCGTCAGGTACAGCATCAAGACGCACGTCGATAAGTGGATCGCCAGGAACCGGAGGTCGAGTCGCCCCGTCCCGAATGTCCTCAACTGATTCGTGACCGAGACGAACTGGAGCGCTTCAGCCCAGCTCGCCCGCCGGGTCACGGCGAATTCCGTCAGGATCATCGTGAGGAGGATCAGGAAAAACAGGATGGCGAACGTCCAGATCGCGGCGACGATCTGGTTCCGGGTCAAAGCGCTGAAGAACAGGCCGATGGCGACGAACATCATCCCCAGCGTCGTCAAGCCGACCCCCAGCGCCACCACCGGCCCGAGGTCGAAGCGGTACTTCGCTTGATAATAAAGGAACGGCAGATAGAGCGCGAAGGGGAGCAAGAGGACCAGGTACATGGCGACCCCCGCCAGCCACTTGGCGACCACGACCTCAGCTTCGGTGACGGGGGCGGTCAGGAGCGGTTCGATCGTCCCCGAGCGCCGCTCCTCGGCCAAGAGTCGCATCGTCAGCGCGGGGATGGCGACCAGCATCCCGATCCAAAACGGCGCGCTCCCCGTGATGTAACTATTGAGCGGGTCGCGGACCCCCGAAAAGGCGCGGGCGTTCCGCGCCAGGTTGTCGACGAGGTCCCAGAAGTTGAGCCAGGCGATCCCCTGGAAGGCCAGGAGGATCAGGAATGCCATCGGCCCCAAGAAATAAGTGGCCAGCTCGCGGCGGGCTAAAATGACAACGTGTCGCATGGTTCAGGCGGCCCCGGCGGATGCGGTCTCGGTGGCGGAGAGCGGGTCGTCGGTCGGCTCGACGACGCGGCGGAGCGAAGCCTCCTGGACGGCCCGGACGAACCGGTCTTCGAGCGACGACCGACCGAGGTCGAGCAGGCGCAACCCCCACCCCCCGGCGGCGATCCGCTGCGCTAGGGGTTCGCGGAGGTCGCTGTCCCCATCGACCGTCACCTCGAACTCGTACCAGTCTCCGCCGAGGGGGCGCGCGGCGACCCCGACGACCCCCGCAACTCCTTGGACGGCGTGGCTGATCGCTTGTGACGCGCCTCGGGCTTCGATCAGGACCACATTCCGGCTTTGCAAGCGGTCGAGCGGCTGATCCAGCGCGATCCGCCCGGCGACCACCATCACGACTCGGGTGCAGACCGCCTCGACCTCGGACATGATGTGGGTGGAGAGCAAGATGGTGTGCCGGTCGCCCAGTTCGCGGATCAGGGCGCGGACTTCGCGGATCTGGATCGGGTCCAGCCCCGAGGTCGGCTCGTCGAGGATTAAGATGTCAGGGTCATGGACCATCGCCTCGGCCAGACCGACGCGCTGGCGGTAGCCCTTCGAGAGGTGGCCCAAAACCCGGCGCTCGACGTCGACGAGCTGGCATCGTTCGAGGACCCGGTCGATCGCCGCGGCGCGTTGGCGGCGGGGGATGTCCTTGATCAGGGCGCGGAAGTTCAGGTACTCGCGGACCCGCATCTCGGGGTAGAGCGGGACCCCCTCGGGGAGGTAGCCAACATGGCGGCGGACCTCCAAGGGGGCATCGAGGACGTCGAACCCCGCCAGGGTGGCCCGGCCGCTGGTGGCGGTCAAAAAGGTGGTCAGCATCCGCATCGTCGTCGTCTTCCCCGCCCCATTCGGGCCGAGGAAGCCGACGATCTCGCCTCGGTCCACCCCGAAGGTCAAGCGGTCGACCGCCTGGACCGAGTGGTAGCGCTTCGACAAGCCGACGACGTCGATCATGAAACTTAAACCCTCTTTAATCTTGGCTAGTTCCCGGCCTCAAGGGGTATAGCTCTCGAATCGGGAAATTCTACAGGATTAAAGAATGGCGAATCGCAGGATCGCAGATCGCAAAGGACGAAAGTCTTTTGGTTTCTGATTTTTTTGCGATTTGCGATCCTGCGATTTGCAATCCGAATTTCTGGATTTGAAAGCTACACACCGCCTCACGGTCGAGCCGCCCGGGCGACCCAGACGAGGACCGTCACCGGTTCGTTGTCGACCGAAACCTTCGGGGTCGGCCGGACCAAGGCGGCCCCGCCCGGGACATGCGTCAGGTCCATCGCGGCTTTGCTGTCGAGCGTTGGGGGGTGACTCTGGGTCCGCGCTTCGTCGTTCGTCGGCAAGTCGTCTGAATGATCGCTGTTCGGGGCCATCCGGACGACGGTGGACCGCAAGATCGAGTCCTGGCTGGCTCCTGCCCGCTTGGCGGCGACCAGCGCCTGAACGTCGTGGGGGGGCAGGCCCAACCGCGCGGGGCGGACGTCGGAAAAGACCGCCACCTGGCCGACTTCGGTCAGTTGCGTGACCAGCGTTGGCTCGGTCTCGGGGGCGAACGTCATGCTCGGGAAGGCGGCGCGGAGCCGGTCGAGGAACGGTGGCAACCCGGACTCGTTGATGACCATCGAGTAAACCTCGGCCTCCCCCGGCTGGTCGGGGTCGATGACGATCCCCCGCGCCAGGGTGATCCGCCCGAAGTCGGGTTCGCGGGCGCCGTCTTGCTCGATCATCGCCTGGACCTTGCGGGCCGACTGGTCGAGGGCGTCGGTGATGATCAAGGCCCGGACCACCTTGCGGTGTCCCAGCAGCGCATCCACTTGCCCGGGTCGAGCCGGCTCGGCGTCGGCGGCCTTGGGCGGTTCGACCGCGCGGCCTTGAGGCGGTCTCAAACCGGGCGGCGCCAGCGCGACGATGGCTGACTGGGGCGCGAGGGGGGCGGCTGGCTTGGCGGCGGTGGCGTTGGCGGCGGGTGCGGCCGACAGGAGCGTATTGTCAGATAGATGAGAGCGAGCTGGATCTACGCCGCCCGCGACCACAACCGGAGCCAAGTTTTGGTGAAGCGTCTTGTGCAACAACACGATGGCGAGCATGAGGCTGGCGGCCACCGACGCGACCCCGACGAGCGACGCGGCGAACCGCGCGACTCCGGCGGTGGATCGTCGGGCTTTGGGTCGGTTGGCCCGGGTGATCCGGGTCAGGATGGCCGCCGACAGGTCGAGCGGGATCGATGGGCGGTCCAGCCCCTGGATCAAGGCTTGGGTGGCTTGGAACTCCGCGAGCTGTTGGGCCAGGAGGGGAGACGACTCGACCGACCAGGCGACGACCGAGCGGTCGCCGGGGTCGAGTTCATCGTCAAGGAAAGCGGACAACTGCGATTCATCGTCTAGGTTCATGTCGTTCGGCGGGGTTAAGGCCAAGGAAACGTCGGCTTCTTGCCTCAAGGAACGCCAGGGTTGACATCGGTCGGGACCCCGAGGGCTAAATCCGGCGCCGTCTGAGCGCCGAGACCAGCCTCGTGGGTGCTCGCAAGCCCTTTGAGTCGCTCGCGGAGTTCGAGCCGGGCGCGATGGAGGCGACTCCGGACCGTGCCGACGGGAACCCCCAGGGTGGCGGCGATCTCATCATAGCGGAGGCCGTCGTACTCCTTCATGATCACCACGGCCCGGTGGTCGTCGGCCAGGGAGTCAAGCGCCCCCTGGATAATCGCGTCGCGTTCGCGGCGTTCGAGCGGCAAGCTCGGGTCGGTTCGCGTCGGATCACTCGGGGGGTCCAGCGTTGACTCGCCCCGGACCAGGGGGCCTATCGGGAGCGACCGCCGCCTGCGCCGCCCGCTGAGGGCGAGGTTGACGGCGATCCGGTAGACCCAGGTATAAAACGAACTTTCGCCGTGGAAGCCGTCGAGCTTCTCGAACGCCCGCAAGAACGCATCTTGGAGGAGGTCGAGGGCATCGTCGGCCGAGCCGGTCAACCGGAGCATAGTCGGATAGAGCCGGTTTTGGTACCGCTGCACCAGCACCCCGAACGCTTCGGTCCGGCCTGCTCGACACGCCTCGATAAGGGAAAGTTCGTCGTCGGAGCCGGTCATCGCGAGCCTTTGACGTCCGTTCGAGGCCAGGAGTTCCCTTTTGTCCGCGAAATCACTCGGCTCTCGGAGCGTTGGACGCACTTCGAGTCGGGTTCGTTTCATCTTAATCGCGCGACCGCCCCGAAGCGACCCGTCCATTGTTCTTGCCCGAGCGGCTATCATGACCGTGGCAGGCGGTGACATCGAGTTGGCGATTGGGAGCGAGTTGGCGAATGGGAGCGAGTGGGCATGGTGAACTTGCGAAGTTGGTGGCTCGCGCAACTCCGATCCCCACCACACATCGAGTTCGGGCGGGGGGTCAAGGTTTGGGCCGTGATCGGTCTGATCCTGGCTTACGCCTCGGTCGTGCCGCTCAAGGTCGTGGGATACCTGCCCGCGACGGTGACCTGGGTGGGGGTGGTCCTGATCCCGGGGATCATCTTTCTCGGTATCACCTCGATCCTCTTCTTGCCGGTCCGTACCGTTCGTCAGCGCTGGTTCATGATGACCTTCAGTCTGAGTTGCTACCTGGTCGGGATGGTTTTGGTTTACTGGCAAGGCTGGGTTTGATGAAAATCGAGGTTCATTACGGTGCTCACTCGCTCGATCTTGGAGTGGATTCTGGCGACGATCGGCTGATCG
>JAABUX010006492.1_pt1 | contig 13948 bp, 12 predicted proteins | sample 5561851 | NCBI WGS metagenome assembly JAABUX01 (sample SAMN10711883, study PRJNA513361) | rock metagenome | isolation source: Antarctica rocks | place: Antarctica: Victoria Land, Richard Nunatak red sandstone | collected 2016-01-03 | reverse complement strand
ATCGCAAAGAGCCGGATGCGCTCGTGCGACGGGATGCAGACCGACGTACCGCTTATTCTTCACGACGCGCTCGGCGCACGCGCGCGAACAGAGATACGCGCCGCGCCCGGGCGTGCGAGGCGGAGCGAGATCGCCACGCCAGCCGTCGGGCGCGCGCACGAAGCGGACGAGCGCCGCCTGCGCGAAACGCCCGCGGCACCCGACGCACGTACGGATCGGACCCGGCGCGTCCGTCCCTACGTGTCGCCGCCTTCACGATGTGCCGGGTCGAACATCTGACGCTTGAATTCTTCGAGCTTGCGGATGAGCTCGGGATCGATCGACGGCGTGCCGTCGCCTTCGCCGCCCTCCTCGGTCGACTCGATCGTTTCGTCGCCCTCGACGCCGACCGTCAGCCGCTCTTCGCGTTCTTGCAGATATCGCGCGCGCGTCTCATCCGCGTCGGCTTCGCTCGTAATGTCCAGGCGCCAACCGGTCAGTCGCGCGGCGAGCCGCACGTTCTGCCCTTCGCGACCGATCGCGAGCGAAAGTTGATAATCCGGCACGACGACGAGGCCGACGCCTTCGTCCTCGAACAATTCGACCGACAAAACCTTCGCCGGTGCGAGGGCGTTGTTGATGAAGCCGACGACGTCGCTCGACCAGCGGATGATGTCGATCTTCTCGCCGCGCAATTCGTCGGACACGCTTGCGATGCGGCTCGACTTGGGCCCCAAGCACGCGCCGACCGCGTCGACGTCTTGGCGGTGCGAGTGGACGGCGACCTTCGAGCGGCTGCCGGGTTCGCGCGCGATCGCCATGATCTCGACGATGTTGTCTTCGATCTCGGGGACCTCGCGCTCGAGCAGGCGTTGCACGAGCCCTTCGGCCGCACGCGAGAGGACGATTTGCGGGCCCTTGTTCGTCTTGCGCACGTCGAGTACGAACGCGAGGATGCGATCGTTGATGCGGAAATTTTCGCGCGGCACTTGTTCTGAGAGGGGCAAGAGCGCTTCGGCCTTCCCGAGATCGACGAACATGTTGCGCTGCTCGTAGCGCTGCACGGTGCCGTTGACGAGATCGTGCAGCCGCTGGCTGTACTCGTTGAAGATCGTGTCGCGCTCCGCTTCGCGGATGCGCTGCACGATGACTTGCTTCGCGGTCTGCGCGGCGATGCGGCCGAAGTCTTTGGGCGTTACTTCTTCATCGAAGAAGTCGCCCGGTTCGTATTTCGAGCCCGCTTCCTTGCGCGAAACCTCGAGCTTCGGATCGGTCACCTCATCGGCGACGAGACGGCGATGGTAGACCTTGTACTCGCCCGTGTCGCGATCGATCGAGACGATGGCGTTTGCTTCACCGCCGAAGTTCCGTTTGTACGCCGAGATCAGCGCGGCTTCGAGCGCTTCGAGCAACATGTCGAAAGGAATCGCGCGCTCGCCCTGGAGCAGGCGAAGCGATTCGCGCAACGTGGGTTCGTCCGGGTTGACCTTCGGTTTCGCTTTGGCAGCCATTAGCGTCTCTCTCGTTTCTCGTTCTTCGCGCGTTTGAGATCCGCGCGATAGTCGTACTCGACATTGGCGGATTTTACCATCTCGAGGGGGATGGGGAGTTCGCCCGTCTTCTGATCCAGGACGATAGCGTTGCCGCGCACGCCCAAGAGTTTGCCGCGATGCGTGTATTCGCTCTTGATCGGAAGCGTCGTTGTGACGAGCACGTTTTGATCGCGAAAGCGTTCGTAGTCGTGAGGCGAGACGAGCGGACGGTCGATGCCGGCGGATTCGACTTCGAGCGTGTACTCGTCGGGTTCGTGTTCGAGCAGATCGTTCAGCCGTGCGGCGATTCTGCCGCAGATTTCGAGATCGATGCCGCCGGGGCGATCGACGGTGAGGGTGAGTTCCGTGTTGCGACCGACGCGCTTGGCTTTGTGCGTCACGATCTCGACCTCACGGAAGGCCTCCTCGAAGGGAAGTCCCCGGGCAGCTTGTTCGAACGCTTCGGCTAGAGTCACGGGCCCCCGTACACAAACGAAGCGCGGGACCAATCCCACGCTTCTGACTTGACTACCGAGCGGTATCGTACCATGCAAGGGTACACGTCGCAACTCGAGCGCTATCTCTTGTTATAATATCGTATAAACGTTTTATGTTATACGTTAGTATTTCATGTTATAATCGCGGTATGGATGCGATTCGTAACCCGTACGTACCAAACGCCGGAGCCCAACCGCCAGCGCTTCCCGGTCGGTCCGGGGTCTTGGACGATTTCACAATTGCCCTCGAGCGCGTGAAGCGTGGGCGCTCCGCGCGCAGCATCCTACCGTATGGCCTGCGCGGAGTCGGGAAGACGGTCCTCTTGCGGCGCTTCGTCCGCGAAGCTCGCGCGAAGGGCTATCTTACGGGCGTCGTCGAGGCCGACGACGGCGCCGACTTCATCGCCGCGCTCTCGGAGCAGTTGCGGCGCGTCCTCTACGAACTCGATACGCCGAGCGCGGTGCAGGCGCTTGCCAAACGCGCGATGCGCATCTTCAAGAGTTTCACCATCAAAGTCGGGCTCGAAGGGCTCAGCGTCGATGTCGGGGTCGACGCCGAACGGGGCTTCGCCGATAGCGGCGACATCGGCCTCGATCTCGGCACGTTGCTGACCGCGATCGGTGAGGCCGCGCGCGCGCAAGATACCGCGGTTCTCATCGCCATCGACGAAGTTCAATACTTGCGCAAAGAAGTATTCGGCGCATTGATTCGCGCGATCCACCTCGCGACGCAGGAAGCGCTGCCAATTCTCGTCGTCGCGACCGGCTTACCGCAGATCTTGGCCAACATCGGCGATGCAAAATCATACGCCGAACGCCTCTTCGACTTTCAAAAAATCGGGCCGCTCGACAAGGCGGACGCGCGCGAGGCCCTCGTCGCGCCAGCCGCCGAGGAAGGCGTCGTCTTCGAGGAAGCGGCCGTCGCACGAATCTACGAAGCGACGCGCGGCTATCCGTTCTTCCTCCAAGAGTGGGCTTACCGCGCATGGGATGCGGCGTCGGGCGATCGGATTACGCTTGCCGACGTCGAGCGCGGCGAAGCCGTCGCGCTGCCGATGCTCGACGATGGGTTCTTCGCCGTGCGATACCGCCGCTGCACCGTCGCCGAGCGGCACTATCTTCGCGCCATGGCCGAATTCGGCGAAGGTCCGTACGCAGTCGCCGACGTGGCGCGAGCGCTCGGCAAACCGATCGCGGGACTCAGTATGTTGCGAGATCGCCTCATCAAGAAAGGCATGATCTATAGCGACGAACCCGGATCGCTCGACTTCACGGTGCCGCTGTTCGATGCGTACATGCGCCGCGTCGAGCCGACATTTGGTTCGACGTAACGCCCGACTACGGCACGATCCAGCCGCGGCTGCGGGCGACCGCATCGTGCCAGCGCGCGAGCGCGTCGCGCCGCCACGCGTCGCTGGCCGCCGGCGCGAAGCGACGCTCTTCGCGCCGCTGCGACCGCAGCGTGTCGAGGTCGGCCCAGAAGCCGCACTGCAGTCCCGCCGCATACGCAGCCCCGAGCGCCGTCGCTTCGACGTTCGCCGCACGGGCGACGGGGCGGCCGGAGACGTCGGCTTGGAATTGCATGACGAAGTCGTTGGCCGACGCGCCGCCGTCGACGCGCAGTTCGCGGATCGGCGCGCCTGCGTCGGCCTCCATCGCGGTGATGACGTCGGCGCTCTGGAAGGCCATCGCTTCGAGCGCGGCGCGCGCGATATGCGCGCGCGTGACGCCGCGATCGAGGCCGACGATCGCACCGCGCGCCGACGGATCCCAATACGGTGCTGCGAGCCCCGCGAAGGCGGGCACGAAGTACACGCCGCCGTTGTCCGCGACGGTTGCGGCGAGACGCTCGATCTCGCTCGATCGTTCGATGAACCCGAGCCCGTCGCGTAGCCACTGCACCGCCGCGCCCGTGACGAAGATCGAGCCTTCGAGCGCGTACGTCGCACGATCGCGTTCGAACGCGAAGCCGATCGTCGCGATGAGACCGTGCGCGCTACGCGCGATGCGGTCGCCCGTATTGAGCAGCACGAACGATCCCGTACCGTAGGTATTCTTCGCGATGCCCGCATCAAAGCCGGCGTGTCCGAGTAGCGCCGCGTGTTGGTCCCCCGCGACGCCAGTGATCGCGATCGGCACGTCGAAGATGCCCGCTGCGGTCGTGCCAAAGTCGGCCGTGCACGGCAACACCTCCGGCAAAATCGCGTGCGGCAGATCGAACGCGCGCTTGAGGTCGTCGCTCCACCGCAACGTGTGAATGTCGAAGAGCATCGTGCGCGAGGCGTTGGTCATATCGGTGACGTGCCGCGTGCCGCCGGTAAGCTTCCACACGAGCCACACATCGACGGTGCCGAACGCGATGTCGCCCGCCTCGGCGCGCGTGCGTAAGCCCGGGACGTGCTCGAGCATCCATGCAATTTTCGTCGCGGAAAAGTATGGATCGAGCACGAGTCCCGTGCGATCGCGGACCAACGGCGCGAGACGCTCGCGATCGCGCGCGCACGCAGCCGCCGTGCGCCGATCTTGCCACACGATGGCGTTGCCGATCGTCGCGCCGGTGGTACGGTCCCAAAGGATCGTCGTCTCACGCTGATTCGCGATCCCGATCGCCGCGACGTCGCCGGCACCGATGCCGGCCGCGCGCAACGCTTCGAACGCCGTCTCGATCTGCGCGTTCCAGATCTCGAGCGGATCGTGCTCGACGTACCCAGCCTTTGGGAAGACTTGCGAGATCTCGCGTCGCCCCATGCCGCACGCGTGTCCTGCCGCGTCGAAGACGATCGAACGGCAACTCGTCGTGCCTGCGTCGAGCGCGAGGATATACGCCACCGCCTCAGCCCGCCGGTTTGGGCGGTGGCGTCGGCAAACCGCCCCCGGGTGTGAATTCTTCGCCGCCGCACGCACCGAACGTGTAGCCGCCTTGCGGTTTCGGATTGCCCCGCACGCGCTGCACTTTCCAGCCCGTACAAATCTCGATGCCGAAGATGCGCTGGCGCTTGAGGATGTACACGACCGCAGGACCGCCGCTATCGAGCAACCCGCCGCCTTGACGCACGACTTTGATGACTCTTGCGAGCACCTCGGGCGGCGGTGCGGCGGCGCGATAGTACTCGGACTGCGCTTCGTCGATCGCGGCCTTGATGTCGTTGACAAAATGCTTGTTGGAATACGCAACGGGGGCGCCTTGCGGCAGCGACGCGTTGAGCCGACTGTTGAGATTGTCGATGTCGCCGCCGTTCGAGCGCGGCCCGGGCGTCGGTCCTGCAAGCGGGCGGTTCGCGACCGTCGCCGACGTTTTTTCTGCGGTCGCTGCCTTCGCGTCGGCTGCCGCTTTGGCGACGGCTGCGGCTTTCGCGTCGGCTACCGCCTTGGCATCCGCCGCTGCCTTGGCATCCGCCGCCGCCTTGGCGTCGGCCGCTGCTTTGCTGGCTGCCTCTGCAGCGGCTTTCGCATCACCGGCGGCCTTCGCATCGGCGAGTGCCTTCGCGTCGGCCGCCGCCTTGGCGTCGGCCGCGGATTTAGCGACGGCAGCCGATTTTGCGTCTGCCGCGGCTTTGGCGTCTGCAGCGGCTTTCGCGGCTTTCGCATCGGCGGCAGCCTTCGCATCGGCAATAGCTTTCGCGTCAGCGGCTTTCGCGACTCTTGCATCGGCGGCAGCCTTCGCGGCGACCGCTTTCGCGATGGCGATTGCGGGATCAGGGGTCGCGGGTGGCGCGACGGTCGGTCGTGCGGTGGGGGCGGCGGTTGCGGGGCGTTCCGTCGGCGGCGCGGTCGCGCGGGACGTGGGTGCGATCGTCGGCAAGGCGGTTGGCGCGAGCGTCGGGACGACGGTCCGGGTCGCCGTCGGAACGGCGGTCGGAGGCGCCGTCGGGGCGAGGGTCGGCTCCGGAGTCACGGGTGGCGGCGTGCGCTGTTGAGGCGTGGCGGGACGCGGCGTCGCGGGCGGCGGCGTCGCTGGCGGCGCGGTCGCGGCCGCGGTTGGTTCGGGACTCGGTTCGCGCGTCGGCGGTGCGATAACGGGCGGTGCGAGCACGCTGATTCGGTCGACCTGAGGTGTCGCGAGCGCGACGATTTTTGCGAGCTCGGGCTGGCGCGGCGCCGACCGCGCAACCCGCACGTGGCGAACGGGCACCGGCACGATCGTGGATCGCGGTGGCTCCGGCGTGCGTGGCGGCGGGGCGATGCTCGGCAACGGAGCAATGCTCGGAGGCGGGGACGGTGGTACCGTCGGCGCACGAGCGATGCGGCGATCTTGCGAAACCGCGACCATGCTGGTCGACGTGGATTCTGCCGGACCTCCGCTCGACGGCATCAACGCACGCAACAAGAAGAACGCCGCCGCGATGAAATGGACGAGGAGAGAAAGCGCGTACGCAATGACGTACCGTCGGCGCACGTGCTCGTCATCGCGTCGACGTAGACTTCGCATGAAAGATTTATTCGCGCAAGGCGCGTCCCACACCCCAGTCTAACCCGTCATGACGTGTTATCGAAACGAACGCGCAAACGCACGAAGATCGTCGCGACGATCGGGCCGGCGTCGCGCGACCCCGCGACGTTGCGCTCGCTCGTATCCGCGGGGCTCAACGTCGCACGGCTGAACTTCTCGCACGGTACGCATGCCGAACACGCGGCGATCGTCGACGACATCCGCACGATCGCACGCGAACTCGACGTTCCCGTCGCCGTCCTGCAAGATCTGCCGGGACCGAAAGTTCGTACGGGACCGCATGCGGCCGGCATCGATGCGGTGCGGCTCGTAAACGGCGCATCGTTCTTTCTCTCGATCGAACCCGTCGAAGGTAGCGCGGACGGCGTTTCCGTGAGCTACGCGGGGCTTGCCGACGACGTCGAGATCGGCACGCGCATCTACCTCGCCGACGGAGCGATCGCCCTACGCATCACCTCGAAATCGGCGGCACGCATCGAGACGACGGTCGAAGTCGGCGGCGAGTTGCGCGGGCAGCAAGGCATCAATTATCCCGACGGCACCCTCAATATCTCGGCCGTGACCGATCGCGATTTCGAACATCTCGCCTTCGGTTTGGAGATCGGGGTCGATTGGGTTGCGATCTCGTTCGTCAAGAGTGCCGAAGACGTCTTACGCGTCAAACGCTTCATCGCCGAACGCGGCAAGAGCACGCCCGTCATCGCGAAGATCGAGAAACACGAAGCGCTGGACAACATCGATGCGATCGTCGATGCGGCCGACGCCATCATGGTCGCGCGCGGCGACCTCGGCATCGAGATCCCGCTCGAACGCGTGCCGATGGTGCAGAAGGACCTCATCGCGCGCGCGAATCGGGTTTCCAAACCCGTCATCACCGCGACGCAGATGCTCGAATCGATGATGTCGGCCGCCCGTCCCACGCGCGCGGAAGCGACCGATGTCGCGAACGCCATCATCGACGGCACCGATGCCGTCATGCTTTCGGGCGAGACGGCGCGCGGCGCGTATCCGCTCGAAGCCGTGCGTACGATGGCGCTCATCGCGCGCGAGATCGAATCGAACTACCCGCACGACGTCTTGCGCTATCGCCGCATGGCGCACGTCGACCGATCGATCGAAACGACGATCGCCGAAGGTGCGGCGCAGATGGCCGAAGAGCTCGAATTATCCTACATCGTCAGCGGCACGACGACCGGCAACACCGCGCGCCACATCTCCTCGTTCCGGCCGCGAGCGAGCATCATCGCGATGACGCCGATCCCCGCGGTCGCGCGCCGGATGTCGCTCGTGTGGGGCGTCGAAGCGCTCGTGGTCGACACGTACAAGTATTTCGAAACGCTCATCGACATCGTCGAGGCCCGCATGCAACGCGAGGGCCTCGCGCTGCCCGGCGACACGATCGCCGTTACGTCCGGAATCCCCGTCGGCGAGGGTGGGACGAATATCTTGAAGATTCACAAGTTGTCGTAGCGCGATCTCACTCGGTCGTTTCGGTTTCGCGCGTCGCGCCGACGTCGTCGAGACGAGGAACGGTCGTGTCGCGATAGATCTCGTCGAGCGAGAGCCCGCGCTCGGCCAGCAACGGCAACGTGAGGACGTCGAGCGGGTCGACGATTTCGAATCGGCCACCGGCATTGCGGACGTACGTGCGAATCGCACGGCGGCGCGAGTCGATGACGACGTAGTGCGTAAGTTCGACGACGGACCGGTAAATATCGAATTTGTACGTCGTGTCGTCGGCAGCCGTCGCGGGCGAAAGAATCTCGACGACGAGCCACGGATGCCGGACGATCGCCTCACCACCGTCGTCGGCATCACGATCGCGATCGTCGCAGGTAACGACGAAGTCGGGAATCACCCGATCTCCGGACGGCGAGAGCAGCTTCGCATCGCCGACGAAATAATCGCACCCGTGGACGCGCGCGAGCGCACCGAAGGCTAGTGTGAGATTCCCGGCAATCCGAGCGTGATTTTTGCTCGGCGCTGCAAGCGCGACCGCTCGTCCGTCACGATATTCGAGGCGGTCGGGTGATGTCGACACGAGCGCGAAATACTCGTCGAGCGAGAGCCGCCGCGCGCTGGATTGCTCCATGCAGTGCATTCTATCAGAAAGAAACGTTCAGAACCTATTTGTCGCGCGCGTACTGTTCGCGGGTTGCCGCCCTGCTGACGGTCGGCGACATCCAATGGGACGCAAGTCGACCCTTATTCGCCCACGATAACGCCGATCTTCAAGCTGCGCGGGATGACGTTGCGTTGCATCACCCGCGAAGCTCGTCAGGCGTCGCTGCGCGTGTCCATCATCGCGTACGCTTCGCGGTACGCCGCCACGACGATATCGCGTGCGTAGCGGTCGCGGGCCGCCGCGCGCTGGCGGCCGGCGCCCTCCCACGCGGCGTCGATCGATGTCCACGCGGCGACGATGCCTTCGGCGAAGCCCTCGGCGTCATCGGGTACGAGCCAGCCCGTCTCCATCGCGCCGAGCGCGTCGGCGAGCGCGCCGCCGTTTGCCGCGATCACCGGCACGCCCGCGACGAGCGCCTCGAGCGGCGCGTGCGGCTGCGCGTCGCGTGAGATCGGAACGACGAGCATATCGACGTTCGCGAACAAGTCGGCGGCGGGACCGTCGCCGCGAAAGTTTACGACCGAAGCGAGGCCGTTCTGTCGAACGTACGCCTGCACGAATTGACGCGCCCGACCGCCGCCCGAAAGCTCCATCCGCGCGTCGGGGTAACGGGTGTGAATGCTCCCAAATGCATCGATCGCGGTCTCCCACGACCGGTCGGCCGCGAGCACGCCGCGCCAACCCACGATCGGGCCGGCTCGGCCGTCCGGGCGCACGAGCGCGGCGCCGCCGTCGAGCGGCAGTGCGACGCCGTGGGGCACGATCGCGACGGAACCGTCATCGAGCAGCAGTTTCGTTTCGAGCGAGCGCGCGAGCGGCGCGTACGTCGCGATCAGCCCCTTCGCGCGCCGCAGATACCCCGGGAGTTTGCGATCGACGAGCTTTTGGGGGAGTTCGTTGTCGCGCTGCGGATCGTGGAATGTGCAGACGGTCTTCTTGGCGAGCGACAGCGGAAACGTGCCGAGCGCGACGCCGATCGACGGAAAGCCGTGCGCGTGCACGACGTCGGGCCCGAAGGCCGTGACGACTTTGCGCAACCGCGAGACGGCGATGCCCATACCGATGAACCCCGACGGCCGCCACACCGTCGTGGCGATGCGCGCATCCGAGAACGCACGGCGGCGTTCCGGCGGCACGAGCGCGTGGATCTGGTAGCCGTCGCGTAGCGACGTCGCGAGTTCGAGCACCTCGCGCGCCATCGCTTCGCCTTGCACGGAGAGCAACATCAAGAGTTTGGTCATGCGGTCGCTTTCGCGCGCGTCTTCTTTCCGCGAACGTCGCGAACGAGTGTCTCGGCGTGTTCGAGCGCGACGTCGGCGGTGTCGCCCGCGAGCATGCGCGCGATCTCTTCCAGTACGGCGCTGCGATCGACGAGTTCCACGAGTTCCACGATCGTCGCGCCGTCGCGTTCGCGTTTGCGTAGCGCGTAGTGTCGATCCGCCCATGACGCGATCTGCGCGAGATGCGTGACGCACAGCACCTGGCTCGCGCGAGAGAGCGCGCCGATGCGCGCGCCGACGGCGGTCGCTGTCGCGCCGCCGATACCGGCGTCGATTTCGTCGAAGACCAGCGCCGTGCGTTCACGCCGGTCGGCGAGCACCACGACGAGCGCGAGCAAGACGCGCGAGAGTTCGCCGCCCGAAGCCGCCCGGGCGAGGGGCCGAACGGGTTCGCCGGGATTGGCCGACAGTGCGAACTCCACCGATTCCGCGCCGTTTGCCGCGATCTCACCGAGCGGATCGAACGCGACGGCGAAGCGGGCCGCCGGCATGGCGAGCGCCGCGAGTTCCGTCGCGACGCGCGTCTCGAGCGACGTCGCCGCCACCCGACGCAGCGCCGACAGCGCGGCGCTCTCGCGCTCGAGATTCTCGCGCGCCGCATCACGCGCGGCCCGCAAGGTCGCTTCGCGATCGTCGCGCGCGTCCTCGCTCGCAATCGTCGCTTCGAACCGCGCGCGCGTCTCGAAAACCGCAGCGATGCTACCGCCGTACTTTTTCTTCAGCCCGTCCAGCAACGCGAGCCGTGCGGTCGTGGCTTCGAGTTCGCCCGCGTCGAGTTCGGTACCGTCGAGTTCGCGCGCGAGTGCGATCGCCGCATCGTTCGCGTCACTCTGCACCGTCGCGAGTCGTTCGGCGAGCGCTTCGAGCGTCGCGCCGAAGCGCGCGACCCCCGCGATGCTCGAAGCCGCCGCGCCGAGCCCGTCGATCGCACCCGAATCGGTTCCCGCAAGCGCGTCGTGGGCACTCGCGAGCGCGGCTGCGATCTTCTCCACGTTGATGAGATAATCGCGCCGTTCGCGCAGGCTCGTATCTTCGTCGAGAACCAGCGCCGCGTCGTCGACCTCCTGCGCCGCGAAGCGCGCGAAGTCGAGTTCCGCGAGCGCGCGACCCGCGTTCTCCACGAGCGCCTGCAACGCAGCGCCGGCCGCGGCGAGACGTTCGTGGGCCTCTCGGACGGCGCGCCGCCGCGCGAGCGCCGCTTCACCCGCGTACGCATCGAGCACGTCGAGTTGGTACGCGCGCGCGAGCAGTCGTTGCTGCTCGTGCTGCCCGACGGCCTCGAGAACGCATTCGCCGAGCGCGCGAAGCTGGCCCGACGTCGCAAGTCGCCCGTTGATGCGCGCCGACGACTTGCCCGTCGGCAACATCTCGCGCACGAGGATCGCCGTATCGTCGTCGTCGTCGAAGCCGCCCGCTTCGAGCCGCGTGCGAAGCGCGTCGTCGAGGTCGACGGCGAGCGTCACCCGCGCTCGCGTCGCGCCCGCGCGCACGATCTCCGCCGAGGATCGTTCGCCGAGCACGAACGCGAGCGAGCCAAGCAACATCGTCTTGCCCGAACCCGTCTCGCCGCTGCACACCGTGAATCCGTCCGAGAATTCCAGCGATGCGCGCGCGATGAGCGCGAAGTCCTCGATCTCCAGACGCGCGAGACGCATCAGCGATCCTTGACCGGCGCGTTCCAACGCAATTTCCCTTCGAGCAACGCGAAGAAATCGAGCGGCTCGCGGCGCGCGAAGCGCACGAGCCGCGGATACTTCGTAACGGTCACGGATTCGCCGGGCAAAAGGTTGTCGACGACTTGCCCGTCGGCTTCGACCTTCACGCCGCTCGTTTCCGTAACGCACGCGATGACGATCGTGGCCGACGACGGCACGACGAGCGGCCGCGAGAAGAGCGTGTGCGGTAGGAGCGCCGTCACGATGAACGCATCGACGTCGGGCGCGACGATCGGTCCGCCGGCCGAGAGCGAATAGGCCGTCGACCCCGTCGGCGTCGCGACGACGATGCCGTCGGCGGGGACGTGCGCGGCTTCCTTGCCGTTGACGTGCAGGCTGAACGGCGTCATGTGCGGGTTGGTACGCGCGACCACGACGTCGTTGAGCGCGATGTGCGTTCGGCCGTGCGCTTCGACTTGCAGTGCCGTGCGTTCGTCGATGTCGAAACGATGCGCGAGAATGTCGGGCAGACGCGCGAGCGTCGCCTCGTCGCCGTCCATCTCGGTGAGAAAGCCGAGACGCCCGGTATTGATGCCGAAGAGCGGGATGCCCAGCGGCGCCGCGAGTTGCGCCGCGCGCAGCAGCGTGCCGTCGCCGCCAAGCGTCACCAAGAGCTTCGCATCGGCAATCGACGCACCGTCCGTCGCAAGACGAAGTTCGCGCTCTTGCACGTCGTCGAGTGCGACGGCGTACCCGGCGTGACGGATGTGCTGCGCGATCGCGGCCGCGGCGGCACGCGCGTGCGCGCGAAAGAGATCGACGTAGAGCGCGATCGTCCCGGAGACCGGCGGCGCTCCCATCATGCCGGGTGCCGTTCCAACGCCCGCTCGATCGACGCATCGTCGAAGGCGGCACCGTCGCGACGGACGAGCGCGAAGAACTCGACGTTGCCCGCCGGCCCCACGAGGCGACTCGCGACGAGCGCCTGCGGTACGAGGCCGAGGCCGAGCGTCGCGTCGCGAATCTCGCCGAGGATCGCGCGGTGCACGCGACGATCGCGCACGACGCCGCCCGGCCCGAGTCGTTCGCGTCCCGCTTCGAATTGCGGTTTGACGAGCGCAACGATCGACGCATGCGATCCGCGTGTGAGAAAGGCGCGCGCGCGACCCAGGATCGTGACGACGGAGATGAACGACGCGTCGACCGTGATCGCGTCGAACGGTTCGCCGAGATCGCCATCGGATACCAAACGAAAATTCGTGCGCTCGACAACGCGCACACGTGGATCGTCGCGCAGCGCGACCGCGATTTGGCCGTAGCCGACGTCGAGTGCGGTTACGTGCGCGGCACCACGTTGCAACAGACAATCGGTGAAGCCGCCCGTCGACGCTCCGACGTCGAGCGCCCGCGCCCCCACGACGTCGAGTGCGAAATCGACGAGCGCGCCCTCGAGCTTTTCCCCGCCGCGACTCACGTAGGGTCGCGCGCGCTCGACGGCGAGCACCGCGGTCGCCGCGACCGACGCGCCCGGCTTCGTCGCGGGCCGCCCATCGACGCGGACGCGACCCGCGATGATGAGCGAGCGCGCGCGCGAACGCGTCACGCCCGCCTGCGCGGCCACGATCTCATCGAGTCGTTGCGCGCCGTGCGCCACGTTAGATATCCGGATCGTCGTCGGGCTGCGGCGCGTCGAACAGCGACGCGCGTGCGGCCGCATCGGCTTGCGCGGCGGGCGTCGCGAACGCGCCGGCCGCGCTCGCGGTGTCGCGCGGAGCCGGTGTGGCGACGTCGCCTCGTGCGGCCGCATCGATCGAGGTCTGCGCGTCTTTGAGGAGCCGCTCGCAGGTTTGCGCGAGAATCTTGCCCTCTTTGAAGAGCGCGACCGACTCGTCGAGGCCGACGTTCTCCTTTTCCAGTTTCTGCACGATTTCTTCGAGCCGCCGTAACGCCGTTTCGAAATCGCCCGAGACGCTAGTTGCCATGACCGCCTTCCGATTCGACGCGGGCGAAGATCGTTCCGCGAGCGACGCGCGCCGCGATCGTCGACCCGGGCGCGAGCGCCGCGGGATCGCGCACGATCGCATCGTTCTGCGTCACGATGGCATAGCCGCGTTGCAGAATCGCTTCGGGATCGTTACTGCCGAGTTGCGCGCGCGCGATCGCGAACGACTGCGCGAGACGTGCGCCGATCCGGCGCACCGCCGGTTCCAAGCGCGCATCGACGACGCGAAACCGAGCGCGCGCGCGTTCGAGAGCCGCTGCCCCCGCAAGCTCGAGCGCCTGCGCGGCGACCTGCAGACGCCGCGCGCGCTCGTCGAGGCGCGTCCGCGGATGGAAGCGATCGAGGCGGCGTTCGAGATCGCGAACGCGACGTTCGCGATTCCGGGTCACGGAGGTTACCCCGCGCGCGAGCGCGGCATCGAGATCGAC
>JAABUX010006490.1_pt1 | contig 13948 bp, 10 predicted proteins | sample 5561851 | NCBI WGS metagenome assembly JAABUX01 (sample SAMN10711883, study PRJNA513361) | rock metagenome | isolation source: Antarctica rocks | place: Antarctica: Victoria Land, Richard Nunatak red sandstone | collected 2016-01-03 | reverse complement strand
CATCTCCTGGCCGTTGGCGATGTTGCGCAGGAGGCGGCGCATGATCTTGCCCGAGCGCGTCTTGGGCAGGTCGGGCGTGAGCAGGACCTGCTTGGGCCGCGCGATCGCGCCGATCTTGTGGGCGACGCGCTGGCGCAACTCTTCCGCGACCTGGGGGCTCGGCGCGACATCGCCCTTGAGCGTCACGAAGGCGAAGATGGCCTCGCCGGTCAGGTCGTCGCGCTGCCCCACCACGGCGGCCTCGGCCACGCGCTGGTCGTCGACGAGAGCGCTCTCTACCTCGATCGTGCTGATGCGATGCCCCGAGATGTTCATCACATCGTCGACGCGGCCGAGTAGCCACAGGTCGCCGTCCGCGTCGCGCCGCACGCCGTCGCCGGCGAAATACTTGCCGGGGAAGCGGCTCCAGTAGGTTTGTTTGTAGCGCTCGGGGTCGCCGTAGATACCGCGCAGCATCGCGGGCCATGGGCGCGTCAGGGCGAGATAGCCGTCCTCGGGTCCCGTGATCTCGTGGCCGGCGTCGTCGAGGACGGCGGCGGCGATGCCGGGGAGGGGTTTGGTGGCCGAGCCGGGCTTGGTCGTGGTGATACCGGGCAACGGGCTGATCATGATCGCGCCCGTCTCGGTCTGCCACCAAGTGTCGACGATGGGGCAGCGCTCGCCGCCGATGTACGTGTGGTACCACAGCCAGGCTTCGGGGTTGATCGGCTCGCCGACCGAGCCGAGTACGCGCAGCGAGGAGAGGTCGTGCTGCTGGGCGTGGGTCACGCCGGCGCGCATGTGCGCCCGGATGGCCGTCGGCGCGCAATACAGGATCGTGACCTTATATTTCTCGATGACATCCCACCAACGGTCGGGGCCTGGGTAGTCGGGCACGCCCTCGTACATCACGCTGGTGGCCGCGTTGGCGAGCGGGCCGTACACGATGTAGGAGTGGCCCGTGACCCATCCGATGTCGGCCGCGCACCAGTAGACGTCCGTCTCGGGCTTGAGGTCGAAGACGTTGGCGTGCGTCCACGCGACCTGCGTGAGGTAGCCGCCCGTGGTATGCAGGATACCCTTGGGCTTGCCGGTGGTCCCGCTGGTGTAGAGCAGGTAGAGCGGGCTTTCGCTGTCCATGCGCTCGGGCGGGCACGTCGTCTCCTGGCGCGCCACGATGTCGTGCCACCACACGTCGCGGCCCTCTTGCATCGGCGTCTCCCCTTCGACGCGGCGCACCACCAGCACCTTCTCGACGCTCGGCGTGCGTCGCACCGCGTCGTCGACGTTGGCCTTGAGCGGGACGACCTTGCCCTTGCGGTAGCCGCCGTTGGCGGTCATGACCACCCTGGCCTCGGCGTCGTCGATGCGGTCGACCAGCGCGTCGGCGGAGAAGCCGCCGAAGACGACCGTGTGCGGGGCGCCGATGCGCGCGCAGGCCAGCAACGAGACGGCCAGTTCGGGGACCATGCCCATGTAGATGGCCACGCGGTCGCCGCGTTTGACGCCCAGCTCTTTGAGCGCGTTGGCGCACTGACAGACCTCGTCGAGCAGTTGCTGATAGGTGATGGTGCGCGCGTCGCCCCGTTCGCCCTCATAATAGAAGGCCACGCGGTCGCCCAGGCCGTTCTGGACGTGGCGGTCGAGGCAGTTGTACGACACATTGAGTTGGCCGCCGGCGAACCACTTGGCGAACGGCTCTTGCCACTCCAGAACAGTGTGCCAGGGCGTGAACCAATCGAGGCGCTTGGCCTGCTCGGCCCAATAGGCCTCATAGTCGGCGTCGGCGCGCGCGTACACGTCGGGATCTTTGATGTTGGCCTGAGCGGCGAACGCGGGCGGCGGCGGGAACTTTTTCCGCTCGTCCATCAACTCGCTCAACTCTTCGACGGTACTGGTCTCGGCGGCGTCGTTCATCGTCGAACTTCTCTCTCCAGCTATCTACACGCGACACGAATACGTGTCATAACCTGACCGCACACATGTTGTCGCGCGCGCGCATGCGCACAATGGTATATTAGAGTACGGTACACCACTGAGAGGGGAGTTGTCAAAAACGGCGGCCGCGTGACCGAACACCCCTCGCTCGTGGCGTGGGCCGGGCGGTGGAGGGTACGGGGTCAGCGGGCGCGGGCGGCGTCGAGGTAGCCAAGGTAGACGAGGGCGAGGAGGCGGACGCGCACGGAGCGCTCGTCGCGGGGACAGGGCGCGCGACGCCAGAGGGCGAGGAAGGCGTCATGGACCACGTCCGCGGCGGCGGCGTCGGTAGGGAGGAGGTGGCGGGCGAGGCCGAAGGCGGCGGGAGCGTGGAGGTCGTAGAGGCGGGCGAGGGCGGCGGGGTCGCGGCGGGCCAGGCGGTCCAGGAGGGCGCGCTCGTCCGTATCCGCGCTGGCGGACGCGGCGTCGATCGGGCGGCAGGTACTGGTCATACTAGGAATATCGGCGCCCGACGCGGCGCGTTGAAGAGGCGTCGCACGGGCTATACGCGCCGCCTATCGCGCGACGAATGACACTGTGAACGGTGGCCTCGCACGGTTCGCGACGGTCAGGAACCGTGGCGCGGGCGGTGGAGAGGGGCGGGCCGCACGGCCCCGATCATGACGATCTCGTTACAGGCGGCGCAGGCGTAGACGTGCGTGGTGTGGACGGGCGCGAAGAGGGCGAGCCAGCAGAGGAGGAGGGGCGGGTCGTGGCGGCGCACGCCGAGGTGGACGAGGGCGTCGTCGGCGCCGCAGTCGGGGCAGGGCGGCCGGATATCGCGTGCGTTCTCCCCGTCCATTCCTATCAGCCCTCGCCCGTGCTAGCCCGGATGTCCTACCATGTGTATCGGCCGGACGACGGCGCGCGCGTAGGGGCTGCTGGGAAGCGTCAGGATTCGGAACGCAATCGGGCTGAGGTCGGGAGGATGCCGCGCCGGCAGCGCTACTCGAACGGGGGCTACTGCCGAGGATTGGCATCTACCACGAGCCCTCTGTAGCAGACGCTCTCGTGGCGGTCAGGACACGGGGCCGCCTGCACCTCGATCCGGTAGACCGCCACCCTGTCCCAGTTCAGTGCTTGTGGTCGGGGCAGCACGCGACCAAGGAGCGGTACCTGACGTAGCCGTGCCAAGAGCGTATCGGCCGCGCCTAGGTCCAGGGGCAGGGACCGGCCGGGCTGAAGCGGGCTCACGGTAGCCAAGCTCGGTGGACCCATGATGATCATCCGGTCCAGCGCATCACTAAACCGGCGCGCGCCCACGATCTGACCCCGCACCAGTACCGTCCGTCCCGCCCACTCTTGGGGGGTGCGCCCCAACTCTGCCCATAGCTGCGAAACGGAGTACACCGGACTGCCGAGGCCCGGATGGATGAGGTCCTGCAGGGCTGCGAGGCCCTGGGCCTGCGCGAGTAGGGCGCTACCCAGCACCGCTAGTGAGACCACCAGGTAGCCGACGACAGACAGATGAGACCGGAGTGCGATCGGTGCATTCATAAGAACTGCTCCCGCGGTGACAGTGTATGGGGTGTCGTCGGGACCGAACGGAGAGACGGTCGTCGCCCCCATACCAAGATCAACGGATGTTTCACACCGGGAGGTGTAGCTACCCAATCGGTGCTATGACGATCGGTGAAGGTGACCGTCACCTGCTCCAGTGTCGGTGGTGTCGCGCCACGTCTTACAGGTAAGAGGTGTCGAGAACGGTTATGCCGCCGGTACTGGTCAGTGGCGCGGGAGCGGGAGAGGCGAGCCACGGCAGCCAGCGCCGCAGCCCCTGCGGAACCCACGCCCACCCGGCCCACGTCGTCCGACGCGCATCCCGCGGATCTCCGCCCACCGGATTGACCGCGAGTAGCCGGCCGTTCGCCTCATCCAGCGCCAAAGCCACGGGACCCGGACCGGCAGGTAGTCGGCGCAGCACCCGGCCGTTGCGGGCGTCCAGGACGCTCACGGCATCGTTTAACTCCGTGACGAAGACGCGGCTCGTGCGCGCATCGACCACGATGTCCAGGGGGTTATGGACGCTCGCCCCGGCGGGTGTGTTGCCTACCGCGACTGTGCGCAGCCCCGCGCCGGTGCGCGCATCGAGCGTGCACACGCCGGGATTGAGCAGGACGAAGACCCGCCCTGTCGCCGCGTCCACGCCCAGTTCCGTCGGATTGCCGGCCACCGCCACGGTCCGTATCACGGAGCCGTCGCGCGTGTCCAGCACGCTCACACTACCGTCGGCGTCGGTGACGAAGGCGCGCCCCGTCCGCTCGTCCACCGCCACCTCTTGCGGCCCCGCGCGCACCCCCACCGTGCGCAGGACGCGGCCGCTCGCGAGGTCGAGCACGCTCACCGTGCTGTCGTTGATGTTCGCGGTGAAGACGCGTCCCACCCGCTCGTCCACGGCCACGGTGTGGGCATAGCGACCCACTGGGGTCTGACGCAGGACGGCCCCCGTGCGCGCATCCAAGAAGGTGAGGATGCTGGGTGTGTCGCCGTTGCCCATCACCACGAGAAAGCGGTTTGTCCGCGCGGCCACGACCACGTCGCAGAGGTCCATGCCTCCGACGCTCGGCTCGATGTTGAAGGTGCGCAGGACGGCGCCACTTGTCGTGTCGAGCACGCTCACATCGCCTTGACTGTTGACGACGACGGCCCGGCTCGTGCGCGTGTCCACCGCCACTTCCAGCGGGGAGGGGGCGACCGGGACGGTTCGGACGAGCGCCCCACTGTGCGTATCGAGGACGCTGACCGAGTCGCCACCCGTGTTGACGACGATGGCGTGACCTATACGCGTATCCACCGCTATCTCCTGCGGGCCCACGCCCACGACGATAGTTCCCGTGAACGCCCCCGCCGGCGACCTATGGGCCACGGCAAGCGCCCCGCACGCAAGCGCGCACATTACTCCTATACCGATCCCATGTGACCGTCGCATCGATTGAGTCTCCTACTGTGGCCCCGGGGGTGGCGAGGACAAGACAGGCGTACCTCCACCGGGCGTCACTATCCGCATCACACATCCAGCGCCATATTCCTCATCAGACAATGTGGGAGGGAAGGTTGGCATCGCTACCATCGGGTCTCCCCTGGTGGGGTGGAAGGTTCCGTAGCAGTGTCAGAACGTGACGACTTTGACGATACGGAGGTGTCCCTGGACGTTCTGCACGATGGTGTCCTGGTGCAGCCCATCGCCGCTGCGGTCGAAGGTGTAGGTTCCCTCCGCGCCATGGTAGCCCTTGATGGCCAGCAGGCCCTGGCGGACTGCCCGCGGATCGATGCCCACCTGACGCATCACCAGGACTAGCATCTTGAGCCCGTCATACGCGTAGGCCACGCTGCCGCCTGCCAAGTGAAACTGTGCTTTCATGCCCGCATCGAAGGCAACTGCTTCCGGCGACTGATTCGCCACGTAATCCGTGACCGCATAGGTGCCGTAGAGGAACGGGCTCGGGTACTCGTCCGGGCCCGCAAAGTTCGGGCTCCCCACTAAGGTCAGGTGCAGGCCCAATTGCTGCATCTGGCGACCCGTGGTGAGGCTATCCAGAGGAAACGTGTTCACGCTGATGATGGCGGTCGCGCCCGCCGCCTTGATCGCCTTTAGTTGTCCAGTCATATCGCTGGCGCCATTCGTAAAGGACTGGTCGGTGACGGGCGTCAGTCCCAGTGCCTGAAGGTCCGCACTCATCGCCGCATTCTCGGCCGCACTGCCCGTGTCATCGGCATGCAGAAGGGCAATCTTGGTTAGATGGAGTGTCTTGCCCACGAACGTGGCGAGCACCTTGGCCTCTGAGAAGCTGTTCGGTCGCGTACGGAAGATCCAGGGGTTCCCGACCTGAGTCAGGATAGGCGCCGTGCCTCCAATGATTATGGGGATGCCCTCACGTCGGATATAGGGCAACATCGGCAGAATCTCCTTGCTGAAGTTCGGCCCCAGGATCGCGCTGACACCGTGGTCACTGCCGACCAATCGCTGGAAGGCGGCGATCCCGCCGCCGGGGGTGGACTGATCGTCGGCGAGGACCAACTGGAGGAGGCGGCCGTTGATGCCGCCCTGGGCGTTGATCTGGTCGAGCGCTAGCTGAGCAGCAGCTTGCAGATAGACGCCAACTCCAGCGCGGGGGCCGGTCAAAGGGATGACCTGCCCGATGTAAATCGGGCTGGGGGCGGCACGACGGCTCGTGGTCAAACCTTGGGCGCTCACCGGCACGTATAGCATGACGCTGAGAATCAGGGTCGCGACCACCAGGGCCGCGCATGCACGGAGCTGTGGGTTCATGGCAAATCCTCCTAACCATCCAATAAGGTACTTGTGGGACGTGCGCCAGCGCCAGTAAGCAACAACGTCGACCACAGACAGGGCTTAACCAGGCCAGTACCACTGCTCTCCGCCTAGGGAATTGCCCCGGTGATAAACGTTCCCGCCTCAGGTCGCGCCCTCACCGTCGCCCTTCCGGCTGACCCGACTAAACATCGTCTGTCCTAACGGGGGAGACACGGGTAGGAACGTCAGTCCGTTGGGATAGGTCAGCGTGACCCCCTCATTCACGCCCGTCTCTAAGCCTCCGTTGTGGACATTGACCACGACCTGTACGGACGCCGGGATACGTACCTGCTCCTCCCCTGGAGGAACTAACGTCCCTTCCAGAGCTATGAGGTCAACCTGCATCTTGAGGACGCCGGCGACCAGGACGCCAAAGGCTCCAAGCGGCGCGAAACCGAGCAACTCCCTGGCCTTCCATGTGCCACTCGCCCTGATGGCGCGCGGCTTCGGTGTTGAATGGTCGAAGTGGACAAAAGCGCCACCACCCTCGACCTGTGGTGGGGTGATCGTGCCGCAGCCATAAAACGCGATCCAGTTGGTGTCGTTCGCGATGCTATCGATGGAGATGGTGTACGTCCAGGGCGCTTCCTCAGCGTCGTGCCGTCTCCCATCGGCCTGGGTCGCCAGTGGCGCTGTCCACGCGGCGAGCACCCCGAGCGCACTGAGCGTTCCTGCCCCTTTGATGATCTGGCGACGGTCGAGTCGTTGCTCTGCCATAATCGATGCCTCCCTGCTATGTCTTGCCACGTCACATGCATGGCTGTGTGGAGACCAGATAACCGAGCGTGGAAGGGCCTACCGCTCCCGCGCCGTGCTATGCGCATGTCTCTACGTCGGGCGGATGGTCACACTAGAACGTGATGCGCGTGGCCTGCTCTGTCGCGCTAATCTGGCGCAATACGGTGCCATCGGGCTGGTAAAAGGTAAGGGTGTCCGTGGCGCTGAAGGTTTGCCGGTCGTCAGAGAGCGTGATGGTCTCTTGGATGATAAGTGTGAATGCGAGGTTACCTCCTGAGTCGCCATGTAACTCAACAATCCGCGCAGCGAACTCCCGCTCTCCCGTGCGTTTCCATATCCCCTGCGCCCCACCTGTCGGTGTTGATGAGGCCAGGTCGACGGTTGCGGAGCCGATGAAGATACCACCTGGCGTATAGCTGTGGAGGGCTTTAAAGCCGGACGGTCGTACGCTGGGGGTGACGTCAACTAACCAGGTACCCACGAGGCTGTTCGTGTGGCTGTCCCCTTGAGCGTCCCCGCCGTCAGCATAAGCAGATGTGGGGGCTCGCCACACGGCAAGAGCGCCTGCGACGCCGATAACGCCTGCCCCTTTTAAGATGTCGCGACGATCAATGCGCTGATCTATCATGTCATGTGCCTCCTTTTGGGATGAGAGAGTGGCCCACTGTCACGACGGGCTCACTCTCTACGCTACGCTGTATAGTGCGCCCTGACCACCTACAATACCCCCACAATATCCTCACAAACCGCCGACGTCGTGTGCTACCATAACGTCAAGCCGGACACGAAGCCAGGAGAGTAGGCAGGCGTGCCGCTGGCGGTCAGAGCGAGCTTCATCATGGACACGTCCGCGTGCGGCGCCTTTGGGGCGCTGCTCAAGCGCCAGCGAGAGGCGGCGACCCTCTCGCAAGAGGAGTTGGCCGAACTGGCTGGGCTGAGCGCGAAGGCGATCAGCGCGCTGGAGCGTGGCGCGCGCCGCAGTCCCCACCCCACCACCGTCCGGCTCCTGGCCGACGCTCTCGGGTTGCAGGGGCCGCACCGCGTCGCCTTTGAGATGGCCGCGCACGGACAGGATGACCCCGGCGCTCTGCTCGACGGCGCGGCTGGCCGCGCTGACAGCGGCGCGGTTCTCCCACCACTGGTGGGCCGCGTGTACGAGCTGTCCCTGCTGGACCAACACCTCGCGGGTATAGGGCCGCCGGTGTTGGTGCTGGCCGGGGAGCCTGGCATCGGCAAGACGCGTCTGCTGCGCGCGGCGGCGGCGCAGGCGGTGAGCAGGGGATGGCGCGTCCTGGCGAGTGGCTGCGAACGACGTGGCGGCCAGGAGCCCTATGCCCCTCTCCTTGGCGCGCTCCAGCGGCACATCATGTCGCAAAAACTGGCGCGGCAGCGGACATCCCTGCGCGGTTGCGCTTGGCTGGTGCGCCTCCTGCCCGAGCTCGCCACGGGGCCCATCGAGCCGCTGCCCCCCTGGCTGCCGCCGCCGGAGCAGGAGCGTCGCTTGATGTTCGAGGCGGTGCGCCGCTTCGTGGCCAACGTGGCGGGACCGGCGGGGACCTTACTGGTCCTCGACGACCTGCAATGGGCCGGGGTGGATGGGCTGGAGTTGCTGGTCAGCCTCGTGCATTCCGCCTCCAGCCTGCGACTGGTCGGCGGCTACCGCGATACGGAGGTGCGGCCCCAGGACCCCCTCGCCGTCACGCTGGCCGACCTGGCCCACGCGGGGTTGGCGACGCAGCACACGCTCGCGCCTCTGGCGCCGGAGGACGCCGCTCGGTTGCTCGCCGCGGTCTTGGACGGCGGCGCGGGGGAATCCGGCCGGTCGGAGGCTGAGCGTGGACTGCGGGCGCGCGTGGTGCGGCGGGCGGGCGGAGTGCCTTTCTTCGTGGTGAGCTGCGCGCAGGCGTTGCGCCGAGGGGTGGGAGATGACGCGCTGCCGTGGGACGTGGCGCACGGCATCCGGCAGCGGGTCGCCGCCGTGCCCCCGGACGCACAGGAGGTCATCGGCGCGGCGGCCATCGCCGGCCGTGTGGTCGCGCGCGCGCTGCTGCTGGCGATGGGCGTGCGGCCCGTCGGAGAGATGCCGGCCGCCCTCATGGCCCTCTGCCAGGCCCGTCTACTGGAGGAGGACGGGGAGGAGGCGTATCACTTCCCCCACGACGTCATCCGGGAGGTGGTCGAGGCGGACCTGGGGGCCGCGCGGCGCATTGTCCTGCACCGACAGGTCGCCGAGGCGCTGGAGCAGGGATTGGGAGAGCCCTCGCTCGAGCTGCTCGCCTATCACTACACGCGCGGTGGCGCACAGGACAAGGCGCTGCTCTACCTGGAGCGGGCAGGCGACCGCGCCGCGGCGCGGTCCGCGTACGCGGCCGCGGACGGCTACTACCGGGAGCTGGTGGAGCGGCTGGACGGGCTCGGACGCGTCGGGGAGGCCGCGCGGGTGCGCGAGAAGTGGGGCGTCGTGTTACGGCTCGTGGGGCGGTACGATGCGGCGTTGGCGGCGCTGGGGGAGGCGGCCGAAACGTATCGCGGGGTGGACGACCAGGAGAGCCTAGGGCGGGCCGTGGCCCGGATGGGACAGGTCCACGCCGTCAGAGGGACGCCCGAGGAAGGGGTGGCGCGGATCGCGTCCGTGCTGGAAACGTGGGACACGAGAGAGCCGTCGCCCGGTCTGGCTGCCTTGTACGTCGCGCTGGCCACGCTCGGCGTCAAGAACGGCCATTACCAGGAGCAACTGGCGGCCGCCGAGCGGGCCGCCGACCTGGCCCGCGTCATCGGGGACGACGCCCTGCTGGCCCAAGCGGAGCGATTCCGTGGCTACGCGCTCACATTCGTCGGGCGGGTCGAGGAGGGACTCCAGGTGGACACGGCCGCGGTGGCGCTGGCGGAGCGGGTGGGCGACCTGGAGAGCCTGTGTGGCACGCTGCACAACATGGCCCATATCCAGTGCCTCCGGGGTGAGTTTGCCGTGAGCCGCCGCTCCAAAGATCGGGCGCTGGCGGTCGCGGAGCGGCTTGGTGACCCCACGGAGATCGCCTTCCAGACGCTGCACCGGGGCTTCGTGACCTTCTGGAGCGGCGATTGGGATCAGGCGTGGCAGGATTACGAGCGCGGCGCGGCGTTGAGCCGCCAGATCGGCCTCTCCTATCTACCGGCCTATGCGTTGCTGGTGCGGGGACTGCTGTGCTATGGCGAGGGCCGCTGGGAGGAGGCGGTCCAAGCTCTGGAGGAGAGTAGCGGCCTGGCCGTACGGAGCGGCGATCTGCAGCCCCTCCGCCTGGCACAACTGCCACTGGCCGAGCTCGACGTGCGGGAAGGGCGCGCGGCGGCGGCCCACGCGCGCCTCATCCCGCTGCTCGACCGTCCGGGTCTGGAGGAACGGGACGTGACGGTGCTTCTGCCCACCGTGGCCTGGGCCCACCTCGAGTTGGGTGACCTGACGCAGGCGGCGGCGGTGGTGGCACAGGCGGTCGGGCGGGCGCGCGCCTGGAGCTTCCGCCCGACGCTGCTGGAGGCGCTGCGGGTGCAGGCGCTGCTGGCGACGCGGCAGGAGCGCTGGACGGAGGCCGTACAGCCCCTGGAGGAGGCGCTCGCACTGGCGCGGAGCATGCCCTACCCTTATGGCGAAGCCCGTGTCCACCATGTGTCCGCGCTGGTGAATGCTCAGACAGGGAAGGTGGTGGCGGCACGGCGGTGCCTGGAGGCGGCACGGAGGCTCTTTCATCGGCTGGGCGCGCGCAAGGACGTCGAGGGGGTGGAGCAGGATAGCATGTCTATGGCCCAAGGAGAATGGACACCATGGCGGGGACGAGCGTGACGGACGCCCAGGGGGAATTTTTGCACGACCTCATAACTCCTTTGCGGTTCACGACGCGCTCATAGTGCGACCAGACGACGTCCTTCGGCTCCTTTGACGCGGCGGCCCGCTTCCGCCCTGCCCATGACGAGTTGCGCGACCATTGCCGCTCCCGCCCGCACCTGAACGAGACGCTGTCCTTGGCCGCTCAGCGCCGCCTGTTCCAGGAGCGCTGGGGCGTGGGCTACGAGCAGGGCGCGCACTGCTCGCTACGACGCGGCCGCGTAGTGTTCGCGCGACTGGGACAACTCCGTCGGCGCATCCTCGGGCTCGCCGTCCCGGTCCTCCAGCGCGCGCAGGATCGTGCCGGTGACGACGTCGATGGGCTGGAGCGCGTCGACCCGCAGCAGCTTGTCCTGCCGGGCGTAGTAGTCTTTGAGCGGCTCGGTCTCCCGGTGGTAGATCGCCAGGCGATGCTGGATGTTTTCGGGCTTGTCGTCGTCGCGCTGCACGAACGGGCCGGGGTCGCCGGTGGGCGGCGGATTGCCGGTGAGGTGGTAGATCACGCCGGTCGCCTCGCTCGTGCGGCGTCCGCTCAGTCGTTCGACCAGCACGTTGTCGGGCGCTTCAAAGGCCACGGCGGCGTCGATTTCGCACCCTGCCGCCCCTAGCGCGGCGTCGAGGGCTTGCGCCTGCGCCTGCGTGCGCGGGAAGCCGTCCAGGATCCAGCAGCCGGCGTCCCGCATGCGCTCCATAACCATCGACACGATGATGTCGTCGGGGACAAGCTCGCCGCGGTCGTTATAGTCTTTAATGGTGCGCCCCAACGGCGTCCCCGCTTTGATCTCGGCACGCACCAAGTCGCCGGTCGCGACGTGCCGCGCCCCCGTCGCCCGCGCCAGCCGTTGCGCCTGTGTCCCCTTACCGGCCCCCTGCGGCCCGATCAACAGAATCTTCATGGCGTGTGTCTCCTCCTACCGGCGTCATTGCCGGAATTAGTAGTCGGTAGCCAGTAGCCAGTAGTCAGTAAAAAGCCGCCTACCGGCGTCATTGCCGGAATTAGTAGTCGGTAGCCAGTAGCCAGTAGTCAGTAAAAAGCCGCTATACGTGCCGGGTATCCCGTAATAACTCGGCCCTAACCCTGCGTAGTTTCTGACTACTGACTACCGACTACTACGACAAAAGGTTGTACCCCGGTACGGTCAGGAACTCCACGAAGTTGTCGCTCGTGGTGAGCCGGGCGAACAGGCCACTCGCCTCGTCGTAGCGCCCCTGGGCGTACCGTTCCGCGCCGACCCTGGTTTTGATCGCTTGCAGCTCGTCATCGAGCATGCGCTGGAATAACTCGGTCGTGACCCTCCTCCCGTCGTCGAGTACGCCGCACGGGCTCCTGATCCACTGCCACACTTGCGCGCGCGAGATTTCGGCCGTGGCCGCGTCCTCCATCAGGTTGTTGATCGGCACGGCGCCCGAGCCGCGTAGCCAGGCTTCGATATATTGTGTGCCAACACTAATGTTGGTGCGCAGGCCCGCCTCCGTGATCGCGCCCGCGGGGACCACGAGCAGGTCGGCCGCCGTGATATGCGTGTCCGCGAGCTTGCGGTCTATCTGGTTCGGGCCCGGCATCAATCGGTCGAACATCTCCAGCGCCACCGGGACCAGCCCCGGATGCGCCACCCAGGTCCCGTCGTGGCCGTCGCGCGCCTCGCGCTCTTTGTCTTCGCGCACCGCGCTGAAAGCGCGGTCGTTGGCCGCCGCGTCGTCGCGGATCGGGATGTAGGCCGACATGCCGCCGATGGCGTGGATGGCGCGCTTGTGGCAAGTCTGGATGCACAGCAGCGAGTAGGAGCGCATGAAGTGGGTGTCCATCGTCACCAGCGCGCGGTCGGGCAGCACGATGTCCCTGTTGGCGCGCAACTTCTTGATGTAGCTGAAAATGTAGTCCCATCGTCCGCAGTTGAGGCCGCCCGAATGGTCGCGCAGCTCATAGAGAATCTCGTCCATCTCGAAGGCGGCCAGGATTGTTTCGATCAGCACCGTAGCCCTGATACTACCTTGCGGGATGCCCAAGAGGTCCTGCGCCGCCACGAACACGCTGTTCCAGAGGCGCGCTTCCAGGTGGCTCTCCAGCTTGGGCAGATAGTAGTAGGGGCCGGAGCCACGCGCCAGCAACTCCGTGGCGTTGTGGTAGAAGTAGAGACCAAAGTCAAACAGGCTGCCTGAGACCTCGGCGCCGTCGACGCGCATATGCTTCTCGGGTAGATGCCAGCCGCGCGGGCGCACGATGAGCACGGCCGGCGCGTCGCCGAGCCGATACGCCTTGCCCTCAGGGCTGGTGTAGTTGATGGCGCGGCGGACGGCGTCGCGCAGGTTGAGTTGGCCGCCGAGCGTGTTGTCCCAGGTGGGCGAGTTGGCGTCCTCGAAGTCGGCCATGAAGACGTTGGCGCCCGCGTTGAGCGCGTTGATGACCATCTTGCGGTCGCCTGAGGGGCCGGTGATCTCCACACGGCGGTCCCGCAAGTCGGGCGGGATGGACGCGACGGTCCAGGCGCCGGCGCGGATCTCGGCCGTTGCGGGCAGGAAGTCGGGTGTTGCGCCGGCGTCGAGCGCGGCCTGACGCTCGTCGCGACGCCGCAGCAACGCGGCGCGTTGGGGTTCGAAGCGGCGCGCCAAGGTCGCCACGAACCGCAGCGCGTCCGGCGTGAGGATCTCGGCGTACCGTGCGGAGACGGAGCCGCGGATCTCGACACCCTCGATGCTTGCCGCTGTGCTTGTACTCATATGCTGTTCGCGCTACCCTTTTTCCCCGCGTCACGCGCTTAACGCGGCTATTTAGGAAAGACTGTGCGCACTATCGGACCAAAGACGCGCCCGATCACGTCTTAACACCCGCGCGACTATGATCATTGCACGTCGCAGCCTATAGTGTCCAATACCAATACCTGGTGATATTTATAGTCTCGACGTTATGGGAGGAGATGACATCATCTGGCGTCCGCGGCTGCCTACCGGGCGGCGCCCCCCTCGGCCACGGCTGTGGCGTGACCGGACGCCAGCAGCAGTCCATCACGCTCGGAAAAGCGGATGAGCGCCCCGCCTATGAGCACGCAGAGCCCGAAGCCACCGGCCATGACAAAGAGCGG
>JAABUX010006489.1_pt1 | contig 13952 bp, 13 predicted proteins | sample 5561851 | NCBI WGS metagenome assembly JAABUX01 (sample SAMN10711883, study PRJNA513361) | rock metagenome | isolation source: Antarctica rocks | place: Antarctica: Victoria Land, Richard Nunatak red sandstone | collected 2016-01-03 | reverse complement strand
TCGAGGACGAAAGCTACGGCCTGCTCCTTATACTCAGGAGTGAAAGCCCTGCGCGTCGAACCCATTTCTTATTCTCCCGACACATCGGGCAGTTTACTCGAGTGTCCACCAAAGCGGGTACGGTTCAAACATCAAGCACAACATGCGCTTCCGCCAGCTATCCCTGCGCGGCAAACCCAAAGCCGCAGCCGAATGGCAATTCACCTGCACCATCCACAACATCTTCAAGGCCATCACCTCCGGGCAGCTCACCCCCGGCGCACTCGCCGCCCTGCCCCGCTAGCACCCGGGCCACCCGCACCGCCCGGCCCGCCCTGCCCGGCTAGCACCCGGGCCACCCCGCACCGCCTGGGCCGCCCTGCCCGGCCCCCCCTAGCACCCGGGCCACCCGCACCCCCGGCCCGCCACCCGCACCCCCGGCCCGCCACCCAAACCGAATCTGCGACAGCCCGCCCAACCCGCTCAATGGCACATCGAACGGGTTGCTTAGCCGGCCAGTACCGCAACGACTGTCGTGCCCGGCGGGTACCGGCCCGCCGCCGCCAGCGAGAAGAGGCCGTGCAGCATTTTTGCCTCGTATACCCAGTTGAGCCGCAGCCCGTGCCGCTCCTCGAAGTCATCGATGAAGTTGGTCAGGGCCGGCGTCCGGCGGGCGTAGCCGCCGTGGTGGAACTCTGTCTCGACCAGCCAGTTGGCCGCTGCCGTGCCAACTGCCGCCTGCTGCAGGCGGGCGACTTCGGCGGCCAGGAAGCCGCCGCCTTTCAGCACCGCGAACCCGGCCGCCTGCTGGCCGGCCGCGAGTCCGGTGGCAATACCGGCCAGCGTGCCGCCGGTCCCGACGGCGCAGCAGATCACGTCGAACGGCTCGCTGATCTCGCCGGGCAGCCCGGCGCAGCCGCCGACGGCCAGTGCGTTGCTGCCGCCCTCGGGCAGCACGTAGCAGTCGCCGAACTGCGCCCGCAGGCGGCTCAGCACCCGGTCACCGGTCTTCAGCCGGTACGCTGCCCGGTCCAGGTAGGTGAGCTGCATTCCGAAACCCCTCGCCGCTGCCAGGACTTCGTTGAGCGGCAGAGGCTCCTCGCCGCGCACTACGCCGACCGTCGCAAAGCCGTAGTAGTACCCGGCCGCGGCGACCGCGCGCAGGTGACCGGAGTACGCGCCCCCGAACGTCAGCAGCCCGCCGTACCCGGCCGCCCGGGCCGCGGCCAGGTTGGGACCCAGCTTGCGCCACTTGTTGCCGGGCAGATCCGGGTGGATCAGGTCGTCCCGCTTGAGCAGCAGCCGGATGCCGCGGGCCAGCAGCCGGTCATCGGCCAGCTCCTGCACCGGCGACGGCAGCCGCAGGGCCAGCTCACGGCCGGGACGCGGCCGGAGCTCCGGCGCGGGGGGTAGCGGCGCCAGCTCGCGTTCAGGCCCGCCCCCGGGCCCGCGTCCCGGCCGCTGCGAAGCTGCCGCCGGCATCAGCCGGGACTGCCGGGGACGGGCCGCGGCGGCAGGTCCGGGGCCGCCCGGCCGGGACGGGTCCGCGGGTCCGGCGGCCGCGCCGCGGGCTGGTCTGCCAGCGCCGCGAGGACCAGCTCGACCGCCCGGTCCAGCTGCGGGTCGCGGCCGGCCGCCCAGTCCTGCGGCCGGAACGGCACGTCGACGTCCGGGTCGACGCCAAAGTTCTCGACGCCCCATTGCAGGCCGTAGAACCAGAACGCGTACCGGGGCTGGGTCACCGAAGACCGGTCGACGAGGTCGTAACGCCCGTCAATTCCGATTACGCCGCCCCAGGTGCGCGTTCCCACCACCGGCCCGACATCGCGCTGCTTGAAACCCGCGGTGACGATGTCGCCGTCGGAGCCGGCCTGCTCGTTGGTAACCAGCACCCGCGGCCCGCGCGGCGAGTCACGCGGGTACGTGCGCGGCGTCAGGTGCCGCGACGTCACCCAGGCCTGCACGGTGCGAGCCAGTTTCTCCAGCACGAGTTCCGAGACGTGGCCGCCGCCGTTGTCGCGGACGTCCACGATGAGGCCCTCGCGGGCGACCTCGACCCGCAGGTCGCGGTGCAGCTCGGCCCAGCCGGTCGCCGTCATGTCCGGCAGGTGCAGGTAGCCGACGCGGCCGCCAGTCGCGGCGTGCACCGCGGCGCGGCGCCCCGCCACCCAGTCCTGGTAGCGCAGCGGCCGCTCGTCGGCCAGCGGCTCGACCACCACCTCGATCACTACCTCGGCGGTCTCGCCGGTCCCGTCGCGCCGGACCGTGAGCTCAACCGGCTTGCCTGCGGCGCCGACCAGCATCGCCGGCGGCCCGGACACGGCGTCGACGAGCCTGCCGTCCACCGCCACGATGATGTCGCCCGGCTGGACGGGGGCGCCAGGTGCGCGCAGCGGCGACCGGGCCGCGCGCACCGACGTCTCACCGGGCAGCACCCGGCTGACGCGCCAGCTTCCGGCGGTGTCCCGCTCGAAATCGGCGCCCAGCTGCCCGAGCCGGCGCTCGGCCTCCACTGGCCGCTCGGGCGGCTGCTCGTAGGCGTGCGAGGTGCCGAGCTCGCCCTGAACTTCCCAGATGAGGTCGCTGAAGTCGTCGCGGGTGGCGATCTGGTCCAGCAGCGGGCGGTAGCGGGCCACTATCTGATCCCAGTCCACGCCGGCCATGTCCGCGATCCAGTAGTGGTCACGCATCAGCCGCGCTGCCTCGTCGAACATCTGCCGCCATTCGGCCGGCGGATCAAGCTCCAGCCGGATCCGCTGCAGGTCAATCGAGACGACATCGGCGGGATCGGCGTCCTCGCCGGCCGCGGGTACGCTCACCTTGCGGTCCGCGGGCAGCACCCGGAGCCGTCGTTCGTGCTGGACGACGATCGCGCGGCCGTCACCGGACACCTCGAAGCTGTCGAGTGCCTCGACCAGGTCGGCCGCCTTGTCCTTGACGAGGTCGTAGCGGATGAGCTTGGGGCGCGGCGCGGCGGCACCCGGCCGGGACCGCTCCTCGCCGAGAACGCCCAGGACCGGCTCGGCCAGCCACAGCAGGCCGTCGTGCGCGGCTCGCAGCCGCGAGTACCGGCCCGCGGGCACCGGGAACGCCGCGACCCGGTCCGCCAGGCCGTCGAAGTCCACCCGGACCGGCGGCACGGTGCCCAGTTCCGGCCCGGCCGCCGCCGGCGTGCCCGCCGCCGCCGTGCCCGCCGCCGGGGTAGCCGCCGCCAGGTCCGGTCCCCCGGCGCTGGCGTCCGCGCGCCCGGCAGCCGGGTCGCCGTCCCGCGGGGAATCCGGGTCACCGTCCGGCCCGGTCCGCGGGCGGCCGCCGAGCTCGGCGTCGAAGGGCGACGGCGTGTCAGCCGCCAGCGTGATCAGGTACGGCCGCGTCCCGGCCGGGAACGACAGGCCGAAGACGTGCGCGTCGTAGACCGGGTCGAATGTCCGCACCGACAGGAACGCCAGGTACTTGCCGTCGCGGGTGAAGACCGGGTCGTGGTCATCAAAGCGCAGCGGTGTCGCGTCGGTCGCCGGGCCGTCCAGCTGCGCCAGCCTGATGTGGCGCAGCCGGCCAGGGCCAGCCTGCGCCCACGCCAGGAAGCGGGAATCGGGCGCGAAGCTCAGCCCGCCCGCGTCACCGTGCGCCGACTCCGCCAGTACCCGCAGCTCGCCAGTGCTCAGGTTCGCGAGGATGACCCGGCCGTCGTGGGTTGCCAGCGCGGCGTGCCCCCCGTCCGGCGCCACAGCGAGGTCGAGCACCCGGCCGAGCTGCCCGGAACCGAACCGCCGCGGCGCCGCCGGGTCAGCAGCCGTGCCGCCCGCCCCCGCGGCCGCCGCCCCCGCGTGGGCCGCCCCGCTGCCATTAGCCCCGGTCCCGCCAGCGCCAGTCCCGCCAGCCCCGGTGGCCGGCCGGACCTCCAGCGCGTCTTCCCCGTCGGCGTCGGTGATGAACACGACCCGCGCGCCGGCGCCCCGGCCGGCGCCCCGGCCGGCGACCCTGGCCAGCCGGGCCCGCGTACCGGATCCGCCGGCCAGGTAGCGGGCCGGCCCGTTGCGGTGGGTGAGCCAGTAGACGGCGCCCCGCACCTCCGCGGCGCTGGCCCGGCCGGTGTAGTCGGGTGCGTACCCGGCGAGCTCGTCCTGTGCCCGCAGCGTCTGCCTGGCCCGGCCGCGGCGGGGCGCACCGAGCCGGATGTCCAGCGGCGACGGCGCGGAATCGGCCGCCAGGTCGGCCAGCCGCAGCAGCCGCCCGGCGCACTGGTACACCACGCTGCGACCGTCGCTGGCCGCCGCACGGGCGTAAAAGTCCCGGTGGTCAGTGTGCCGGCGCAGATCTGACCCGTCGGCCAGGACCGAGTAGATGTTTCCGGTGCCCTCGTGGTCGGAGACGAACACGAGCCGGTCCCCGACGAACACCGGGTCCTCCAGCTGGCCGTCCAGGTGCCGCAGGTACGGCGCGAAGGCACCGCTGCCGTCGGCGTCGATCCACAGCGCGGCCGCGGTGCCCCCCCGGTACCGCTTCCACGCCGCGCCCCGGCGCGGGTACTGGTTGACCCCGAGGACCACCGCCCCGCCGGGACCGCGGGCCAGCCGGGTGACCGGCCCGTACCCGAGCCGTTCGGCTGCCGCCCCGCCGCCGTCAGCCGGGATCGCGTAGGCCCACGTCCGGCTGCGGAACGGCTGCCCCGCGGCGGAGATGGCCAGCACCCGGTTGTCATCGGTCCAGCCGATAACCCTGGTGTACATGTCGCCGAAGTAGGTGAGCCGCCGGACCTCGCCGCCTGCCGCCCCGCCGCCTGCCGCCCCGCCGCCCGCAAGATTCCCGTCGCCCGCGAGATCCCCGCCGACCGGGGCGGCGCCGGTTGCCGCGACGCCGGTCCCCGCCAGGTAGACCTCCGGTGCCCCGTCCCGGCGGCTGGCGTAGGCGATCAGGCTGCCGTCAGCGGACAGTTTCGGGTCGGCGGCGGGAGCATGGTCGGTGGTGAGCCGCCGGGCGGTCCCGCCGGATGCCTGCCCCAGCCAGATGTCGTCATCGGCGACGAACGCGACCGTATCGCCGCGTATGGACGGGAACCGCAGGTAAGCGTGCTGATCAGCCATGGGCTGAACTGTAACCGGCAGCCCCGGCCCCGGGTCGGGGTACCGTCGCAGCGTGCGCAACAGCGAGCCGGACGTCCTGGTGATCGGCGCCGGCGTAGCCGGGCTGACGACGGCGGTATGCCTGGCCCGGGCGGGGCAGCGGGTGCTCGTGCAGGCCGCCGAGTCCCCGCAGCTGACTACATCGGCGGTCGCGGGGGCGATATGGGGCCTGCACCTGGTCGGCATGGACGGCCGGGTGGCCGGGTGGGCAGCCCAGACGCTCGCCAGCCTCCGCGACCTGGCCTCGGTCCCGGCGGCAGGCGTCCGGATTACCCGCGGCCTGGACGCCTACCGGACGCCGCAGCCCGGGCCGCCGCCCTGGACGGACGGGGTGGGTGACCGCGAGTCCTGCCCGGCCGCGGAGCTGCCGGACGGGTACGCGGCAGGCTGGCGGTTCGCGGCGCCGGTCGTCGCGATGCCGGTTTACCTCGACTACCTGCTCGAGCTGCTGGTGCGGGCCGGCGGCCGGCTGGAGGTCCGGCGCGACTTCGCCTCGCTGCGCGCCGCGGCCGGTCAGTGCGCCGCGGCCGTGATCGTTAACTGCGCCGGCATCGGCGCCCGTGACCTGGTGCCGGACCCGGCAGTGCTGCCGGTTCGCGGTCAGGTCATCGTGCTGGCAAACCCCGGCCTCACCGACTTCTTCATCGGTCACGACGGCGACTCCGGCGGCGTCGCCTACCTGTTCCCGCATGGCGACACCGTCGTCGCCGGCGGCACCCAGACCGCCGGGGACTGGAGCCGGGAACCCGATCCCGTTACCGCTGCCCGCATCCTGGCTGCCTGCACCGCGGCCGAGCCGCGGCTGCGCGGCGCCGCGGTACTGACGCACCGGGTCGGGCTGCGGCCGGTCCGCCCGGCCGTCCGGCTGGACACCGAGGACATCGGCGGCGGCCGGCTGGTCGTGCACAACTACGGTCACGGCGGCGCCGGCGTATCCCTGTCCTGGGGCTGCGCCCTTGAGGTGACGCGGCAGGTCACCGGGCAATGCGGTTAACGGGCCAGGGCGCACCGCGGGCAGCGGCGCGCACCGCGAAAAATACTAGAATCCCGGAAATATTTCCCGTAGTTTATCCAGGTCACCAGCATCCGCCACGACCGCGGCCGGGGTATGGCCGGCGTCCAGCCGCCCGTACATCAGCCGCAGCAGCGCCTCGGCCGACATCGAGACTTCTGCCGTCCGCCCGGCGGCTTCCGGGCTGCTAGCGCGATCCGGCCTGCTGGCGCCGTTCGCATCCGCTGAGTCGCCATCGCCCGGCCAGTCGGTCATGGCCACTGCTTCGCCGGTGGTCAGCAGGTAATCACGAGCCGGGTGGCTGACCCGGATTCTGGCCCGGTACGGACGCTCGGGCGGCTTGCCCAGCCGCGGCGCCAGGAACACCGGCACGTTGTCGACCAGCAGGCCGGCCGCGTCCGCCGCGACGGTGGCCGCCGGATCGGTGTAGACGGCGATGTCCCACGTATGCATGGCATGTTCGCTCAGCCGGAGCCGGACGACCCCGACGGCGTCGAGTTCCAGCCCGTGGAAGGGCAGCCGGATCGCCGTCAGCTGCTCGTCGCTGAGCTGCTCCAGCGCCTGCACGTACCGCTCGTCGGCGGGCAGCGCGTCGGCGGCCTGCTCGTCCGGGCTCTTGGCGTTCCAGGTGTCCCAGACCGGCCTGAACGCATCGGTACTGACCAGCTCGGTGTCGCCGAGGGCGCCGGGCAGCATCATCAGCGCGATCTCGGCGCCACTGCCGACATGCGACAGGACCTGGGCGTTCGTCCAGTCCCGGCAGTACGACTGGGCGCGCAGCTGGCCGGGCGCCAGCTTCGCGGTCAGGGCGGCCAGCCGTTCGTGCGACTGCCGCAGCGCGGTGATCCAGATGCGGGGGTCAGTTTCCATGCCGGTCATTAGAGCAGCAGCAGCCGCACTGGCGCGGGTCGCCCTGGCGTCTGGCGGAACGGCCCGCATCCCGGCGGGCGGCGCAGGAGCGGCGGCGGCCGGCCCGGACTGCCCGCGGGACGGGCATTAGGGTGACTGAGATGAGAATTGGGGTGGGCGCGCCGGTGTCCGGCGCCTGGGCGACGCCGGACAACCTGGCCGCGTTCGCGGGTCGCGCCGAGCAGGCCGGGTACGCCTCGCTGTGGAGTTTCCAGCGGCTGCTGGTCCCGGCGGGGACGCAGCTGGACCCGGTCTACGCGAGCGTGCTGGACCCGATGCTCGCACTGTCGTTCGCCGCTGCCGTTACCAGCCGGATCCGGCTGGGCGTCGCGATCATCAACATGCCGTTCGTGTCCCCCGGCTACCTCGCCAAGCAGGCCGCGACGCTGGACGTGCTGTCAGCCGGGCGGCATGACCTGGGCCTGGGTATCGGCTGGATGCCGGCCGAGTTCACCTTGACCGGGGCATCGACGGACCGCCGCGGAGACCGGTCCCGGGAGTTCGTCGCGGTACTGCGCGCCTTGTGGGCCAGCGGCGTCAGCGAGTTCGACGGCGAGTTCTACCAGGTCCCGCGCGGCACGATGGACCCTAAGCCGGTCCAGCCCGGCGGCCCGCCGGTGCTGCTTGGCGGCATGGCGCCGGCCGCCCTCCGGCGCATCGGCGAGATCGCCGACGGCTGGATCACCGCCAGCCGGACCGACCTGTCGAAGATCGGCGCCGCTATTGAGACCGTCCGCGGCGCGGCGGCGGCCGCGGGACGCGACCCTGCGCAGCTGCGGATCATCTGCCGCGGCGTGGTCCGGGCCGGCGAGCCGGCCGCGGGACCGGACGGAGCACGGCTGCCGCTGTCGGGAAGCTACGACCAGATCCGCGCGGACACCGGCTGGCTGGGCGCCCAGGGTGTGACCGAGATTTTTTACGACCTGAACTGGGACCCGCAGATCGGCAATCCCGGCGCGGATCCGGCTGCCGCCGCGCAGCGTGCCGCCAGGATCCTGGACGCCCTGGCCCCCGGCGCCTGACGATCTCCGGCCGCCCCGCCGGCCGCCCGTGGGCTAGGAAACCGGGCCGGCCGGGGTCAGGCGCCGGTTCAGCCATTCCAGGCACTGCGGCAGCTCCCGGCTCCAGGTGCCGTAGTTATGGCCGCCCTGGGGCAGGAACAGCGAGTAACCGCGCATCGGCGGCCGGACGAGCCGCAGGAAGGCGCGGGTGCCCGGGTAGATTCCCTCCGCGTGCGACGCGGTGACCAGTACCGAGACCGGCGGCGGCGGGAGCTGCCGGAGCCGCCAGTTCAGGTTGTTCTCGTTGCGGTAGGCAAGGCTGCTGCCGTACAGGTTCCCGGTGGTCCTGTCGGTGACCGCCTGGTAGTAACCGGACATCGAGACGGCGGCCGAGAACTGGTAGGGGTTCAGCATCGCGATCTTGGCCGCGCAGTAGCCCCCGGTTGAGTAGCCGAGCGCTGCCCAGGCTCGGCCCGGCGGCTGCACCCGGAAAGTTTTCGCGATCGCTGCTGGTACATCCTGGGCGAAGAAGGACTCTACTTGCGGGCCGGCCGGTACGTTGGTGCATTCAGTGTCGCGGGGCAGCACCGGGGATGCGTTCAGCATCACGTAGACGGCCGGCCGGATCTTCCCGGCGGCGCTGAGCGTGGCGGCGGCAGCGGGCAGGCCGAGGAACTTGATGATGCTCCATGTCTCGTTCGGGTAGCCGGACATGGCCAGCACCACCGGGAACCGCGCCCGGGCGTAAGCCGGCTGGAAATACTGCGGCGGCAGGTACACGAACGCGCTGCTCGTGTGCAGCCCGGTGCGGCTGCCCCTGATGGTGGCCTGAAGTACCTCACCGAGCGACCGGACCTGCCGGCCTGCAGCGCCTGCCAGGCTCAGGCCGCCGGGGAAGCCGAGCAGGCCGGCACCAGGATGGCTGGCGTAGTAGCGCGGTGACTTGGCGGCCAGCTGCCCGTTGGCGGTTTCGGGCAGCACCGAGCTGCCGCCAGGAACCGGGCCGAGGTCCGCCCCGGTGATCGTGACCGGCGCGGCCACCGCGGCCGCGCCGCCGGCCGATACCGCCGGTGACGACGCGGAGCCGCCGGACCCGCCGCTGCCGCCGGCGCCGCCGCCGTTGCTCAGCAGGACCGACCACGAGCCGAAAAACATGAAGTACCCGTTGACCGACGCCAGCACCGCGATGACCGCCAGCGCCTGGCTGACGGTGACCAGGCCGAGGCGCGCCGCGATCGGGCCGGTGCGCTGGCGGGCGACCCGCGGCCACAGCCACACGGTGACCGCAAGCCCGATGACGGCCGCGGCGATGGTCAGGTCGATGAAAGCCGTGCTGGTCAGCCCCACGTTAGTTCCTCGCCCTCGCGGGGCGCGCCGCGGTCAGCCCCGCCGCGGCGGCCGGGCTGAGCTGACGGCTGATCCAGTCGAGCACGGCAGGCTGCGGCCACTGGCCGGAGGCCGGCTCGATCGAGGTAACGCGCATCGGCGGCCGCGCCAGCGCCAGCCACTGCCGGGGGCGCGTGCGGCCGGCGAACAGCACCGAGACCGGCTGCACCGGCTGATGCCGCAGCAGCCACTGCAGGTCGTCCTGCGTCCGCAGCTGCGGGCTGCGCGGTGCTGCCAGGCCGGGTGGCGCCCGGTAATTTCCCGGCGGCACGGACGCGGCCGGGAAAGACTGCGGCTGGGTGAGCGCGAGCTGCAGCGCGCAGTAACCGCCGGACGTGTCCGCGAGCAGCGCCCAGCGGCCGGGGCCGGGGCTGGCAGCGCGGTAAGCGGCATCGATGACGTGCGGCACGTCCTGCCCGAAGAAAGTACCGGCCTGCGGGCCGCCGGGGGCATTGAGGCAGCCCTGCTCCGGGCCGATCCGGGCCGGCAGCATGACCAGGATCAGCGGCCTGAGCCGGCCGCCGGCCATCTCCCGCGCCGCGGTCTGCGCGAGCCGCTGCACGCCGGCGGGGGTGACGCTGCCCGGAGCGGCGCCGCTGACCTGGTCGGTGCCGCTGACCTGATCGGAAATCAGCACGGCCACCGGCAGCGGGCGGGAGCCGGCGGCAGTGCTGTACCCGGCCGGGAGGTACACGTAGCCGGTCACGGTCAGGCCCGACACCACGCCGTGCAGCCGCACCGTCTGCAGCCGGCCGACCTGCTGCTTCCTGGCCCGGCCGCGGACCCGGACCGCGGCGGTCGCGGTCACCGTCACGGCCGGTCCCGGCCGGCCGCCGCTGACGTTGCCGCTGAGCTGCTGGCCGCCCGCGACCGCGGCCCGGCCGCCGGCTCGGCCCAGCAGGTCTGACCAGGAGGAGTAGAAGCCCCCCGACCGGTTCACGGCGACGAAAATCAGGCTCAGTACGGTCAGCTCGAGGACGCCGAGGAACGCGATCCTGGCCAGCAGGACCGCGACCCCCCGCCCGGCCAGCCGGGGCCAGAGCCCGATTACGGCCGCCAGCAGCGCGGCTGTCAGCAGCGCCAGTACCGCCAGCAGGCCGGAGCCCGTCAGTGTCATCTGCTGACCCGGCTCCGGACCGGGCCGCCGGCCCCGCCGCCAGCCGCATTGCTGGCATCCGCTCGCTTCACGTCCCCGAGGTTAGCCGGGCGCCGTGACCGGACGGTGAAACCACGTCGGCGGGTCGGGCCACGATCCGGTCGAGGATCAGCGCGGTCGCGAGCACTACAGCGGTGCTCACCGCGGCCGCGCCCACCGTGTCGGTGCAGTAATGCAGCCCGAGCGCTACCAGGGCCACCGCCACCGCAGCGGCCGTCAGCCCGGCGGCGAGCCCGAGGAATGCCCGGCCAGCGGGGCCCGGCCTGGACGGCGCGATGATCAGCAAGACGATACAGACCGCCAATGCGGTAATGCCGGTAGTGTGGCCGCTGGGGAAGCTGAGCCCGCCTAGCCGGGTGCGGTCGATTAGCGGCTTTAGGATGATCTCGGTGAGGGCGCTGGCAGCGGGCACGGCCACGGCCGGCAGTATCGCCCCGCGCCACCGCCGGGCCACCAGGCAGCCGAGCACCAGCAGCAACGTCATGACAGCCACCGGGACCGGGTCCCCGACGCTGACCACGAAGTTCAGGGCTGTGACGTGCGCGCCGATGCTGGCGTGCAGCCGGTCGCCAACCGCCGCGTCGAACCAGTCCGCCTTCGTATGGTGGGCGAACAACACCCCGAGCATGACCGAGACAGTCACGCACACCATCAGCAGTGCGACAGCCGGCCAGCGGACGGCAGCCGGCAGCAGCGGCCGGTCCGCAGCCCATTGTGCCCGAACCTGCCCCCACCCCGGTCGGCGCATCCGGCCATCTTAACCAGCGCCCGGTTGCCGGCCGCAGGTCAGCGCTGCATGGCGTACGTTCTTGCGACCGGCCGCCGTAAACGGCGATGGTGCTATCACCGCACTGCCGCAGTCTGATCGCCGACCAGGGCGGTTCAGGGCGGCGAACTGGCAGACAGCACCGACCGGTAGCGCGCCTGGGGCGCGCCGACCGGGCGGTGTTCTCGAGTTCTGGGCACTGCCGGCCCGGATAGCTACTTCTTGGAGTCCGGGTGGGTAGCGTGCGACTTCGCTGCTTGCTCCATGTGATCGGTGGCCGCAGCGTGGTGGCCCTGAGCGTGGTGGGCGTGTTCGGCGGCCGTCGCGTGGTCGCCCTTCTCGTGGTGCTCAGCGGCCTTCTCGTGATGCTTGGCGGCTTCCTTATGGTGCTCCGCCGCCTTGGTGTGGTGCTCCGTTGCCGGGTGCTGTGCCATAACAGCAACTCCTTCCTGCCGGACTGGCCGCTGCGGCAGCGCTGCGCGTCGGTGCGCTGCGCCTCACGCCTGCGAACGACCGTCTAGGCACGAAAGGTATCACCAGCGCTTATCGTGTCCAAGGAGTTCCGGTGTTCTTGACCACCGGATACCAATGCCAGCGGAATTGAGCCGATCAGGTCGGCCGCGGCTAAACGCCGGGCAAGCATTTGGGCAGGAGTGCGGTGAGAGTCTCGCCGAGCGGCGCAGCCAGGGTCAGCTGAGCAAGCGCGTCCCCGCGCGTTTGGCCGAGGTTGACGATCGCAATAGGTAGCCCGAGTTTCGCGGCGCGGCGGACGAAGCGGTAACCGGACATCACCGTCAGGGAGGAGCCGAGCACGACCACTACAGCAGCCCGGTCCACCAGGGCATAGCACTCATCGACGCGCGGGCGGGGCACATTCTCGCCGAAGAATACGACATCGGGCTTCAGCACGCCGCTGCAGGTCGCGCAGTCGGCGATCCGGAACGCCGCAGTCCGATCGTCCGCCAGGTTAGCGTCGCCGTCGGGGTTGATGCTGGTCACGCGGGCGTCCCAGCCGGGATTGGCGGCGCGCAGCCGCCGGTCAAGCTCGGCCCGGGAAGTGCGCTCGCCGCAGTTCAGGCAGACGACCCGGTCCAGGCCGCCGTGCAGCTCGATAACCTGCCGGGCGCCGGCGGCCTGGTGCAGGCCGTCGACGTTCTGCGTCACGATGCCGGCCAGCAGCCCGCGGCGCTCCAGCTCGGCGACCGCGTAATGCCCGGCGTTCGGGATCGCGGCGGCAATAGTCCGCCAGCCGTAATGGCTGCGCGCCCAGTACCGCTGCCGGGCCCCGGCGGTGCCGGTGAAAGCCTGGTAGGTCATCGGCTCGGCGCGGCGGGCCAGGCCGGTCGGGCCCCGGTAGTCCGGGATCCCGGACTCCGTGGACAGCCCCGCGCCGCTCAGGATCACCGCGCCGCCGCCGGCCATCAGCTCAGCCAGCTCCTCGACCGCGCCGGTGCGCACGGCCGCCGGATCCGCTACCGCGGCGGGCCGCTGCCGGCGGCGGAGTTACCGGGGCTGCCGCCGGCGATCTCGTAGGACCACAGCTCGCTGCTCACGCCGACGGGAGCGGCGGGCTGGCCGCCGCCGCGCTCAGCTGCTGACTGGTGCCCGTGCCCGAACGCCGGCGAGTTCAGCCACGCCTGAAAGGACGGCTCGTCCCGCCACCGGGTCACCACCAGCCAGGTGCTGCGCTCGTCGGCAGGCTTGAGCAGCTCGAAGCCCTCGAAGCCGTCCTGGTTGTCGACCGCTCCGGCCCGGGCGGCGAACCGGCGTGCCAGCTCGTCACCGCTGTCAGCGGGCACGGTAATCGCGTTAATCTTCACGACCGTCATATTCCCGATAATGCCAGTCCGGTACCGCCGGCTGGCCGCGGGGCACCGCTCTGGCGCGGTTTCGCAGGCATGTCATAGTCTGAAGCGGGACGCAGCAGCCGGGAGATGCCGATGACTCAGCCATGGCACCATCAGGCCGACGACGGGGCCGGACATCTGCGGGCGTCCGCAGCCGACCGTGATCGCGCCCTCGAGATGCTGAAAACAGGGTTCGCCGAGGGCCGTCTGAGCAAGGACGAGCTGGAGGAACGGGCCGGCCAGCTGCACGAACCGCGTACCTACGCCGATCTCGCCGCGCTCACGGCGGATCTGCCCGCCGCGGTTGCGGCGGTTCCCGCGGTCCCGGAGTGGGCCAGTCCCGCCAAAGCGCCGCAGCATCAGGTGAATCCGCTTGCCCTCGCGGCGGTGATCTGCGCGCTGATTCCCGGTGTCCCGGCAGCCGCATCCATAGTCATGGGCCTGGCGGCGCGCAGGCAGATCCGGGAAACGGGCGAGCGCGGCGCGCGCGTGGCAGCCGCGGCTATCGCAATCGGCTCGTTCAGCCTGTCGGCGTTCTTGCTCTTCCTGGTGATGGCCGCTATTTTCTCCTGACCCCTTTCTATCCGGCCGGGCGCCACCGCGTTGACGCGGATTGCCGGGCCGAGCGCGCCCGCCAGGCCCGGGGCCAATGGCCTTGCGTTAAAGGCTGATGTTGTATTGTAGTGGTGTGGCTCATGATGGTTCTGAGGGGTTGCCGCCGGACGGCTGGCTGCCGGACCGGATCTCGATCGGTGTTCTGACCAGGGTTTTCC
>JAABUX010006486.1_pt1 | contig 13955 bp, 11 predicted proteins | sample 5561851 | NCBI WGS metagenome assembly JAABUX01 (sample SAMN10711883, study PRJNA513361) | rock metagenome | isolation source: Antarctica rocks | place: Antarctica: Victoria Land, Richard Nunatak red sandstone | collected 2016-01-03 | reverse complement strand
TCCGGCTGGGACCAGCGCTACAGCATCCGTGAGCAAGCGACGGCCATCATCTACGGCCCGCGCTCACCCCAGACGTTCGCCTGCTTCGCCGTCCAGGCGCGCCACTGGATCGACACGCACCCGACCGAGACCCCGGCCGAGCGCGTCGTCATGATCTTCGCCTGGAACGAGATCGGCGAGGGCGGCGCCATCATCCCCGACCACCAGGACAACTATGCCTACGCCAACGCCGTGCATACCGTCTTCGGCGGCAACGGCCAGGCGCCCGCCACACCCAAGGAGTGTGAGTGACGAGTGGTTAGTGATTAGTGACGAGTGGGGTGGGACGAGTGACGCGTAGGGGCGTATTGCATACGCCCACGCGACGAGTGACGCGTGAACAACCTGCAGGAACGGCGCCGATTGCTCGCTGTTCTACAGAGAGGGCTAGGTCCAGGTCCTCACTCGTCACTAATCACTAGCCACTAATCACTCGTCCGTGAGTTTTACATCATGGCGCTAAAGGGCGGATCACGTATCATCAAGGACGTACGCTGATCCATTATCGTCCATAGCCCTGTCCCGCTGGCAGTTGCCAGCTGGCAACTGATAACTGATAACTGATAACTGCACTAGAGAGGGTTGAATCGACGTGAGAGACCATCGCTCAACCGTGACACGGCGTGGATCGTCACTGACCAAGGCGGGACGCGCGCTTGTGCTGGCCGGCCTGCTCAGTGGACTGACTATCAGTCCGGCCATAGGGGGCGCGGCGTACCCGGCGCACGCCGCCTCCGCCCCAAGCCACCACGAGGCCACGGCGACGACTCAGGCGGCCACCGCGACGGCATCAGCCGTGGCCTCGGCGGATACCTCGTCCCAGACCGCCACGCCCACGATGTCGGGCCCCCGTAACGGCGTCGCCAGCGTAACGGCGACGAGCACCGCGACGGCGACGAACACCGCGGTATCGACGGCCCGCGCCACCGCGACACCGACGGCATCGCCGACGCAAACCCTGCGCCCGATCACGCTGCCCAAGCCGGTCGTGCACCGCACCAACGGCTATCAGGTCGGCGCCTACTACTTCAGCGGCTGGACCCACGCGCCCAACAACAATCTCACCCCTCTCCTACTTAACAGCCCGCTGCGCAAGTATGAGCCGCTGATCGGCTGGTACGACGACTCGCAGCAACTCGTCGACCAGAATATCATGCAGGCGTCGAACGCCGGGATCAACTTCTTCGCCTTCGACTATTACAACACCGCCCGTTCGCCCTACAAGACAGACCAGGCGCTCAACGAGGGGCTCACGTTTTATCTGCACTCAGCGCTGCGTTCGCGCATGAACTTCTGCCTCACCTTCATCGACCAGAACCCGTTCGAGCCCAAGGCGTCGCAATGGCCCCAACTGGTCAACGTCTGGCTCAGCTACTTCAAGCAGCCCGACTACGTGCGCGTGAACGGCAAGCCGTTGTTCATTATCTTCAGCCCCGAGCACATGCGCGATATCTTTGGGACGTCGCGCAACGTGTACCGCGCGCTGGACTACCTGCGCGCCCGCGCCCGCGCCTACGGCCTGCCCGGCGTGACGGTCGCGGTCGGCGCATCGCTGGCCGCGACGTACAATCCGTCGCGCATCCCACAGTTGCGGAGTGAGGGTTACGATGTCCTGACCGGCTACAACTACCACTCCTTTGGCGGCGAAAAGTACCGCCAGCCCGTCCCCTACGACCGCCTGGTGCAGGAAAACCGTCAGATGTGGGACCGCGACCTCAAGTTTGGCCAGCCCTATTTCCCGGTGGTGACTTCGGGCTGGGACCAGCGCTTCAGTGCCCGCGAGCAGAGCACGGCCATCATCTACAATGGCCGCACGCCCCAGAAGTTCGCGTGCTACGTCGGCGCGGCGCGACGCTGGGTTGACACGCACCCGCGCAACACGGTCAAAGAGCGGATCATCATGGTCTTCGCCTGGAACGAGACGGGCGAGGGCGGCGAGATCATCCCTACCAGGGCCGACCGCTACGCCTACACCAGCGCGCTCAACGGGGCTATCACGGCGCGCACCGCTCCGAGTTGTTAGTCATCGGTGGATACACCGTAACGTTTACATCGCCTGTGAATTGTATCTACAGAGCCGTCCCACCACCCGCGCAAACCGGAGAACACCTGTTTGATCCAAAAGCTGGAACGATCTTTACTTGTCCTGCACCTTATCCTCGACATTGTCCTGACCCTCGTGGCGCTCCGTGTGGCCGAGCTGCTGCGGCAACACGTCCTGTTGGGCATCGAGCAACGAACCGGCCGCATCGTGCTGGATGTGCAGATTTATATCGTCGCCGCCCTTGTCTGGGGCGTCGCCTTCCAACTGCTCCCGGTCTTTGATTCCAAGCGCACGACCACGCTGCTGCAGGAATTTCGCGGCCTCTTCAAGTCGGTCGCCGTCTGCGTGCTGGTGATGGCCAGCCTGTTCTACCTGCTGGACATCCCGCCGTCGCGCCTGTTCTTCCTGTACTTCTGGCTGCTCGACCTGGGGCTGGTGATGGGTTTCCACGCCTTGGTGCGCCGGGTGCAGAGGCTGGCCCGCGCGCGCGGTATCGACACGCGGCGGGTCATTCTGGTCGGCGCCGGGCCGTCCAGCTACGCCATCATCGCCGCCATCGAATCCCATGCCTGGAGCGGGCTACGCCTAGCCGGTTTCGTCGACGACGGGATGGCGCACAGCATGAAAGGGACGCCGTACCTCGGCCCCGTCTCGGTGCTGCCGTCGTTGCTTGAAAAAGGCGATGTCGACGAGGTGATCATTGCGCTGCCCTCGCACGCGCACCAGACGCTGGTCGACCTGTCGCGCGAGTTGCAGCGCTTCCCCGTGATGGTCAAGGTCGCGCCGGACATCCTGGATGTCTTCCTGCTGCGCTCGACGGTCACCGACCTGTGGGGCCTGCCATTACTCTCCGTGCGTGAGCCAGCGATCACGGGGATGCGCTGGATGCTCAAGCGCGCGCTGGACCTTGTGCTGGCCAGTCTGCTGCTGCTGGTGCTGTCGCCCTTGCTGCTGGCCATCGGCGCGGCCATTATGGTCGAGTCGGGGTGCCCGGTGCTATTCCGCCAGGAGAGGGTCGGTGAGCACGGCCGCATCTTCTCCATGTATAAGTTCCGCACTATGCGTCAGGCCAGGGATGGCAGCCCGTTGCCCGAGCCCAACACGGTTGAGACCAAGCGCCCGCGCGACCCCCGCGTCACGCCCCTGGGCGCCTATTTGCGCCGCCTCAGCCTGGATGAACTGCCGCAATTGGTCAACGTGCTGCGCGGTGAGATGAGTCTGGTGGGGCCGCGGCCCGAGTTGCCCTGGATCGTGGAGCGCTATGAGCCCTGGCAGCACGCCCGCCACGTCGTCCCGCCGGGCATGACCGGCTGGTGGCAGATCAATGGGCGCAGTGATCTGCCGCTGCACCTCAACACGCAACTGGACCTGTTCTATATCCAGAACTTCTCGGTGTTGCTCGACCTGCGCATCATCGCCCGCACCTTCGGGGCCGTCATCCGCGGCCGTGGCGCCTACTAACGAGTGACGAGTGACGAGTGACGAGTGACGAGTGACGAGTGACGAGTGACGAGTGACGAGTGACGAGTGACGAGTGACGAGTGACGAGTGACGAGTGAGGTAGGACGGTGTCGTGGGCAAAGGCGCGCGCCGATTCACGTGGATGCATAATCCTGCACTGTGGCTCGGCGCTGCGCGCGTCGCTTGTGATGCATCGCTCCCCATCTTACTCGTCACTAGCCACTAACCACTCGTCACTCACATGATAACCGCCCTCCTCGCAAGTGTGCTGCTCGGATTATCTGGCCATGGTAGTCCCATGCTGCCCCGGACCGATTGCCCACCTCCGCCTGGGACCACCATGCCGACGATCATGCGCAACGCCAGGACGGGCCTGTACGCCACGACTATCACCGTGCATGCCGGCTCGAGCGGCGACTGCGTCGCCCCGCTGCCCGACGGTATCACGCTGACGGCCGGCGGCGGTACAGCGCCACAATTCGCTCACGAAGGTCGCGCCGTGTTCCGCATCAGCGGCACAGGGATCGACGGTCTGGGCGGCATCAACATCGGCGTCGCCGCCTCGCCCATTTCGGCCAACGTCCCGGAAACGGAAGACCTTGGCGCCCCAGCCTTCCTCTCCTTGCCTCCCAGCGCCGTGCTGGTACGCTACGATCCGGCTCACGACACGTGCGTGCGGGCAGCCAGTGGAGCGCATGGCAGCATCCTGCGTCAATGGGGCCTCTATAAGGTGCTGCGGCCCGGCGCCCCCTGCACCCTACAACCGGCGCCGCCGGTCCCACCCACGACCCTGCCCGCCACTGGGTCGGGCGCCCTCATCCCGACCATAGGAGTGGGGACAGGCGTGTTGCTGGTGGGCGGCGGGTTGACCGTCGTCGGATTGAGCGGGGGCAGCCGAACGCGGCGACGGCGGCGGCTATGGAGAGGCGCGGGCCTGACGGGAGGCGCCATTGTCGTGTTGGTGGCTGGAGCAACGGCGCTCTACGGGCGTGACGGCACAACAGCGGTCGGCTTCGGCTCTCTGACGGAGCAGGGGCCGCTGCCGCGAGCCCCTGGCGCGACGATGCCGTCCGACCGTCTGGTCGTCGACCGGCTGGGTGTGGACACAACGGTCATTCCCCTGGCCGTCGTCAACGGCGCCTGGCAGGTACCGAGCTACGCGGCAGGCTACCTCGTGGGTGGGGCGCGACCAGGAGAGCAGGGCAACCTGTCCATCGCCGCCCACGACGACCAGGACGGCGCGGTCTTCCGGCGCCTCGGCGACCTCCGCGCGGGCGACGTGGTGCGGGTTTACGCCGGGGGCCGCGCCTACCGCTACGCCGTCAGCGGCCTGGGCGTCGTCCCCGCCAGCGCCGTCTCCGTCACCCGTCCCACCCGCGGCGCCACCCTCACCCTCATCACCTGCACCCCCTACGGCATCGACACCGACCGCCTCGTGGCCCGCGCGCGCTTGCTCCCGTAGCTGACGGCGGGCGCCATTATCCCCAGTTTTCGCATTCTGCTCAGCCGGTTACTGATCACAACGGCGACATGCCTGCTCCTGCGACGAGCACATCCTCATTGGCGAACAAAGTGGCCGTGTGCAGAGCCCGCGCGTCGTACAACGTGCAAGATGACAACACGACCATATCGACGGACAACCACGAATGCTACGATGAGGATCGGGACGGCAAACCCTTGAGACTATGTCCCCTCAATGTCGCGTTCTCTTACCGCGTCGCGCCGCATCAGGCGCTGCTATACTATGAAAAGTAGTAGAGCAGGCGCTGAACGAGAAGAGGGGCAGGATATGGCTATTACGACCAGTATCCGCATGCCGGACGAGATCCACGACCAGTATGAAACGCTAGCCCTGGCGACGGGGCGGATGCGCAACGACCTGGTGGTCGAGGCGCTACGCGGCGCGGCCGACCGGCAGTTACATGAGATCGCGATGATTCAGGAAGGATTGGCCCAGTCCCGCGCCGGGCTTGGCACTCCTAATCGAAGACGTGATCGCGCGGTTCAAGGCCGAAGGCATGCTAGCTGCCGACTTCCAGCTTGACAACGACGAGGAACCGGCCGACGCATGAGCGGAGATCCTCTTGCCCGCTGCCCAAGAGGATCTCCGCTCTATCTACGCCTACTATGCCGATCGCAACCGGCGAGCGCCGATCGCGTGGTGGGGACTATCCTGAAGGCGGCGAACGGGCTGGCTCAGTTCCCACTGATAGGTCGGCAAGGCGTAGTCCCGGGCGCGCGCGAACGCATCGTCACCCGCTACCCCTACCGCGTCGTCGATGACGTCGTCGAGGTGCTACGTATCATCCACACGGCTCGGCAGTGGCCGTGAGCGGCGGCGATGTGACGGAGGCGATACAGTTTCTTTGGCCATCGTTGGACGCGCCGCTCTCCGCCCATCTCCTTTATGATACGTTCCGCTATGATACGTTCCGCTATCTGTGGGCTCTACGTCTCGGACGACGTAGAGCGCCATCGTCCGAGACGTAGAGCGGCTGTCGTCCGAGCGGCGGCGTTACGTTATACTGTGGACGATGAACGAGCAGCCGGGGCTGAGTTCCACCGCGTCTGCCCTCACCGCCACGGGCAGTCATGCTGCCGTGACGGTTTCTCGCTCCGTACCCTGGAGGGCGAGGGCGCGCGGCCTGTCCGTCGCCGCGGTTCGGGCGCTGGCGACCCCGGCCTGCCTCTTCCTCTTGTGTCTTCTGAGCGTGGCGTTCTTCTACCGCGCGCTCGTGCTGCACCAGGCGCTGCTGCCCGCCGACATCCTCTACGCCAAGGATCCGCTGTGGCGCGCGCTGGCCCCGCCCGGCTGGCATGGGCCGCTCAACGGGCTCGACTCCGATAACCTGACCGAGTTCTATCCCTGGACGGCCCTGGCGGCCGGCGCCCTGCACCGCGGCGTCATCCCGCTCTGGAACCCTTACGCCTTCGCCGGCGCCCCCTTCCTGGCCGCGATGCAGACGGGCGTATTCTATCCGGTTAACCTGCTGCTGGAGTGGCGGCTGGCGCCGACGGACGTGCTGGGCGCGCGCGCGGCCGTGCACCTCGCGCTGGCCCTGACCGGCGCGTTCCTGTTTGCGCGCCGGTTGGCCCTTTCGCGGCCAGCCGCGCTGCTCGCGGCCGTCTGCTTCGGGCTCGGCCTACCCTATATGGTCTGGCTGGAGCATCCCATGGGCGGCGCTGTGGCCTGGCTGCCCTGGCTATTGCTGTGCGTCGAACGCGTCACGTCCGCCGACGCGACGGGCCGTGGTCGCCTGCGCTGGATGCTCACTGCGACGGTAGTGTTGGCCCTGGAGTTCTTGTCGGGCCACGGCGAGAGCAGCGCGCACATCCTTCTCTTCGCCGGCGCCTACGCCGTCTTCGGCGCAGCCATGGCCTGGAGGCGCACGGGCGCCGGTGCGTTTGGCGCGGCGCTCCGCCCCCTGGTCCTGCTTATCGCCGCATTGGCGCTCGGCCTTGGGATCGCGGCGGCGCACCTACTGCCCTCGCTGGCGCAGATCCCGGAGAGTGAGGCGGCGGCCGACCGCGCCCTCGGCGCGGCGGCGCCCGTTCCGCTGCTTGGCGACCCACTAGCATGGAAAAGTCTGCTGGTGGGACTGGTACCTGACGCCTTTGGCAGCCCCACCTGGCAGACGCCCGTGCCGAGCGGCGCGGGCTACAACGAGCTTGCGCTGTACGTCGGCGCCGTTCCGTTGCTGCTCGCCGCCATCGCCCTGCTCCGCGCACGGGCTATCCCTCGCGACGCTGGCCGCCGCGCCACGCTGCTGTTCTTCGCCGTGGCCGCCCTGGTCACGCTCGGCGTCGCCGCGCGGTGGCCGGGGCTGGGCATGGTCAACGACTTGCCGCTGCTCCGCGTGATGGCAAACGGGCGTCTGCGCATGGAGTATGCCCTTGCCGTGGCCGTCCTGGCCGGTTATGGGCTTGACGCCCTGGCCGCGCACGGGCGCGAGGACGGAGTGTGGCGCCTGGCGCGCCTATGGCTTGCCGTCGTCGCCGTGCCGTGCGCGGTGAGCATGGCCGCCCTGCTAGCGTCGGACCATGCCCTGCCGATCACCACGGCCTGGCGCGTCCTCGTCCCCGCCCTGTGGCTGCTGCCGTTCACGGGCTTGCTGTGGCTCTATCGACGCCACGCGGCGCCGCTGGCGCTGGTCCGCTGGGGCGCGCTGGCGCTGTCCGCGCTCGACCTGTTCGTGCTCGGCTGGAGCTACCACGTCACGGTACCGGCGCCTCAAATCGGGGTAACACCGCCAGCCGTCGCGGCGGTCCTACACGCGGAACATGGCAACGCCGCGCCCAATGGCTCCAACGGGCTCTACGGACCCGCTGGACCCTATCGCGTCGTCGGACTGGGCAAGGCGTTGCTGCCCTCGCTCTCCAGCCTCTATGGGCTGCAGGACGTGCGCGGCTACGACCCTGCCTACAGCGCCGACTACGAGCGATTTTTCGCGGCGGCCTTCGGCGACGGCGGCATGCGCCTGGCTCTTGGAGCATACGGCCCGAGCGCCCCCGCGGCACATGCCCTGAATCTGCTCGACGTGCGCTACCTGTTCGCGGCCTGCAGCGTCCGGCTGAACGCGCGCTACTACATCCCACTCTACAACGGCGGCGACAATGGCTGCGTCTACCGCAACCCCGCCGCCCTGCCGCGCGCCTTTGTCGTCCACGATGCAGCCTGGGTCGCGCCTGCTCGCGCCACGTCCCTCCTGATCGCCGGCCGCGCCGATCCCCGCACCCGCGTCCTGCTCGACCCGACAACCGCTACGGACGATGGCGCGTGGCTGGCCAATGGGAGAGATCAGGCGGCCGCGGCAAGCGTCCCCCAACCCGACGGGGTCGCGGTGACGGGCTATGACCTCAACAACGTCGAGGTGACGGTCCGCAGCGCCGCGCCCGGCGTGCTTGTGATCGGCGACGCCTACGCGCCCGGTTGGCACGCCACCGTCGACGGGCAATCCGCGCCCCTGGCGCGCGCCGACGCCATCCTGCGCGCCGTGCCCATCCCGGCCGGAACGCACGTCGTCAGCCTTACCTACCTACCCACGCCGTTCCTGATCGGCGGCATCATCAGCATCGCCTCTCTCGTCGTCTTCGTCCTCCTGCTGCTCGTCGCCTTGTGGCGCCTCGTCACCGCTCGACCAACCGCTCCGCTGGCAGCGGGCGATTGGCAACGTCGGCCAGCCTCGCCACCAGCACAATGGCTGGCGCCGTCTGGCGGATCGTCTAAACTATAAGCAAAGGAGGGAAAAGCACGATGACGATGATCGTTCAGATGCCTGACGAGCTTACAGGAGGCCTTGATACCCTGGTCAGGACGACGGGGCGCAGCCGCGATGATCTCCTGACGGAAGCAGTCGCTCGTTACCTTCACGAGGAAGCGCGCTATAGTGCGTTGGTGGACGAAGGGCTACGGGAGGCTGATGAGGCTCCAGAAGAGGGCACGACACATGATGAGGTCGTCGCGGACATGGTCGCGCGGGGCATGCTCCGGCAGGAAGATCTCGATGGCCCGGACCCCATACCGCTGGAGGACTATCGACAAGCACAGCAGCATGGTCCGAGCTAGGCGCCGTAGATCCACCAGGTATTGCCGAACGGGTCTTTGATCTCGAAGCCGCGCACGCCCTCGGCGATCCGCTGGGGCGCTTGCAGCGTCTCGATTCCATGCTGCCGCAGGACGCCGCGCGCCACGTCGCAGTCGTCGATCCACAGCCCCACGCCGAGGTCCCGCGGCGCGAGCGTAGGGTCGACGTGCGCCCAGAGTTGGATGCCGGCGTCGAATTGTAGCCATGTGTGGGCTGCCAGTTGCTCATCGCTCGGCGACGTGACGCCGCACCGACAACCGTCGTGGCGCACGGGGCATCCGAGCGCGTCGCGGAAGAAATGGAGCGCCGGCTCCATCGCCGGAACCGCGCAGAAATAGGTACCAAGCCGCGCGTGCAAGGATTGTGAGCGAACCGCACTGTGTTGCGTCATGATGCGCCTCCCAATCGGGCGTCGCCCGTACCTTGAAACAGGCTTATCGTCTCTGAAGCGTAACGGCCGATGTCGATCTATACTAGCACGTACGTCCTACGTCTGTCAAAGGGGAACAGGAGAGCCAGCGTCCAGGAACTGGCGGTCAGCAGTGGCATAATGCTTGCGGATGTAATGGTGCATTCCGATGACCCCTGTAGCAATGGAGGACGCGGCAGATGAGCAGCAGTCAAACCGGGGGGCAAAGCCAGGGCGTTGGATCGCCCATCAGCGACGAAGCCTACAACGTGATCACAGCCCTGCAGACCAAGCTTGAAGGCCTGGCGGTTTATCAAAAGTATCAACAGTCGAGCACCCGCCGTCAGATCTGGCAGCAGTTGTCCGATCTGGATAATCAGGCCGTGCAGATCCTGAGCCAGGAGTTGGAGCGGCTGGTTCAGCAGGGGCACCTGAGCACGGGAGGTCAAAGCCAGACTGCTGGCAGCAGCGGTGGCAGCGGTGGCAGCGGTGGCAGCGGTGGCAGCGGTGGCAGCGGTGGCAGCGGTGGTAGTACTGGCAGCGGCACGGGCAGCAGCGAAGCGTACAACCCACCTCCTGAGCAGGCCGAGAACCCGACTCCCCTGCACAGTCCCGACTAGCAGCCGAGCAAGGGATCCAATCTCCTGGCGCTTCTTGTCATATAACGCGGATGTGATGGTCCCGGCAGTAGCGGCCGCTACTACCGGGACCATTCGTCGTTTTGTTGGTGAGTTTTATATCATGCGCTGTCAGCAGCACTCTTCTAGGCTGGTGAGTAAGGGGAAACGTCTCCACGCCCCATCGCGGGCGACCGACGAATTATGAGCGTGGCCCGGCCGGCACGGCGCGATTCGTCGAACGTCGCGGCAAGTTATCACCAAGAGGAAGGGTCTGTATGTCCGAATCTCGTACCAGCGCAAGCGGTATCCGCGTCCGCGTGCGTCCTCTCACCATTGTCGCGACGCTGCTGGGGGCGCTGGCCATTGGCGTGCTCCCCGCCGCGGTCGTCGGGGGATTGTCTTCCCGTATCGTCGCCCGGGCCGCCTCGCCCCAGCCGCGCGTCTCACCCAGCCTGACGGTCGCGCCGGTCGCGGCAACCGCCGGGACCACGGTCACCGTGATCGGCTCCGGCTACAATGCGGCCAACGGTGTCGTCACCCCCACGGTCACGTTCGCCTTCACCGACGCCGCCGGCATCCGCACTACTCTACCTCAAACCGCGACGGATAGCGCCATCGGCGGTTTCGCCGTCATGGTGTCGGTCCCGATCAGCGCCGCGGCCGGGCCAGCGGTCATTGCCGCCACCGACATCAGCGGCACGGCGTCGACGGCGGCCTTTGACGTCCGCCCCGCGGCCGGCGCGACGCGCATCGGCGCCTCGCCCGCCAGCGGTTTGCCGGGCTCGACCACCACGGTCACCGGCACGGGCTTTGCCGCTAACCAACCCATTACCCTGACCTACGCCCAGAACGGGGCGGCTACCGGCGTCAACGCCGGCGCCATTACCACCACGGCGCAGGGCCTCTTCACCACCACGGCGCCCATCTCGGGTCTCGCCCCGGCCGGGCCGACCACGTTCACGGCGCAAGACCGCGACAACAACAGCGCGGCCACGCCGTTCACGGTCACGCGCAACGGCGCGCCGACCGTCGCCATCACGCCGACCGTCGTCGCGCCTAACTCAAGCGTGACCGTGACGGGTACCGGCTTTGCCGTCAACCGGCCCATCACCCTGACCTTCGGGCAGGGCTCGGCCGCGACGACCATCTTCTCCGGCACGGCCAGCACGGACGTCAATGGGGTCTTCACGGCCACGGCGACGATTCCGACCGCGGCCATCACCGGTACGGCGAGCATCACGGCCGTCGACGCGGCCGGCAATAGCGGGGTGGCCGCGTTCAACGTGCGGTACCCCTACAACGTCAACAACGGCCCGACGACGCTGTACTTCGCCGAGGGCTATACGGGCCTCTACAGCACCAACGGCAAGGCCACGTTCAACGAGACGCTGTCCTTGCTCAACGCCAATCCCTTCACCGCGACGGCGACGATCACCTACCTGATCCAGGGCAGCAACCCGGTCAGCCTGGTGCGCTCGGTGCCGCCAAGCTCGACGCTGCGCGAGTCGGTCAACGCGGACATTGGTCCGGATAAGATCGCCGCCGCGATCGTCAGCTCGCCCTCGCGCATCACGGCCGAGCGCATTATCCAGCGCGTCGGCGGCAACGGCGCGACCCTCGACGGCGATAGCTCGCTGGGCAACCCCAACCTGGGCCAGACCTTCTACTTCGCCGAGGGCTACACGGGCATCACCTTCCAGGAGTACCTGGTGCTGGCCAACCCCTCCACCAGCGAGGCGCACATCACGGTTACATTCGCGCCGCAGGCCAACGCCATCACCAGCACGCAGAGCGAGACCTTCACCGTCCCGCCGCTGGGCCGCTACACGCGCAACATCCGTGGCGACACCCTGGGCTTTGCCAACAAGTCGCTCGGCATGGTCGTCACCAGCGACCAGCCGATCATGGCGGAGCGCGTGCTCTACTTCGGCGACGGCATTGGCTCGGCCAAGTATGGCTCCACGGCCAAGGCCGGCATCCAGACCGTGGCCAACCAGTACCTGTTTGCCTACGGCTCGGCCGGCGGCAGCGGACCGGCGCAGCAGCCCGGCGACCAGTCGTACGTCACCGTGCTCAACCCCAGCACGTCGCCGGTCTCGGCCACGATCGTGGCGCAGTTCTACGACGTCAATGGCCGCAGCCTCGGCGTCACGTCGCTCGTGGTAGCGCCGGGCACGCGCCAGACCGTCAACGCCAACGCCGTGGTCAACAACACCTCCGGCGTCTACGCCACCATCCTGACCTCTTCGAGCCCCTTCGTGGCCGAGAAGCCCCAGTATTACGGCGGCAGTCCCAACGCGGGGGCGCACCCCGGCGTGGCGCCGTCGGGCGCGCCGACCGGCGTCAAGAGCGCCGCGTTCCCCGACCTTGGCCTGACCGATGCGGCGGGCCAGCAGGAGCAGCAGACGGTGTTCCTGTATAATCCGACTACCGCGCCGATCACGGTCACGGGCATGTACTACGCCATTAACGGCAGCGTGTCGGTTGCCTACCGTATGGCTGCCAACAGCATCACCACGGTCAACGTCAACGCGGACGCGGGCAGCCTGCCGCGCGGACCGCTTGGGGCCACGTTCGTGGTGACCAGCGCGGGCACGAACGACCAGTTCGTGGCTACGGCCGTTGGCAATACGGCCGACGGGCGCAGCTACACCGCCAACCAGGGCGCACTACCCGCGCAATAGGTCGTTGGCTATTAGCCATTAGCCATTAGCCATTAGCTATTAGCCGATGGCCGGTCCTACCGGGCCAGGACACCGTCGCGGCAAACACTGCCTCGTCGGTGTCCTAGCTCGGGCCTGCGACTAAAGTCGCATGGCGAACGACGGCAACTGAAGTCACTCCGATGGCAAGGTCGCGAAGAAACCCGAGACGCCATCGGCCAAAGATACGTCAGTGTCCGTGATCTGCCATGTGACTTTAGTCGCGGGCCGCACCGGCGTCGCTTCGTTATCACAGGAGGGTACAGCATGAGCAAAGTATTACGGGCAGCCGCCTATATCCGTGCCGGACGCATTGCTGCTGTGTTTACCACGGCAAGCCTCGCCGTGCTGTCGCTATCGGCTGCCGGCCATGTCCAGGCAGCGGGCCCCAGTGGGCGACGCCAAGCAGCGCCGTCGTCACCCGTGCGCGTGTACGTGGGAGGGCAACAGATTGCGTCGGGGCAGAGCCTGAGTGGGGCCATTTCCGCCGTGCGCGGCCGCGTGCCGTTTACCATTGGATCGCCCGGCTACGTCCCGGCCCGCTATGTCGCGGTCTCGCTGTTCGTCACGCCACAACAGCGCGACGTGAGCAAGGGTTTTAGCACCCTGAGCTACGCGTTCTCCGCGGGGAAGAACAGCTATGGACCGCCGGCGTTCGCGATTGACCAGGGGGCCAGCCCGTTGGCGTTCGTCGCGGGCAGCGGCGTCGTCAGCGCGACCATCGGCGCCTACAGCGGTACACTGCGCGAGTTCCGCACGCCGGGACACGACCTGCTCATCCTGTCCTGGACCGAAGGGACCAACGGCTACGACATCACGACCGACGCCGCCATCTCGCACCTCTCCGCGCCGACGCTCACGCGCATCGCCACGTCGCTGCGCTGACGACGAAGTTGCCAGTTGCCAGTTGCCAGTTGCCAGTAAGAATGATGGGCAGGGTCAGGCGCTGGTCGCTTTTTTGTTGGAGCGCGGCAGTCCTGAGACGACTGGGAGCGCGGGCGGCCCGCCCGCTTGGCCCCGTGAGTGAGCCAGCCAGCTCCGTGGATGCGACCGATGCGGGCGGGCTGCCCGCGCTCCCAGGTGCCTCGCCACCCA
>JAABUX010006485.1_pt1 | contig 13955 bp, 15 predicted proteins | sample 5561851 | NCBI WGS metagenome assembly JAABUX01 (sample SAMN10711883, study PRJNA513361) | rock metagenome | isolation source: Antarctica rocks | place: Antarctica: Victoria Land, Richard Nunatak red sandstone | collected 2016-01-03 | reverse complement strand
GATCCTGACATTCCTGCGCGAGGAAGTGCCCAGGAAGTGGCACCTCTATTGCGACGCCGTATCCGACAACTTCCGCGTTATCTCGCCCAAGGATTTTCGGATCCTGGCGTGAACGGGGTATACATAAGGCGCGTTGGGTTACAAGGCGCGCGGAAAGGGCCGGCCTGTGAGGGTCGGGTTTCGGTTCGAATAGTGTCCGGTGCGGGAGGCGGTTCGCCTCCTCGGGTCAAGCTCGCTGGGGCTGAAGCGGTCCCAGGCCCAGCAGGGTGAGCCAGTGCGGATGGCCTTGGCCGGTCATCAGTTCCAACGCCGTGGACATCGGGACTCCTCCAAGCAGACCTCCGGAAGTCTGCGCATATATGGGAACCTACGCAAGGTTGTCCTGTTTGCGCCTCTCTGTGATGGTGGCGGACATGCACCGCCGCACATTCCTTGGCGCCACCGCAGCGGCCGCCATCGCCGGATCGCCTGCCATCGTGCGCGCAGCCTCGAGTACGACGTTGCGGTTCGTGCCCGTGATCGACCTGGCCTTCACCGACCCCATCTTCGCCGCCGCCGCGCAGGTCTCGCGCACGCACGGGCTGATGGTGTTCGATACGCTCTACGGCACCAACACGCGGCTGGAGGCATCGCCGCAGATGCTGGAAGGCCACCGCATCGATGAGGACGGCAAGCGGTGGGACCTCGTGCTGCGCGACGGCCTGCTCTGGCATGATGGGGAGCGGGTGCTCGCGCGGGATTGCGTCGCCTCCATCCGCCGCTGGGCGGCGCGGGATTCGCTCGGCGCCGCGCTGCTGCTGGCGACGGACGAGCTCTCGGCGCCTGACGACCGGACGATCCGCTTCCGCCTGAAGCACGCGTTCCCGCTGCTTCCGGTGGCCCTGGGCAAGGTCGCCGTGCCCACCTGCTTCATGATGCCCGAACGCCTCGCCTCGACTGATCCGTTCAAGGCCATCCCCGAGGTGATCGGCAGCGGGCCGTTCCGGTTCAAGGCGGATGAGCGGCTGCAGGGTGCCCGCAACGTTTATGAGCGGTTCGATCGATATCGCCCGCGCGCGAGCGGGGTCGCGGACTGGACCAGCGGCCCGAAGATCGTCCATTTCGACCGGGTCGAGTGGACCACGATGCCGGACGCGGGCACCGCGACCGCGGCGTTGCAGGCCGGCGAGCAGGACTGGCAGGAGAACGCGTCGCACGATCTGGTGCCGGTGCTGCGGCAGGCGCCGGGCATCACGGTCCGCGTGCTCGACCCGCTGGGCTTCACCTGCCTGATGCAGGTCAACCACCTGCAGCCGCCGTTCGACAACCCGGAGGTGCGGCGTGCCCTGCTCGGCGCGGTGGACCAGGCCGCCTTCATGACCGCGGTGGCCGGCACCGATCCGGCGTTCCAGCACACGCCGTGCGGCTACTTCTGCCCGGGCACGCCGATGGCGAACGACGAGGGTTTGGGCGCGCTGACCGGGCCGCGCGACTACGGCCGGGTGAAGGCCGACCTGGCGCGCGCGGGGTACGCGGGCGAGAAGGTGGTGCTGCTGGTCCCGGCCGACAGCGTCGCGCAGAAGCCGCTGGGCGACATCGCCGCCGACATGCTCGAGCGCGCCGGCATGAACGTCGAGTACGCCGCGATGAGCTTTGGCAACACGATCACCCGCCGCAACAGCAAGGCGCCGGTCGAGGCGGGCGGCTGGAGCGCCGCGGTCGGGAACCCGCAAGGCATGGATTGGCTGAACCCGATCGGACACCAGGCCCTGGCCGGCACCGGTGCCTACCCCGGCTGGTTCACGAGCCCGACCATCCAGGCGCTGCGGGCGGAGTGGCTGACCACGACCTCGCTCGAGGAGCAGCAGCGCATCTCCCGCCTAGTCCAGCGCGCCGCCTTCGACGCGGTGCCGTTCTACCCGGCCGGCCAATACAAACAGCCCACGGCTCATCGCAACCGCATCACCGGCATGCTGAGCGGGACGGCCACGTTCTGGAACGTGAGGCTGGCCTGATGGAAGGCGGGCTCACCATCCCGGCCCGGCGCGGCCACCAGACCTTCCTCTACAGTGAGCCGGACTTTGGCATGGCGCTCAGGGGCGCCGACATCGCCTTCCTCGGAATCCCCTTCGGCAGCGGCTACAGCTTCGCCGAGCAGGCGCCGGACCAGGCGAACGGGCCCACGGCGATGCGGGAGGCGACCGACCGCATCCTGCGCAGCGTCGAGCGCTACGACTTCGATCTGGGCGGCCCGCTCTATGACGGCCAGCCCGTCCGTGTCGTCGATTGCGGCGATGTGCGGGCCGATGTCGCCACGCCCACGAGCCATGTCGCGCGGGCCGAGGCGGCCGTGCGCCGCATCCTCGGCGCGGGGGCGATGCCGATCGTGCTGGGGGGCGACCACGCTGTGCCGATCCCCGTGCTGCGCGCTTTCGATGCGGACGCGATCACGCTGGTGCAGATCAATCAGCACATCGACTGGCGGGACGAGGTGGCGGGTGTGCGGGACGGGCTGTCGAGCCCTATCCGCCGGGCCTCCGAGATGGCGCATGTGGGCGAGATTTTCCAGATCGGCCTGCGCGGAACCGGGAGCGCCCGACTCGAAGAGGTGCAGGCGGCGCTCGCGTATGGGGCCCAGCTGGTGACCGCCTACGAGCTGCACGAGGCGGGGCCTGAGGCGGTGCTGGCCCGCATTCCGGATGGAGGCCGCTACTATGTGACGATCGACCTGGACGGCATGGACCCTTCCTGCGCGCCGGGGGTCGCCGCACCATGCCCGGGCGGGGTGAGCTTCGCCCAGGCGCGCGCCCTGCTGCGCGGGCTGGTGCGCAAGGGCCGCGTGGTCGGCATGGACGTCGTGGAGATCACGCCCCGCACCGACGTGAACCGGCTGACCTGCATCACCGCCGGGCGGTTGATCGTGAACCTGCTGGGGGCGGCTACCCGGGCCGGCTACTTCCGGCGGTCGTAACCTGCCGGCATGCCCCGGCGGAATGAAGTCTGCATAATGGACGACAACGCACAGGAGCGACCCCGATGACGATCACTCGCCGCACAGCTCTCGGCAGCGCCGCCGCGGCGCTGGCCCTCCCGGCGGCGCGCCGGGCCGAAGCTGCCGACGATGGCGTGCTGCGGATCGGCATCGGCAGCTCGCTCTCCAAGCTCGACCCGCTGCTCACGACCATCGGCGACGAGTACATCTACGACAACCTGTTGTTCAACGGCCTGACCCGGATGGCCGAGGACCAGACTATCCAGCCGGACCTAGCGGAATCGTGGCAGTTTAGCGAGGACCTCACGTCCTGGACCTTCCATCTCCGCCGCGGCGTCAAGTTCCACGACGGGACCGAGATGACGTCCGCCGATGTGGTCGCGATGGTCCGTCGTCTGCTCGACCCGGCCACCGCGGCGCCCTCCCGCAGCAACTACGACATGGTCTCCGGCGTCGACGCCCCCGATGACTATACCGTCGTATTCAAGCTCGCCTCGCCCTATGGCGGGCTGGCCGACATCCTTTCGGACCGCCAGGTCAAGATCGTGCCCCGCGGCAAGGTGGCACAACTCGCCCAGCAGCCGATCGGCACCGGGCCGTTCAAGTTCGTGTTCTACACCCCCGGCGACCGCCTCGTGATGGCGCGCAACCCCGATTATTTTGAGCCCGGCATGCCGAAGCTGGCCGGGGTCGAGCTGCGTATCATCCCGGAAATGAGTGCCAAGCTCGCGGCGCTGCAATCGGGCGAGCTCGACGTGGTCTGGGACCTGCCGCTCGACCAGGTGAAGCCACTCTCCGCACGCGCCGACCTGCACGTGGACAGCGTCCCCAGCGGATCCTGGGATGCGGCGATCATGAACAATCTCGCGCCGCCCTTCAACGACAAGCGGGTCCGGCTGGCGTTCCAGATGGCGGTGGACAAGGCCGACATCGTGGAGCTGACCCTGTTCGGTCAGGGCGCGCCGACGATCAGCCCGATCCCGCCCACGCACCCCTTCTACCTGCACGAATTCCAGCCGCCCGCCGCCGACCCAGCGAGTGCCCGCAAGCTGCTGGCCGAAGCCGGGCACCCGAACGGGATTTCCGTGCCCATCGTCGTACCCGTCGGGCGCGCGATCCGCGAGCGGCTGGGCGTCACCTTGCAGCAACTGGCCAAGCCCGCCGGCTTCGACCTGCGGGTGCAGCGCGTGCCGTTCAGCAGCTTCGACGCGGAGGTCTCCGGCAAGGCGCCGCTCTATATCGACGGCTACTTCGCGCGGCCCACCATCGACACCTCGACCTACCCGTTCCTGCACAGCAGCGGCAGCTGGAACGCCAAGCTCTGGCACTACAGCGACCCGGCGGTCGATGCCGCGCTGACCGCCGCGCGGCTGGCCGGCGACCTAGCGGTGCAGCGGGCGCGCTACCTCGACATGCAGCAGGCGCTGCTCGCCGACCCCTGCGGGTTCTTTGCGTATTCGGTGAACTTCGCCTGCGCCTATTCGAAGCGGGTGAGCGGGGTCGAAACGCATCCGATGCGCTGGTTCGACCTGCGGCAAGCCACGGTGGCGTGAGCCGCCTATGGCCGGCTATGTACTCCGCCGGCTCGGCGGCGTGGTCGGGGTTGTGGCGGCGATGACCGTGCTGATCTTCGTGATCGTGCACGTGCTTCCCGGCAACGTCGCCTATGCCATCCTGGGCGAGTTCGCGACCCCCGGCGCGGTCGCGGCGTTGGAGGCGCGGCTGGGCCTGAACGACCCGCTGGCGGTGCAATACTGGCACTGGCTCTCCGGCCTGCTGCGGGGTGACCTCGGCCAGTCGCTCACGATGGACCGGCCCGCTGGCCCGCTGATCCTGGATGCGCTCGGCCGCTCGGCGGTGCTGGCCGGGCTCTCGTTCGCGGTGGTCGCAGCGTTCGGGATCGGGCTGGGCATCTATGGGGCGAGCCGCGAGGGCCGGGCGGCGGACCATGCGCTCGGGACTGTGCAGCTCGTGTTCATCGCCGTCCCCGACTATTTCTGGGCCATCCTCGGAATCCTGCTGTTCGCCTCAGTGCTCGGCTGGCTCCCGGCGACCGGCTACGTGCCGCTCTCGGCCGGGATCGGGCCCTGGGGCGCCCATCTCGTGCTGCCGGTCTCGGTGCTCGCGGTCGGGCTGGTCGCGCATGTGTCGCGGCTGACCAGGGCCTCCATGCTGGAGGCCCTGCGCAGCCGCTATGTGCTGCTGGCGCGTGCCAAAGGGCTGAGCGAGCGCCAGGTGCTGTGGCGCCACGCCGCGCCGAACGCCTTGCTACCCGCCATCACGGTGCTGGCGATCGACTTCGGTCTGCTGATGGGCGGCGTGGTCGTGATCGAGACGGTGTTCGCCTTCCCCGGCCTGGGGCGGCTGCTGGTGTACGCCGTCGAGCGGCACGATCTGCCCTTGCTCCAAGCCGGCATGCTCTTGCTGACGACGATCTACGCGCTGGCGAACCTGGTCGCGGACCTGCTCTACGCGGCGTTGAACCCGCGCATCTGCCATGCCGGGGCGGCAGCCACGTGAGGATGCTCCGGTTCGGCGTGGCTGCGCTGCTGCTGATCGCGCTCGCGGCCGTGGTCTGCGCCTTCGTCACCCCGTACGACCCCACCGCCTTCGCCGTGCGGCTACGCCTCGCCCCGCCCAGCCTCGTCCACCCCTTCGGCACCGATGAGTTCGGCCGCGACGTGCTGTCCCGTGTGCTGGCCGGGGCCCATTTGTCGCTCGCGATCGGTTTCGGCGCCATGCTGGTGAGCCTCGTGGTCGGCGTGCCGCTCGGCCTGTTTACCGCCTTCAGCCGCGGCCTCATGGCGACCGCCCTGCTGCGCGTGGCGGACCTGCTGATTTCGCTACCGCCGGTGCTGCTCGGGCTGCTGATCCTTGCGGTAACGCCACCCAGCTTGTGGAAGACGATTGTGGCGGTCGGGCTGGTCTATATCCCGATCATGCTGCGCCTGGTCCGCTCCGTGGCGTTAGGGCTGCTGCAGGAGGACTACGTGCAGGCGGCGCGGGCGCGCGGGGAGAGCGCGGCGTCGATCCTGCTCCGCGAGGTTCTGCCGAACGCCTGGCCCGCGATTATCGTCGAGAGCGGCCTGCGCGTGACCTTCGCCATCCTGCTCGGCTCCGCCCTGTCCTTTCTTGGGCTGGGGCCACAGCCCCCGGCCAGCGAATGGGGGCTGATGATCTCGGAAAGCCGCCAGTTCCTCGACCAGGCGCCCTGGATCGGTCTGGCGCCGGGCCTTTGCCTTTGTGTGCTGCTGGTTACGGTGAACCTCGTAGGCGAGGGGCTGCGCGTGCGGCTGGACCCGGCGAATGCCTGACCAGCTGCTGCAAGTGGAGGCACTCGACGTCGCCTTCCCCACCGCGCACGGCGAGCTGCATGCGCTGCAGCAGGTGAGCCTCGATGTGGCCCGCGGCGGGGCGGTGGCCCTGGTGGGCGAGTCCGGCTCGGGTAAATCGACGTTCGTGCTGGCCCTGCTCGGGCTCCTGGGCCGCGCCCGGGTGGCCGCCGCGCAGATGGCGTTCGACGGCATCGACCTGCGCACCCGCGCCGCCGCCGTGCGGGGCCGCCGCATCGCCGCCGTGTTCCAGGACCCATCTTCCTCGCTCAACCCGGCCATGACCGTCGGCACCCAGGTGATGGAGCCCCTGCTGGTGCACGCCCGGCTCCGCGCGAAGGAAGCGCGTGCGAGCGCCGTCGAGCTGCTGGCCGAGGTCGGGCTGCCCCGGCCAGCAGCACTGATGCACGCCTATCCGCACCAGCTTTCGGGCGGGATGAAGCAGCGCGTCGCCATCGCCACGGCTTTGGCGGCGCGGCCCGAGCTGCTGCTGCTGGACGAGCCCACGACGGCGCTGGACGTGACCGTGGAGGCGGGCATCCTCGATCTGCTCGCCAACCTCCAGGCGCGGCGGGGCCTCTCTCTGCTGCTCGTGAGCCACAACCTCGGCATCGTCGATCGCCTGTGCGACCGGGCGGTCGTGCTCTATGCGGGCCGGGTCGTGGAAGATGGCCCGGCCCGCGCATTGCTGAGCGCGCCCCGCCACCCCTATCCGCGGGGACTGCTCGCCGCCCTGCCGCGGCTCGACCAGGCGGGGCCGCTGGCTCCCATTCCGGGCGGCTTGCCGGACATGCGCCGGCCCGATCCCGGCTGCAATTTCCGCCCCCGGTGCCCCTTCGCCGCTGCGGGCTGCGAGCGCCCGCAAGTGCTGACGGCCGGGCCGCACCGGATCCGCTGCCATCGCGCCAACGCCATCGAGGGCCTGGCCCGCGCCCGCCCCCTCGCCGCACCGGGCGCCGCCCTCGGGTGCACTGCTGGAAGCGGAGCACCTCTCCCGCCGGTTCGGCCCGGTGCAGGCGGTGCGCGACGTCTCGCTCGCGATCGCGCCAGGCGAGGTGCTCGGCCTCGTCGGCGAATCCGGGTGCGGGAAATCGACCCTGGGCTGGCTGCTGCTGCGGCTGCAGCAGGCGGATGCCGGCGTGCTGCGCTTCGACGGCAAGGAGGTCGGCCCGTCCCCGGGTAAGGCGTTCCGCCGCCGGGCGCAGATCGTGCTGCAGAACCCGGACACGGCGCTGAACCCGCGCCACTCCGTCGAGACCATTCTGCGCCGCCCGCTGCAGCATTTCGGCCTCGCGACGGGCACCGCCGCCCAACTCGAGGTGGCGCGGCTGCTCGGACTGGTGCGCCTGCCGGCCGCCTACACCGCCCGCTACCCGCACCAGCTTTCCGGTGGCGAGAAGCAGCGCGTCGCCATCGCCCGGGCGCTCGCCAGCCGGCCGGAGTTCCTGGTGTGCGACGAGGCCGTCTCGGCGCTCGATGTGTCGGTGCAGGCGGCGACGCTCAACCTGCTGACCGGGCTGCGCGACACGCTCGGGCTGGCGCTGCTGTTCATCAGCCACGATATCGGCGTGGTGGCGCACATCTCCGACCGGGTCGCGGTGATGTATGGCGGCACGCTGGTGGAGCTGGGGCCGACGGCCTTGGTGCTCCGGCCGCCCTTCCACCCCTACACCGAGGCGCTGCTCTCCGCCGTGCCGGCCATCGGCCAGCACCGCGCCCGCGTGCGCCTCGCCGGCGAACCCGGCACCGTGCCGCCTGGCGACGGGTGCCGGTTCGCGCTCCGCTGCCACCGCTGCCTCGGCCCCGTCTGCGACCAGCCGCCGCCCTTGCGCGAGCTGGGCGACGGGCATTGGGCGCGCTGCCACATCCCTGCCGCCGACCTCATAACCTCCCACTTTAACGTTTCGGAAGCCGCCGTATGATCGACCTCGCACCGGACCTCCCCGCCATGCTCGCGCTCACGGAGGCGGCGGTCTCGATCGATAGCGGCAGCTATCACGCGGCCGGGGTGCAGGAGGTGATCGACCTCTGGGCCGCCCATCTGGCGCAGAGCGGCTTCGAGATCGAGCGGACGCCGCTGGCCGGGCGCGGCGACCAGCTGACCGCGCGCCGCGTGTTCGGCAACGGAAAGCGCATCCTGGTGCTGGGCCACGCCGACACCGTCTGGCCCGCCGGAACGGTCGCGGGCTGGCCGTTCCGCAACGACGGCATCTTCCTGACCGGGCCCGGCGTCGGCGACATGAAGGGCAACGTGGTCATGGCCCTGCATGCGCTCCGCCGCCTGACCCAGGTGCCGCCGCCCGGTATCGGCAGCATCACTGTGCTGATCGTGCCGGACGAGGAGATCGGCAGCCCCGGCAGCCGCAACTGGATCGAGGCGCACGCGCGGCAGGCGGATACCTGCCTGACCCTGGAGCCCTGCCGGCCCGGCGGCAAGCTGGTAGTCGGGCGCGGTGCGGTCGGCGCTCTTTACGTGCGCGCGACCGGCGTCAGCGCCCATGTCGGCCCGGCGCGTGCGCTGGGCGCCTCGGCGGTTTCGGCGCTCGCCGCACTGGTCGGCCCGATGGAGGCGCTGACCGACGCGGAGCGCGGGGTCGGCACCTCGGTCGGCATCTTCCGGGGCGGCGCTGCGCGCCAGGTGGTGCCGGACGAGGCGGAATTGCACCTGGACCTGCGCGCGACGACGCAGGAGGGGGCGGACTGGCTGGTCGCCGAGCTGCACCGCATCACCGCGCTCCCTGCTTCCGACGCCCGGGTCTCGATCACCGCGGAGGGCGGGTTCTATCGGCCGCCCTTCCCGATCCGGCTGGGCACGCGGCTGCTGTTCGAACTCGCGCGCGAGGTCGGCGCCGGGCTGGGCGTCACGGTGGACGAGGTCGTCTCGCCGGGCGGCTCGGATGGCAGCTTCGCCGCCGCAATCGGCGTGCCCACGCTCGACGGGCTCGGCGCCGTCTGTCACGAATCGTGCAGCCGCCGCGAGCGAGTGGAGCTGGACAGCATCGTGCCCCGCGGCATGTTGTTCGCGGGTTTGATCGAGGCGATCGGGCGTAAAGGAGAAAGCTAGTGGCGCACCAGCGGTTCCGGCGTTTTAACACGTCGATATTCTACAAGCAGCAGACAGTCGCCAACGAGATGTGCATGGCCGTGCGCGCGGGCAATCACGTCTTCCTGCGCGGCCAGACCGGCTTCACCCTCGAGGGTGGCTTCACCGGCCCAGGCGATGCGGCAGCCCAGGCCGACCAGGCCATGCGCAACGTGAAGGTGCTGCTGGAGGAGGCCGGCGCCCGGATGGAGCACATCTGCAAAATCACGACCTACATCACCGACCGCGCCTGGCGGGAGCCCGTCTATGCCGTGATCGGCCGCCATCTCGGCAACATCGCGCCGGTCGGCACCGGGCTGATCGTCAGCGGCCTTGCCACGCCGGAGATGCTGGTCGAGATCGACATCGATGCCGTGATCCCCGACGCGTGACGGAGATTTTCCTGCCCGGCCTCACCGACCCGAACGCCGCCGCGACCGTGCGGCAGTACGGGCACACCCCGGAAGCCGCCGCGGAGCAGGCGCAGGCCGTGTTCGCGCTCCTGCACGACCATCTGGCGCAGGCGGGCGGCGGCGCCACGGACGTTTGCAAGATCACCATGCAGATCACCGACCGCGCCTATCGCCAGGCCGTCTATGGCGTGCTCGGGCGGGCGCTGGCCGGGGTGTGGCCGGTTTCGACGGGGCTCATCGTGCCGGGGCTGGCGGATCCGGACGCCCTGTTCCAGCTCGAAGCCTACGCCGTGCGCGGCGGACCGCACGAGCGGCTGCGGCGCTACCGGTCGAGCGACGTGCCGTACGGTTTGCATCGCCAGTCGTTCAGCATGGACTTCTGCATGGTCGTCCAGGCTGGGCGCCGCATCTTCCTGCGGGGCCAGACGGGGATGACGTTGGGGCGCGGCCTCGTCGGCCTCAACGATGCGGGGGCGCAGGCCCGGCAGGCCATCGCGAACGTCCGCGCGCTGTTTGCAGATGCAGGGGCCGACCTGTCGCACGCGACCCGGCTCGTCACCTACGTGACCGACCGGGCCTACCTCGCCCCGGTCCTGGCGGAGGTGCAGCCGGCCTTCGCCGCTTCGCCTGTCGCCAGCACGGAGCTGGTGGTCAAGGGCCTGGCCGCGCCGGAGGTCCTGATGGAGATCGACGTCCACGCCGCGCTGGCCTGACCGGGTCAGCGGCTGGGCACGCCGCAGCGGTCCGGGTCGAGGGCCCGGGTCACGTACTCGTCGGCATCGGGCGCGTACTCCTCCCAGAGCGCGCGCAGCGCCGCGATGGGCGAAGGCGCCGCGTCCACGCGCAAGTCGGCGTACGCGAACAGCTCCCGATGCACCACCAGGAGCGCCGCGGAGCGCAGGGGTAGCTCCTCTCCGCCTACCACGTCCCCGGCCTCCAGCGCCGCGAGCAGCCGCGCCGGGAGGTCGAGCGCCGCAGCCCCGGCGAAGGCTGCCACCATGGCAGCGGGGACGGCGGCGTCGCGAAGGATGTTGCCGACCGCCACGCAGTCCACGCCAGTCACGCCGGCATGCTTCGACAGGATGTGCTCCCCGGAGAAGTGCGCCGACACCCCCGCCCGGTCGAATACCGCCAGCTGCCGCCAGCCGGCATGGGGCGTGCTGGCGACCAATGCGGCAATGGTCGTGGCCGGGCTGCATCCGCCCGCAAGCAGGTCCAGGCCGCGCGGCCCGAGGCGGGGGTCGGTGCGGTTCTGCGTGAGCACGACGCCCAGCCCCGCCTTTGCGTAAAGACAGCGGCTGCCGACCGCGGGGCTGGAGGTCGCGATGACGCCGCCGAGCATGCCGGTCCGGGCGCAGCGCCCGGCGAGCGAGAAGGTCATGCGGCGCTCCTGCCTGCTGGTGGTTTCAGGTCGGGGTTGGCGGCGAGCAGCCGCGCCCACACGCGCTCTGTCGCCTGTTCGGCCCGGCGCAGCGCCTCCGGCTCGTTGATCGTCAGCATCGTGCGGTCCCGCATCAGGAAGGCGCCATCCACCATCACCGAATGCACGACGCCGGGATGGCCGTAATGCACGAGATTGGACACCGGGTTGATCGCGGGCCGCATCGCCGGGGTGTCGAGGTCGATGAGGGTCAGGTCCGCCTTCTTGCCCGGCTCGATGGAGCCGATCTCGGCCGCCGCGCCGACGCTGGCGGCAGCGTTGCGGGTGACCGTGTCCAGCACCTCAGCGGGAGATGGCGAGATGCCGCCTTCCGTCTCCCGGCCTCGCCCGGTGCGGTGCACGATCGAGCCGAAGGCCATCGCCTGGAACATGTCCTCGCTCATGTTGTCGGTGCCGATCACGATGGTGACGCCGGCATCCCGGATCGGGCCGAGCAGGGCCTTGTGCAGGCCGCGGCGCGAGATGCTGGCCGGGCAGTGCGCCATAAAAACGCCGCGTGCGGCGAGCAGTTCGATGTCGGCGCGGGTGCAATAGGACCAGTGGGCCCCCACCAAATCGGAGCCGAGGAAACCTTCGCGGTCGAGGTATCCGGCAGGGGTCAGGCCGTGCGCGGCATGCACCGCAGCCACTTCGCCCGGGCTTTGCGCCATATGGATGGTGCGGGTTAGCCCGTGCTTGGAAGCGAGGTCGCGAACGGTGGCGAGCATCGCGGGCGAGCAGTTGTCGGGCGCGTGGGCGGCGACCTGGCAGCGGACCCGGTCGCCATGGCTGCCGTGCATTGTCTCAATCAACGCGATGGTCCGGTCCACGAACTGCGCGCCGAACGCCTCGTCCACCCGGTAATCGCCGTGCCGAATCTGCCGCGTATCGACGTCGGCGCAAGATTCCGACAGCCACAGCCGTATGCCGGTCGCGGCCATGGCGGGCGCGTAGTCGCGAACGTGGCGGAACGGGTCGACGAGGGCGGTGGTCCCGCTGCGGATCGCCTCCAGGCAGCCAAGGGTCGCGAACACGGCGCGCTCCTCCGCCGTCATGGCGTAGGAGATCGGCGACATGTAGCGATACACCGCGTCACCCGCCCAATCCTCGACCGTGCCGCGCAGGGCGAGCAGAACAGTGTGGGTATGGGCGTTGACGAAGCCCGGCAGCACGGCGAGGCCTCGCCCATCCGTCCGCTGCGCCTCGGGGTGCGCCGGCTCGAGCTCGCGGGTCGGCCCCACCGCGGCAATCCGGGTGCCGTCGACCAAAACGGCGGCGTGCGGAAGGATGCGGCGTTCATCGTCGCAGGTGATCGCGAGCGTGTCGGTGATCAGCAGCATGGCGGTCGCGAGCCCCGATCAGGTGTATTCCGCGCGCCGGGGCGTGAACACATCCAGGTTCAGCACGGGCTTGTTGCCGACCACCTCGCCCCAGTGCGTCAAGGGCGCGGTGCAGTGTCTTGGACCCGGTGGCTTGCTGGTGACTGCGCGTGGGGGGGCACCGTGGAAGTCAATCTCGCCGCTGACGATGTATACCATCTGCTCGTGCGAATGGCTGTGCGGGCGCGGCTCGTGGCCCGGCATCAGCCGGTTCATCGCCATCGTGCCGCCGGAGCCGGAGAACGCCTTGCGCTCCACACCTTCCCGCACCCGCTTCCAAGGCAGGCCGTCCCAGTTGGCGTGATGAAGGTCCATGGCTTGCCCTTTCATAGTCTAGCCGCGCCCAGCAGGCCCTGCGGTCGCAGGAGCAGGAACATTCGCAGGATGCCCAGCGAGACTACCTTGCGTGTTCCCGTGCCGAACGCAACCGTGGCCAGGGACCGCGCGACCCCCAGCATCAGCCCGCCCAGGAAAGCGCGAACGAGTTGTGGGCTGGCAACATCAACTTGTCAGCCGTTCTCCGTGAGCTAGGACCGCCGTGCTCAGCCCTGAGCATAGTCGAGCGTTGGCGTGGCGTGGTAACCGGGTGCAGAACAGGCGCGACACGCAGGCCGCCATGCGCCTGCTGTGCAAGCTGATGAAGCGGCAGTGCCGGGCACCGCGTGTCATGATTACCGATAAGCTGGCGAGCTACGGCGCGGCCAGGCGTGAGGTGATGCCGTCCTTGGAGCACAGGAAGCATAAAGGGCGTGGTTCAAAGCCCGGTTACACGTGGAGCTTGGTGAAGCCGGGTTGACGCTTACAGGACGGATCATAGCACCCTGACGTTTTCAGGTGCGGTGCGAGATGGATCGATGTGTTGGCGCAGCGGCGAGGCTGCCGGAGAGTGACTGTAAGGACTTGGCGGCGATCGGAGACGGTCAGCAATTTGGCGGCCCGGCACGGGGTGAGCCGGAAGTTCGTCTACCAGCAAACGCACAAGCGGTCGCGGCGTTGGATGACGCCTTCATGTTTGCTACGCCGTAGCTGCTCAACCCCCTTGCGAGTTGGCGTGCGCGAGGCGGCTTGACGTGACTGGGATAGTTGGGAGGCGTTGGTGCACTCCGGAGGGCCAGAGGCATGGTAGGATGCCCTTCCACTTCTTCCTGGGCACCTGATGCCGCACAAGCACAACGCCGATTGCCGCCACCACATCCCGAAGATGTCGTTCAAGGTGCAGAACTGGCCGGCCTATGACGCCAGCTTGCGCCAGCGTGGTGGCGGTCTAATGGGTCGGTCAAGCGGCTGTTTTGAAGTCAGATTGAAACGGCGTCCGGGAATGAACGACGGCCCAGAGCACGTTCACGCGGCGTCGTGCG